>CDZW01047001.1_pt1 | contig 37864 bp, 29 predicted proteins | sample 557511 | NCBI WGS metagenome assembly CDZW01 (sample SAMEA3182067, study PRJEB8094) | gut metagenome | biome: human; feature: gut; material: Stool; isolation source: human stools | place: Canada | collected 2013-03-05 | reverse complement strand
ATCCGCTTCGGGGACCGTGCATGGTAGGCAGTTTGACTGGGGCGGTCTCCTCCTAAAGGGTAACGGAGGAGTGCGAAGGTACGCTAGGTACGGTCGGAAATCGTGCTGATAGTGCAATGGCAAAAGCGTGCTTGACTGCGAGACCGACAAGTCGAGCAGATACGAAAGTAGGTCATAGTGATCCGGTGGCTCTGCATGGAAGGGCCATCGCTCAACGGATAAAAGGTACTCTGGGGATAACAGGCTGATACCGCCCAAGAGTTCATATCGACGGCGGTGTTTGGCACCTCGATGTCGGCTCATCTCATCCTGGGGCTGTAGCCGGTCCCAAGGGTATGGCTGTTCGCCATTTAAAGAGGTACGTGAGCTGGGTTTAAAACGTCGTGAGACAGTTTTGTCCCTATCTGCCGTGGGCGTTGGAAGATTGACGGGGGCTGCTCCTAGTACGAGAGGACCGGAGTGGACTCACCTCTGGTGTACCGGTTGTCACGCCAGTGGCATCGCCGGGTAGCTATGTGGGGAAAGGATAACCGCTGAAAGCATCTAAGCGGGAAACCTGCCTGAAGATAAGTCTTCCTGGAGGCTTTGACCTCCCTGAAGAGTCGTTCGAGACCAGGACGTTGATAGGTTGGATGTGCAAGCGCTGTGAGGCGTTGAGCTGACCAATACTAATTGCTCGTGAAGCTTGATCCTATAACCGTGAAGCCTTGAACAGAAAAGTTCAAAGAAGACTTCAAGCGAATTGGATAGTGACTGCATCGCAGCCCGAAAGAAGAGTGCTTTACTTTTCCGCCCCTTTTAAGCCTGGTGACCATAGCGTGGCGGTCCCACTCCTTCCCATTCCGAACAGGACAGTGAAACGCCTCTGCGCCGATGATAGTTGGTTGTATTTCCAGTGAAAGTAGGTCATCGCCAGGCTCCCTATATGAACCCCCGCAGATTTCGGTCTGCGGGGGTTTTCGCTATCTGCGGCTACAATTCCTCTTCTTTAGAAAGCAAGTGCTCATCCGGACGCTATGACTGAAGAATCTCTTTTTGGGACGACTGAATCGCCTCCCGTTATTGCCAGGCACGATCGCGGAGCCGCCGGAAAGCATTCGGCTGCACTGCCGATACTGAAGCCTTTAGCTGAACGCATGCGGCCGCAGACTTTGGATGAAGTCATCGGCCAGAAGAAGCTTTTGGGACCCGGAGCACCGCTGCGGGTGGCGTTTGAGAATCGTCGTCCGCACTCCATGATCCTTTGGGGACCGCCAGGCGTCGGCAAAACAACGATTGCTCGATTAATGGCGAATGCTTTTGATCTGCCTTTTATCGCTATATCGGCTGTTTTGGGAGGCGTAAAGGACATTCGTGAGGCGGTCGATGCTGCTAAGCAGACGCTGGCTGCAACGCAGCGCCCAACCGTTGTATTTGTTGACGAGGTGCATCGCTTCAGCAAGAGCCAGCAGGATGCTTTCCTGCCGCACGTGGAGTCTGGACTTTTTATCTTTGTGGGCGCCACAACGGAGAATCCGTCCTTTGAAGTGGTTAATGCACTGCTGTCGCGAGCCACGGTCTATCAGCTCGAAAGCCTTTCCAAAGAAGAAACCGGGGAGCTGATCGACCGCGCCATGACTCGGGAGTTCAGCGAACTCACACTGAATCCGGAAGCCCGCGGCATCTTGATTGAACTGGCCGACGGAGATGCCCGCCGTTGCCTGAATGCTTTGGATGTGTGCTGTACGATGGCTCGAGAGCGCCGCATCGGGACGATTGATGCTGCATTTCTCAGAAAAACGACACCGGCAACACTGCGCCGCTTTGATAAGGGCGGAGACAATTTCTATGACCAAATCAGTGCGCTTCATAAGTCCGTACGCGGATCGGACCCAGATGCAGCACTTTATTGGCTGATGCGTATGCTAGACGGCGGGTGTGATCCGCGTTACATCGCCAGACGTTTGATGCGTATGTCGGTGGAAGATATTGGTTTGGCCGACCCTCGAGCGATGGATGTTGCGGTCAATGCGGCTGAGATCTATGAACGTCTCGGCAGTCCTGAGGGTGATCTGGCACTGGGCGAGGCTGCAGTCTATTTGGCGTGTGCGCCAAAGAGCAATGCCATTGAAGTTGCGATGAATGAGTTAAAGGATTTCATTCGCAGCGACGGATCTCGTCCTGTGCCCATGCATCTGAGAAATGCGCCTACAAAACTAATGAAGGATTTGGGATACAAAGAGGGCTATCGATACGCGCACGATGAACCGGGGGCTTTTGCTGCCGGTGAAATCTATCTGCCCGAAGGTTTGGAGGGCCGTCGCTGGTATCACCCGACGGACCGCGGGACGGAAGCGCGGATCGCAGAAAAGCTCAGGGGCTTGGCTGAACTCAATCAAGCGGCATGGAAAGCCGGTAAAGGACGCCGTCGCGGACAAGGTTGATTTGCAATAGAGCTCTGAAACCGCGACAATTATTATTTCAGCCCGAAGCGGTGCCCTGTGCCGCCTCACCTTATGCTCGCTGCCCGCAGATGCGTGCTGCGGACTGTTTTTTCCCTTTAGGACATATAAGAACATGCTCGATGTGACGATGCTCAGGAAGAACCTCCCGGAAGTGGTGGCTCGCCTGAAGACGCGCAATTTCGATTTCCCCGTGGACGCCTTCAATGAACTTGAGGAGCGCCGCAAGTCTGTCCAGAAGAAGACCGAAGAGCTGCAGGCCCGCCGCAATTCGCTCTCCAAGGACATCGGCATGATGAAGAAGAATGGGGAGGATGCTTCCGAGCTGCTCGCTCAGGCAGCTGCTATTCCGGGTGAACTCAAAGCGCTCGAGGATGAACTCGAGGAAATCCGCGAAAAGCTTCACGATCTGATGCTGCGCGTGCCGAATCTGCCTTCTCCCACCACGCCGATCGGCAAGGATGAAACGGAAAATGTGGAAGTGCGCCGCTGGGGCACGCCGCGTACGTTCGACTTCCCCGTTAAGGACCATGTGGACGTCGGTGCTCCGCTCGGTCTGGACTTCGATACGGCAGCCAAACTTTCCGGCGCGCGTTTTGCTTTCATGCGCGGCGAAGTCGCTCATCTGCATCGTGCGCTCGCTCAGTTCATGCTCGATGTGCATACGCGTGAGCAAGGCTATACCGAATGCTATACGCCGTACATCGTTACCGCTTCCACAATGACCGGTACGGGTCAGCTGCCCAAGTTTGAGGAAGACCTCTTCGCCGCGAAGAAGGGCGGTGCCTACAGCGATCTCGAGCAAATGTATCTGGTTCCGACCGCTGAAGTCACGCTCACGAATTCGGTTTCCGGTCAGATCCTCAAGGCTGCTGATCTGCCGATCTTCCTCACGGCCCATACGCCCTGCTTCCGTTCCGAGGCCGGTGCTTACGGTCGTGATACCCGCGGCATGATTCGTCAGCATCAGTTCGACAAGGTCGAAATGGTGAAGATCGTCCGTCCGGAAGAATCCTACGATCAGCTCGAAAGCCTGACCCATGATGCCGAAGTCATTCTGCAAAAGCTCAATCTGCCTTATCGCGTAATGGCGCTTTCCACGGGTGACATCGGTTTTGGCAGCTGCAAGACCTATGATCTGGAAGTTTGGATTCCGGCACAGAACTGCTACCGCGAAATCAGTTCCTGCAGCAATTGCGAAGACTTTCAGGCTCGCCGCATGAGCGCTCGCTTTAAGGACGAAAACGGCCGTACCCGCTACGTTCACACCCTCAATGGTTCCGGTCTCGCTGTCGGCCGTACGCTCGTGGCTGTGTTGGAAAACTATCAGAATGCCGATGGTTCCGTGACGATTCCTGAGGCGCTGCGTCCCTACATGAACGGCAAGGAAAAGATCGTTCCGGCGGCGAAGTAATGTACTGACGCTCTGCCAGGGATAGAGAGGCCGTCGAACACGGGAATGCTTTTCTCGGTCGACGGCCTTGCTTTTTCTTGTAAGCGCAGATACAATCCATCTTCTCTCTTGACGCGGAAGGGTGGCAGAGAGGTCGAATGCGCCGGACTCGAAATCCGGTATACGGTAATTCCGTATCGTGGGTTCGAATCCCACCCCTTCCGCCAGCATACACTGTGCCTCAGGCAATTCCGGGCAATATTTGCTGGGATCTAAAGTCTGGCCATAAGACTCGAAAAGAGCCCCGCACGGGATGATCCGTACGGGGTTTTTTGTTGATTGACTCTTCATAAACTGCCGACCTCGGAATTTTTGTTGAGCGTGCAATATCTCGTTCTCTCAAGGTCTTTCGCAGGCAAGGGTGTTGGTGATGGCTGAATTTACGACGCAGACTGTTTTAGAAGCTGCACTTCTCGCCGCGCGCAAGCCGCTCAGCATCCGGGAGATGCGGCGGCTCTTCAGCGACGAATTGTCGGCGAAGACAGTGCGGCAGGAGCTTGAGTCACTGCGGGTGTTCTGGGAGAATCGAGCTATGGTGCTTGAGGAACTCTCCGATGGCACTTGGCGGTTTCGCACTGCAGAGGGTGCAATGACATGGCTTGCCCGTATTGAAGAGGAGCGTCCGGCGCGCTACTCACGCGCGGCAATGGAAACGCTTGCCATCATTGCTTATCGTCAACCGGTAACCCGCGGCGACATTGAGGAAATACGCGGCGTGGCGGTCAATCCCGCGATTCTGCGTCAGTTTGAAGATCGCGGCTGGATTGAAACGGTGGGGTGGCGCGAAACGCCTGGTCGACCGGCGCTGCTTGGCACCACGAAGCATTTTTTAAACGATTTGGGGCTTAAAAGCCTTACGGAACTGCCGAGTCTGATGGATTCGGCGCCCGAAGAATTTGCGCTTGGGATCAATAACCCGAGCAATCATCTGCTAGACGACCCGTCTGATGCGGGGCCGACGCAGGAGGAGCTGAATTTTGACCAAGACCATGACGCGCAAAAAAGCGCCGGAAAAAAAGAGAACGCCGTTTCGCGCACCGATGAAGAAGCCTCGCTTCCCCAAGCCGCGCGATCCGAATCCTCTGACGGCTCAGATCAAAGCCGCTGAAGGCGATTTCCAGGGCGCTTTTGCGGCCATTGATCGCGCCGAAGCTCCTACGGAAAAGCTGCAGAAGGCGCTTGCCGATGCCGGTATGGGGTCGCGGCGCGAAATGGAGCGCTTGATTGAATCGGGCATCGTGACGGTGAACGGCAACTCTGCCAAACTCGGCGATCGCGTATCGGCTGAAGATGTGATCCGCGTTGAAGGACGTCTCGTGCGCCGTCTGTCGCCCGAGGCAGCCGACACGCCTCGTGTGCTTCTTTACCATAAGCCCGCGGGCGAAATCGTTTCGCGTGACGACCCGGAAGGCCGCCCGAGCGTCTTTAATCACCTTCCGCGCGTGCCGGGCGGCCGTTGGATTGCGGTTGGCCGTCTTGACTTCAATACCGAAGGACTGCTTCTCTTTACGACGTCGGGAAGTCTGGCCAATCGGCTCATGCACCCGCGCTACGAAATGGAGCGCGAATACGCAGTGCGTACGGTTGGTGAACTGACGCCTGAAGACGAGGCCAAACTGCTCGCCGGCGTTGAGCTCGAAGATGGTCCGGCCAAATTCGAAACGCTCACCGATGAGGGCGGCAAAGGGTTAAACCACTGGTATGTGGTGACCATTCGCGAGGGCCGCAACCGTGAGGTTCGTCGTCTCTTCGAGTCGGTGAATCTGACGGTGTCCCGTCTTATCCGCGTGCGATACGGCGCTGTGGAGTTGCCGCCAGGGCTGGTGCGCGGCAAGCGCGAGGAAATGGATCCGGCGGATGTGCGCCGTTGGATTGCAGAGCTCGACCGCATGGATCGTGCCAGTTCGCCCGAAGAGGCGGCTGCCAAGGCCGCAGAAGTCAAGGCGCTTAAAGCTGCGGCGCGTCTGAAGTGGCGCGAGCGGCTTGAACGGGAGGCTGCAGAAGCTGAACGCGCGCCTCGCCGCGGTGCGCCGGGCAAGTCTGACCGCACGGGCGTTCCTTTCTCTGAAAGCCGAGATCTGTCGGACCGCCGCACGCAGCGCGCTTACGGCAAGTCGAACTCCTCTTCCCGCACGCGCAATGAGGAAGACGGCCAACGCTCCGAGGGGGTGAAGCGTACACCCTTCGGCAAGCGCGGCAGCGGCGGCGCGAGCGGCCGGGGTCCGCGCGGCGGACGCCTCTAAGAGCAGCGTGTCCAAAGCCTCCCGCAGGTGCGGGAGGCCGAGCTCAATGTTATGCAGGGCTGTGCCTTGCGCGGCCGCACTATTTCTCCTAAAATCACGCAAAATCTTCAAGGCCGGTCAGAGCCGCCCAGCGCGTAGAGTCTTAAAACTTTACAAGGCGCAAATGGGTCGGAGACCGAATGTCCCTCTCAGCCTTTCGCAATCGACGGATTTTCGTCCGTTAAAAGACTTCCGGCAGGGACAGGCGCCGAACGCTCCTGAGGGCGTGCGCGCGCATGATGCCTTGAGACGTCGCATTCTGGCGTCTGCAGCGGTCGAATGATTTGACTGCGCAGCAGCGCCGCCTGCGGTTCCGATGATGAACTATCCGCACTGAAAAATGTTTGGACGGTGCGTTTTGGGGCCGACGGGAGAGGGAAATGGGCATTACGCCCATTTTTTTTTGGTTTTGAGGCGACGGCGGTCGGTGCATCTGCTCCGATTCCGCCGAGGTCTCTATTTTTCGAAGGTTTTGTCAATGAATTCATCCGGAGCGCTCAGCGCCCTTGTGAAGAAGACGGTCGAAGGTCTCGGCTACGAGTTGGTAGACGTCGAGCGTTTGCAGCGCGGTCTTGTTCGCGTCACGATCGACATCGAACGCGACGGCGGTATTTCGCTCGAAGACTGCGAGCGCGTGAGTGATCAGCTCACGCATCTCTTCACAGTCGAGGATGTGTCTTATGAACGCCTGGAGGTCTCCTCGCCCGGTGTGGAACGCCCGCTCAAGCGTGCGCGTGACTGGGAGCGTTTCACGGGAGAACTCGCTTGGGTGGAGCTCTTTGCGCCGCTTAAGGCTGAAGGTTTTCCGGAAGCCGGCCGCCGCAAGCTCGAGGGCCGCATCGTCGGCATTTCGGGTGAATCCGGCGCAGAGCAGATTGAATTCGACTACTTCGAAGTCGACATTGCCCGCACGCCGCGCGCTGCCGCGCTGCGTGCCCGCAAAAAGCAGACCGTCGAAGCTGCGCCCGTGCGCGTTGTCTTCCCGCTTTCAGAGGTCGAGCAGGCTCACCTCCTCGTAGAATTGAATTTCAAAGGGTAATACACCAATGAACAGCCGCGATATGCTCGAGCTCGTTGACGTGCTCGCAAGCGAAAAGAACGTTGCTAAGGACGTCGTGTTCGGCGTTCTCGAACTGGCTCTGGCGAGCGCCGTGAAGCGCGCTCGTTTCCCGGGCGAAGACGCCGACATTGTCGTGCGGGTTGACCGCACGACCGGTGAGTTTTCCGCCGTGCGCCGCTGGCTCGTTGTGCCCGATGAAGAAGGGCTGCAGGAGCCCGATCATCAGGAAATGTATTCGGACATTCACGATGAATTTCCGGATCTGCAGCCTGGAGACTATATCGAACGTCCGCTTGAGAACGTGGATGTTGATTCTGCCGGCCGCCGCTTTGCTCAGGACGCCAAGCAGGTGATTCTGCAGCGTCTGCGCGACGCAGAGCGTGAGCAGATCCTCGCGGAATTTCTCGAACGCCACGAAACGATCGTGACCGGTACGATCAAGCGTATGGACAAGGGCGATGCGATTGTTGAAGTGGGCCGTCTCGAAGCGCGTCTGCCGCGCAACCAGATGATCCCGCGCGAAAACATGCGCACCGGCGACCGCGTTCGCGCCTACGTCGATCATGTGGGCGATACGCCGAAGGGACGTACTGTGATCCTTTCGCGCACTTCCCCGGAATTCATCAAGAAACTCTTCGAACTCGAAGTGCCTGAGATTGAAGAAGGCATCATCGAGATCAAGGCTGCAGCCCGCGATCCGGGAGCCCGCGCCAAGATTGCCGTGGCTTCTCACGATCAGCGTGTGGACCCGATCGGCACCTGCATCGGCATGCGCGGCTCGCGCGTCAATGCCGTGACGACGGAGCTTTCGGGTGAACGCATCGACATCGTCGTCTGGAATGCCGATCCTGCTCAGTTCGTGGTTGGCGCTCTTGAGCCTGCCAAGGTTCGTTCGATCGTGATGCTCGAAGACTCCCACACCATGGAAGTGGTGGTTGACGAGGATAATCTCGCAGTGGCGATCGGCCGCGGCGGCCAGAACGTGCGCCTTGCCTCAGAACTCACCGGTTGGCAGATCAACATTCTGACGGCTCAGGAAGCCAGCGAAAAGCGCGCTGCCGAAGTGAACCGCATCCGCGAAGAGTTCATGAAGAGCCTTGACATCGATGAGGCTGCCGCGAATGTGCTGATTGACGAAGGCTTCTCGTCGGTGGAAGAAATCGCCTATGTGCCTGAAAAGGAACTCTTCTCGATCGAAGCTTTCGACCATGAAACGATCGAAGAGCTTCGTCAGCGCGCCCGCAACAAGCTGCTTGCTGATGCCATTACCCGAGAAGAAAACCTTCGCAAGGCTGATCCCAAGATGCTTGCGCTCGAAGGCATGGACAACGATCTTGCCAATAAGCTCGTTGCCCGCGGCGTGAAGACGCTCGACGACTTGGGTGACCTCGCCGTTGAAGAACTCGTTGAAATGACGGGGCTTGATGAAGAGCGCGCCAAGAAGCTCATCATGGGTGCCCGCGCACATTGGTTCGGCGACGGTGAATCAGCCGATCAGCCCGCTGAAACCAAGGCCGAAGAACAGAAGTAACCGCTCGAGCAGAGCATCCAATAAACCCTAATCCCGCAGTAATGCGGCGACTGGAGTTCCCGCCGAGGAAGCGTTGAAGAGCGTTCAAATGAATCGCTCTCCGCTCCGCGGGAACTCCCCGGCCTCCCCCGGAAGAGGGACCGCGTCTGCAGTTTCTCGACTGCACTCGCCGCATTCGAAGGAGAACATCACACATGACCAGCATGACGGTTAAAGAATTTGCGCTCGAGTTGAAGCTTCCCGTCAAGACGCTTCTCGCGCAGCTGCGCGCTGCCGGCGTCTCCAAGGACGCCGAAAACGACGTCCTTTCCGACGCCGACAAGAGCCGGCTGCTCGACAGCCTGCGCATTGAGCGTACGCAGACAAGTCAGCGCAAGATCACCATCAACCGAAAAGAAAAGAGCGTCATCAAACAGACCGACGCTTCGGGGCGTGCCCACACCATTCAGGTTGAAGTTCGTAAAAAACGCGTCTTTATGAAGAATCCCCAGATTCAGGCCGAAGAAGAGGCGAAGATCGAGCAGGCGGCTCGTGAAGAAGCCGCTCGCCGCGAAGCAGAAGCCAAGCGTCAGGCCGAAGAAGAAGCTCGCCGCAAGGCCGAGGAAGAACGCCGCGCAGCTGAAGAAGCAGCGCGCCGCGAACGCGAAGAAGCGGAACGCCGCGCTGCCGCCGAACGTGCGGCCGAAGCCAAGCGTCTTGCCGAGGAAGCCAAGGCTCGTGAAGAGGCCGCTAAGAAGTCGGCCGACGAGGCTGCGCTTAAGGCTGCCCGCCGTGAAGCCGAAAAGGCCAAGCTCGACGCTGAAGTTGCGCAGGCTACGGCTGCCCGTATGGAAGCTGATGCCAAGCGTCGTGACGATGCTCGCCGGCAGGCCGAAGAAGAAGCCCGCCGCATCCGCGAAATGATGAGCCGCAAGGCCGGTGTTCTGACGGCTAAAAAGCCCGTTAAGGAAGAAAAACCCAAGCCTGAAGCGAAGCCCGCTCAGAAGACTGAAGACGGTCAGTCTCGTCAGAATGCGGGTGAGAAGAAGCAGCAGCCGCGCCGCAGCAACGCCACGCGTCCGGCCGCTGCGCCTGCCGCGGAAAAGAAGGGGCATGGCGACAAGAAGGGCAGCCGCAACAACGCTAACCGCAGCAACGGCGCCTGGGACGAGGAAAATCGGTCACATCGCTCCATCAAGACGCGCGGCGATTCCGGCGACGAGTCGACTGGCTGGCGTACCGCCCGCGGCCGCCGCAGTCAGGATCGTCATCGTCAGAACGAGCCCGCGCCGCAGCCAGCAGAAAATGTCGTGCGCGAAGTGCAGGTGCCGGAAACGATTTCCGTTGCCGATCTTGCCCACAAGATGTCCGTGAAGGCTACGGAAGTCATCAAGACGCTGATGACGATGGGTCAGATGGTTACGATCAACCAGATGCTCGATCAGGATACGGCGATGCTCGTCGTCGAGGAAATGGGCCACAAGGCGATTGCTGCTAAGGCCGATGATCCGGAAGCATATTTGGGCGAACTCGAAACGAAGGAAGAGTATCCTGCTCGTCCGCGTCCGCCGGTTGTTACGATCATGGGCCACGTTGACCATGGCAAGACCTCGCTCCTCGACTACATCCGCCGCGCTAAGGTCGCTGCGGGTGAAGCGGGCGGCATTACCCAGCATATCGGCGCTTATCATGTGAAGACGCCGCGCGGCATTATTACGTTCCTCGATACCCCGGGGCATGAAGCCTTTACGGCCATGCGCGCCCGCGGTGCTCAGGCGACTGACATCGTCATTCTGGTGGTGGCGGCCGACGACGGCGTGATGCCCCAGACGCTCGAAGCTATTTCGCATGCCCGCGCTGCCGGCGTGCCGCTGGTGGTGGCGATCAATAAGATCGATAAGCCCGAGGCCAATCCTGACCGCGTCAAGCAGGAGCTCGTCAATGCTGGCGTCCTGCCTGAAGAGTACGGCGGCGATGTGCCGTTCTGCCCGGTGTCAGCCAAGTCTGGCCAGGGTGTGGACGAGCTGCTCGAGAATGTGCTGCTGCAGGCCGAAATGCTTGAACTCAAGGCGCCCAACGAAGGTCCGGCTCGAGGTCTGGTGATTGAATCGCGTCTTGACAAGGGTCGCGGCCCGGTCGCTTCGATCCTTGTGCAGTCCGGCATGCTGCACCGCGGCGATGTGGTGCTTGTCGGCGCCGAGTTCGGCCGCGTGCGTGCCATGCTGAACGAATTTGGCAAAGCTCAGCAGTCCGCTGGTCCCTCGATCCCGGTCGAAATTCAAGGTCTCTCCGGTGTGCCGCAGGCGGGCGACGAAGTGATCGCGCTCTCTGACGAACGCAAGGCCCGCGAAATTGCGCTCTTCCGTCAAGGCAAATACCGCGACGTGAAGCTCGCCAAGCAGCATGCGACGAACCTCGCCAACCTCTTTAGCGATGTGGGTGAAGGCGAAGCCAAGACGCTGCCGCTCATCATCAAGGCCGACGTTCAGGGTTCGCAGGAGGCGCTGATTCATGCCCTCACGCAGCTCTCGACGAGCGAAGTTCGCGTGAGCGTGGTGCACGCTGCCGTGGGCGGTATTTCCGAGTCCGACGTGAACCTTGCGGCCGCTTCCAAGGGCGTCATCATCGGCTTTAACGTCCGTGCTGATGCGCAGGCCCGCAAGGTGGCAGAGGCCGAAGGCGTTGACATCCGCTACTACAACATCATTTACGATGCTGTGGACGATGTGAAGGCTGCGCTCTCGGGCATGCTTTCGCCCGAGAAACGCGAAACGGCGCTTGGTCTTGTCGAGATTCGTCAGATCATCCGCGTGCCGAAGGTGGGCAACATCGCCGGCTGCCGCGTGCTCGAAGGCGTGGTTCGCCGCAATGCGAACGTGCGGCTCCTGCGCGACAACGTGGTCATCTGGACGGGCGAGCTCGCCAGCCTGAAGCACTTCAAGGACGATGTCCGCGAAGTGAAGGCCGGTCAGGAATGCGGTCTGTCGCTTAAGGGCTATGACGACATCAAGGTGGGCGACCAGCTTGAAGTCTTCGAAGTGACGGAAGTAGCCCGCACGCTCTAAGCGGCTCTTCCCAGCGGACAAAATCCGCAAAACTGCGCTGCTGGGGGCGTTGCTTCGCTCCCGGCAGGTATCATTCCCGCCCGGCAGACAGTGCGCATGCTCTCACGCAGAGAATGCGTCCTCCTTCCGGGCGATTTAACGCTGAAAGAATTTTTTATGAAGAATGTCAAACCCGGCCGCGCTCAGCGCATCGGCGAGCAGATCGCACGCGACCTCGCGGAATTGATTCCGCAGGAAGTGCGGGATCCCCGCGTGGGACTCGTCACCATTACGGGCTGCGAAGTGACGCCGGACTATGCGCATGCAAAGGTCTACTTCACGGTGCTCGGGAGCGACCCGGCTGCATCTGCTGCTGGTCTGAATGCCGCTGCGGGGATGCTGCGCAGCATTCTCTTTAAGCGCCTGCACATTCATACGGTGCCGACGCTGCATTTTGCCCATGACCAGAGTACGGTGCGCGGCTTCGAAATGGATGCGCTTATCAAGCAGGCCGTTGCAAAGTCCGGCGACGCCGACTGATTCGGAGCACCGCATGAAGAAAAAAGGCGATCCGATCGACGGCGTTCTGCTCTTTGACAAGCCCGAAGGTCTCTCGTCCAACGCAGCGATGCAAATCGTGCGCCGGCTGGCCAATGCACAGAAAGCGGGACACACCGGCACACTCGATCCCATGGCAACAGGTCTTCTGCCGTTATGTTTCGGCAATGCAACGAAGTATTCGGCAGACCTCCTCAATGCTGAAAAAGGGTATGAAGCCCGCGTGCAGCTCGGAGCAGAAACCGATTCGGGGGACCGCACGGGCACCGTCACACAGACGTTCGATGCGTCGGGTGTGACCGCAGACATGGTTCGCGAGGCGGCGGCCGCATTTTTAGGCGAAATTGAACAGATTCCGCCGATGCATTCAGCACTCAAAAAGGACGGCCAGTGCCTCTATACGCTCGCTCGCCGAGGCGAAGTCGTAGAGCGCGAACCGCGCCGCGTGACGATTCACGAGCTCTCCATTTCGGATTTTGCCGACGGCGCCTTCACCATGAAGTGTTTGGTTTCCAAGGGCACGTACATTCGCGTGCTGGCCGAAGACATCGGCCGCCGACTCGGCGTCGGCGCTCATTTGATCGGTCTGCGTCGTACGCGTGTTGGTTATTTGATGATTGACAACGCGACAACGCTTGAAGATCTGCGTACGCTCGGCACACCTGAGGCGGTGCGCGCTAAACTCTTGCCCGCTGATACGCTTATCCTTTCGCTTGCCCGCGTCGACCTTGACGAAGCGGGCGAGTCGCGTTTTCTCTGCGGCCAGCGCCTGGCGCTTGGCCTTACAACACGCGGGCGCACCCGCGTCTACGGCCCCCGCCGCGGCCTTCTGGGCACTGCCCTAGTCGGTGACCGCGGCGTGCTGGAGCCCGAACGGCTCGTTACCGTAGAACATTGATCCATTTTTATTAGAACCTTCAACATTAGATTCCCATGACTCGAGCTATCCGCAATATTGCGATCATCGCCCACGTCGACCACGGCAAGACCACGATGGTCGACCGTCTTCTTCAGTGTGCGGGCACCTTCCGCGCCAACCAGCAGGTTGAAGAGCGCGTGATGGACTCCAACGCGATCGAACGCGAGCGCGGCATCACCATTCTGGCCAAGAACTGCGCAGTTGAATATGAAGGGGTGCACATCAACATCATTGACACTCCGGGTCACGCCGACTTCGGCGGCGAGGTCGAGCGCGTCCTCTCGATGGTCGACGGCGTATTGCTGCTCGTTGATGCCGTTGAAGGCCCGATGCCGCAGACGCGCTTCGTTACCCGCAAGGCACTCGCACAGGGGCTTAAGCCCATTGTCGTCGTCAATAAAATCGACCGCCCGGGCGCTCGTCCGGACTGGGTCCTTAACCAGACATTCGATTTGTTCGACAAGCTCGGCGCGACGGAAGATCAGCTCGACTTCCCGGTGATCTACGCCTCGGCGCTCAACGGCTATGCCGGCACGACTGACAACGTCGAAGAGCTCAAGAAGATCGGCAACATGCGTGCGATCTTTGACGCTGTTATCAAGTACGTTCCGGTTCGCGACGACAATCCCGACGGTCCGCTGATGCTGCAGATCTGCTCGCTCGATTACTCGACCTATGTGGGCAAAATCGGCGTCGGCCGCGTGCACCGCGGCCGCATCTATCCGAACTCCGAAGTGGCCATCATGGACGGTCCGGATGGTACGCCCCGCCGCGCCAAGATCAATCAGATTCTTGAGTTCGAAGGGCTTGAACGCAAGGAAGTCAACGAAGCTCAGGCCGGTGACATTATCCTCGTGACTGGTATTGAAGAACTCAATATCGGCACGACGATCACCGACAAGGATCATCCGGAAGCGCTTCCGATGCTCACGGTTGACGAACCGACCCTTACGATGAACTTCCAGGTGAACACTTCGCCGCTCGCCGGCCGTGAAGGCAAGTTCGTCACTTCGCGTCAGATTCGCGAACGTCTCGAACGCGAACTGAAGTCCAACGTTGCAATGCGTATGCGTCCTACCGCCGACGAGACCGTTTGGGAAATCGCCGGCCGCGGTGAACTGCATCTTACGATTCTGCTCGAAAACATGCGCCGCGAAGGCTATGAACTGGCCGTTTCCCGCCCGCGCGTTGTTATCAAGGAAGTCGACGGCGTCAAGATGGAGCCGTATGAACTCCTGACGGTCGACGTTGAAGAAGAGCATCAGGGTGCCGTGATGGAAGAACTCGGCCGTCGCCGCGGTGACCTTCAGGACATGGAACCCGACGGCAAGGGCCGCGTGCGTCTGGAATACCGCATCCCGGCTCGCGGTCTGATCGGCTTCCAGAGCATGTTCATGACGATGTGCCGCGGCACGGGCATCATGAGTCACGTCTTTGACGACTACGGGACTATCAAGACGGGTGATGTCGGCGAGCGTCGCTCCGGCGTGATTATTTCGCAGGACGACGGTGCCGCAGTGGCCTATGCGCTCTGGAAGATTCAGGAACGCGGCCGTCTGTTCGTCAATCCGGGCGACGAGCTCTACGAAGGCATGATCATCGGTGAGCATTCCCGTGAAAATGACATTGTCGTGAATCCGATTCGCGGCAAGCAGCTCACGAACATTCGTGCTTCCGGTTCCGACGAAGCGATTCGTCTGGTTCCGCCGGTGAAGCTCACGCTTGAATCCGCCGTTGAATTCATTAACGACGACGAGCTCGTGGAAATCACGCCCAAGACGATTCGTCTGCGTAAGCGCTACCTCAAGGACTTCGAGCGTAAGCGTGCTGCTCGTGCCGAAGGCAAAGAATTTGCCTAAGGCCAAGAGCAGCCTCAGCGTCGGTCTCTGTCCCTGCGGCAGCGGCCGACGCTTCGCCGATTGCTGCGGCGTTTATCTGAGCGGCGGCAGTCAGGCGCTCGGGGCGCCGACGCCGGAAGCCTTGATGCGAAGCCGCTACAGCGCTTATGCCTGCGGTGACGATGCTTATGTGCTCGCCACCTGGGCGCCGGAAACGCGGCCCTCAAGGCTCTTTGAGCCAGGGGAAGCCCGGCCGAAGTGGATGAAGCTTAAAGTGCTTGGGCATTCAACGGCCGCCGACGGACAAAGCGGCGAAGTGCATTTTCGAGCCGTTGCTCGAACGGCGAACGGCGCACTCAAAATGGAAGAGCATTCGCATTTTCGCCGAGATGAGGAAGGGCATTGGCTCTATGTTTCTGGTGAAGTGCTCGGCACCTGAAGACGAGCCGCAATGCGGTGAGTCTCTCGATGAAGCCTGCCGCTGATACCAAGCGTCCGTTCCGCTCTCTGTGCGGCTCGGGCGCTTTTCTTTTTTCTCCGGGGCTCTCTTAAGCGCTCATTTCTGCAAAAAATAACCTTCAGACCAGACGCTGAAAGATTTTGATGAACGACAACGCAACGCCTTCTTTAACGCCCAATACGCCCTCAGCAGCCTCTCCCTGGCTCTTTTGTGTCGCACCCATGTTGGATTGGACGGATCGTCCGTGCCGCTTCTTTGAGCGGCTGCTGACGCGCCGAGGCCGGCTCTACACCGAAATGGTGACAACCGGAGCTATTCGCTTTGGCAGCCGTGATGCACTGCTCGGCAACAGCCGCGTAGCGGGACCCACTGCACTGCAGCTGGGCGGGTCTGATCCCAAAGAGCTTGCTTTCGCCGTGGAGGCAGCGGCTCCTTATGGGTACGATGAATTCAACCTGAACTGCGGCTGTCCGTCACCGCGCGTGCAGAAGGGGAGTTTTGGCGCCTGTCTGATGCTTGACGCGAAACTCGTGGCAGAGTGCGTGCGTGCCATGCGTGATGCAACGGATAAGCCCGTCACGGTTAAACACCGTATTGGCGTCGATGAGCGTTCGGATTACGGCTTTGTGCGGGACTTTGTGGGTGAGGTCTACGATGCGGGCTGCCGCACCTTCATTGTTCATGCGCGTGCCGCTTGGTTGCAGGGGCTTTCGCCCAAAGAAAACCGGGAAGTGCCGCCCCTCATGCGCAGCCGCGCTTGGGAGCTTAAGCGCGATTTCCCCGACGCAGTGATTGTGCTCAATGGTGCCGTCAAAACGACAGCCGAATGCCGTGCACTGCTCGACGAAGTGCACGATGGCGTTCGCATTGACGGCGTGATGGTCGGACGTGCGGCCTATCAGACGCCCTGGATGCTTTCTGAGGTCGATAGTGTGCTTTACGGTGAAAGCTGCCGCACACTCACCCGCGAAGCGGTGATTGCGGCTGTTGAGGCAGAAGTAGAGCAGTACTATGCCGCCGATGAGCATGTGATTCGCGCATTTGCACGGCACCTCAATGGGCTCTGTCAGGGGCTTTCGGGCGCACGCGTGTGGCGTCGAACGCTCGCGGATCCGAAGATCATCAAAGCTGAAGGGCCCAATCTCTACCGCCGAGCCTGGCGTGAGGCGTTCGGCACAGATTTTTGATGGAGACGCTTGGCCGGCGCCTGAGGTCCAGAAAAACCTCAGGCACAGGCCTCTCTAAATGCCAGAAAGTTTCGCGCGGCTACTTTGCCCGGCTCTGCGCTTTCTGTTCGGCTTCCCAAGCCGCGCGCTGATCTGCCGTCAGACGAATGGCATCCGAAACCGCGTCGGCGGCTACGGCGTTGAAGCGCCACTGCTCATCAAGCACGGGTTTGCCGGCAAGCCAAAGTGCGGCAGGACGAACCTGCGTAGTGGTCTTTCCGCGCTGCTTCACGCGTTCTTCGGCAAAGGCAAGACGAAGGGCATCGCGGTGCGTTTTGAGAAAACCGTAATTGGCGGGGGAGACTTCGTCGGGGAAGGTGAAAGAAATGACCCGAGTGCCGTTCACATATTGGAGATTCCACTGTGCGGCTGCGGTCTGACTGCCTTCAGCTGCGCAAAAAAGGGTGTTCTTCTTTACCGGATAGAGCATCGCTTCACCCGCTTGTGCGACTTCTTCCGTGCGGGTGCGGCCGCGGGTGAGCTTTACGGTCTTCGTCTGCTTGACGATGGCCTTTGGGAACCGCAGCCCCAAAGGTTCGGCATCACGGTTGGGAATGAAGCGCAGGCAATAGGGAATATCTTTGGCAAAGCGCTGGGAAAAGTCTTCGATTTGGGCTGAGCCCGTGAAGGCTTTTTGGGTCGGAACGAGCACTTCGGTTTCATCAACCGACGCGATGGTTCGATAGCCCACCGAGCCTTCGGGGAAGACATAGCGATTGGCAATCAGCCAACCAGCAGGAGTCGATTTGCCCGCTCGGGTTTTGAGGTATGGCCCAATCGGGAGACCCGAGAGGTCATAAGCAATGAGTTTGATGCTCAAACTCATCGGCTTGGCATTTTTAGCCTTCAAGGGCGGGTAGTGCAGACGCACATTGCCGGACTTTTCAACAGACAAGGCCTGCGGGCTTGTCAGAGGCTGCGGCTCTCCGTTGCGGAGAATGGTTGCGGCACCAGCTCCCCAGGTGAAGCCTTTGGCAACGCCGCGAGGCGCTTCTTCCTTGAGCGGCAGTCGTCCATTCACTGCAATCGCGTCGGAGATGTAGAGCCTGGAACGGACATTGTCATCGAAAAAGAAGATGCCGCTGCCGCGGAAAGCATCCACTACCGGCATGGAGATCTTGACGGGCTCCGCCTTCATTTTCTTTGCCGATGCTTCGGCAGCCGGCACGGCGGTTGAGCCAGTGATCGATGTGGCTGCACAGCCCGAGAGCGTAAGGACAGCAGCACAGGCAAGGCCGACGGCAATGGTCGACCGCTGAAGTTTGAATTGATGCATGACGCGTACGTTTAAAGAGGCGCATTGATAAAAAAAGTGCCTCATTATCGAACGGATGGCGATGAATTGCGCAGGCGCAGATAGGGACTTTTCCGAATTCATCGCCAATTGCATGAAATATATGTAAATCAATCTTTAAGCATCTTTAATCCCACGCTTCCGCTGGATTACGCCAGACGTTGTCGGGCCAACGCACAACACGTCCGGGATTGAGGATGCCTTTAGGATCGAGTGCGGCGCGGATGGTCTTCATGAGCTCAAGCTCTACCGGATCTTTCGTGCGTTCGAGAAGCGCTGCCTTTGCTCCAACGCCGTGTTCGGCCGCAACGGAACCGCCGAAACGGATGACCGCGTCGTTCACCATGCGGTGGACTTCACGTTCGTGCTGCTTCCAGAACCCCTTGCCCAGCTCCGGGCGGTTCCCAAGGTTGAAGTGCAGGTTGCCGTCGCCGTAATGACCGAAAACGGCCGGGGCGAGCCACGGCGTTTTTTCCTCGAATTCGGCAAAGGTTTCTCGAATGAAGCGGCAGAGACTGCCGCGCGGGACACTGATGTCATTTTTAATGTTTCCGCCCGAAGACCGAACAGCCGTGGGAATTTCTTCGCGCAGCTGCCAGAGCGCCTGAGCTTCATCTTCGTTTTTGGCGAGCACAGCGTCGAGCACATCACCGGAATCAAAGAGCGGCTCGAGTGCTTCAATCAGACCTTCCGTCATGTTGTCGGGGTCGTCGCGCCCCGTCAGCGCGAGGTCAAAAAGCACTGTCCAATCAGACTTTGCCGTGGTGGGCGATGTGCGTCCCTCAGCATAGACGAAGTCGAGGGAGGCTTCGGACATGAGTTCGAATGCAGTCAGCGCGGGGCCGGCGAATTTTTCGACCGTCTGGAAAAGTTTTTCCACGGCTTCAAGACTGCCGAGCGGCGCCCAAACTGTGAGGCGTCCGGCAGGGAGCGCAGATAAGTCGAGTACGGCTTTCGTGATGATTCCCAATGTGCCCTCAGAGCCAATAAAAAGGTCTCGGAGGTCGTAGCCGGTATTGTCTTTGCGGACGCTACGCATGAGGTTTACCACTCGTCCGTCAGCGAGCACGACTTCAATGCCGAGGCAGCTGCGCCGTGCCATGCCGTAACGCACCACATGAACGCCGCCGGCATTGGCGGCAAGCGTTCCGCCAATCTCGGCGGTGCCTTCGGCTGCCAGAGAAATTGGATAGAGGTAACCTGCTTCGCGGGCCGCTTCGGCCGCTTTAGCGAGAATGACGCCGGCTTCCACCGTCATTGCAGCATTGACCGGATCAACGCTGAGGATCCGGTTCATGCGGGAGAGACTGAGAATGATCGTGCGGCGGTTGGCAGGGCTTTCTGGTTCCGGTGTTGCGCCGCCCACAGTTGAAGTGTTGCCGCATTGCGGCACGATGCAGAGTCCCCATTCTCCAGCCAAGCGCACAACGGCAGATACTTCCTCTGTGGAGGCCGCTCGAACGAGCGCCAGAGCGCTGCCTTGGCGGCGGCGGCGTGAGTCTAGGGACGCTGCGGCGATTTCATCTGGAGCAGTAACGAGCCCGCGGGGGCCGACGATTTCGAGAAGGGCTTGGAAAATTTGGTCGCGTTCGGCGTCCGTGAGCGGCGCGCAAAAGGCGCAGTCAACGCATTCGGTCATCTCAGCATGTCCTTGCAAGTGAAAGCAGAGCGTCGACAACGATAGCACCGGTCCAGGCGGCGGTCTGCATAAACGAAAACCTTCCGCTGCAGGACAGGAGAAATGCCGATAAAAAAGGTCCGTACGGCACAAACCGTCGGACCTTTTCGTCCACCCTCTCTGCGAGAGGATGCAGCTGTGAATTACTTCAGGGCGTCGAAAACGCGCGCGGTAATGGCATCAATAGCGCCGAGACCGCTGATCGAGCGGTACTTCGGAGCATGTTCACTGCCGCTTTGGGCAAGCTTGGAATAAAAGTCCACGAGGGCTTCTGTCTGGTCGTGGTAGACCTTCAGGCGCTTGAGGACGACATCTTCATGGTCGTCTTCGCGCTGCACGAGATCTTCGCCCGTCACATCGTCCTTGCCCGCAACCTTCGGCGGGTTGTACTTGATGTGATAGGTGCGGCCGCTCGCCGGGTGCACGCGACGTCCGGACATGCGCTCAACGATTTCAGCGTCAGGCACGCTGATTTCAAGAACGTAGTCAATAGGAATGCCGGCGTCGATCAGGGCGCGAGCCTGCGGAATTGTGCGGGGGAAGCCGTCAAAGAGGGCGCCATTGGCGCAGTCGGGCTGAGCGAGGCGTTCCTTCACAAGGCCGATGATGATGTCGTCGGAGACGAGCTGGCCCTTTTCCATCACGGCCTTAGCGGCCAGACCAAGGGGAGTGCCGGCCTTGACGGCGGCACGCAGCATGTCGCCCGTAGAGATCTGCGGAATGCCGAAGCGTTCGCAGATGAACTTGGCCTGCGTGCCTTTGCCGGCGCCCGGCGGTCCGATGAGGATAAGACGCATTGTGAAAATCTCCTGATTCAATAAAGCCGGCGGCTGGAAAGGTTTGGCCGAACGGCGCATCCGAAAGCATGGACGCACCCGGGCGGAACGAAAATCCGCCGGCACAATTCTTAAATTGTACCGCTGCAGGCACAGAACGCTGAAATTTGCGCAGAGCGTGAAAACAGATAGGTATCTTTGATGAGCGCTTTAGCAACGCTTTTGATCGCTGCGCTCTCAAAGGACCACACTGATGCCGTCGACGTGCTCGAGCGTCGGTCGGCTTTTCTAGAAGCATTTCTTTTATTCGCCGTGCTTCCAGGGCTGCTGCCGGCGCTTTAAGAGCCGCGCCGCGCTCGTTTGTGTCCGAGACGGCGAGCGCGGCATGGGAGAAGAAAAAATGGAGGGCTGCAATTGGCATTTGGCAGCCTGGCGCTTAGGTGTGTTATTCAACCCATTCAGCGTTATAGAACTCGAAACTCTGATCGACCATCATGTTGAAGTTTTTCAGGTGTTTGTTTGAAGCACCAGTGGACATCTCAAAGAGGAGGAATGCCCACGGCGCATCTTCCCAAGCGGTCTTTTGCGCATCTTCATAAAGCTGATTGCGCTTGGCTTCATTGGGTTCGACCAACGCTTTATCGATGAGTTCATCAAAGTGCTTGTTGGCGTAGTAGGTCGTATTCATATAAACGGGCGGCTGCTGCGTACTGTGAAGAATCGGACGAAGCACCTGATCGGGGTCGAATGAGCCGTCGCTCCAGCCGATGTAAAAAAGCCGCGATTTAGAGTCAGCCGCACCTTTGACGTGAAGGATTAGTTCGGTGCGCACGCCCGGTTCAAGAAGCTTCGTTTCCACCTTGATGCCGACCTGCGCGAGCTGCTGCTGCAGGAACTGTACGACCTTGCCGGAGGTCGTGTCGTTGTAGCCTGACCACAGAATTGTGGAAAAGCCGTTGGGATAGCCCGCTTCCTTGAGCAGTTCACGCGCCTTTTGGGGGTTATAGGGCCACGGCCCAAGCTTGACGGCCCCCGGATATTGACTTGCCAGAATGCCGTACTGGGGCACTGCATAACCGTTATAGGCCACCTTCACCAAGGCATCCTTATTGATCGCGTAATTGATCGCCTGACGGACACGCTTGTCAGAGAAGGGTTTAAAGAAGTTGTTGAGATCGAGGTGCTTTTGCATGATCGACGGAATCGCCGTCACATTGAGGGTTTCGTCGGCCTCTAGCGACTTGATCTGCTCGAGCGGCACCGTTGTGATGAAATCAGCTTCACCGGTACGGATCATTGCGGCGCGCGTAGAGTTTTCCGGAACGGGAATAAAGGTAATGCCGTCGAGCTTAGGCAGACCCTTGATGCGGTAATTGGGGTTCTTTTTGACGACGAATTTTTCGCTCGGATTGAATTCTTCCTGAATGTAAGGGCCCGTGCCGCAGCTTTTCAGCGCCAGGCCCGTTTTGTTGCCGCCGGCGGCTTTAATGAGGCTTGGGCAGACCATCATTGTGTTATTCATGGCCAGACGCCGGATGAAGCCGCCGTGCGGATACTTGAGCGTGAACTGCACCGTGTATTTATCGACGACCTTCACCGTGTCAATGAAGGTGTAGATCGCTCGGCGGGTGAGGCCGGAATTGGGACGAAGCACTCGGTCAAAATTGAGTTTCACCGCTTCGGCGTCAAATTCTGTGCCGTCGTGAAACTGCACGCCTTTTTTCAGACGCACCGTATAAGTCAATCCGTCGGCACTGCGCTCGTACCCTTCTGCGAGAAGCGGCACCGGATTCATGTCTTTATCAAAAGTAAAGAGCCCTTCATAAACGGCTCGTGCCACGGCTTTTGTGATGGTGTCAGGCGAATCGTAGCTGTCGAGTGTTGTGAAGGCTGCCGACAGCGCGACCGTAATGTGTTTGGCTTGTGCGGCCGGCGAGGCAGCAAGAATGAGCGCTGCGGACGCAGCGGCAGCAGTCAGGGCAGCAGCTCGCTTGGTGTACTTTAAAAGGTGTTCGCAATGCGAAAGTGTGAGGAAAGTAGCATTCGTCATGACGGCTCCGGAATCACTGATGAAATCTGTGATGAATAGGCGCTTCACCTTTGAAGGTCGTGTCGCCGTGCCGGAAGCAAAAAGGGCGGTACGCCTTCATTTCGAAGCGCCCGCCCATCGTTCGGATGAGAAAAATTGTGCTTGCGGCGGGCGATGCTACACCCGCCACCAACGTTGCGGCAGTTTGGAGAGAGAGGATGAGCAGATGCCGCTCATAGCCGTGCACAGAGCCGCGGCAAGCGGGCTCTTCAATTCGGCGCTCGAGGACAGTGCTTGCATCAAAGGGAATCTCCAAAATACCAATTAAATGTGACTGAATCGACTGCTGCGGCACGCTGCCGCAACACCCGACCCCACAATAATGACCTGCTTCGGGCGTTTTGGAAAGAGCCGTCTGTTAGGTAAAACGCCTAGTGCACAGATGAAGCCATCAAGGCGAGCAAAAATGAATTTGCGGAAATTGGGCAAAATTTTGAGAAAAAAGCCCCGATGCATTCGCTTGAGAGACAGGCAGAATAAAGGTGTGAATGGTTTTTGAGCCGGAGAGCTTTTTATGTCTGCTGCCCATAATTCTGTACGCCGTCGTCTGCTTTTAGGCGGCGCAGCGGTTGCCGGTCTGACCGCTGCCGGTGCGGCCGCCGGCAGCGCAGTAATGGCACGGGCAGACTTCGGCGCACTGCCGACTGGAGAGCGTTTAAAGCGCATTCAGGCCTCACCGCATTGGCAAGATGGGTCGTTTCACAATCTCGTGCCGATGGAGCTTTCTGCGAGCGGCCGCTCACGCTTGGAGATCATGCGGGATTTTCTTTTGGACCGCAATCCGCAGCGTTTCCCGTCTGCACCGGTGCCGCACATCAAAACCCATTTCGCGGCAGTGCCTGACAACCATATGGTCTGGCTTGGACATTCGGGTTTCTTTATCCACTGGGCGGGTCTCAAGGTGCTGATCGATCCGGCACTCCATCAAGCTTTTCCGGTGCCCGGGTTCTATAAGCCTTTTCCGGGGACGGACTGCTGGGAGCCAGCTGATCTGCCGGCGGCCGATCTTTTGCTCATTACGCATGACCATTACGATCATTTGGACTATCGCACTGTACTGGACCTTAAAAATCGAGTGAGACGTGTGGTTTGTCCGCTCGGCGTGGGCGCTCACTTTGAGGCCTGGGGCTGGGAGGCGGAGCGCATCACCGAGCTCGATTGGCAGGAATCCGCTAAAGTCGGCGGCCTCACGGTTTCAGCTGTGCCCGCGCAGCACTTTTCAGGGAGAAGCTTTACGCCGAACCCGACGCTTTGGTGCGGGTACATGCTCGAAGCTGACGGCATGCGGATTTACCACTCGGGCGACACCAGCTTCGGGCCGCACTTTGCGCAGATTGCGCAAACCTTTCCGAAGATTGATTTGGCGCTCATCGAGGACGGTCAGTACGACGCCGATTGGCCGGGCGTTCATCTGATGCCGGACGCTTGGCGTCAGGCTGCCGCACAGCTCAATCCTCAGGCCATTGTGGCGATTCACAATTCAAAATTCTGCCTTTCGCATCACAAATGGACCGACCCCATGAATACGGCCAAGCAGTCGGCAAAAGTGTTAGGCATCGCGCTTGCGACGCCTTTGATTGGCGAGCCTATGCCGCTCGATCCGGCGCGGCGCCGATCTTTTGATGATTGGTGGCTCAAGGTGTGAATAAAAAAACGCGGAATCTGCGCTGCCGATTCCGCGTTTAAGTTTTCAGCTAAAAAGCGCAATGCGTCATTAGCGGGAAGCAAAAACGGCGCGCACGCGCTCGAGATCTTCCTCTGTATCTACACCCGCAGGGAGTGCCTGATGAAGGACGAGAACGGCAATTTTTTCTCCGTTCCAGAGTGCGCGCAGCTGTTCAAGACTTTCAGCTTCTTCGATCGGCGCCGGCGCAAGTGTCGGGAATTTCTTCAGAAAACCGACTCGGTAGGCGTAGAGCCCCAAATGGTGGAGCGGGCGGAAGCCCTCGGGCAGCTGGGTCTGATCTTTACGGAAAGCGTCCCGCGGCCAGGGAATAGGGGCGCGCGAGAAGGTGAGCGCATTGCCGCGGCTGTCGAGCTCAACTTTGACGACGTTGGGGCTAAAGAAGTCTTCAATGGACGTGAGCGTATGGGCAGCGGTTGCAACCGCGCATTCCGGACGATCCGCAAGAAGCGCAGCCGTCTGATTAACGGCTTCTGCGGGCATCAGAGGCTCATCGCCCTGAATGTTGACGACGATTTCGTCGGCAGCAAGCCCAAGCAGCGAGGCTGCTTCGGCAAGGCGATCCGTGCCGGTGGGATGGTCAGCTCGAGTCATGACGCATTCAATGCCGGCCGTTCGGCAGGCTTCATAAATGGCTTCATGATCGGTAGCAACGGCAATGCGTGAAGCGCCGGTACGGCTCGCGGCCTCTGCGACACGAACGATCATCGGTTTGCCGCAAATATCCTTCAGGGGTTTTTCGGGCAGACGCGTGGACTTCATGCGGGCAGGAATAATGACGGTGAAGCTCATGAGAGGTCTCCTGCGGCTTCTGCATTGGGTCCCTGGCCGGAAAGCGCTCGGGCCTTGCTCTGCCAGCTGAGCGTCTCAGCTTCGGAGAGCTTTCTGGCGTCGTGCGGCACCATCATTGGAATGTGATCTTTCACCGCAAAGGCAAGACCGCAGTGCGGGCAAATGAGCTCTTTGTCGCCTTCGGCATCGTTGGCCTGCTCTTCCGGGACGGATGCAAAAAGGCGTCCTCGGCAGTTGGGACAGACAAGAAATTCAGGAATGAAGGAGGACATAGCAAATAGTTTCTTTTTGGAATAAGCGTTGCGAAGCTGACGAGATCAAACCGATTGAGCATTCACTCAATTTTGTCGTTGCGCGTTTCCGGATGGCGCCCCATGCGTTGAGCTGCCGCGGCGGCTTTTTGGTCGACGATGTCAACGAGATAGGCGTCCAGAACGACTTCAAGTCCGATGACCCAAATTCGATCGTCGTTTTTGATTTCCGGAATACGCGCACACTTCACAGCATCTTTTGCGGTGATGAGAATGATGGATTCCTTGCGGCCGGCAAACGGGTTCTTGGCAAAGTCGTAATGGTCGCCGAGTTCAAGTTCGGCACAGTCGATGTCGTGAGCACGCACCATAGCGAAGAATCGGCCGGGAGAGGCAATGCCGGCGGCAGCCAGCGCCTTGCCTTGGGAGGCTTTCAAATCGTGTGAGATTTCGTCTATGTCGCGGATGTCGCCGTTGGAAAGGCGCCGACATGCCCCGAAGCAGCTTGAAACGGCAAATCGCGGTGTACGGCTTTCGACCTCCACATCCGTCGTGGTATTGAGGATGAGCGCATCCACTTTGTCGAGCCGGGAAACAGGCTCACGCAGGGGACCGGCGGGCAGCAGCCAGCCATTGCCCAGCCCGCCCGCGCCAATGACGGCGAGTTCTACGTCGCGGGCGAGTGCCGTGTGCTGCAGTCCGTCATCAGACAAAATGATATTGACGCCGGGGTGAGCATGCAGAAGCGCAAGGCCGGCCTGATAACGTGCACGGCCGACCGCAACCGGCGCCATCGAGTCGCGGGCGATGAGGAGCGGTTCGTCCCCCACTTCCCGCGCATCCGATTCGGGCGAAACAATCTTGACTTCATCGGCTTGGCGGCCAAAGCCGCGGGAGATGACGCCGGGGGTCCAGCCTCGAGCTCGAAGCTCCCGAACGAGCGCAATCGTGACCGGCGTTTTGCCGGTGCCCCCCACATAGATGTTGCCCACAACGACGACCGGTACGGGAAGGTGCTGCGGCTTGGTGCTTTTGCGTTTGGAGGCGCTTATGGCCCCATAAATGAGTGAAAGCGGGTAGAGCAGGCAAGCCGTTGGGCCGCGGTGCGACCAAACGCGGTGGAGCCAGGCTTCAATGCGCGGATGACTGCTCATGAGAGTGTCTCCTGAGATGCCGGCAGTGCCGATGGAACTGAAGCGTAAATGGAGTCGGGCCGACTCTCAGAAGCATCCGTGGATATTCGCGGGTTGTCGTCAGACATGGAGGATTGTCAGGTCGAGCCGCTTGGGTATTGAAAGTTTCGCGGATCGCCGTCGAAAAAGTTGGAAGAGACGCAGCAGTCGAAATGCCAAAACATGACTGCTCGGACGTCAATCTCTGATGATAGCCGCTTTATCTCGAAACTATTGAGCGTCATCTGTGCGTTTTTGCGGCCGAGTGCAGATTGATCGGCCGCCATTGTTCCATAGCGGTGCTGCCGCTCGGCGGCCAGTCTCAGATCATCGGTTTTCGGTGGACAATTGGCTCTAAAAACCCCCTCTGCCGTCGGCTGGTGAAGAAGTACTCGCTTTTTTATTTTCACTTGCTGCACAACGACATCATGGTGACATAAAGGGGTGTGTCATCGATCAGCAGATGACGGAGTTTGCGGTTGTGGATAACTATGTGGATAGTTTGGCAAGATCAAGCTCGAAAACTCAAAAATTCGCCTGCTGAACATTGGGATGATCTTCTGTCATATTTGTAAATTCACTGCGGCAGTAGGTGTTGACTTATTGTAAAACCAAGTTTTGATCTAGTTTGGGGGCTTTTCATGGCTTGACAAAACAACGGCGATATGCTGTGGACAAATTCGTGCAGAAGTTGGGTGTCTAAGGTTGTTCACCTAGAGGGAGGACAGACTTGTGGACAACTTTGGGGGCATCTTCACAACCCTGTCACAGACATGTAAAAAATTTGATTGCCTAAAAAATAGGCAGCGTGTGGATTCTTGGGGAAACGATTGTCTCAGACAACTTGACGCTGACTCGGTAGGATGTCTATTCGATACTTCTGGCGTTGTCCTCGAACTGCACACCTTGAAGAAGTTTTTTTAGGGCATTTTGATGACTGCAAAGCATTCCGGTTCGGCTGGCGGGCCGCCTCCTGATTTCTTTGATGATCCGGCTTTCACTGCATCGCTTTATGCGGAAGCTGACCGCAGGGCAGGCGGAGCAGATCGCTCTGCGCGTTCATCGCGTGAGAGTCAGGTCGGCCGATCCAAAGCCCCGAAAGCTTCTGTGCAGAATTTTTCCACGGCGCAGCCCTCAAAGCGTGTGCCTGCATTTGCGAAGCCGAATCCGCCGTACAGCGGGATGCCGCCCGTGAGCTGGAGTGATGCGGACTCGGAACTCAAGCCGCGTATTGAGCCGATTGCAAAGCACTCCTCAACTCGTGCTGCATGGGGGCCTCAGACAGTTGCCTCAGCCGCTTCAGGCGTCGTGTTGTCTCCCGCAGCAGCGCTTAGGCGCGAGGAGCCGCTGAGTGTATCTGCCGCCTTGCGCCGCATGACCAATGCGCTTGAGGGCGTCCTTGACGGCATCTGGATTACCGGTGAAGTTGCAGAAGTGTCCCTGTCGAGTCTGGGGCACCTTTATTTTTCTCTTAAGGATGAGGCTGCGCTGCTTTCCTGCGCCATGTTTCGCAGTGCACTCGGACGCGGTCCGATATTTCAAAAGGGCGACCGTATAGAGCTTCTCGGGCGTGTCGATATTTATGCTCCCCGCGGGCGGCTGCAAATGGTTGGAACGCGGTGGCGGCCTGCCGGCGTGGGGAGTCTCTATGAGGCTTTTTTAAAACTCAAGGCCAAGCTCGAGGCTGAAGGACTCTTTGCCCCAGAGCGCAAAAAGCCGATTCCTCGATTTGTACGGCGAGTTGCACTGGTAACGAGCGCTCAGGCAGCTGCCTACGGCGATGTGCTGCGTACGCTTGAACGCCGCACGCCTTGGGTGAAAATCATGCATGTGGACAGTCTGGTTCAAGGTGCCGACGCTCCCGCATCACTCATTTCGGCGCTGATTGCTGCACAGGCGCTTACCCCCGATGTCATTTTGCTGGTTCGCGGCGGCGGCTCCTATGAGGATCTGCAGGCTTTTAACGATGAGGAGCTCGCTCGTACGATCGCAGCGCTCAGCGTGCCCGTCATTTGCGGCGTGGGACATGAGGCAGACTTTACCATCGCCGATTTTGCAGCCGATCTGCGGGCGTCGACGCCGACAGCTGCAGCGGAGTCCATTGGGCCGGATCGAGATGCTTGGCTGAGGCGTTTGGATAAATGTGCAGACATGCTTGAGCGGGCTGCTGAACGTGCTTATCAGCATGCCGCACAACGGTTTGACTCGGCGGCGACGCATCTTCCCCCTGAAGATCGATTGCTGCAGCCCTGGGAACAAGCGATGATCAACGCTCGGGTGAGGCTTTGCAATGCCGCCCAAGGGAGACTCGCTGATGCTGAGCGAGCGGCTGAAGGTGCCGGTTTGCGATGGCGAACGGCCGCAGACTTCATCACTCCGAGGCAAATCCGGCTTGAGCGGGCAGCACGCTTCCTGGCCGAGCCGGATTTATGCCTCAGAGCTCCTGTGCAGCATTTGACCGCTGCAGCGGAACGCTTTCGCAGGCTTGGACTCGCAGCAGAAGAACGGCGAGGGACGGAGGTGGAGCGACAAACAAAGGCCCTCTCTTTTTTTGCGCACCATGCGCTTGATGCTGCTGCTGCGCGTTTGGATCGAGCTTTGCGTCTGCGCCCGGATCCTATGCGCGAAATTAACGCCGCTCAAAGACGTGTGGAGCTCGCGGCCAATGCGCTCAGCCTCGCGGATCCCAATCGTCCTCTGCGTGCCGGATATGCTCGGATTGTGACGGATGCCGACCTGGTGGTATCGCATGCCGCAGAGCTTCGACGAGGCAGCGCCGTACGGATTCTCTTTGCGGATGGTTTTGCTGCCGCAGAGGTGCAGGAGATCACTATGAATACGGAATCTTCAGAGACAGGGGAGCAGATGCCATAAGCATCATTTCGCGCCGGGTGCGGAAAAGCTTCGTCACTCGAAGGCTGGACAGCAAACTTTTGCCACAATTCGATGATACGGGTAACCACTAAATTAATGTATGAATAATATCCAAGAGGTAATATTCATAAATCAAAACTATCTTTGGAGACCCCAAATGACTGAATTCCAACTTCCCAAGCTTGATTTTGCTCCTGACGCTCTGGCCCCGGCCATGAGCGCCGAAACGATCGAATACCACTACGGCAAGCATCATGCTTCCTACGTTGCCAACCTGAATGCGCTCCTCAAGGGTTCGGCCTTTGAAGGCAAGCCGCTTGAAGAAATCATTCGCGGGGCTGAAGGCGGGCTCTTTAACAATGCGGCTCAGCATTTCAACCACAGTTTCTTCTGGAAGTGCCTCACCCCGAATGGCGGCGGTCGTCCGGAAGGCGCTCTGCTTGCCGCAATTGAAAAGACGTGGGGAAGCTTTGACGCTTTCGTCGCTGCTTTTTCCAAGTCCGCTGCCGGCAACTTTGGTTCCGGCTGGACCTGGCTTGTGAAGAAGGCCGACGGCACGCTCGCGATCGTCAACACTTCCAATGCGGGTACGCCGGTGAAGCAGGGCGACAAGCCGCTGCTCACCCTCGATGTGTGGGAGCATGCTTACTACATCGACTTCCGCAATGCCCGTCCGAAGTTCATCGAAACGTTCTTCACGAAGCTTGTAAACTGGAAGTTTGCTGAATCCCAGTTCTAAGCAGCGCGTGAGAATTTGGCAGCAGCCTAAAGGCGCAGCGAAAGCTGCGGCCGAAAAATTCGGCAGTCGACTGATGATCGGCTGCCGAATTTTTTATGAATGCAGCCCTAAGACTCAGAATTGAGGCGCTGCGCCTAAGAGCGTAAGCGTCAGCGGGACGGTCAAGGCCGAAAGAAAGGTTGAAACAAAGATACTGTTGCTTGCAGCCCCTTCTTCGGCTTTGAAGTCTTGGGCCATTAGATAGATATTGATGGCTACGGGCAGTGACGCCATCAAAACAACAGCATTGGTTTCGAGTGTGCCGAGCCCGAGTATTTTGGCGATTATCCAAACAAGGAGCGGCTGCAGCACGAGTTTGACGGCGGTGATGACGGAGCCTTTTGTGAGCGCCGCTCGGAAACTGTGCTGTGCGAGTCCCATACCAACGACCATGAGGCACATCGGCGTGGTGCTCATGGCAACCAGTTCAACGGACTTTTCAAGGAAGTCAGGCAGTTTGATGCCGGTGAAGCTCCAAGCCGAGCCGATCAAAATGCCCAGAACAATCGGGTTTTTGAAGACGCGCAGCATGGGGGTCGCAGCTGACCGCCAGTTGCCGACGCTGCCCGTCCGTCCGAATTCCACACTGGCAATGGCGACCGTCCAGAGCAGCAAAACGTTGAAGATGATGATCAAAGAGATGGCGGGAATGGCTTCGTTGCCTAAACTCACCTGAACGATTGGCACTCCGAGCTGAACGTTGTTGCCGAAGATGCCTGCCATGGCAAGGACCGTTGTTGCGGCAGCGTCCGTTTTGAAAACGTGTTTGAAAAAGCTCCTGCCCATTGCGTAGATGATGGCGCAGGAGGCGAAGAAAGCAATCAGAATTCGCCAGTCGACTGGCGGCATGTCGGCAAATCCGCTCATTAGCTTGAAGAGCATCACCGGCATGAGCAGTCGGAACGTGAAACGGCCAAGGGCTTTGGTGACTTCATTCGTAAAGAGACCGATCTTCACAGATCCCCAGCCTAGTGCGACCAGAAGAAAAAGAGGGGCGCAAAGCGCAACGTGGTGTAGGAAGAGCTGCATGGGTGAATTTTTAGGAAAACGCAGTGCTTCGTCAAAGTATGCGCTTGAGCGATAGGAAGCGGCGGATCAAGAGTTTTTAAAATCTGATGATCATCACTATCTCAGAAAGGAGACGCGGCATGCAGCCTCGCGATTTGGAAGACGTTGAAGTTGACGAAGATATGGAGTTGGATGATGAACTCTGCCGAGACATTCAAATGAAGCTTCCGGACTGCCTTTGGCAGCTCGATTATGTTGGCCGCTATGCCGCGGGGAAGTTCAACGAGGACTTTGCCTCACTCGATTCCGGTGAGCGTTTTCTTTTCGGAGTGATTGAAGTGCCTTTCACGGAAGAAGCGGGAAGCTTCACCTGGGGCGTCTGGGCGGAAGTCGCTCCCGCGGATCACGATGCTTATCTGCTCTCCTTCCAGAGCGAAATGGCCGAGGGCCGTGTGATGGCAGGACGAATCGCCAACGATATTCCAGGCAGTCCTGATGCGGCCGGCGCTCGGGTGGAGCTTGTACTGCATGCAGACCGCCGACCGGAAATCCGAGTATTGGAAGGCAGTCTCGCAAAGCTGCAGGCTCGAGGCATGTCGCTCGCCGAGCATGAGGCGCTCGATAAAGTGCTGTTCCCCGAGGACGATATGGAGGAAGAAACCGGTGAGGAATGGCCTGAAGAAGGGACGCTTCGTCCGACGCTGCAGTAATACGGCTTCATGAAGCCAGCGACATTCGGAATGATTCCTATTTCTATGTGTATATCGCTCTTCTTTTTAAGAATAACCGATACTTTAAAATCCTGACAACCGTCAAAAAGAGACGTGCTCAGCGTAGACGATCATGTTCTGAGTCCGAGAAAATGGCTCAATAAGGTATGTCAACAGGCATACGCCTAAAAGGACAGACAATCATGAACCGTCTCAATATCGCATTGACGCGCCGCGGCCTTTTGGCCGCCGGCGCAGCCGGCACTGCTGCGGCGGCCGGCATTTCTTCTGCTGCTTCAGCCCAAACGGCATCTTCTGCAACAGCATCGAATGTCCGAAAGGGTTTCGATGCTGCAGCTAAGAACAGTGCAAAGTTTGCGCCTGAACCGCTCCCGATTCAGGATGCACAAGGGCTGAAACTCACTCACACGTTCAGCCTCGGCGAATCAACGCTCGCCGAGTACGGCTTTATTACAGCCGCACGTTGGGGTGTCGTCCGCGGTCATGTCAAAGGCGGAAAGATCATGGATCTGACGCCGTTTGAGCACGACTATGCACCGTCGATAAACCTCGATGGACTTCGTGAGCTCCCGTATACGCCTTCGCGCATCCGTTATCCGATGGTACGGGAAGGTTTTCTGAAAAATGGCCCGGCAAGCCGCGATAAACGCGGCGAAGAAAAGTTCGTGCGCGTCTCTTGGGACACGGCACTCGATCTTGTTGCCAAGGAGATGAACCGCGTCTATGACAACTACGGCCCCTCTGCGGTCTTCGGCCGTTCATACGGTTGGATGTCGACGGGCAAGGTCAATGCCGCCATTAATCTGCAGCAGCGTCTCCTTAACCTGTGCGGCGGTTTCATTCAGTGAATCAATTCTTATTCGACGGCGGCTATCAGCCGCATCCTGCCGTATGTCGTCGGTACGGGCGATCCCCGGTCGACGAGCTGGGAAATGGTGTTAAAGCACAGCGAACGCGTGATTCTCTGGGGTGCGGATCCGTTAGTCACCAATGACATCGACTGGCTGACGACGCTTCACAACGGGGCGGGCTACTTCCGCGCGTTGAAAGCTAAAGGAACGAAAACCATTTCGATCAATCCGATTGCAACGGATACGGCCGAATATCTGGGCAGTGAATGGATAGCGCCGCGTCCCGGTACCGACTGCGCCATGATGCTCGGCATGATTCATGAACTCGTGCGCACGAAGAAGACCGATGAGGCCTTCCTTGCCAAGTGCACTTATGGCTGGCCGGAGCTGCGCGACTATGTGATGGGCAAGACCGACGGAATCGAGAAAACGCCGGCCTGGGCGGCGCAGGAGTGCGGCGTGCCGGCCGAAAAAATTGTCGAGCTCGTTCACGACATGCAGTCGCATCGCACGATGATCATGATGGGCTGGGGCATTCAGCGTATTCAATACGGCGAACAGTCGCACTGGATGGGCTTTGCGCTCGCTGCAGCGCTCGGCCAGATTGGCGGCATCGCCTATTCGAACGGCGGTACGCCGATGGCCTACGGTCCCTTCCTAGGGGGCATTTCAAGCTCCGTGAAGCCCGTGAAGGCGTCGACGCTGCCCTGGAAGGGCAGCAAAGTCATTCCGGTGGCGAGATTTGCGGACTGCTTTGTCAACCCGGGCAAGGTCATTGACTTTAATGGTACGAAGGTGACCTATCCGGAAGTGCGGTTGGTTATGTGGGCGGGCGGCAATCCGTTTGCACACCAGCCCGATACGATGAATCCCGAACGCGCCTGGAAGAAGCCCGAAACAGTCATTGTCACGGCTACGGTTTGGACGGCTACGGCGCGTCATGCTGACATCGTGCTCCCCGCAGCCACGGCTTTTGAGCACGCTGATATTACCAATATCGGTACTTATTCAAACGACGGCATTGTGGCCATGCAGCAGGCGATTGAGCCCCAGTGGGAGTCTAAGAGCGATTATTGGATCTTCTCGCAGCTTGCCGAGCGCCTCGGCTGCCAGGAGGCCTTCACCGAAGGCCTGGACGAAATGGGCTGGATTCGGCGCCTCTACGGCGACGCCCAGAAGATGGGCGAGCGCATTGGGGTGAAGCTGCCCAACTTCGAAGACTTCTGGAAGACGGGTTACGTGCTCTTCGATGTTCGAGAAAAAGACCGCAAGTTCGTCGCATTTGAAGACTTCCGCAAGGATCCGAAGACACACTCGCTCGATACGGAAAGCGGGCTGATTCAGCTTTATTCGCCTAAGATTGCCGGCTACAAGTACGCAGACTGCCTGGGGCATCAGAGCTACTTTGTACCGTCCGAAGGCGTCAACACAAAGACCCAGGACACGCCCTTGGCATTGATGGCATTTGACATCCTCTCCGCCCAAGGACGGAGATTCCCTACTGAGTCCTTACGCGTTTTCAGGCGCTTGGGGATCTCTTCGGATGGGTTCCTGCTGCTGACCTGCGCGTCTCTTGCGAGAAGGCCGATTCACTTGAACTGCAGCAGTGGACTGCAGTTCCCCACAGGCTCTAAGGCGCTGCCCGCGCCTGAGTATGTTGTTTGCGGCCACGACGTCGGCGTTGCCCTCAAAACCGCACTTACGACAGCAGAATCTCGCCTGCGTCAGACGGTTTAGGGGCGACACGTCCCCACAGTCAGGGCATATTCTGCTCGTGTTCATCGGAGGCACGGCGAAAACCTCTCCGCCAAACTCCTCCATTTTTTGATCAAGCAGGCCGAAGAGGATCCCCCATCCTTGATCTAGGATGGCGGCGTTGAGGCCGCTCTTCTGCCTGACGTTTATGCCGGGCTCCTCAAGGGTTCCTTTCGCCGAGGCGGTCATGTTCTTGATTTTCAGGTCCTCACGATAGACAACCGCGTGGTTTTTGCAGATGTCGTTCGCAAGCTTCTGAAGATGATCACGACGCGTGTCGGCGATCTCCTTGTGGAGCACAGCGATTTTTTGCTGCTGTTTTTTCCAGTTTTCACTGTGCGGCACCATGCGCTTGAGGCGCCGCTGCATTTTGGCGAGCTTGTTCTTGGAGCTGCGAAAGGCATCGACAGGAAGATAGATCTTGCCGTTCGAGAGGGCGGCGGTCTTCTTCACGCCCGCATCAAGGCCAATCTCCCGGCCCGCTTTAGGATGCACGGGAGCTTCGATCTCACGCTCGGTGAGGATCGAAACGTACCAACCGTCCGCGTTGCGCTTCACCGTGACGCTCTTGATCTTCCCGTTGATGAAGCGGCTGCGGCGATATCCTACCCACCCGATCTTCGGGAGATAGACCTGTCTGCTCGCTTCATCCACCTTGAACCCCTGCGGGAAGCGGATTGAATCTTCATCTTTGAACTTCTTGTGAAAGCGCGGAAATTTGGCGCGTCCTTCAAAGAAGTTGACCATGGACGTCATGAGATCCTTCATGCCTTGCTGAAGTACCTGACTGTGACACTCGCCGAGCCAGGGGAACTCCCTCTTCCATTCTGGGAGAAGCGCGCAGAGCTTCGGGTAATTCACCCGGAAAGTCTGATCCTTTTCACGCTGCTCCTTGTTCCAGTCGAGCCCCTTGTTGTAGACGAAGCGCACGCAGCCGCAGGCTTTGGCAAGACTGCGGCGAGTCGCCCCATCGGGCTTGAGCTTGAAAACGAAGGATTTATGTCGGATCATGTGCTTTATTTTACTTTGGTCTGCATCATGACACCGGATCTGCGACGTGGAAGACACTGTTTTTTCGCACTCAATGTTCATTTAGTCTTTGTGACGAAATACCGCCGCTCCATCTTCACGGATGAGCACCTGATGACCATAAGGGCGTCCGCCGAGAAGGTGTGCGGCGATTTCGGGGCCTGTCTGCGGGAGTTCAACGGAGAGCGCAATCATGTTCACCTCTTGGTGAGCTACCCGCCGAAGGTGTCCATATCCTCCCTCGTCAACAGCCTTAAGGGCGTGACGAGCCGGATATTAAGGAACAGGTTCCCCGAACTTGAAACTTCCTGCTGCAAGGGGAAGCTGTGGTCGCCGTCCTACTTCGCGGCGAGCTGCGGTGGAGCCCCGCTCGAAAAGCTCAAGGCCTATATCGAAAGCCAGAATCGGCCTGATTGAGTCCGTTTGCACTTGCGCGCGTCGCCTTATATCCCCGTCATGATCTCTGGACCACCCACCCGCTGTCAAGCGGTCTACCGCTGTTTTTGATTCCGGAACTGAGGGCTGTCTCAGGCAACCTCAGGCAACCCGAGGTCAAGTGCTTCGCGTATAAATAGCCTGCCGCCGAAGGCGGCAGGCGGCTTTATGCCGCGAAGCACTTGACGGAGCAGCCGCCGATAGACTTGAGCTTGGCGGATGCGTGCGGCGCGAAGCGTCGACCGCATTCCGCCTAGCTACCATCTATCGGACGAAAAAATATTGTCAGATGCACCACATAGCGAACTCCCAAGCGGAGGTTTCATTTCCAGGCATGCCATCGACTGAACGAGAGGGCCGCTCCACTAATCTCTTAGACCTGTTTCATGAATGCGGTGTCTGCGCATTCTGGCCAGAATGAACTTCAGAAGTCTTATCCGTGCCAAATAAGGGCGTATGCAAATTGCTGCAATCAGGACGGAATGGCTGTGGGATAAGCCTTTTCAAAGGGTTCTCATTCGTGACGATTAAGCCTGGAGGTCATCTTCCTCTACGCGGCAGATTCAGCCGCAGCGTCGTGCTTAAGGGGCTTTTCCATAGCCGCAAGCACCGAGCGTGGTACGCCCGCTTTGTGACTGTCGAATTTTTCCCCGTAGGTGAGCAAAGCCCAAACAATCCGCAGCAGTTTGGCTGCAAGTGAAACGATGATTTTGCCGTACGGCTTTCCACGCTTGATTTGTTCGTGAAGCCACCGCCGCAACTGACATTCCGGCAGCATGTCCTTGCAGTACAGCATGTAGATCGTAGCTGCGCCTTGGATGATGAAAGATCGGGCTACTCTGTCGCCGCGGCGGGAAACTTTTCCCTGGCCTCTGCTGCTCACTGGCTTCAGAGCGCCGCGCTTGCTGGGGCTTGGCGTTCCGGAATGTCCGGTAATGATGTTTCGGGGAGCCAAGCCAAAATAGGCCACGTAGCTCCTTGGCATCGGGAACCGTTTAATGTCGCCCGTTGTGACCGCAAGGCGTGCCGCAGTCTGAGTTCCGATGCCCAGAACCGTTTTCATTGTTCGAGCCTGCTCGTTGGCCTCAACAAGCGCATCAAGCAGCTTGTCAAGTGCGTTGATTTGCTTCATGGTGAACTTGTAGGCATCCCGAAGAATCATCAAGCTCGATGCCACTTCTGCGCCAAGCAGCTTTTCAACGGCTGCGACTGCTTCCGCCATCTTCTTTGTGTTCAAGCTGCCTCGACGAATCACAATGCCCCAGCATTGGCACAGACTTTTGAAGCAGACTAAGGATTTTGTAGCCTGTGTCCGCAGTTGGATTCGGATCGCCTGGACACTGGCGATCCGGCACTCCTCAACGTTCTTGACGCGAATCGGCTGTAGATCATGATCGTAAAGAGCAAGCTTCGCCAAAGCCGTTGCATCGTTGAGATCGGTTTTCTGATTTGACTTGTGCGTTGCAATCCAGTTCTTGACTGCGTGTCCGGAAATGACCTTGACCTCGTGCCCCATATTTTGCAGGCGCAGGGAAATCTGACTGTAGCCGCAGCAAGGCTCCATCGCAAAGAGCGTAGGCCCAAGCTTCTCCGCTTGTTCAAACAGCGACTCGTAATCCATGCGGTCGATCAGCCCCAGCTCGTCATCGGCACAAGGCACCGCTGCAACGGCGCAGTCTGCCTTAGCAAGATCGAGGCCGATGACGGCGTACGAGAGCGACGTATCCAGCGCATTGCGTGTATTCTTCTTTGACATGACATGGACCTCCTACGGAGTTGGTATACACCCATTATCGCGCAGCGCTTCGTTGTGACGCACTGGGTAGGTGGGTGGTCCATGTCATTATGACGGGGCTTTACGGCTCGTTTTGGTAAG
>CDZW01003617.1_pt1 | contig 38670 bp, 42 predicted proteins | sample 557511 | NCBI WGS metagenome assembly CDZW01 (sample SAMEA3182067, study PRJEB8094) | gut metagenome | biome: human; feature: gut; material: Stool; isolation source: human stools | place: Canada | collected 2013-03-05 | reverse complement strand
GATGGGCCGGGACGGGAGGCGGCTCGGCAATTTCAGGACAAATACACAGCCATGGGCTACGCCGTGATCGTGGAGGAACCCCGCAGCGGCAAGGACTGGAATGAGTATCTGCAAAAAAGAAAAACACCTGAGAGGGAGCGGTAACCAAGTAATCAACACGAAAGATCCAAAGAAACCTATTCAGAAAATATAAGGAGGAAGTTCGCATTTGAATAAAAAATATTTCTTTTCTCACCGTGTAACGGCCATGCTTCTAACACTGGCCCTGTGCCTTGGCATGATCCCCACGGCATCAGCCGCCCAGCAGAACAGCTACCATGATCCCGTTGAGCATTGGCAGCAGGCCAGCAACCGGACGAATGAGCTGGATGTCAATTCCATCGTCACCCATGAGACCTTCTACTGCGCCACTTGCCGGGAAAATACAGATTTCACCGTCTGGCGTGTTCCGGAGTATACCCGCTCCGGTGAGACGGCCCTGAACCGCAACGTCAAGTACTCCAACGGGATGTGTATTGACGAAGTAACAGTAGGCAGTCTGGATGCCGGCGTCCCCGGCGAAAACGCCTATTACACCGGCTACCACTGGACCAAATCCGTATGCAGCCGCTGTGGAGACTGGAACAGTAACGAGACCAACGGCGCCCCCTACGCATGGGATAAGAACATCTACGTTCTGCATGACTGCGCCGCCAAATTTTATCTGGATCTGCCGGAGACCGTTACCCACGAATATGTAGACAGCAAGTACCACCGCACTGTCACCAAGGGCGGCACCTACTGCTGCTTCTGTTACGGTACGAATTACGAGAAATCCTCTGTGCTGGAACGGCATGATATGGAAACAGAGACTCTGCCCCAGCCCGCTCATGGCCGTTTCGCTGCCGTGGAGAAGTGCCGCCTGTGCGACTATACCTGCTATGACTACACGGCGGCCAAGGCCGTTGTTGCCAGCTACTACGGCGTGGTGGACGGACAGCCCCACACCATCAGCGTCACGGATCTGTCCGAGTCCGGGGTCCGCACGGCCATCCGCTACGGCAACAGCGCGGATAGCTGCACCATGACCTCCGCACCCAACTATACGGACGAGGGTCAGTACACTGTCTATTACGAGATTACCTACACCTGTGACGGTGTGGATATGACGGAAAACGGTGTGGCCTATGTCTGGCTGCGGGATGATACCACAGACGAGAACGGCAACTGCGGCTGCGGCTGCTCTAACCCCAACTGTGGCTGTCAGAACAAGCATTGCAACGGAAATTGCTGCACCGACAAGGGCTGCGGTGAAAACCACAAGTATATTCTGCTGGACAGCACCAAGGCCGGCTGCACCACCCTCGGCTATGACCGCTACCTCTGTACAGAGTGCGGCAAAATCGAAAAGCGCGACTATGTGGACTCTCTGGGCCACGCATGGCAGGGCATCGTCATCCGTGACGCCACCTGCGAAACCGATGGCAAGCTGCTGGAACTTTGCTCCCGCTGCGGCCAGATGAAGCAGACCGCCACGCCCAAGGGCGAACACAGTTATGAGGTCTATACCGTGGCCGCCACCTGTACCAGCCCCGGCTATACCGTCCGGGAATGCTCCGTTTGCGGTGACCGCCATATCGAGGACATCACTTCTGTTCTGCCCCATAACTACGAATCCCATGTGATTTCCGCCACCTGCGAGAACGGCGGTAAGACCATCCATCGCTGCGATGGCTGCGGCAGTTCCTTTGTCACGGACTATACGGAAGCCCTGGGCCACAGCTGGGACAAGGGCACCCTTGTCACCAACGCCACTTGCACCGGGGAAGGTGTCATGGAATACCGCTGCACCCGCTGCGGCTATCACCGTCTGGATGCCGATCCCGCGGATGGCCACATCCCCGGCGCTCCTGCAACCTGCACGGAACCTCAGCTCTGCACCCGCTGCGGCGCTGTACTGGAAAAGGCCCTGGGACATGATTACAAGTCCGAAGTGACTGCTCCCACCTGCACGGAGATGGGCTATACCACCAACACCTGTGCTCGCTGCAGCGATACCAACAAGAGCAACTACACCGAACCCACCGGCCACAAGCCCGGTGACTGGATCATCGACAAGGAGCCTACCACTGATTCCGATGGCAGCAAGCACAAGGAGTGTACCGTGTGTGGCGAAAAGCTGGAGACACAGCCCATTGAAAAGATCTACAACAGCGCCACCACGAACAGTAAGGGTGAGGCCATTGTGGGTGGCTACCTTGTGACCGTCACCGATACCGACACCAAGAATCCCGTAGCAAACGCCGCCGTGGCGCTCCACAAGGATAATTCGATCTCCATCCGCCTACCGAATAGCCGCCTGTTGGACTACGCAGACCAGACCACCGTCACCGTGCAGCTCGTCAAGGACAAGAGCGCTGTACCGGGCATGAGCATTGCCGTTACAGACAAGAATGATAACTACGCCTCCAGTAAGACCGACGCCGCGGGCCAGATCACCGTTCCCACCGGCAGCGGCAAGACCAATGAGGACGGCAAGGTCACTGCTGGCTATGAGGATGCGGACGGCGACCGCTGGACGCTGACCATCAAGGTGGAGCACACCGATACCGGACGCCCCATCCCCAACGCAGAGGTGTCTATCGGCAAGACCGGCAATATTACGGTCAAACTGCCGGATGGCACTGATCTGGATAAAAACCACCGTGTGACGGTTACCGTCACCGACCACAAGAAAAATCCGCAGGAGAATAAAAACATCATTGTTAAGGGCGACCTGAGCCAAACGGCCAAGGGCAAGACGGATCAGGACGGCAAGCTGACCGTTCCGGAAATCGAGGAAAGAGAGCGTCACGGCACCTATATTCTGGGCTACACAGACGGGACCTTCGGTCCCAGCCGCAGCATGACCCGCGCAGAGGCCGCCGCTATCTTCGCCCGTCTGCTGGCGGAGAAGAACGGCGATACCATTTCCACCGTGGCCAACACCAGATTTGCGGATATTCCCGCCCATGCCTGGTACTCCGGTTACGCCAAATACCTCAATAACAACGGTGTCACCTACGGTAAGAGCAAGACCATCTTTGCTCCCGACGATGCCATTACCCGTGCCGAGTTCACCACGCTGGCCGTCCGATTCTTTGATGTGTACGGCGATGGCGATGCTGAGATCATGGAGCAGTATAAGGACTTCAACGATGTGAGCGACGGCTATTGGGCCGCCGCGTACATCAAGGCTGCCGCCAAGCATGGCTGGATCAACGGCTATGGCGATGGCTCCTTCCGCGCTGACGATGAGATCAACCGTGCGGAGGTTGTGACCATCGTTAACCGCCTGCTGGGCCGCGAAGCGGATGAGGCATACATTGCGGATAACCTCCGCAAGCTGAACACCTTCTCCGATATGAGCAAGCGCCACTGGGCCTATTACGCAGTCATGGAAGCTGCTAACGCCCATACCGCCATTCTTGGTGACAGCGAAAGCTGGAGCAAGTAAACACCCTGCCACCCTCCCGGTGCCGGGAGGGTGGCTTTTCCAACATCAAACATCATAATATAAAAAGGAGAACTGAACTATGCTGAAGATCACTGCCATTGGCAACCTGACCAACGATGTGGAACTGAAAATGAATGAGACCACCGGCAAGCCCTACGCCATCCTGCGAATCGCCTCGGACCGCCGCTACAAGGATAAGGATGGCAACAAGCTCACCGACTTTATCTCCATCAAGGTGCGCGGCCCTCTGGCCGAGCGCTGCGCCGAGTTTGCCTGGAAGGGCTGCAAGCTGGCGGCCTCCGGCGATTTTGAGACCATTACCTTTGAGGACGAGCCGGAGCGTCAGCCCGGTTTCCTCATCAAAGCCAGCGAGGTGGAGTTCCTCTCTCCCCGCAAGGTGGAGGAAACGGCGCAGGAATTGGAAGATGAGTCTGTCCGCGAGGTCGCTGCCTGATGAAAAATACCGGGATCACATATACCAGCGCTGAACGCAGCCCTGTGATCCTGCCGGAGATGGCCGAGCTGCTCCCGCCTTTGAGCGCGGAGCAGCTCGACGCTCTGGAAGCAGATCTCATCAAAAACGGCTGCTACGCACCCATCATCGTCAATGAGGACATGGTCATCATCGACGGGCACAACCGTCAGGCACTGTGCGAAAAGCATGATCTGCCGTACACGATGGCCGTTTTCTCGTTTGAGGATCTGTTGGAGGCCAAGCAGTGGGCGCTGGATACCCAGAAGGGCCGCCGCAACTTGGAAAAGTGGGAGTTGGGCAAGATCGCCCTGAAGCTGAAACCCGAGATTGAAGCCAAGGCCAAAGCCAACATGGCTGCTGGCGGACAGAATTTCCGCCCCAGCGAGGCCGAGGAAGGTTCGGCAACATTGCCAAACCTTCCTTCTGTTGAAAAAGCGGTAGATACCCGCAAGGAGCTGGCCGAAGCGGTCGGCTTGGGTGAGCGCACGATGGGCAAGGTCATGCAGATCGATGAGAACGCCCCGGAGGTTATCAAGGAGGCTCTGGATAAGAAGGAACTGTCCATCAACAAGGGTTATGACCTGACCCGGCAGCTTCAGGAGGTACCGGAGGATCAGCGGGAACAGGCTGCCGCGGAGCTGCTGGAATATGAAAAAGCAAAAAAGGAGCTCAAGCAGCAGGAAGCGGAGATCGACCGCAGGGGCAAGGTTGCCAACACTTTCTGCAAGGCATACGAAAAAGCAGCCCTCTTGACCGCCACGGAAGAAAATGTCCGCTGCTGGACGGACGGGACGCGGATGACCCCGGAGGAAATGCGGGATACCGTGAAGGAATCCCGTGAGATCGCCCAGGTGTTCGCCGCCATTGCCGATATCATCGAGCAGAAGATCCTGCCTGCAGACTGGCGGAACACCGGCCCCGCGGAGGATATTCCCTGTGAGGTGGCGTCATGAGCGAGATGCTTTCTGTTCGCCGGTGGCAGGACCTGTTCCGCAGTGGGGCGTTTCAGGATAGATCCCGTGCGACACAGATCAGCGCCGGGTGGTATGACTGGTTCTGTGCTGATTCCGCCCTTGCAGGCAGGCTGCAGCGGATCGGCAGGGTGGTCATGGGGATCACGGAACCTGCCATTCTGGACAATTACTATGTCTGGTTTAAAAACAACTGTCCTCTGGACGGACCCCTCTATGATGACGTGCGCTTTGAGCCGTTGGAGGGAGACCGCTGCGGACGGTACTTTGTGGTGTCTCAGGACTGCCCTTATGAAAAGCAGAAATGGACGCTGTACACAGAGCGGAGCGGCTTTGAGACCCCGGAGTTCAGTTGTGATAAGGTCCGCGAGATGGCAAAATACCTGAACAGTCAGGGCAAATATCTTGCACAGGCTATGCAGCTGTCCACTGTCGTGAAAAAACCGAAAAAGGAGGAACCGACGCGATGAAAGAGAAGAAAAGTCCTTCACCGCCCAGCCTCCCTCCTGATGCCCAGCGTGAGATCCTGAACAGGCTGTCCGCGGAGACCCGGATCAGTTCTCAGGAGATCGCCGCCATTTTGAAGCGGCACGGCGTCTGCGGCGATATGGACGCCTTGCAGGACGCCTATCGGAAACGGCTGGGTCAGCGCCTTATGTCCACCATTCGGGATGAGACCGGCAAGCGTGAGGTACTGGCCGCCAGCGGCGGCGAGTATGTCATCGTGGATTGCTGTAACGATCCGCAGAAGCTGAAGGCCATTCGGCACCGCATCCAGGCGCAGATGAACGGACTGGATGTGTCTGCCGGAAAGGTGCGCAAGCGTGTTCGTTTTCTGGAACGCTTCGCTTCTTGGGTGAGAAAGGAGACCTCGGATGGAGCGGCGTGAATTGTCAGCGGCGGATATCTACCGTAAATTCGCGGCGCAGCTGGATGAGGACGGCTTTCGGCTGTATCACGCCGCGCAGCAGATCACTGGCTTCCAGCCCTATGACGCTTTCCCTTATGAAGATAACCGGGGCGCGTTTGAGGCGGCGGACGGACATACCCTTCTGCGCTATCTGGAAGCAGCTCATTTCGATGCCGTCACATGGGAGATCGTCCCCGGCACCACCTATGAACGGGCCATCCTCGGCAAAGTGGACACCACCACGCCGGAATACCGCGCGTTTCGTGAAGCGATCTGCAAGGACGCACTGGGGCGCATGGGGTTGGGGCATCTCCTGAAAACAAAGGAAAAAGAAGTGAAAGAGGTGGGACATGAACGATAACATCACCGAGATCAACAAAGATACCTTCTGGAAGCTGATCCAGAGTGCAAAGGAGACCTGCGGACAGGACATGGACGCTATGATGGACTTCCTGAAAGACCGGCTGGTATCCATGGGGCCGGAGCAGGCTCAGAACTTCCACGACATCCTCCACGCCTATGAGGATCTCGCGGACAAGTTCGGACTGTGGGACGCCGCCGGGGTCATGAAGGGATATGGCTGCAGCGATGACGGCTTTATCGACTTTCGCGCCTGGCTCATTGCCCAGGGAAGGGATGTCTATCTGTCCGCGCTGGCAGACCCGGATTCTCTTGCGGAAGTCATCCCCTACGGGGACTGCTGCTTTGAGACGCTCAGTTATGTGGGAGATTATGCCTATGAGCAGCTCACAGGCAAAAGCGCCTATGACCAGACGGATTGGGCAAGGTATGAAACGTTGCTGGCAGAACTGGAACAGGATATCGTCTATAAAGGCGGTATTGAATTTCCCAGAGAGGGACCGGAGCTGAAACAGTACCTGCCACGGCTCTGCGCGGCGCATCCGGGCTGGGATGGCAAGACACGCTGGAATGTGCAGCAAAAGGAAATGCGGAATCTCATCCGTGCCGGAAAGGCGTATGACCAGCAACAGAGTGTCCCCAAAAAGAAACAGCATCGTCGCGGAGGTGAGGCCAGATGAGCGAATCCATCATCATCGGTGTGGATCATGGCTACGCTGCCATGAAAACCGCGCATTTTTCCTTTCCGACCGGGTTGGTGGCCTATGAGCACGAGCCATATACGCTGAACGATGTGTTGGAATACGGCGGTAAATATTACGTGGTGGGCAGCGGACGCCAGCCGCTCCAAAAGGACAAGACCCAAACGGAGGATTACTTTCTTCTTACGCTGGCCGCCGTCGCAAAGGAACTGGTATACCGCAATGCCGGACCGGCAGCGGACATCCATCTGGCAGCCGGACTGCCGCTCACCAGCTTTGGCAGGGATAAGAAAGCGTTTCGGGACTACCTGTGCCGGGGCGGCAAACCGGTGTCCTTCCGCTATGAAGGACAGGACTATGTCATCACGATCTCCAAAGTGTCGCTGTATCCGCAGGGCTATGCCGCAGTGCTGACGCAGGGTAGCATGCTGGATGAGCCATCCGTCATCGTTGCGGACATCGGCGGCTGGACGGTGGATCTCATGCGGCTGGACAACCGTATCCCCAACGCAGCCACCTGCCGCAGTCTGGAACTCGGCATGATCCGCTGCCTGGATGAGATCAGCGAGCAGATCCGTCGCAGCCTTGGCCTGTCTATGACGGCAGCGCAGATTGAAAGCGTTCTGCGCGGCGATGCCAGCCATGTGAACGAGGACGCGAAAAAGATCATTTATCAGGAAGCGGAACGCTACACCAAACGCCTGCTCTCTGCCATCGCGGAGAGCGGTCTGGACGTCCGAGCCATGCCTGCTGTTTTTCTTGGCGGCGGTGCGACGCTGCTGAAGCATCATGCTTCCGCCGCGGACGGACTATGCCGTCCCATCATACTGGATGACGTTTGCTTAAATGCCAAGGGATATGAGCGTCTGACAGAGCGAATGTCGAAAAAGCATGAGCAGTGACAAGAAGCGGCTGAACCTGTCCTTCTCCATGGCCTCGCCCATCCAGCGGCAGGCGTGGCGGACGCTGATGGATATTCCGGCAGGTGAGCGCACTGGCGCCGTCTGCCGGATGATCTGTGAACACAAAAATCAGCGGGAACTGCTGGAGGCTGTGCGTCAGGCGGTCCGTCAGGAGTTGCAGGGCAGCCAGATCCAAATCGCACAAGCAGCGCCGCAGGCCGGGAGCATCGATGAGGATGTTCTCGGCTTTCTTGCGTCGCTGCAGGAAGGAGATGATACAGACTGATCCGATACTTTGATATGTTTGCCGGCATTGGCGGTTTCCGCTCCGGGCTGACCCGCGCGGGCGGTTTCCGGTGTGTTGGACACTGTGAGATCGACAAATACGCCAATGCCAGCTACCAAGCAATCTACGAACCGGGAAAGGAGGAACGATACTATCCGGACGCAACCCAAATTGACCCCGCAGACCTGCCGGACTTCGACCTGCTCTGTGGAGGATTCCCCTGTCAGGCATTTTCTAACGCTGGCCGCAGACGGGGCTTTGCCGACGCCAGAGGAACTCTCTTCTTTGAGATTGCCCGATTGGCTCAAGCAAAGCGACCTCCGTATCTGCTGCTTGAAAATGTTCCCGGCCTTTTATCGCATGACAAAGGGAAAACCTTTTCGGTCATCCTCTCCGCACTGGATGACCTGGGGTACCATGTCGAGTGGTCTGTGCTTAACAGCAAACATTTTGGAGTCCCTCAATCAAGGCGAAGGCTTTTCATTATCGGATATCTTGATCCCCGATGCGCCGGGAAAATATTACCTGTCTTCGGCACAGGTGGAAAAGCTCTTGTACAAGTCCTCGGAGGGCCGCAAGGCTCCCGGATCTATGACGCAGACGGAGTAGCCTGTACCCAGACTGCCGGCGCTGGCGGCATGGGCGGGAAGACCGGATTATACCTGGTGGGCTTTAACCGGAAAGATGGGATCGTCGGAAAGCGGGATACAGCAATTCCGCTGAACGCCAGCGATTTCAGAGGAATCAACCGGAACCAAACACAAAACGCTGTGCTGGTAGACCTTTGCAGCGGGCATCCAAAGCAAACGGACGCTGCCCGCTGTCTCACCGCCCGGTATGGACAGACCACACTGTCCAACCGTAAAGGCGAGCGCTCCGGTGTCCTGCTCATCAAGGAGGCGACCAAGAAGGGGTACAAGGAGGCTCAACCCGGCGATACGGTAGACCTGGGCTACGCGGGCAGCAACACCCGCCGCGGGCGTGTTGGGCGTGACATTGCCCATACGCTGGAAACCAGCTGTATTCAGGGAATTGTAGAAAACGGTGGACGCATCCGCCGTCTCATGCCCCGCGAGTGCCTGCGGCTCCAGGGTTTTGAGGAATGGCAAATTGACCGCATCCTCGCCATCCAGTCCGACGCTCAGGCCTATAAGCAGGCGGGCAACAGTGTCACCGTCAATGTAATTGAGGCGATTGCCAAGCGTATCCAGGCAGTGGACGAGGAATTGAAAGCAGGTGCCGCAGCATGATCGGAATGAAGGATCAGTGCTTTGGCGTTGAGGTCGAGATGACGGGACTCACTCGCGGGCAGGCTGCGCAGGCGCTGGCCAATTATTTTGGCACAGAACCTTACTATGTGGGGGGCGGATACGATAAATGGAGCGTGAAAGACCCGGATGGCAAGGTGTGGAGCATTATGAGCGATTCCAGCATTGTTACGGAAATGAAAACTGAAAGCGGGTATACGCACACCAGCGACATCGAATACCGGGTCGAGATGGTAACGCCCAAACTCACCTACGCGGAGTTGCCCAGGCTTCAGGAGTGTGTCCGTCAGGTGCGCCATGCCGGGGCCAAAGTCAACAACTCCTGTGGTATCCATGTTCATGTGGATGCCGCCAACCACAACCGCCAGAGTCTGAAAAACCTTCTGAGCATTATGTACTCCAAAGAGGACATCCTGTTCAAAGCCTTGCAGGTAAATTCAAACCGCGTCAGCCAGTATTGCCAGAAGGTGCGGGAGCCAATGCTCAAAAAAGTCAGGAAGCTCTCATCTGACGAAACGAAAAACCTCACAGCGCTGGAAAGCATCTGGTATGAAGGGAATATCTCTGACCGAGAACACTATAACTGGACCCGCTATTATGCCCTGAATCTGCATTCTGTGTTTTATAGAGGAACCGTTGAGTGGCGTTGTTTCAACTCTACGCTTCATGCCGGAAAGGTCGCGGCCTATGTGAATTTATGCCTTGCCATGTCTGCTCAAGCCATTAACCAGCGCAGCACCGTCATGCGGAAAACCTACAGTGACAACGAACTGTTCACCTTCCGTGTCTGGCTGGTGCGGCTGGGACTCAACGGTGACGAGTTCAAGAATACCCGTAATCATCTGCTGGCCAATCTGGAGGGTGATCGGGCATGGCGCTATGACAAGGATACTTATGAAGCAAACAAAAAGAAGAAAAAATCCAGAGAAATGGAGAGGTGAAGCCATTGAAGATACAGATCGAAAAAACCGTCTATGAGGGAACGGCCACGGAGATCATGGGCCGTCTGCGGGACCAGACCTTTGATCCCACAGAGTTCCCGGACATCGAGAGCTACATCTGGTTTTTACAGAGCAATGTCATCCGCACCACAGGAATGGACTGCCCACTGCCGGATGGAGATACGGAAACGCAGGCGCAGGCCATGTTCCGCCATCTGGACAGAATCGGCGGACTCAGACTGCTGGGGGACTAAGATGGAAGAAACTCTGTATTTCGCCTACGGCAGCAATATCAATTTAGAACAGATGGAGCATCGTTGTCCAGACGCCCGGCTCGTTGGGCCGGTGACGCTGCAAAACTACGAATTGCAGTTCCGCGGCAGCGGCTTTGCCACTGTCTCTCCCAAGAAAGGCAGCGTCGTCCACGGTCTGCTATGGAAGCTCACACCGAAGTCTGAACAGGCGCTGGACCGCTACGAAGGCTATCCTCGCCACTACACCAAGGAGCAGGTATCTGTGCGGACCACAGATGGCGCAGCCGTTTCCGTCATGGCTTATATCATGGCGGAACCACTGTGCCGCCAGCCCGCACTGCCATCTCCGTACTATTACCGTGCGATCCAGCAAGGCTTCGAGGCCAACGGCTTGCCAGCGGAATCGCTGGAGGAAGCGTGGAACAAAACCATTGACGAAGTGTTTTCCGGGAAGATAGATAAGCCCCAAGCCAAGCAGCCTTTAAAGCATAAAGAACAGGAACGATAATATGCCTGCTGGGGTTGTATCAACTGGAAGTATCGGCACATAGGGAAAACAATCTCCGAAATATTTTGCTAATAAACTGTTAACATGGAAGCGGTGAACTTGTCTTTGAGGTGTGCTTATTATATGATGGAAACAGTAAACTTGTCATTTCAAGCCATAAATTGGAAAAAAACAAGAAAGGGGACCATTCATGACAAATGATGAACTGAGCCGGTACATTCTTCACTATGTAAAGGAAGACCGGACACACAGCGCAATTATGCTTACTGCTGGATGGGGAGCAGGAAAGAGTTATTACATCAAAAATGAACTTGTTCCCTTTCTTGGACAAAAAGAGCAAGGGAATATTCAATGCATTATTGTATCCTTATATGGCCTCACTCAATTGTCGGAGATCAGCAAGAGCATTTATATTGAAAGTCGCTTGAAAATATTTAAACCCGATTCGGAAAGGAAAACTGCAGCGGGGCTGACTGCAAAAACGATTCTCAAGGGCGTTTCTGGGTTCTTTGGTATTAACTTGGAGATGCCAGAAGAGGAACTGTCACGGCTATATGAGTCTATAGACCTTTCTGGAAAATTGATTATCTTGGAGGATTTGGAGCGGACGCAAATCAATATTCTGGAAGTCCTTGGTTTTGTAAATAGTCTTGTAGAGCAAGACAATGTAAAAGTGCTTCTGGTTGCCAACGAAAGAGAATTAATTAAATATAAGCCTGCTACAGAATCCGTTGAAGGGCCGCGGCAAGCTACAGTCATGCATATAACCCAAAAGCAATCGAAAGAGGAATATACGGAAGAAACACAGCGTTATCTGGCGGCAAAAGAAAAAACCATCAATGATACGATTATTTTTGACGGAGACCTTCCGCATGCACTTAGGCAGATTATGAGGGATTTTGACAATCCTGTACTTTCCCAGTTCATATCAGACGGGAATATAGATGCCTTGTGTACACATGTGGCCGAGCGAAATGTATATAATCTGCGGTCATTTATCTTTGCTTGCCAGAAATCTGTTGATTTATTTCAGCAACTTGGATTAGAGCCGGGGAAAAATGATTTGGATTTTGCTGCAACAATATTTCTTGGCATTCTTAAGTTCACGCTCAGATACAAAAAAGGCGAAATTCCACGTTGGGAAGTAAACCAATCATTCTCTACACAACTTGGTGATTCTAAGTATCCACTGTTTCGATTCTGCTATGATTATATTGTGCGGCAGCATTTTGAGATGCACTGGGTTGAGAATGGGCGCTCCGACTTAAAGGAATTCCGCTTATATGACAAAGAAAAATCATGTGGAGATGGAGATTTACAGATACTATATGCGTACTATCTTCATACAGAGGATGAAGTTCTTGCCGCTGTTGAAGCAGTCACAAAAAAACTGGAGAATTCCGAGTTTTTTGCCTTCCAGGAGTATGGACGAATTGCGTACTATCTTATCAGCATACACCGTCTGCTTGGCTGCGATATAACACATGCCAAGGAATTATTGGTAGCAAATCTCTATAATAAATCCAGAAATATTAGGCCGGAGTTCATTTTTGCAATTATGCTGGACAAAGATAATACCCCTAAAGAAGTTGTTGAGGAGTATAAGGATTTACATCAAAAAATGTTAACTTCTCTGAATGCTAAGGGTGAAACAATTTTTGATTTTGACTATCATCCAGAAAGTATAGCTTCTTTACAAAACGCTATCAATAAAAACGAAGGATTTATATTCCAAGATGGTGCATTTGCATCTCGATTGGACATGGACAAAGTCGCCGAAATGCTTCGAAAATGCACGGCAGCTGAAATAGATACATTTCGATATATATTTCATTCTCTCTATCATACTGGCAATATTCGAGAATTTTTAGGTGGGGATAAAGCGAGTGTCGAACAGCTTTACCAACATGTCATTAAGCTAAAAGACTATAGTGAATATGATAAGATTCAAAAATTGCAGATTAGCTATTTTATTAAAAACTTGGAGGATATATTGACTCGACTCTAAACGAAATTATAATAGAAGGAAGATCACTTATAGAGACTTGCAGATGCGGGCTACGTAGGCCTTACTCTAAATTAATACTTATTTACACTATCGAAGTGGGCAGAAAGAGGCACCGTCTTAGAAGCAATAAGACGGTGCCTTGAAAATTTCAGAACAGAATTTTGCCCGGATCAATTTTATCTCTCTCCGTGATAGGCCGGATCACCCGGCATGGAGTACCTGAAGCGATCACACCTGCGGGAATATCGTGGGTGACCACGCTGCCTGCGCCAATGACGGAGCCCGCCCTGATCGTCACGCCGCCGCAGATGGTGGCATTCGCCCCAATCCAGACATTGTCCTCCAGCGTAATAGGCGCGGAAGTTCCAATGCCATGACCGCGCTGTTCCGGGTCAATAGAATGACCGGAGCAGGCCATGCAGACTCCCGGCGCGATAAACGCCCCTGCGCCGATGTGAACCGGCGAGGTGTCAAGAATCACGCAGTTGTAGTTGATAACGGCCAATCCATAGGTGTGGATGTTGAAGCCGTAATCGCAGTGAAAGCTGGGTTCAATGGCGGTCATAGGATGGCAGGTGCCCAGAAGTTCTTGCAGAATCTTCCGACGCTTTTCCTGTTCATCTGGAGAGGTTTGGTTATACTCCCAGCAGAGCCGTTTGGCATGGCGCTGTTCATTCACGGGGGTATTCTCAAATCCGCTTGCGTATGCGGTGGGACTTTTCATAATGTCAAGAACGTTCATAGTGGGCTCCTTACTCTTCAATCATTACATCAAAAATGTCTGTAATGGGGATCATGTGCTGGTCTGTCAGCAGGAGAATCCCGTTGACTGTGTCGATCCGCTTCACGGTGCCACTTATCGTCTGGTAGGCTCCACCTGCTTTCCGCCCGTCTGGGACAAAGTAGGTGATCGTTGCCATAGGCTTCTGCGGCAGCAATTCCTGAAGCCTCTGAAGCGCGTCATCTACACGGGCCATCTCGTATTCGTCCAGAATGACCCGGCTATCCGTCAGCCGCCCTGTTTCCGCAATGGCGGCGCTGTGGCCAGTGAGGGCCGCAAAAGGAGAAAACTGTGCGGCCCGGTCATGGAGCGGCATCCGGGGATGTATCTGCGGTTCCGGGTGCGGCAGGTCAATGATGTCGTCATAATTCCTGTTCATGCCTTATGCCCTCCAATTTGGCCATTCCGCTCTCTGGCGGTGGCTCCTTCCATGTAGCTGCCGCCAGAGAGGATCGCATTTTTTCCAAATTTTTTCTTGATACCCAGCATGGCCTCATGAAGCTTCCGTTCCCGTTCCAGCTTTGTCTTTTCATCCTCCGCCTGCTTTTCCTGTGCGGCGGCATCGTCAAAAAGGCTGAACTGTGCAGGGGGTTCTGCTTCGGATTGAGCAGAAGCCTCATCCACAAGCCGGTTGGCTGTCACCGCCAGGCGACGGATCGTCAGCTTTGGACTGACTTTGCTGTCATAAATGCCGAGGATCGCATCGGTGATACGGCGGGAGGAAGATGTCTTTCCCGGCAGGTTCGCTGTTCCATGGGCGTGCTTGGGGATTTTCCTTCCGTAAGGGTCTGTTACAGTTTCCCCATGGAAGTTCGTGGACGCCACATTTTCAATATCGTACCCAACGGTCAGCGTTACCTGATCCGTCACCAACCGCTTTTCTAAAAGGTCCAGAGCAACGGCCTCTGCCATCTCCCGCACAACACGCCTTGCCTTGTCATAGTCATAGGGACATTGAAGGACCTGTCCGGAACTGATACAGTTTGTTTCCGGCTTATAGGCTTTTACATCAGAGATCCGGCAGGGTTCCCAGCCCCAGGCGTGGTCGATCAGCAGTTCGGCGTTGATGCCGAACAGCTTATAGAGCAGAGCCTCGTTATAATAGTCCCCAGCCTTACCGATGGAACACCGGGCAACATCGCCCATGGTATAGATGCCGATGGCCTCCAGTTTTTTGGCATAGCCCTTTCCGACTCGCCAGAAGTCCGTCAGCGGACGGTGTGCCCATAGCTGTCTGCGGTAACTCATTTCATCCAGTTCCGCAATGCGGACACCGCTCTCGTCCGGCGTGACGTGTTTGGCCATGATGTCCATAGCGACCTTGCAGAGATAAAGGTTCGTGCCGATCCCGGCTGTTGCGGTAATTCCCGTTGTGTGCAGCACATCAAGGATCATGGCCCGTGCCAACTCCCGTGGGGTCATGTGATACGTCCCCAGGTAATTGGTGGCATCGATCATCACCTCGTCAATGGAGTAGACGTGAATGTCCTCCGGAGCGATGTATTTGAGATAGACATTGTAGATCTGGGTGCTGATCTTGATATATTTTGCCATCCGGGGCGGCGCGATAACATAATCGACAGCCAGAGAAGGATTCGCTTTCAGTTCTACAGCGTCTGCGCTTTTGCCTTCTAATTTTCTGTCAGGGGCATGCAGTTGCCGTTCCTGATTGACTTTTCTGACCCGCTGGACCACTTCAAAAAGGCGGGCCCTGCCGGGTATCCCATAGGCTTTCAGGGCAGGGGAAACCGCGAGACAGATGGTTTTCTCAGTGCGGCTGATGTCTGCTACCACAAGGTTTGTTGTCATAGGGTCAAGACCCCGCTCCATGCATTCCACGGAGGCATAATAGGACTTCAAATCAATGGCAATGTATGTTCTCTGGCTCTCCGGCACCGGGCGTACCTCCCCTTTATTTCTGATGATCAGTATACCACAGCGACCAAAATCGAACAAGCGTTTGTGTCAAATTTCACAGAGGAATCTTGTGGAAACCGCCGCTTCCCAAACTCGTTCCATCGTGTTACAATGATGCCTGTTTGTGTGAAAGGGGTGCCGTAGTGTTTTATACGATGGAGGAAGCAGCTGTTCTCTGCGGTTTCTTAGAACTGTATTTGAACCGGGACAGCGTAGATGCAGCAGTACGAAAGAACTACGAAAAGTTCCGCTTTGGACTCGTGCAGGAGTCCCTGGGACGGGATGACTACATCTGGGCCACCAAAGCACTGAGTTTTCTGCGACCCCACTGGTGGCAGGATCACGAGGACCATAGAGCGCTGGAGAATGCTTTGCTGAAAACGCAAACACTGGCTCTGAAAACAAAAAATAATCAAACCATTTCGCGGCAACAGCGGTCTCAGACTGCTGCTGCCGCTTATTTTTTAGGAGGCGATCCTATCAATCATCAAAAAATGACCATTCTTGTGGTGGAGCCGATGAAAACGCCCGCTGTACAGGAGATCGACGGCAGTTTGCGATCCATGCAGCGGATCGTAGGCGGAGACATTGAGGCGGTCTACCCGTTCGACGACCCGGTCGCAATCGTCTGTCACGGAGAGGGAAAACTTCTGGGATTGCCCATGAACCGTGCCCTGACAGATGAATCCGGAGTGCCGTATGACATTGTCTGCGGCACCTTTTTTGTAGTCGGAATTGGAGATGAGGCTTTTACATCCCTGACGGAGCAGCAAATCGAAAAGTATCGGAAGAAATACGCCAATGAGATGGTGTTTTCTGTTCCTGTGCCGTCTGGAAACCATAAAAAACAATGCAATAAGGAGAAGCACGAACATGAAAGATAAGTATGTCTTAACCGCGGAGTCTGTCACTGAGGGCCACCCGGACAAACTCTGCGACACCATTGCCGACGCCGTAGTGGATGCCTGCCTGGAGCATGACCCCGCCGCCCATGTAGCCTGTGAGGTCATGGCTACCGCAGGTAAGATCATCGTGGCTGGCGAGATCACGGCGGCGCAGCTCCCCGACATCCCTGCCGTCATCTGCCGCACTGTGCGGGAAGCCGGATATGGCGGCAGCGATTATGAGGTGGAAGTGGTCACCCATGAGCAAAGCCCCGACATCGCCGGAGCAGTCAATGGCGGCGCGGAGACCGGAGCAGGCGACCAGGGCATTGTGTATGGCTATGCCTGCGATGAAACGCCTGAGCTTCTTCCGCTGCCGGTAGTACTGGCACATAAACTCACCCGCCTGCTGACCCAGGCGAGAAAGCTGCACACGATCCCCAGTTTGAAGCCGGACGGTAAGGCGCAGGTGTCTGTGGAGTATCAGTTCGGCGTCCCCAAGCGTGTCTCTGCCGTAGTGGTCTCCTGCCAGCATGAGGATGGTGTGGAACTGGCGGAGCTTCGCCATGCGGTCATGCGCCATATTATCCAGCCCGCTTTTCAGGACTTCCCGCTGGATGCCGAAACGGAGATCCTCATCAATCCTTCCGGCAGATTTGTGGAGGGCGGCTTTGAAGCGGATACCGGGCTCACAGGCCGTAAGCTGATGGTGGATACCTACGGCGGCCTCGCACCCCATGGTGGCGGCGCGTTGTCCGGCAAGGACGGCACCAAGGTGGATCGCAGCGGAGCCTATATGGCCCGCTACATCGCAAAAAACATTGTGGCGGCGGGACTTGCTGAACGCTGCACCGTCAGTCTGGCCTACGCCATCGGCAAGGCGAAGCCTGTCATGGTGGAGGTGGATGCCCACGGCACTGGCAAGTACTCCGATGCTGCACTGGAGCAGGCCGTTCGCGCGGTGTTCAAGCTGACACCGAACAGCATGATCGATACGCTGGGTTTGGACAAACCCATTTTCCGCAAATTCTGCAACTACGGACACTTCACCCACGCGGATGCCCCGTGGGAGCAGATGAATATGACGGAGGTGCTGGAAAGCGCCTGCCACGCCAAGGAGACAGGGATTTCAGCCCGCTGATAAAAAAACAGCGAGAGGACTCTCCTCTCGCTGTCAGGTATTACTGAATGCTGTCCTTGAACGCTTTGCCGGCCTTAAAGACCGGAGCCTTGGAAGCGGCGATTTCAATGGTCGCACCGGTGGCCGGGTTTTTACCGGTGCGGGCAGCACGCTCTTTTGCCTCAAAGGTGCCGAAGCCAACCAGTTGGACCTTGTCTCCAGACTTCAGTGCAGCTTCCACGGTATCAATGAATGCACTCAGTGCGGCATCGCAGTCCTTTTTAGCAAGTCCGCTGGTCTCTGCCATAGCGGTGAGAAGTTCCGTCTTGTTCATGTTGTTTTCTCCTTTGGTTAGATAGTAGCTGAAAATAATATTTTTTATTATACCAAAAAATCACCCGGCTGACAATATAGCCGGAACAATAAGAAAAACGAGGAGTGATACCATTTCAAAAGAAAGATCAAAACCTCTTCATATTGTCAGCTGCAGCTTTGGTAAGGACAGTCTTGCCACCATTTTGCTGGCGCTGGAGCATGGGGAACCGCTGGACGAAGCCGTCTACTGCGAGGTGATGTTTGATAAAACCATTTCAGGTGAGGTGCCGGAACACCGGGATTTTATCTATCACACCGCCATTCCAAAGCTGGAGCGGATGGGGGTGAAGGCGCGTGTTCTGCGCGCGGAGAAAACCTATGTAGACCTGTTCACAGGGACGGTCACCCGCGGCCCCAAGAAGGGAATGCTGCGGGCCTTTCCAATCTGCGGAAAGTGTTATGTCCAGCGGGACTGCAAGATCAAACCGATCTGCCGGTATCAAAAGAGCCTGCCTGCCGACACGATGCAGTATATCGGCATCGCCTACGATGAGCAAAAACGGCTGTCACGCCTGAAGAATCAACAGGTGTCCTTGCTGGCAAAATACAAGTTTACAGAGGAAGATGCGAAGCAGCTCTGCCGCAAGGCAGGGCTGCTTTCTCCTGTGTATGCGTTTACCGACCGGGGCGGCTGCTGGTTCTGTCCCAACGCCAGACGAAAAGAACTGCGACATCTCTATGATCATCACCCGGAACTGTGGGAACGGATGCTGGAACTGCAGGCCCTGCCGGGGAAGGTGTCTGAGAAATTCAACCGCACGGAGCGCTTTTCCGACATCGATGCGGCATTCCGAAAAGAAGATGCCCTGTGCCAAAAAGCGGCATAAAAAAGGAAAAGGAGATGAGAACCATCAGCAATCAGAAATATGAGATCACAGACATGGCTCATGAGGAATATCCGTTCCTGCACCGCATCCGTGCGCTGCGGGATATCTGCGGCGAGATCCGCGCAGGCGACATAGGCGGTTTCGTGGAAAGCGAAAGCAACCTGTCCGCGGAGCCGGGAGACTGCGCATGGATCCTCGATGACGCCATTGCAGCGGGCAATGCCTATGTGGATCGGGACGCCTGTCTGCGGGGCGATGCCATAGCCTGTGGCAGCGCCTATGTTTCCAAAGGCAGCGTGATGAGCGGCCACAGCCGCGCCGAGGACAACGCCTATCTCCGCGGGGCCTCCATGACCGGAAAAGCGCTGGCTTCCGGAAACGCGCAGATCATTCACGATCCCCATACGATGGGGACTCCCATCCTGTCCAGCAACTGCAAGGTGTATGGCACGGTGCAGGGGGATATCCGCATCACCGGTTCTGCCGTGATCCTGCCCTGCGAGGAAGTCCGCAACGATACAAGGGATACCTTTGTCCTGAGCGGCAAGAGCCGGAGCGTGATCCGCAGCATCGAGCGTGAGACCTTGAAACCTCTGCAAAAAGAAGTAAGTCCTATGAAAACAAAAACGCCAAAGAAACGAGGCGTGGAGCGATGACTGTCTATGAAAGTGAATTGCGAAAGCTGTTTGAACACAGCAATCTCGTGGATCGGCCTCAATTCTCCGGGCGTGTGTGCGTGGGAGATCTCGGAAAGGACCTGCGTGTACGGGCGGAGTTTCTCTCTACCCATATCTCCAGCCAATATGACGCCATCCGCCTTACGGTGCTCAACCGCACGGAGGGTGTGGTGGACCGGACGCTGCTGCGCTTTCAGGATGTCTGGGGTAAAAAGCAGGTGCCGAACAATCCCAACTTCCGCAGCGGCGTCATTCCCCACCTGTGGGATGACTACGGAAAAGTGGAGTGGTACGCCTATCACCCCACTGCCGCGGACTATGCCGCTCTGCGGGATGCCGTCGGTCAATATCTGTCCGCATTCCGGGAGCGCACGTCGGAGCTGGAACGGAGCGGCCCCAAGCTGGTCTATATCTGTGCTCCGCTGCGCGGCGATGTGCCAGGCAATGTGGAGTTTGCGCGGCAGAAAGCGCAGGAGGTGTTTGCGGATGGAGATATCCCCGTTTGCCCACACCTGCTGTTCCCACCCATAGCGGACCCAAACGACCCGGAGCAGGATACCAAGGCGCGTGAGATGTCCCTGCAACTGTTGGAATCCTGCCAGCAGCTCAATGTTTATGGGCCTGTTTGGACGGAAGGAATGTGGGATGAGATCCACCATGCCAGCAAGCTGGGAATTTCGATGATGACGGATCAGAAAACCATTGGCCGGACGCCACCCAGGCGTTCCGGCAGGAAGGAGCGATAACGCTGGAACAGGAACGCAAAAGGCCGTCCTGCCCCCTTGTTGGGCAGAACGGCAATATTTTCAATCTCATCGGTCTTGCCAGCCGGACACTGCGGCAAAACGGCATGACAGCCGAGGCAAAAGAGATGCAAAACCGAATTATGGGCGGAGACTGCCACAGCTATGAGGAAGCGCTGGGGATCATCAGCGAGTATGTAGAGACAGAGTTATCCGGCAGCATTCCCACAAAAAACAAAAACAAGGAGGACCACACACATGAACGATAACCAGAAATGGGAGATCATTCAAGGTGACGCGCTGAAGGTGCTGAGCGGGTTCGCCCCCAACACCTTCGATGCTGTCATCACCGATCCCCCGTATGCTTCCGGAGGCCGGACACAATCCGAGAAAAACAAGTCCACAGCCAGAAAGTATTCCAGTATGGGGGAGAACGCGCCGCCTCCCTTTGACGGCGATGCCAAGGACCAGCGCTCCTGGACCCGCTGGGCGGCAGAGTGGCTGTATGAGGCGAGGAAAGCCAGCAAGCCCGGTGCGCCGGTGTGTATGTTCATCGACTGGCGGCAGCTTCCCGCAGCCACCGATGCCCTTCAATGGGCGGGGTGGATCTGGCGGGGTACCGCTGTCTGGGATAAGGGCAACAGCCGTCCTCAGAAGGGCCGCTTCCGCCAGCAGGCGGAGTACATTGTCTGGGGTTCCAACGGCGATATGCCTATCAGCCGTCCGGTGCCCTGTCTGCCAGGGGTGTTCAAGTATGGCAATCCACAGAGCCGCATTCATCTTACGGAGAAACCCTTGCAGCTTATGCGGGACATTGTGAAGATCACGGAACCGGGCGGCCATATTCTGGACCCCTTCGCCGGTTCCGGCACCACGGTGCTGGCGGCTGTTCTGGAGGGTTATTCCGCCACCGGCATTGAGGTGACCGACACCTATGCCAAGCTGGCAAGAGAAAGAATCTGTTCAGAGCTGGAGGAAGCTGCGTGACCTGATGCGCTGTCTGGCAAAGGGACTTGCTATAATGCCGGAAAATCGGTATAATAAAAACGATCCAGTAAGAGAGCATTGTGAGGAATTAGTTATGAATCACGCACAATATGATCAGGAAACCGGAAAGCCGTTGGATCAGTCGTATCTTGAATGCGGACTTCCCGATGATTTGCAGGCTTCTATTCAGGAGATGCAAAAATCTTGGGCCATTATAGACAGCGGAAGCCGAGATCCTCATTGGGACATCTACTGGTGTAATCTGAATGCGGACATTAACTCAGCCGAAGTCGAACGGATTATTTCTCCCGAGCAGGCATGGTATTTGCGTGAAAAGTATCTTCGCATGGAAAGAGAGTGATACCTCTTGATAAATTTTACAAACCTCCCCACTCGCAATAAATTCTATGCAGGGGCAAACGGCGCAAAGCGGGCTGTAATTTATCAAGGCGAACAGTATATGCTGAAGTTCCCCGCACAAGCCCCCAAGAATAAAGACTTGAGTTATGCCAACAGTTGCGTTACCGAGTATATCGGCTGCCATATTTTCAACAGCGTTGGGATCAACGCTCAGGAAACTCTCCTTGGCACTTATGAAAAAAATGGCGTAATAAAGATTGTTGTTGCTTGCAAGGATTTTACCTCTCCCGGAATTGTGTTGCAGGACTTTGCCTCGCTGAAAAACACGGTGATCGATTCCGGTCACAGCGGGTATGGTACAGAACTGTCTGACATTATGCGGGCCATGGAGGATCAGACAGCATTCCCTCCCGCGTTGTTGCAGCAGCATTTTTGGAATGTATTCATTATAGATGCGCTGATCGGGAATTGGGATCGGCACAACGGAAACTGGGGTTTTCTCTATAATACCGCGACAGACGAAATTACCATTGCCCCTGTGTATGACTGCGGGAGCTGCCTGTATCCCCAGGCTGATGAAGTCATCATGCGAGACACCATAGATAAGCAGCAGGAACGAGATTTGCGCACTTTCTCAATCCCTCTTTCCAGCATTAAGGTCAATGGTAAAAAAATCAACTACTTTGATTTTATTTCCTCTTTGGAGAATGCGGATTGCAACAAAGCATTGAAGCGGATACTGCCCAAAATCGACATGGATGCAATTTTCCGTATCGTGGATGAGACTCCGTTCATTTCGGATCTGCAAAAGCAGTTCTATAAGACAATGCTGCAGACACGGAAAGAGCACATCCTTGATTTTTCAATGGAAAAACTGCGGAAAAGGGAAAAGGACAAAGAACTTGATGCGCGGTAATAAATAAGCAAAAACGTATTTTCAAGGGCAGGGTGTTTAAAAAACACCCTGCTTTTTCTATAAGGGTGTTCACAAAACACCCTGCCACAAGGAGAGAAGTATGTCAGAAAATTTTGCAAGTTTTTATCGGAAAGCAAGCAGTGTGCGGGAGTTAGTAGGTAAAGCACCCTTCCCTGAAAAGGCGCGGTTTCAGATCACGAAGGTGATCGAACTGCCAGCCAATCAGTACCGCCGCTACATGAACGAGCTTTTGCGGGATGTTTCCTTCATATCCCGGAACGTGGCGGATATGAGGTTCGATGGGAAAACAGAAACATTTCTCTGCCTGTTCGTGACCTGCCGAGATGCGAACACCGGCCTGCTGGTGGAGTCCGAAGGCTTTGGATATGCCAGGTACGCGGCATTTATCCCTGAAAAGAGTGCTCTCTCATTGGATGGGATTCCGATGGAACGCGCAAGCGAAAAGTGCCTTTGCCGGCATCCGACCCCGGAGAGATGATTTCTTTTTTTACGAGGAAGCGGGCAGTGCCCGCCCAATATTGCAATCACCATACCGCTTGCCAACAAAGCCCCGCGCAGCGGGGCGAAAGCCAACGCCGCCGTGGGCGGCGCTGGCGCAAGCATAGCGTTTGTATGACAAACGCGCTTGCTGGGGCTCGCCCCAGTCCCCAATGCCGCCTGCGGGCGGAAAGTTTTGCGGCAAAGACCGCGGAAAGGAGCGTGAGCGAACGAACAAAGAACACATGGTGTCCGTGCGGCTCACCGAAGTGGAGCGTGAGAGGCTCCAGCAACTCTGCACCATTTCCGGCCTGCCGGTCAGCGCTGTGCTGCGGCAGCTCATTTCCGGCGTGACGATCCGCCAGCGTCCACCCAAAGAACTGCATGACTTATATGCGGAGATCAACCGCATCGGTACGAATATCAACCAGATCGCCCGAAAGGCCAACGCCGGATTTGCCACGAAGGATGACATGAAAGAGCTGAAGTTCCTCATGTGGACCATTGAGCAGAAGATGGCGAAGGTGGCAGATCAGTAATGGCTGTTACGAAGATCCTCGCCCGCCGCGGCGGACTATCCCAGGCCATTGCGTATGTTCTCAACTGGGATAAGACGGAAGAACAGATCCTCACGGCGGCGCAGGGCTGTCTCACGTCAACAGCTTGCCATGACATGGCTGCGATCAAGCAGCGTTGGAATAAGACGGACGGAGTGCAGCTTTACCATGTCATCCAATCCTTTCGCCCCGGTGAGCTGTCACCGGAACTGGCGCTGGAGATCGCACGGGAATTTGCGCGGGAACACCTACCGGGGTATCAGGCCGTCATCGGCGTCCATACGGACCGTGAGCATATCCACGCCCATATCGTATTCAATTCCGTCAATCAATTTACCGGCGAAAAATACCACAGTAACGCGCAAAGCTACTATCAGCAGATCCGTGGCATCTCAGACCGGCTCTGCCGGGAGCATGGCCTGTCCGTTATCATGGCGGGAGAGTCTGCCAAAGCCATCAGCTATGTGGAGTGGCTGCGGCGGTCTAAGGGCCAGCCGACCTTTCGCTCCATGCTGGAATCGGATCTGCGGACGGCCATCCAGGACGCCAACGATCTCGGACACTTCTTCCTGCTCATGGAACACATGGGATATGAGATCCGCCACGGTGATCGGCTGGGTTTTCGTCTGCGGGGACAGGAGAGATTCCAGTATCCCGGCAGACGCAATACGCTGTTCACGGAGGATGGTATCCGTGCTGCTATTCAAGGAAATCTTGCGGAAATTGAAGCAGGCAGCCGTCCCACCGTGCTCTCACGGCCTAAGTATCGGCCATACCTGGCGCATCCGAAATACACCGGCTTCCTTGCCCTCTATGTGCATTATCGCTATTTGCTGGGTAAGATCGAGCAGCAGTACCCGCCCCGCATGACGCCTCATCTTAGGCGGGAGGTCATGCGCTTTGAGCAATACCGCACACAGTTCGACTTTCTGCGGGAAAATGAGATCGTCACTCAGGCGGATATGGATGCCTTCCAGACCCGCACAGAGGAATCGCTGGCCAAACTCATCAAGCAGCGTACCATCCTCAATGTGCGAAAAAAGAAACGGCAAAAACTGTATACGGCTTTGGCGGATGTGGAAGCGTTGGCTCCCAGCAAAGCACTCTATGAAGAAGGCCTGACCGGCATGGAAACGGAATTTGAACGGTACATGGAAGCGGTGGCGCTGCTGGAGAGCAGCGGTGTTCCCAGGAAACGGCTGACGGAAGAAAAGGCGGAGATCTATGAACAGTTGGCGGAGCTGAACCGCGAGATCCGCGCGGGGCGGCAAAAGCTGAAGCTCTGCCATGAGATACAAAACCAAGTGCCTGTCATGGAACAGGACATTCAAAGAACAGAAGAACACCAGAAGGAGGTGCGGGAACATGAACATCGGAGGCGGTGAAGCGGCGGACCAATTGGTGCGCATGATGCTCTCCGGCGGTGAGGTAGCTGTCCGGCTGAGTGGTTCCGGCCTTAAAAATATGCTGGCGCTGACGCTGGCACTGGCAAAGAACCATAAGACGATCTCCGGCAAAGTCAACCTCGTGAAGATGCTGAAAGAGACCCGCGACGTGCGCCGGTTCGCCATGTCTCCGGAGCAGTATCAGGCATTCAAAAAGAAGGCTGGAAAGCAGAAGATCTTATTCTCTGCCATTCGGGATACGGACGGTCACGGCAAGGTGGTGGACGTCATCATGCCGGTAACGGAGATCGACAGAGCAAATATGATCTTCGAGCGCATCCATTACCTCGGTCAACCAGCGCAGGCACAGCAGCCTCCACGGGAGCAAGCCTCGTCCAAGGACAGAGAAGCCCGTGAAAGGCAGGCTGCAACCCAAGTCGAGCAGGATCAGCACCCCCAAGAGAACACCTCTGTGACACCGCCTGTGGGCCAGCGTCAGGAGGTGGAGCCAAAAAAAGGATCTCGGTCGGGACAAGACTTGCCCGCTACCGCGCCCAGCTCGACCTCGTCCAAAGACGGGAGCCGGATGACGAGTGAGGAACGCCCCTCTGTGCTGGAACGTCTGAAGGGCTATAAGGCGCAGTTGGACAAGCAGCAGAAGCCTGCCCCGGCCAGAACGAAGGATCGGCAAAAAAGCAAAACCGGAAAAGCAAAATAACAGGCATCAAATCCAAGGCGGCTCCAACAGCAACTCGATCGCTGTTGGGACCGCCCTTTTCAATTTTCGCAGGAGGTGATGCGCTTGAATCGTACTGACAGAGCAGGCGGGATACTGTACCGGCTGTTCTTTTATCTCCCTGTGATCTGGGCGGCGCTGCTCATTGCACAATCCCTTGGCGGCGGTTTGCCGGATCTGTTCTCCAACCTGACCGCCGCACTGGAGCATCCATTCCAGATCCAATGGACGGACAAGAGCCTGTTGACCATCCTGATTTGTACCGGCGTTTACATTATGAGCCTGTGCATCTATGACGCGGAAAGCGGCAGGACGCGGGACGGCGAGGAACACGGCTCCGCCATGTGGGGCTCGCCCAGGCAGGTCAACGCGCAGTTTTGCCAAAAGCATAATAAGATTCTGACCCGTCATGTGCGGCTGGGATTGGATACCCATAAGCACCGGCGCTCCTTGAATGTGCTGGTCATCGGCGGCAGCGGCGCGGCCAAGACCCGCGGTTATGTGAAGCCCAACATCTTGGAGGCCAATACCAATTATGTGATCACGGACCCGAAAATGGAAGTCCTGACCGACACGGGCGGATACCTGAAAAAGAAGGGCTATGACATCCGGGTGCTGAATCTCGTGAATTTGGAACAGTCTGACGGCTATAACCCCTTCCGCTACCTGCGGGATGAAAAAGACGCACTGAAGCTGGTGAATACGCTGATCCAGGCAACCACGCCCAAGGGCAGTCATGAGTCCGACCCATTCTGGACGAAGTCCGAAACAGCTCTGCTCCAAGCCATCATCCTCATGCTGTACCAGGAAGCGCCGGAGTATGAACAGAACTTTTCCATGGTCATGCGCGTGTTGGAATACGCTGAAGTCCGGGAGGATGATGACGAATACATCTCGCCGTTGGACCTGCTGTTTAAGGCGATGGAACATGAGCATCCGGAAAGTGTGGCCCTGCGGCAGTATAAGGTATTCAAGCAGGCGGCGGGCAAGACAGCGAAAAGTATTTTGGTAAGCGCCGCCGTGCGGCTGGCCCCATTCAATCTGCCGCAGATCAAGGCCATCACCGACCATGATGACATGGACTTGTATACCCTGGGAGAGAAAAAATGCGCCCTCTATGCCGTGATCCCGGATAATGACACGACCTTCAATTTCCTCGTCAGCCTGCTGTACTCCCAGATATTCCAGACGCTGTACTACTGCGCCGACCAGATCCACCATGGGCGCTGCCGTGTCATGTCCACTTTATTTTGGACGAGGCCCCATCGGTCAATCTGCCCGGTCTGCCGCGGGAATTGGCAACCATGCGCTCCCGAAATATTTCTTGCAGCACCATTATCCAGAACATGGCGCAGATCAAGGAACTGTACAAGGATTCGTGGGAAACCATCCCCGGCAACTCGGATACCCTTCTCTACCTCGGCGGTAACGAGAGCAGTACCCACAAGTACATTTCGGAGGCCCTGGGCAAGTCCACCATCGACACCAAGACCCATGGGCAGACGAAGGGGCGCTCCGGTTCCTACTCCACCAACTTCCAGATGAGCGGCAGAGAACTGCTGACCCCGGATGAGGTGCGGATGCTGGATAACCGATACTGCATCCTGTTCATCCGCGGGGCCAGACCGGTGCTGGATCTGAAATACGAGCTCATGGAACATCCTGCCATCCGCTATACCATGGACGGCGGCGCGCCGCCCTATATCCACCACGGGACAGCAGCACCGACCCTGCCGGGAGAACCGCTGTTCCGATTTGATCAAAACGATGAAAAGGAGAACATTGCGTAATGAAACACGACCTGAAAACCAACAACTTTGAACGAAAGGTAACGCGCATCTACGCCATCCTTGCCTGTACAGCCATGGTGATGATTGTCACCGCAGTTCCCGCGCTGGCTGCGGACGACCCACTGACGGTGGTCAACAATCTGAGTGAGTTTATTTTCTCTCTCATCCGCGCCATTGGCCTTATCCTGCTGGGCTTCGGCATCCTACAGGTGGGCCTGTCTCTCAAGAGCCATGATCCCTCCCAGCGAGCTAACGGTATGCTCACCGTAGCAGGCGGCATTGTCATCACCTTTACCAAGGAAATCCTTACCCTTATCACCGGTTGAAAATCGAATAAGGGGAGCAGCGTTTAGACTGCTCCCTTTATTTCTTCCCACAGGAGGTGATTTTGAATGGGAAGTGGAAACTGGATCGTAGACAACTTAAACTCCGCGCTGGAAATGTGGAACGGCAGGCTGGAGGAGATCTGGCAGCTCATCACCACATCACCGGAGAATTTCAAGGGCGGCGGTATCTGGAATGTCATCGTCGGTATCAACGGCGGATTGAAAGCGGTGGGATATGCACTGCTGGTGCTGTTTTTTGTTATGGGCATTGTAAAAACCTGCGGCAGCTTTGCGGAGATGAAGAAACCGGAACTGGCGTTCAAGTGCTTCATCCGCTTTGTGCTGGCGCAGGCGGCGGTGACCTGGGGCATGGAACTGATGACAGGGGCCTTTCGGGTAGCCCAGGGTATGGCGACAACGATCATCGACTCGGCTGGCCTGACGGCCATGTCGGCAACAGCGCTGCCGGACGAGATGACGAGTATCATCGAGGATGTTGGCTTTTTCGATTCTATCCCCTTATGGGCGGTGACGCTGCTGGGCTCCCTTTTTATCTGGGTTCTGTCCCTCGTGATGATCCTGACGGTGTATAGCCGTTTTTTCAAGCTCTATATCGCAACGGCCATCGCCCCTGTGCCGCTGGCCAGTTTTGCGGGACAGCCCTCCAGCAGTATAGGCGTAGCCTTTTTGAAAAGCTATGCCGCCATCTGTCTGGAGGGCTGTGTCATCGTATTGGCTTGTGTGATTTTTTCGGCGTTTGCGTCTTCACCGCCTGCCATTGCGGACGATACGCTGGCGGCAGCCACCATTGTGTGGAACTATGTAGGTGAACTGATTTTCAATATGCTGGTGCTGGTGGGGGCCATCAAGATGAGTGACCGGATCATCCGGGAACTGATGGGCCTGGGTTAATCCTCATCGTCAGACAATTCAATGTCGCTCAGGTCCATGGCATAGCCACCGTGCTCATCCGGCTGTACGCCGTTTCTGCGCTGTTCACGGATACGGTAGCGAACAATATTCTCCAGGTCTTTTTCCTCCTGGCGTTTCTGAAAGATGCTCTGTATCTTCCGAACCAGAGAAATGATCCAGGATAGGACCACCAGACCAAGGAGGACAAAGAAAATAATATCACCCAGACTTTGGTGCGCCTGATACCAACTATGCCAGAATGTATTCATAGCGACCACATACAGCAGCGGGATCGTCAAGCGAAATACGGCGGCCAACTTGAAAATGATAGAGATGATGAGCATTGCTATGCTCAAAAGAATGACCGGCATGCAAAGAGCCTCCTCTCAGTTTTGGATACGGCGCTATGTTACCATAGCCGTGCCGATCATACAAGAGGCTGTATGCCAATTCTCAAAAAGGAGTTGATATATTGGAGGTACGCATCAACAAGGAAGTGCGCAACTATCAGGAAAGTTTGTTTTTTGGACTGTCACTGCGGCAGTTTTTATTTGCCCTGTTGGCGGTAGCCGTGGCGGTAGGCGTTTATTTTGGACTGCGCCCCGTGCTGGGGAATGGCGAGATCGGCTGGGTCTGCATTCTGGCCGCGTTCCCATTTGCTCTGGGCGGTTTTTTCCAGTATAACGGCATGAATCTGGAACAATTTTTATTGGCGCTTTTTCGCTCGAAATTTCTCACCCCCAAACGGCTTGTTTTCAAATCGGAAAATATGTACGCAAAACTGATGGCCCACTCATCTGTGAAGGAGGCGTTGAATCTTGATTAAAACCCTGCAGACTACGTTAAAACAGGACAAAGAACAATTCAAGGTACCGAGATCTGTACAGGACACCATCCCCATCCGGCGACTCTGGCCGGATGGGGTCTTTCAGTTTGGCAGCAAGTATTCCAAGACACTGCGATTCAGCGATATCAACTACGCCATTGCATCCAAAGAGGATAAGACAGCTATGTTTCTCAGCTATTCCGAATTGCTGAACGCGCTGGATACTGGCTCTACTACAAAAATCACCATCAACAATAAGCGCCTGAACCGCCGCAACTTTGAACAGGAGATCCTCATTCCCACTCGCGGAGATTTTCTGGACGGCGGACGGGCGGAGTATAACGCCATGCTGTTGGATAAGGTTACCGATTCCTCCAACAGTGTGGTGCAGGAACGCTATATCACCCTGTCGGCACATAAGAAAAATATCGAGGAAGCCCGCACTTTTTTTGACCGCACAGTCAATGATGTGACTTCCCGGCTCAATCACATGGACTCCCGCTGTGAGGAACTGGACGCCGTGGAGCGCCTCCGCATCCTTCATGATTTCTACCGCGTGGGTGAAGAAACGCAGTTCCAATTGGATCTAACAGACTGCATGAAGCGTGGCCGTTCCTTCAAGGACGCCGTCTGTCCGGACAGCATGGAGTTTAAGAAAGACCACTTTGTCATGGGTGGTAAGTATGGCCGGGTGCTGTTCCTGAAGGAGTATGCCAGCTACATCAAGGACGCTATGATCAACGAGCTCACCAGCCTGAACCGCAGCCTCATGCTGTCTATCGACATTATTCCGGTGCCCACGGACGAAGCGGTACGGGAGATGCAGAACCGCCTGCTGGGCGTGGAGACCAACGTGACCAACTGGCAGCGCAGACAGAACAGCAACAACAATTTTTCCGCGGTTGTGCCCTATGACCTGGAACAGCAGCGCAAGGAGACCCGTGAGATGTTGGACGATCTCACTACCCGTGATCAACGCATGATGTTCGCGGTGGTGACGCTGGTGCATCTGGCGGACAGCAAGGAGGAACTGGACAGTGACACGGAAACGCTGCAGTCCATTGCCCGTAAGCACCTCTGTCAGCTCACGACGCTGAACTGGCAGCAGGCAGACGGTCTTGTGACGGCACTGCCGCTGGGCCTGCGCCGCATCGATGCCCTCCGCACGCTCACCACCGAGGCGCTGGCTGTGCTCATGCCCTTCAAGGCGCAGGAGATCTGGGACCGGGGCGGCGTGTACTACGGGCAGAACGCCATCAGCAAAAATCTTATCGTAGCGGATCGCAAACGGCTGTTGAATGGCAATGCCTTCATTCTGGGCGTTTCCGGTTCCGGCAAATCCTTCAGCGCCAAGAAGGAGATGGTGTCGCTGGCATTGTCTACCGACGATGATATTATCATCATCGACCCTGAATCCGAGTACCGCCCGCTGGTAGAAGGGTTGGGCGGCCAGGTCATCAACATCTCCGCCACCTCACCCAACCATATCAACGCCATGGATATGGAGCAGGGCTATGGGGACGGAGAGAACCCCGTGGTGCTGAAATCTGAGTTTCTGCTGTCGCTTTGTGAACAGCTCATCGGCGCCGGGAAGCTGTCTGCCAAGGAAAAGTCCATCATTGACCGTTGCACCGCCCAGGTCTATCGGGACTACATCCGCGGTGGGTATCAGGGGCAGGCCCCGACCCTGCAGGACTTTCATGCGGAGCTGCTCCGCCAGCCGGAAAAAGAAGCCACGGATGTGGCGCTGGCAATCGAATTGTTTACGGAGGGCAGTTTGAACACCTTTGCAAAACCCACCAACGTGGATACCAATGCCCGTATCCTCTGCTATGATATCCGAGACCTTGGCAAGCAGCTTCTGCCGGTAGGTATGCTGGTGGTGTTGGACAGCATCTTCAACCGCATCATCCGTAATCGCGGGCTGAAGCGGAATACCTGGATCTATATCGACGAGATCTATCTGCTATTCCAGCATGAGTACAGCGCCAATTTCCTGTTCACCCTCTGGAAACGCATGAGAAAGTATCAAGCTTGCGGAACGGGGATCAGCCAGAATATCGAAGACCTGCTCCAGTCTCACACGGCCCGCACCATGCTGGCCAACAGCGAATTTCTCATCATGCTGAATCAGGCGGCCACAGATCGGGAGGAACTGGCGCACCTGCTGAATATCTCAGATAACCAGCTTTCCTACATCACCAACGTGGACTCCGGCCGGGGGCTTATCAAGTGTGGAAGCGCTATCGTGCCTTTTGTGGATTATTTCCCCAAGAACAAGCTCTACCGCTTGATGACCACAAAGCCCTCGGACTTGGCTGCGTGATAGCCCATGGAGAAAATTAAAGAAAAACCCACGCTGGGTGAGCGTGTCAAAGAGAAAGCTGTATCCGCGCCAAAGGAACTTTTGCGCAAGGGGCTGGATGACGGCTCGGAGCGTCTGCGGACTCAGCTCCGGGATACCGCCCAGCAGGGGCGGCGGGATGAATATGGCGGCGACGCCATTGAGGACACCGCCGCCAGCGGCCTGCGTCGTGCCGAAAAGGAACTGCTGAAACAGCGCAAAAAGAAAACTAAGGAGCAGATCGCGTCACCCAAGGGTGACGCCGCTGTTCCCAATTCCGAAAGCAATGTGCCGCCTGTCATCCGCACCAGAGAGACTGACGCGGCGAGGGCAAGAGCGCCCTCACCGCCAGTGCGGGAGCAGGCACGGCAGGCGGCTATGAAGCAGGCAGTCAAGACGAAGAATGCCTATATCAGCGCACAGGGCGAGACCGCTGTAACGTCAGCGCCTGAGTCGCAGCGGCAGGGCCAGCAGACATTCATTCAAGAGCAGGGCCGCAAAGCGTCCCGCCAGCAGGCGCAGCGCAGGCGGGCAGAGCGGCGGTTCCGGCACCAGGATGATCTGCGTGGAGATTCGCTGCGTACGGAAGGTTTCAAGCCAACCAGCAGGGGCAGAATCAAAGAGCGCGGCGGCATCCAGCCGCCGAAGAAGCACCAACTCCCCGAACCGAAAACGCCAAATTACGCTGCGGGGATCGCACCAAAAGCGCGTGAGGGCAGCAAATCTGCGGTGTTGTCCGCCGAACAGGCCGTGCGCTCCTCCACCGTCCATGCGACTGCGGCTGGAACACACGCTGCCAGAGAAGCGGCCATGCAGATGGCCAAGCGGCAGCAGATGACAAAAGCGGCAGAAACCGCAACGCAGAAAACCGCGCAGGCGGCGGGCCGCGCGCTGCGCTCCATCATTGCCGCTGCCCAGAGCTTGCTTGCGGCAATAGCGGCTGGTGGGAGCACAGTTGTAGCCATGGTGCTGGTGATTTGTCTGATTGGACTTCTGATCGTGTCGCCTTTTGGGATCTTCTTCTCCGGTGAGGACAGCGGCACCGGCTACACCATGCCGGAGGCTGTGACGATGCTGAATACGGAGTTTACAGACCGCATCGAACAGATCAAGGCAGAGAACCCGCATGACGAACTGGATATGGACAACGCCGGCAGCGCCGCCATGATCTCCAACTGGCGGGATGTGCTGGCTGTTTATGCTGTGCGGACCACCACGGACAACGCTTCGCCGGATGAGGTCGCTACACTGACCGAAGAAAAAATGGAGATCCTTCGTGAAATCTTCTGGGACATGAACGCCATCACTTATTGGACGGAAATAGTACCAGGCGGCAAAGATGAAGCGGATACGGTCATTTTGCATATCACCGTCACAATAAAAACGCACCTGCAAATGGCGGATGAGTACCAATTCAACACGGAACAGCGCAGATTGTTAGAGGAACTCATGCAGCCGAAATATCAGGAACTGTTCATGGCTTTGACGGGAAGTTATCAGAATATCGAACTCAGCCCGGAGAATGTGGCGAAAATTATGGAGAATCTCCCCGCCGACCTTAGTGCGGAACGCAGGCAAGTTGTGCTGACGGCGTATCAACTCTTGGGCAAAGTCCATTATTTCTGGGGAGGAAAGTCATTGATTATAGGCTGGGACAGCCGCTGGGGAATGCCGATGAAAGTTACAGCCGAGGGTAGCTCCACCACCGGCACTGTGCGGCCCTTCGGACTGGATTGTTCGGGAATGGTGGATTGGGTATTCTACAACCAGAGCGGCGGACAATACGTCATTGGGCATGGCGGCGGGGCCACTGCGCAGCACAGCTACTGTACGCCTATTGCTTGGAGTGACGCCCAGCCGGGAGACCTTGTCTTTTATCCGGGTGACAGCCATGTCGGCATTGTTTGCGGCTTTGACAGCAGCGGTAATATCATGGTCATCCACTGTGCCAGCGGCGAGAATAATGTGGTGGTGACGGGGAAGATCGGCTTCACCTCGATTGGCAGGCCCGAGTATTTTGCGGATTGAGAAATGTGCGCATGGAGATGTGTTCATAGTTGATTGCTATCATGCTCCATGATATACAGAGAAAGGCAGGGAGCCTCAATAGAGACTCCCTGCCGCTTGGGTTCTTACTTGCCCTGATAGGCTCTGAAAAGGAAAGTAACGATTTGTGCGCGGGTGCAGCTATTGTTCGGTCCGAACAGCCCATCACCAATGCCGTTGGTGACGCCGTTCTCCACCGCCCATGCCACAGCATTTGCATAGTAGCTATCGGTAAGAACATCGCTGAACTCAGCCTTGCTATCGACCAGCTTACCAATGGCACGGAACAGGAAAGTCACGCTCTGGGCACGGGTGCAGGTGGCGTCAGGACTGAATTTGCCATCGCCCGTGCCGGTGGTGATACCATTCTCTACTGCCCATGCAACTGCCTTTGCATAATAGGCATCCATGGACACATCGGCGAAGCTGCTCATGGCCTTGGGTTCGGGAGAACCGGCAGCACGCCACAGGAAGGTGACGATCTGTGCGCGGGTGCAAGGCTGGTTCGGCCCAAAGAGGCCGTTGCCAATACCGCCGGTGATGCCCTTTTCCTGTGCCCACTTCACAGCCTCATAGTAATAGTTGCTGGCGGACACATCGCTGAACGGACTTGTCTCAACTTCCTTGACAAAAGCAGCGTTGATCTCAACCTTGCCCGCAGGCATAGTGAACGTGTACTTGCCGTTGCCCTTGTCAGTCAGCTTCAGTTCCTTACCATTCTTGTCGGTAACGGTGAGGTCATCCAGTTTGAAACCATCATCCGGCTTGACGGTGATTGTCACGGTATCACCACGCTCGGCGTAGCGGCGGTTTGCTGTCACTGTGCCGTTCCGGATGTCCTTGCCCACCTCGATGGCGTAAGTCGGGTCGCTATCGTCGCCACCGGAGCTTTTCCGAACCAGAGCGCTGATAGCATTCTCAATGGCCTTCGCCATTGCATCCACTTCGCTTTGTTCAGTGATATTCTTGTCACGGACAACAGCATCAAGGGCTGCTTTCACAGCGGAAAAATCTCTGTAATTATTCTCGTTCAGAGCATTCGCCTTTTCAATCGCCGCATCGACTGCGGTATAGTCAGCGGGGATATGCCACACGTCCCAAGCGAATGTCGGATGATTGATACCGGCGACCCAAGTGATGCCATCTTCGGCGTTTTCGTTAAGACTGGCGAGGACAGTATCAGAAGTGAAGTTGGAGACAGCAGTGCCGCACGATGACTGGTCAAAGGTCGGGTCGGCACCCGCAGTACCTGCATCCCAATCAACCACCAGCTTAGCAACGGCTAAGTAATTGCCTTTATTATCAGGATATGTTTCTTCATCAAGCGTTACACCATCAGGAGGGGTATCCGGCCAAATGCAGTCGGTAACACGGGGCTTTACAACAGCTGTAATCCAAGTGATATTGCCAGGCTCAGCGCCAGTGATGTTTTTTGTTGCAACTATGCAATTTTTGATTATTACGCCAGGCTTGTTCCCAGAGAAGTTTTCAAAGTTTGCACCGAGAATACCACCTACAGCTGAATAGATATTATTGCAGGAAACAGAACCGCCAAACCAACAATCGGTAATCGACGAGCTGCCCGCAGAGTTTTCCCACTGACCAATCAGCCCGCCAACGGTATCAACATGATCTTCATCGGATTCTGTACTGATAACCGTGGCGTCTGAGGCGCAGCCTTTTACTTGTGTACTCCAAGTGCATTGACCAATCAGTCCACCAACCATCTTGTCGCCAACATTGTTTTCTATTCTTCCGCTTGTATAGCAGTTTTCAACTGTGCCGCCATTGACCCAATCTGCCAAAATGCCGGCAAGTAACGAACCATCATTTGAGGCAATATCAGCGTCTATAACAAGTAAATTCTTTAATGTACCACCATCAGAAACAACTCCGAAAAGTCCATTTCGAATAAGCTCGTCACCAGTAGAGTGATGATACAAATTCATGATTTTATGATGCTGTCCATTAAAAGTACCAGCAAAAAATCTTCTCTGGTTACTGCCATCTCCAATGGGGGTCCACTGGGTGCCGGATAAGTCGAGGTCATTATCTAAGTAAATCGTTTTCCCTTCAAATGATACAGATGCAGTTTTGTCATTGACTAACTGCGCTAAACCGGCCAACTGTTCGGCAGTGGTGAAATGGTATTCAGTGTCCGTCTTATGGTCGGTATACCAGCTCGTGTCTGCCGAGCCGTCCCAATTATCTACTGAAGTTCCCTCTGCAAACGCCGCCGTTGGCAGCAGCGTAAAGCACAGTGCCAGAATAAGCAGCAGACTTCCGATGCGTTTTTTCATGGTGTATCCTCCTTTGTATGATGGTCAAAATTTTGTTCATGCCCGCCTGACCGCAGCGGGCAAAGTCCACAGGTCACAGAGAGCTATCATCCCGTGTGTACACACGGGATGAGGGGCGCGCCCCTCATCATAAGTTTTTCGCTTCATATTGATTCATAGTAATTATATCCGCAACTTCGCAAAATGTAAATCGTTCTAAAGTATGAGGATGGATAAAATTTTTGAATATGCTACTCGCCTTCACGTTTTACAACATTCAGCCATTTCTTTTTCCATGTATTAGGGTGGATCAGCAGGGTTGGCTTCCCCAACGCAAGGGCATAGGCCATAGCCTTGTCCTCTGCGCTACCGCTGGCAAGTTCAGGGTCATATACGGCCACCAGCATATCAGACTGCCTGACGATCCGCCGATAGGCCATAAGCTGTGCGTTGGGTGTCTCCTGATAGTCTGCACAGGAAAGGTCGGTGCAGTCCGCCAGCATATCGAAATAGCGTTCACGCAGCTGCGGCGTCCACTTGGTAGCCTGTTCTTCAAAAGGGGTTACGCAAACAAGGCGCATGGCCTCGTCATTCTGCTTTGTGATATTGACGATTTCCCCGGCGTACAATCCCACGCCGGGGTCACAGGCAACTTGAAATTCTGTCACTCCACATTGACGAAGTTCCATAATACACTGAGCCAGTTCCAGTTTCATTTGGCGGCATTGGGTATCTTCCTCGTCAAACCCCCACGGAAATCGCATGGGATGCTGACCTATAATCGCACAACGATACTCTTTTTCCATATTCCCACCAGCTTTTATGTAGTCTATTGGCTTACAATTCGTATTCTAACAGCCGCTATTTTTCGCGTCAACAGGAATGTAAGCTATAAGCATACAAAATAAATACTTATAGCGCACAAGTGGAGGCGAACACATGGATAAGAAGCTACTCGGAAAGCGAATCAATATTGCACGCAAGGAACGGGGCTGGACGAGTGAGCGTCTGTCAGAAGCCTGCAACATTAATGCAACCTATCTCCGACAAATCGAATCAGGAGCAAAAGTTCCAAGTCTACAAGTATTTGTTTTGCTGTGTGAAGCATTGAAAGTCTCGCCAACCTATTTGTTGGCAGAAGTTTTACCCAGCATGGAGCTTCAAAACATGGATGTGCTTTTAGAGTTGTGGCAGACTGCCACACCAAGGCAAATTACAATGATTACTTCCATGATTCGGAGCGCGCTGGATGCATCTAAAGATTAAAAGTGGGCGGGCAGCTGTATAGCTGCCCGCCCGTTTAAGTCCACCGTGTTGCCCGGATCAATGATTGCGCTTTCAGTAAAAGTGCAGCCAGCGCACGGTAATCTTCCCGCTCCGTCCACCACTGAGGCTTCAGGAATTGAAGCACCTGCTCTGCCCGGAGCCGCAAAAAGCCTTTGGGATTTCTGCGCGAAAGTGTAAAAACGAAAATGAGAGGGTCCCCACTGAAATTCACTTGAATTTCAGTGGGGACCCTCTCATTTTGAGCCATTGCGCATAAAAGTCCTTCGCAAAGTGGGCAAACAGTATGAAAAACCGGGGCTACTTTTTATTGTTATAGCTGTACGATGGATAAGCTGTCACACCTTCAAAATAAAATGGCTTTTGTGAAAGTCGAGCAAGCCCTCATCCCGCATTTTTCCAAGCTCCATGGACAGTCCGCTGCGCTCCACGCCGAGGTAATCCGCAAACTGCTGGCGGGAGAACGGGATGTCGAACTCATAGCTGCCCCGGCGCTGCGCCTCGGCGGAAAAATAGGACATCAGCTTTGCCCGCGTTGTGCGCTGGCCCATGTGGGTGAGCTTTTCGTTGAGCCGCAGGTTTTTCTCCGCCAACTCGCCCAGCAGGTTGCGGATGATCCGGCTGTGGTGGGAGCAGGCGGAGGGGCACACGCTCAAAACGCGCCTTATGTGCAGAAACATCACCGTCACCGCGCTCTCCGCCTCCACGCTCACGTTCAGCACCGCCCCCGGCGCGCAGGCGAATACCTCCGCGAAGGTCTGCCCCGGCCCGGTCTTGGAGAGGATGTTGCGGTTTCCCCAGATATCCTCCTGCACGATGAGGGCGCTGCCCGCCAGCACGAGACCCACCTCCTCCACCGACTCCCCGGCGCGGAGCAGGCGGGCACCTTTGGGAAAGGTGTCGATCCTCGCCCCAAGGCAGAAGAGCATAGCGGCAAGCTCCTCGTCGGAAATACCGGAGAAAAGCGCCGCCGTATGGAGCACCGGAAAAAATTCTTTCATAAAAAGTCCTCTTTCGTTGAAAATTCAACCGACTTGTTGC
>CDZW01020775.1_pt1 | contig 40531 bp, 27 predicted proteins | sample 557511 | NCBI WGS metagenome assembly CDZW01 (sample SAMEA3182067, study PRJEB8094) | gut metagenome | biome: human; feature: gut; material: Stool; isolation source: human stools | place: Canada | collected 2013-03-05 | reverse complement strand
GTTTCCCGTGGGTGTGTTTCCCGTGGGTGTGTTTCCCGTGGGTGTGTTTTCCGAGAGACGGTTTTTCGCAGGGCCGTTTCCCATAGGTCCGTTTCCCGTGCGTCCGTCGCGGGTGTAGACTGCCGGAATGTCTGCCCCGGTTTCGCCCCGCTCCAAGGCTCCGATCAGCTCCGCCAGCGGCCCTTCGCCCTCGCCGTGAATGCCGTAATCGGCCCCCAGCTCCCGCATGAACGCCTGCGGATAGATCGAGAATCCCGCCCCGCCGATAATCAGGGGTGCGTCGCTGGCCGCGCGTATGACGTCGATCAGCGCCCTGTATTCCGGCAGGAACCCCCGCCGGTCGAGCGAATTGGCGCCGTCCACGTTGCGCAGCGACACCCCGATGTAGCGGGGCGCGAGCGTGCGGATGCGTTCGGCCAGCTCTTCGTCCGTGAGCAGGTTGCAGTCGGCCGTATCGACACGTATCCCGCTTATCGTGCGCTCAAGGTAGGTTTTCAGGTAGGAAATTCCGAGCGGATAAACGGGGTAGGGCGACGTGTGGCGGTTTGCCGAAATGAGTAATATGCTACATGCGCTCACGACCAGAACCGATAGAAATTGAACCATTGCTGCGGATAGCGCCTCACCACGGCTTCGAGCGAGCGGACGTAGCTTTCGAGCACGGCGTTCGGGGTTTTGCCGTCCGGCGTCTCCGGAATGTCGAAGATGAAGCGGTAACGCCTGCCGCGTTCGCGCATCGCATAGTAGAATACCGCCGGCGCCCGGAACTTCTCGGCGACGACGAAGGGTCCCGCCGGGAAGAGGGCCTTGCGACCCATGAAGGTCACCGGCGCCGTGGCGCCGCCTTCGACGAAGCGGTCGCCCTGAAAGCAGACGTACTCCCTGCTGTCGAGCACCTCCTTGATCCGCAGGATCGACTCGATGCCGCCCTCGTTCACGGGGATCACCTTGTAGCCCTCCTGTTTGCAGTGCTTGTCCATGACGTTTTTGATCCGCCGGTATTCGGCGTCGTACATCACGAGGTGCATTTTGCGGGCGTAGTCGCCGAAGAACCCGGCCCCCGTGCCCCAGCAGCCGACGTGCGCGCCGATGATCACCGCGCCGCGCCCGCCGTCGAGCAGACGCAGGAAAGCGTCGTAATTCTCGAACTCGAACTTGTACCGGTCCGCCATGCCGCTGCCGATGGCCACCCGGTCGATGATGGTCTGCCCCAGCGCGTAATAGTGGGCATAGAGTTTGACCGCCGAGCGGAAGACGCCGTAACGGAGTATGCGGCGGTTATAGAACCAGACGGCCCGCGTGGCGCGGGGTGCGAAAGGGATGAAGTAGACGACTACCAGCGAGAGGAAAGCGTACGCGGCGCGTATTCCGAACACGTTCATCAGGAAGATGAAGAAACCGTATCCGAAAGATCCGCCGCGCGAGCGTCCGCTCCACCGTTTGTCGTTATTTGCCATTCGTTCGGCTGATGATCAGGTCGTAGAAGTCCTGAAAAGTCTTCAGCTCCTTGAAGTCGGGACCCGTGAGCGTCACGCCGAAATTCTTGTCGACGAGCACCACGACATCCACCAGATCGAGGCTGTCGAGGTCGAGCGTTTCGAGCAGCGGCGCATCGGGGGTGATGACCTCCTGCTCCACTTCGAATTCGTCGGCCAAAACGGTATTGATTTTTTCGATGAGTTCCTGTTGTGTCATTGTCTGCGTGGGATTTATTTGCATTTCTTGATAATGAGGGTCGAGTTGGTTCCGCCGAATCCGAACGAGTTCGACAGAAAGCGGTCGAAGGCGAGGTCCACCTTGCGGGCGGGGATGTTGAGCTTCGAGGTGGCTTCGTCTCCCTGCGCGAAATTGATGTTCGGGGCGATGAATCCGTGCTCCATCATCAGCATCGAGTAGACGATTTCGCTGGCTCCCGCCATCCACATTTCGTGGCCGGTCATCGACTTGGTCGAGGCGACGTAGGGCCTGTTCGCGCCGAACACCTCGTCGATGGCCAGCGCTTCGTTGTAGTCGCCCAGCGGCGTCGAGGTGGCGTGGGCGTTGACGTAGGGAATCTCTCCGGGCTGCATGCCCGCGTCCGCCAGACAGCGCAGCTGCGAGCGGCGCGGTCCGTCCACGTTCGGCACGGAGATATGTTCGCCGTTCGACGAGAACCCGTATCCGGCCACTTCGCCCAGTATCGTCGCGCCCCGGCGCACCGCCGAGTCGTAGCTTTCGAGTATCACGGTCGCCGCGCCTCCGCTCGGTACCAGCCCGTCGCGGTCCTTATCGAAGGGGCGCGATGCCGCCGCAGGGTCCGATTCGCGCTTCGAGAAGGCTCCCAGCCCGTCGAAACTGCCGACCGAATAGAGGTTCACCTCCTGCGCTCCGCCGCATACGATGCGCTTCTGCAGTCCCTGCCGGATCATCAGGTATCCCATGCCGATCGCGTGCGAGCCGCTGGCGCAGGCCGCCGAGAGGGTGAGGTTGACGCCCCGCAGGTTGAAGATCACCGAGAGGTTCATCGTGACGGTCGAGTTCATCGACTGGAAGATGTTTCCCGATCCGACCATCGCCGTATTCCGCTTGGCGCGGATGATGTCGATGCCCTCGATCACCGGGGCCGCGCTGCTGTCATTGCCGTAGATGATGCCGACCTCGTTGGCCGCCAGAAACGCTTCGTCCATTCCCGCGTTGCGCATCGCCTCGGCCGTGGCCATGTAGGCGTACTCGCCCTGCTGGGGCAGGCAGAGCCGCTTGCGGCGGTCGAGCGCCCCCTTCAGTTCGGGGCGCTTGACGATGCCGGTCAGCGCCGATATGTATCCCAGCTCCCTGCGCTCCGGGTCCAGCCCGATGCCCGAACGCCCTTCGCGCAGCGATTCGGTCACTTCGCCGAGGCTGGTGCCGATCGAGGACCAGATGCCCAGTCCGGTGATGACTACTCTGTTTTCCATGGTGTCAGGTGTATAATCCTCCGTTGATCGATATCACCTCCCCCGTGATGTAGGAGGCCTTGTCCGAGATGAGGAACATCGCCAGATCGGCGACCTCCTCCGCTTCGCAGAAGCGTCCGGCGGGTATCTGTTTTTTGAGTTCCGCTTCGTCGAGGTCGGCGGTCATGTCCGTGCGTACGAATCCCGGCGCGATGGCGTTTACCGTCACGCCCTTCTTGGCCACCTCCTGCGCCAGCGCCTTCGTCGCCGCGATCACGCCGCCTTTGGCCGCCGAATAGTTGGTCTGTCCTGGCAGTCCCTTGATTCCCGACAGCGAGACGATGTTGACGATGCGGCCGAAACGTTTGACCAGCATGTCTTTCAGCAGCGGGCACGTGACGTTGTAGAATCCTCCGAGGCCGGTATCCACTACCGAGTGCCACTGCTGCGGCTCCATCCACATCATCAGAGTGTCGCTGCGGATGCCCGCGTTGTTCACCACCACTTCGATGACGGCTCCCTTGTGCCGCTCCTGCCACGCCGCGATCGCCGCCGCGGTCTCTTCGCCCGCGGCCACGTCGAACCGCAGGGTCTCTCCGTCGCCGCCCGCGGCGCGGACGCCTTCGAGCGTCCTTTGGGCTTCGTCGGCGTTCGAGCGGTAGTTGATGAGTACGTAGTAGCCGCTCCGGGCCAGCTTGAGACATATCTCGCGGCCTATGCCCCGGCTTCCGCCGGTGACGAGCGCATATTTCGTCGGTTCGGTCATGCTTGCTGTTTGAGGAAATTTTCGATGGCTGCGATCTCCCGGTATTTGGGCGTGTCGTCGATGAACTTGGGTACGATGCGGCGGATGTCGTCGTACAGCCGCCGGGTCTGGGCCGACAGTTCTGCGGCGCACTCCAGATAATCCGCGGCCTGCACCAGCGCGAGCATCTCGATCGCCAGCACCTGATAGCCGTTTTCGATCACCTGACGGGTCAGCATCGCGGCGTTGGTGCCCATGCTGACGATATCCTGATTGTCGTTGTTGTTGGGTATCGAGTGCACGTACATCGGATTCGAAAGCGTCTGCGATTCGGCCGTGGTCGAGGTCGCCGTGAATTGCGCCGCCTGCAGGCCGTAGTTGAGCCCCAGCTTGCCGAGGTTCACGAACGGCGGCAGCGTTTCGTTGATGCGGTCGTGGAAGAGGTAGTTCAGCTGCCGCTCGGCGAGCATCGTCATCTTCGTGACGGCGATCTTGAGCTTGTCCATCTCCAGCGAAACGTAGTCGCCGTGGAAGTTGCCGCCGTGGTAGATGGTCCCCGTCTTGGGGTCCACCACCGGATTGTCGTCCACCGAATTGAACTCTTCGACGAGTATCTTCTCCGCCTGTTCGAGCGTTTCGAGCACCGGACCCAGTATCTGGGGCGTGCAGCGCAGCGAATAGTAGGGCTGCACCTTGTGCTTGAAGGTCGGAGCCTCTCCCGTGTCGCCGCTGTAAAGTTCCGTTTCGCGCTTGCGCAGGCGGCGGCTCGATGCGCATATTTCGCGCATCCGGCGGGCGATTTCGATCTGCCCGGCGTGGAGCTTGCAGGCGTTGAGCGGCTCGGCCATGAAGTCGTCGTACGATTCGACCACCTCGTTGAGCATCACCGAAGCCTTCACGGCCCAGTCGAGCAGGCGGCGGGCCTGCGCGAGGTTCACCATGCCGATTCCCGTCATCACGGCTGTGCCGTTGGTCAGCGCCAGCCCGTCGCGGATGCGGAGCCTGAGCGGCGTTATGCCGCACGCCTTCATCGCTTCGGCCGCGGAGACGGTTTCGCCGCGGAACGACACTTCCGATTCGCCGATCAGCGCCAGTGCGATATGCGCCAGCTGCACCAAGTCGCCGCTGGCGCCGACGCTGCCGTGGCGCGGCACGAGCGGATATATTTCGTTGTTGAGGAAATCGGACAGAATCCGCACCACGTCGGGATGTACGCCCGATTTGGCGTTGAGAAAGGTTTGCAAGCGCGCAAGCATGGCCGCACGCACGCAGATGTCGGGCAGCGTCTCGCCCGCACCGCAGCTGTGCGAACGTATGATGTTGTATTGCAGGCTGTTCAGGTCGGCATCGCCGATCCGGTACTGGGCCATGGGGCCGAAACCGGTGTTGATGCCGTATATTACTTTTCCCTGCTCGAAATCTTCGAGAAAACGGTAACATGCCTCGACTTCCCGGAGTTCCGCTTCGCCGAGCGAAACTTCTGTCCGGTTGAAAATCCGGCCGTTAATGGAGTCCAAGTCCGAATAGTGCATTTTTTGAACGGATTTATGGCTCCAAAAATACAAAAACTATCTCAATAAATCCTTTATATGGTCACTTTTTTGTTTCCGTTGTCCACTCCGGCCGTGCTCTGCGGGCAGGGTGCCGGACCCGCCGCGCCCTTCCGCATTCCGGACGCCGGCCATTCGCGGTGTCGCGGCGGCTTTCCGGATTTGCCGTTTCGGAGACTCTTTTGAACATTCATGGCGGATATTGCCGGGATTTTATTATTTTTGTCCGGACTTTCCTGCTTACCTATGAAATCGAAAGACATCTTCACGTTCCGCGACGCCGAGAAACAGGCCGGCCCCGTTGCCTTCTCGACGATGCTTAAGCCGGCCGGTTCGGCCTGCAACCTCGATTGCCACTACTGCTATTACCTCGACAAGGCGGTGCAGTACGGCGGCCGGCAGGCCGTGATGAGCGACGAACTGCTGGAACTTTACGTCAAACAATACATCTGCGCCAACGAAGTCGATACGGTCCAGTTCTGCTGGCACGGCGGCGAACCGCTGCTGCTGGGCGTCGATTTCTACCGCCGGGCCATGGAGTTCCAGCGGAAATACGCCGACGGCAAACGCATCGAGAACACCCTTCAGACCAACGGCACGCTGGTCGACGAGGCGTGGTGCGACCTGTTCGCGTCGAACAATTTTCTGGTGGGCGTCTCGCTCGACGGTCCCGAAGACATTCACGACGCTTTCCGCCTTACCAAAGGCGGCAAGCCGACCTTCGCGCGCGTCATGGAGACCGTGCGGATGTTCGAACGCAGCGGCGTGGAATTCAATACGCTGAGCGTCGTGAACCGCCGCTGCGAAGGCCGCGGCGCGGAGATCTACCGCTTTTTCCGCGACACGGTCCACAGCAAATACATGCAGTTCCTGCCCGCCGTGGAGCATGTCGTCGACAAGCCGGGCTTCCACCGTCCGCTGATCGTCTCCCCCGACCGCGAAGGCGCGCGGGTGGCCGAGTGGTCCGTCACGGCCGAAGGCTACGGGCGTTTTCTGTGCGACGTTTTCGACCAGTGGGTCGTGGGCGACGTGGGCCGCTATTACGTCCAGATGTTCGACGCCTCGCTGGCCCAGTGGTGCGGCGTGCAGCCGGGCGTCTGCTCGATGGGCGAGACGTGCGGCGACGCGCTGGTCGTCGAGCACAACGGCGACGTCTACTCCTGCGACCACTTCGTCTACCCCGAATACAAACTGGGCAACATCGCCCAGACGCCGCTCGACGAAATCTACCGCACGGCCAAACGCCGCGAATTCGGCCTGAACAAGCGCAACACGCTGCCCACGGAATGTCTGCGCTGCAAATTCTACTTCGCCTGCCGTGGCGAGTGCCCCAAGCACCGCTTCGACCGCGGTGCCGACGGAAGCCCGAAAAACTCGCTCTGCGAAGGTTTGAAAATCTACTTCCGCCACGTGGAGCCGTACATGGAATACATGCGCGACCTGCTGTCTAAACAGCAGGCTCCGGCGTGGGTCATGCCCTTCGCCCGCAAACGCATGGGGCTGGAATAACCCTGCCCGGCATACGAATACGCCTGCATCCTTCTCCGGGTGCAGGCGTTTTATTTGTGTCCGGCGGACGCCGCCCTATTCGGGTTTTGTCCGGTAAATGGTTGTCTTGTCGGTTTTGCCGGAGACGGCCTCTCCCGGCGAAGGGGTTGCCGCACCTTTCACTCCGCTCTTTCCCGGCCGTTTTTTCCGGAAGACCCCCAGCAGCGGAAGCAACGCCGCCAGCGTGATGACCGCCACCACGCGCAGGGCGTCCGTGACCCCTTCGACGTAGGTCTGCGCCGCGGAGACGGTCTCGTGTGCGGCGTGGTAGGAGGTTCGCGCCGAGAAGATCACCGTCAGGAGGGCGATTCCGATGCTTCCGGCCAGCTGTTTGATGCTGTTCGAAATGCCGGCCGCCGCGGCCATGTCCTGCTGGGTGAGGTTCTTGAGCGAGAAGAGGTTGAGCGGCGCGAACGTAAGTCCCATGCCGAAGCCGCGCAGATAGAGTATGAAGAGAATATGTCCGTGCGTGGTGTGGAGCGTGAAACGGCTGGCGAGCCAGAAACTCAGCGCCATGATCAGAATGCCCGCCGCGCTCAGCAGCAGCGGCCTGACGTAGCGGGTCAGATAACCCGAAACGGCCGAGAGCACGCCCTGAATCACACCTACGGGCAGGAACATGCTTCCCGCCGCCAGTGCCGTGTATCCCAGTCCCCGCTGCATGTAGAGCGGCAGCAGATAGGTGCCGCCGAGCATGCCTATGGCGAAGAGCGTCAGCACGGCCATCGAAATTCCGAAGTTGCGTTCCGCGAGCAGCCGGATCTGCAGCAGCGGCGCGGGATTGCGCAGCTCCGCGACGATGAACCACGCCAGCGCCGCCCCAGCGACGATGAAACAGCCGATCACTTCGGGCGCGCTCCACCCGCCGGGATTCGACGGCGAATTGCCCCGCGCCAGCGCATAGATCGCCAGCGGCATGAAGAGCACGATGGCCGCGAACCCCTGCCAGTCGAACGGGCTGCGCGTCTGGTTCTTCCACTCCTTTTGGACGAATGCCGCGAGCAGGACGGCCAGCACTCCGACCGGCACGTTCACGTCGAATATCTTGTGCCAGCTGTACGCATCGACCAGATAGCCGCCCAGCAGCGGCCCGAACGAGATCGAAGCCGCCGCGGCCATCGACCACAGACCCAGCGCCAGACCGCGCTCCGCGGGCTTGAACTCGCGCGTCACGATCGCCAGTCCCAGCGCTTGTATGATGCCGCTTCCTACGCCCTGCAAGGCCCGCGCCCCGATCAGGAACGGGTCGCTCGAAGCCTTGCCGCAGAGCCACGAGCCGAGCGTGAACAGCACCAGTCCGAGGATATAGACGCGTTTGTTGCCGAACCGGTCCGCAAACCACCCTGCCGAAGGAAGCATGATCGTCATCGTAATCATGTAGGTCGTGATGACCCATTCGGCCGACGAGATGCCGATGCCGAAGGCCGACATGATCGCCGGCAGTCCGACGTTCACCACCGTCACGTCCAGCACGGCCATGAACGTTCCGAGCATGATCATGCCCAGAATCCACCATTTGTAGCCGCTGCTTTGCCGTATGTGTTCGCGCAGATTCGCCATTGCGCGGCAGTGCGTCAAAAAAAATGCCACCACAGCGGCGGCGGACCGAAGGGAGGGGAAAACCGGCGGCCTGAACAGCCGCCGCAGAGCAATCGGTACGCCCCGTGTCCGGGGAATCGCAACGCGAGGCGGCCGGGCGGCAAAACCCGCGGATGCGGATAAGGCTGCGCCCGAAAAAAAAAGGAACGCTCTCTATTCGAGAACGTTCCGTACGTGCAGGTCCTGTAAGCCGGGTTCTGTTTCCGGGGCGAACCCCGGACCTCTGTCATTTATCTAGGGCGGCAGTCTCCTGCCGTCTCAAGCAACCTACCCCCCGGCATCGGGCGAGCAACCCTTAATTGCCGGTATACACGGTCTTGCAACCCGCGAGACGTACTGCCGGGCGACATCGCTGCCCCCGCGGTGGGCTCTTACCCCGCCTTTTCACCCTTACCCGCCGGGAAATCCCTTGTGGGCGGTTCTTTTCTGTTACGCTCCTATACCCTCACGGATATCAAGTCATTAGCTTGCGCGGCGCTCTGCGTTGCCCGGACTTTCCTCTCCCGGCCACGGCCGGCAGCGACAGAGCGGACCTGCACCGCAAAGGTAATAAAATTCGGCGGTATTCCCGCTTCGGGGGCAGCGATATTCGGAAAATGCGTTTTCCTCCTCCGTACGGGCCGTACCGATGCGGTGCATGCGAAGTTTTTTGGAAATATCGGATTAAATAGTACTTTTGCTAAAGGCTGATTCCGTCCGCAGCGGCGGCCGAATCGTGCGAATAACCCGGCTTATGACTGATAACGTGCAAACAATCAACATGCAAGACAACCGTACGGTTGTCGGCCTGCTGCGTGCCGGGGACGAAAAATGTTTCGACGCGCTCTTCCGCCGCTATTATAAACCCCTCTGCACCTACGCCACCCGTTTCGTCGCTCCGGCCCGCGCCGAGGAGCTGGTGCAGGATACGCTGATGTGGGTCTGGGAAAACCGTACGTCGCTGCTGCCCGAAATGCCCCTCAAGTCGCTGTTGTTCACCATCGTCAAGAACAAGTCGATCAACCATATGTCGCGCGATACGATCAAAAACCGCGTGATCCGCCAGCTCGCCGAATACTACGAGGAGGAGTTCGACGATCCCGATTTTTACCTTGAAGGCGAACTGGTGGAACGTCTCACGGCCGCGCTGCGCAAGATGCCGCCCGAATTCCAGCAGACTTTCCGCATGCACCGGCTCGAAGGCAAGACCCACAAGGAGATCGCCGCCGCGCTCGGCGTGTCGCCGCAGACGGTCAATTACCGGATCGGCCAGACCGTGCGCCTGCTGCGCGAGGAGCTTAAGGACTACTGGCCGCTCATCGTTTTGCTGTTGTGGCCGGACCTGCACTGAAAAAATACCGAAAATTCCATATTTTTTTTGAATTCCGTTTAGCATCCTCTGCCGACGGATTGTATTACTATGTAGACAAGCGAACAGATGACCGATTTACAGATCAGCGAAGAAGTATTGGCAGCCTACCTGAGAGGCGAACTGAATGCTGCGGAGGCCGCGGCCGTCGAAGCGTGGTACGACGCGTCGGCCGCCAACCGCAAACTGCTTGGGGAGGTTTATTACATATTATATGTCAACGACCGTATCAACGATACGGCCGGTATCGACGTCGAGCGTTCGCTCCGTCAGTTCAAGCGCCGCATGCACGCCGGACGCCGTATCTCCTTGCGGCGCATCGCGGTCCGCGCCGCCGCCGCTGCCGCCGTGGCGGTGATTCTGCTGGCCGGGGGCGTTACCACCGTGTCGCTTTCCAAACGCCTTGCGCAGCCCCTGACCGTCATCACCCATCTGGGCGAACGTTCGCAGGTGGTGCTGCCCGACGGCACCAAGGTCTGGCTCAACTCCGCCAGCAGCGTCGAGTACGTCGCACCGTTCTTTTCGCGCGAACGCCGCGTGAAGATGGACGGCGAAGCCTATTTCGAGGTGCAGCACGACGCTCAGGCGCCCTTTGTCGTCTCGACCAACGGACTCGACATCAAGGTGCTCGGCACCCGCTTCAACATCCGCAACGACGACAGCGACCACCGCATCACCACCGTCCTGCTCGAAGGAGCGGTCAAGGCCTACGCTTCGGGCGACGAGAAGGCCGCCGTGCGCCTGCGCCCCTCGCAGCAGTTGGTGTTCGATACCCGGACCGGCGCCATGCGCCTGACCGACGAACCTTCGGCCGACCGGTCGATCAACTGGATCGACGGCCGCTTCTGCTTCGAGCACGACACCTTCGGGGAGATCGTCGCCGAACTCAAACGCTACTACAACGTCGATATCCGCTTTATGGACGAAGCCCTGCGCAGCGAACGCTTCTCCGGCGACTTCCGCGTCGAGGACGGCATCTACCACATCATGTCGGTGCTGCAGCTCACCTATAAGTTCACCTACAAGGTCGTCGGCAACGACATCGAAATCTACCCGAATCCTAAACGATAACCTAATACCAACCTGAAAACCACCGAACCGCCTATGGGAGAATAATACGTCAGTTTTCGCAGGCCGCTGTACGCAGCGGCGGTTTTTGACAATCTACTTTTCAAAATCTAACCTAAATTCAGATCCATGAAAAAAACTTACCTTGCAGCAGGCAGGGGAGTGCATGCCGTCTCCGCATGTTTCCGTTGTCTGTTTCTTATCCCGATTTTCGTATTGGGATGCTTCGGCGCTCATGCCGCAGCACAGACGCAGCAGTCCGTTTCCCGCGTCAGCCTCGACGTCCGGGACGCCGCTATCGTCAACGTTTTCCAAACCGTTCAGCAGCAGACCGGCTGCTCGTTCGTCTACAACACGTCGGACATCGACACCGACCGCAAAGTGACCGTTTCCGCGCAGGACGAGCCGCTGACGGCTCTGCTCGACAAACTTTTCGCAGGTTCCGACATCGCCTACACGCTTCGCGACAAGCACATCGTCCTTTCGAAGAAAACTAAAAATTCCCCCCCCCACAACGCTCAGGGCGGAGTCAGCGGAACCGTTAAGGACGCTCAGGGCATGCCGCTGATCGGCGCCACGGTGCTGATTCAGGGCACGACGACCGGCGTGGCCGTCGATTTGGACGGCAACTTCTCGCTGCCGCAGGCCAAGGTCGGCGACACGCTCGAAATTTCGCTGATCGGCTATGCCAAGCAAACCCTTCCCGTAACCGGCTCCGCGCCCCTTCAGGTCGTAATGCTCGAAGACAACGAGGTGCTCGACGCCGTCGTGGTGACCGCCCTCGGTATCAAGCGCGCCGAGAAATCGCTGACCTACAACGTGCAGGAGGTAGCCGGCGACATCGTCACCTCGGTCAAGGACGCCAACTTCATGAACTCCCTTTCGGGTAAGGTCGCCGGCCTTCAGATCAATGCCAGCGCATCGGGCGCCGGCGGTTCGACCCGCGTGGTGATGCGAGGCGTCAAGTCGATCAACGGCGAGAACAACGCCCTCTACGTGATCGACGGTATTCCGCTTCCGAGCCTGCGTTCGAGCCAGACCTCAGGCACGTATGAAACGCCCGACGGCGGCGACTTCGAAGGTATCGCCAACTTCAACCCCGACGACATCGAGTCCATGTCGATCCTTTCGGGCGCCACGGCTTCGGCCCTCTACGGTGCTCAGGGCGCCAACGGTGTGATCCTCATCACCACCAAGAAGGGCAAGGAGGGCCGCGTGCGGGTCAACTATTCGAACTCGACGACCTTCTCCCATCCCTTCGTGATGCCCAAATTCCAGAACACCTACGGCACGAGCGAAATCGAGCCGATGATGAGCTGGGGCAGCAAACTCGCCACGCCGACTTCGTACGATCCCGCGGATTTCTTCCAGACCGGATTCAACGAGACCAACTCGGTGGGCCTTTCCGCCGGTACCGAACGCAACCAGACCTATGCGTCGGCTTCCGCCGTCAATTCGCGCGGTATCGTACCCAACAATGTCTACAACCGCTACAATTTCTCGATCCGCAATACGACGATGCTTATCAAGGACCGCCTGACGCTTGACGTGGGCGCGACCTACATGAAGCAGTACACCCGCAACCAGACCATTCAGGGCCAGTACCGCAACCCGCTGGTCGGCATCTACCTCTTCCCGCGCGGCAACGACATCCGCAAATACGAGATTTACGAGCGTCCGGGTTCCGACTCGCGCTATATGGAGCAGTTCTGGGACCTCGAATTCCTCAAGGGCGTCGAGAACCCGTGGTGGATCACCAACCGCGAGCTGAACGAAAACCGTCAGCACCGCTACAGCTTCAACGCTACGATGAAGCTCGACATCACCGACTGGATGAGCCTGACGGGCCGTATCCGTACCGATAATGCGACGATCAACTACACCCGCAAACTCAGCGCTTCGACCAACACGCTCTTCGCTTCGAAGTACGGCAGCTACCTGAACCGCACGATGACGCACAACAATCTCTACGGCGACGTGCTGCTGAGCATCGACAAGAGCTTCTTCGACAACGCCTTCTCCCTGCAGTTCAACCTCGGCGCCAGCATCATGGACGACAAGAACCAGCTGACGGGTTACGAAGGTTATCTGGCGGGAATCCCCAACAAGTTCACCTACAACAACATCATCTCCGACAACTCGCAGAGTTTCCCGACGCAGGAGAACTACCACGACCAGATTCAGGCCGTGTATGCGACCATGCAGCTGGGCTGGCGGGGTATGCTCTACGTCGACGTTTCGGTCCGCAACGACTGGGCCTCGATGCTGGCCTTCACGCCCAAACAGAACATCTTCTATCCTTCGGTGGGCCTTTCGGCCGTGATTTCGTCGATGGCCGACCTCTCGAAGGCGGGCATCTCGTTCCTCAAGGTGCGCGGATCCTATGCCGAGGTGGGCAATGCTCCCGAACGTTACATCACCGGTCCCAACTACACGCTGACCAACGGCGTCGTCAGCACGGCGACCATCGCCCCGGCCAAGCACCTCGAAGCCGAGCGCACCAAGTCGTTCGAGGCCGGTCTCGACGTCAAGTTCTTGGGCAACAAGATCTCGGCTACGGCTACCTACTACAATACCAACACCTACAACCAGCTTTTCCTTTACGACGCTCCTCCCAGCTCCGGCTACAAACAGAAATACATCAACGCCGGCAAGGTCAATAACTGGGGTATCGAGGCTTCGGCCGGATACAAGAACACATGGCGCGATTTCTCGTGGGCCACGACCCTCAACTTCTCGATGAACCGCAACAAGATCAAGGAGCTGGTTCCCGAAGGCACCCGCGATCCGGATACGGGTTCGCTGGTCGATATCAAGGAGGTCAATAAGGACTACGGCGGCTACCGTGTCAAGCTCGTCGAGGGCGGTTCGATCGGCGACTTCTATGTCAAAGGCCTGCTGACCGACGACAAGGGCCATATCTATGTCGATCCCAACTCCAACACCGTGCTGCTCGATCCCGATCCCGAAGCCTACATCTTCGCCGGCAACACCGAAGCCCGCTTCCGCTGGGGCTGGAACAACCAGTTCTCTTACAAGGGCGTTTCGCTCGGCGTGCTGATCGACGCACGTATCGGCGGCCGCGGCGTATCGGCCACGCAGGCCCTCATGGACCGCTTCGGCGTTTCGCAGGATTCGGCCGACGCCCGCGAGAACGGCGGCGTATGGATTTCCGACGACCAGCAGGTTCCCGACGCCAAGACCTTCTATGCCAACAGCGGCGACGGCATGGCGATGCTTTCGCACTACGTCTACAGCATGACCAACGTCCGCCTGCGCGAGCTTACACTGGGTTACGACCTGCCCTCCAAATGGTTCCGCAACAAGGTCAATATGAGCGTATCGTTCGTCGGCCGCAACCTGTTCATGTTCTACAACAAGGCTCCGTTCGACCCCGAAGTGACCGCTTCGACGAGTACCTACTATCAGGGTGTCGACTTCTTCATGCAGCCAAGCGTCCGCACCCTCGGATTCAGTGTAAAACTCCAATTCTAAAGCTCAACCGACTATGAAACGAAACAATATCAAACAAGGATTCCTTTCGCTGGCGGCCGCCTGTCTGGCGTTCACCGCCTGCACCGGGGACTTCGAGCGCTTCAATACCGACCCCAACTCCGCGCAGGAGGTGGATCTCAAGATGTTCATTACCACGATGCAGATGGATGCCGTCTACTCGTGCAGCGGTTCGGATACCGAGCCTAACAACCGCTATCAGGCTGCCTATAACCTGATCGGCGACGTCTACGCCGGCTATATGTCCGGTACGAACAACTGGAACGGCGGCACCAACACCCAGATTTATGCGCTGAACGGCACCGATTGGTGCAACGTACCTTTCAGCGAGTCGTTCACCAATGTCATGCCCGCTTGGCTGCAACTGAAGTATGCCCATGCCAACGGTTTGCTCAACGATGACATCTTCGCTGTGGCTAATATCCTGAAAGTCATGTCGCTTCATCGCGTGAGCGATATCTACGGTCCGCTGCCCGTGCTGCATTTCGGCGAGACGGAGAACCCTTACAATTCGCAGGAAGAGTGCTATATGCACTTCTTCGAGACGCTCGACAGCGCGATCGCGGTGCTGAAGGACGTCGTGGAGAACAATCCCGACGCCAAACCGCTCGAAGAGGTCGACGCCCTCTACCACGGCGATTATTCGAAATGGCTCAAGCTCGCCAACTCGGTGAAGCTGCGTCTGGCCATGCGCATCTGTTATGTGAAGCCCGACCTTGCGAAGCAGTACGCCATGGAAGCCGTCCGCGACGGCGTGATGGAGACGGCCGACGACAGCGCGCTTTTCCAGAGCTGGGGATCCATTACGATCATCAACCCGCTCGAAAAGATCTGGAACGGCTATAGCGACACCCGCATGGGCGCTTCGATGGACTCCTACCTCAACGGTTACAACGACCCGCGTCTTCCGGTTTATTTCCAGCCCGTTACCGACGGTGACAACAAGGGCGAATACCGCGGTGTCGCCAACGGAATGCCCAATCCCCAGCAGGATGATTACAAGGTCATGTCCGCGCCCAACGTACAGGAGAAATCCACCGATTCGCCCCTGCGCTGGATGATGGCATCGGAAGTCGCATTCCTGCGCGCCGAGGGAGCCATGCGCGGCTGGACGGCCGAGATGGGCGGTACCGCCGAGGAGTTCTATAACAAGGGTATCGAGCTGTCGTTCCTCGAAAACGGCCTGAGCGCCGATGCCGCCGCAAGGTATGCCGCCGACGAAACGAGCAAACCGACCGACTTCACCGACGTTTCGGCCGCCAATACCAAGTATAATATTTCGGCCTTGGGCAAGATTACGATCAAATGGAACGCCGGCGCTTCCGAAGAGGAGCAGCTTGAGCGCATCATCACCCAGAAATGGATCGCCATGTTCCCCAACGGCACCGAGGCGTGGTCCGAGTTCCGCCGCACGGGTTATCCCCGGCTTTTCCCGGTGCGTTACAACTATCCGAGCAGCGGCGTCGATACCAACAAGCAGATCCGCCGCATGGTCTTCCCGCAGTCGGAATACTCCAACAACGGTGCGGCCGTGCAGGAGGCCGTCAAACTGCTCGGCGGTCCTGACAACGGCGGCACGAAGCTGTGGTGGGACAAAAAGAATTAGTAACCTGAAACTATACCTGAGTAAACTATGAAAAATATATTGAAACATGCAGTAGTTTGTCTCGTGCTGGCGGCCGCGGTGGCCTCCTGTACGAAGGAGACGACGCCTGAGCGGATCAATATCCAGCATCCGGACCAGCAGTCGCCCATCCTGCGCGACAATGCCTATTACCAGAACCTCCGCGCCTACAAGCAGACCAAACACAAACTGGCTTTCGGCTGGTACGGTTCGTGGACGGCCGTCGGCGCGTCCTATCAGTCGCGTCTGATCAGCGCCCCCGACTCGATGGACATCATCTCGATCTGGAGCCAGTGGCACACGCTCACGCCCCAGCAGAAGGCCGATAAGGAGTTCGTTCAGAAAACGTTGGGTACGAAAGTGACCTATACGATTTTTTCGGATAAACTGCCCGAACCGTTCCTTGAAATCGGCAACGGTGAATATACCGACGAGGCCATTGAAGCTTATGCAAAAGCCTATTGCAAAGACTCGATGGACAAGTATCAGTACGACGGCATCGATATCGACTATGAGCCGGGCTATGGAGCATCAGGGCCTTTTGTCGGACATGACAATGCTCTGTTTACCAAGTTGATCAATGCCATGAGCAAGTATGTCGGTCCGAAATCTGGTACCGGACGCCTGCTGATAATCGATGGCGTGCCTTATGCGGTGGATCGTTCGGTTGTGGATTGTTTCGACTATGGTATCGTGCAGGCGTATGCTTCTTCTGGTTATACCGATCTGCAAAATCGCTTCAATAATGCCGATGCAAAAGGCTGGAAGCCAGAACAGTATATCTTTGCCGAGAATTTTGAGTCTTATTGGAAAACCGGCGGTGTGGATTTTACGGACCGCGAAGGTAATAGAATGCCGTCTCTTTACGGTATGGCGACCTTTAATCCCACGCAGGGTGCCGGCGCCGGATTCGGTGCATACCATATGGAGTACGAATACGGTAATTCGGCCATGCCGTACCAATTTATGCGCAATGCGATTCAGATGGCCAATCCTGCCGGAGGCTGGAAAACGCCTATCGATGTGGCTTTTTCGAGTAACCAATCTTCCAACTTTTCGTTCGTTGTCGAGGACGATGGTTCGGTGACCGGAACGATGCAGGATAAAGTTTCGTTGTCGTTCTCGCGTCCCGTTGTAAGCGGTATGCAGTTGACGCTGGGTGTGGATAATTCGCTCGTAGCCGTTTATAACGATAAGAACGGTACGGAATATGAGACCGTCGATCCGTCGTTGGTTAAGATGGGGCCGATCCAGTGCGCCGAAAATCAGGTGTTCTCTCCCGATGCGACGATTACGCTTGATCCTAAGTCAATCGAAAAGGGGTATTATTTGATTCCGGTGGTGATCAGTCCTATTTCGGATGCCGGATATGCCGTCAAGGAGGGCTCCGTACATTATATCTTCGTTACGAAGGTCGCGATGGATGTCGAAATCGGCGCGACGACGCTCGACGGCTCGAATATCGCTCCGACCTCGGCATGGACGATCACCTGCTGTCAGGGTACTGCGACGAGCGGCGCCACCGGTGTTTGGAACTGCGACTCCGCCGCGCAGAAGGCGGCCATGTTCGACGGCAAGCTCGACGGCAACTGCTGGTATGCAAGCAGCGCTTCCTATTCGTGGGGCAACGGCGGCAACTTCACCATCGACATGGGCGAAGTCAACGACGTGACCGGCCTGCGCTGGCATATCTACTATCAGGATTCCGAACCGCAGTGCACCGACCTCACCTACAGCGAAGACGGCAATGTCTGGTACAGCCTTTCGGCCGGCGTTCCCTTCACTCCGGTGCTGTCCGACAACTGGAAGTGGTTCAAATTCAAGAGAACGGTCAAAGCCCGCTATATCCGGGTTTACGTGGGTCGTGTAACAGGCCATACGAGCATGAACGAAGCCGAAATCTACGGCCCGGCCAATTAGCGATTTATTAACCAGAAAAAAATGTATGTTATGAAACTGAAATATTTAATCGCCCCCTTCGTCCTCGCTGCGGCTGCTCTCTGCGGCTGTCAGGAGACGGCGGAAATCCATCCGGTGGCCTACATGACCGATGCGCAGAAGACGGTTTCCAAGTCGGTTACCATCGATACGCCCCCGGCCGGAACGGAGATTTCGGTCTCTTCTTCGGTGCCTGTGAATAAGGATACCAAAATCAAGATTTCGTTGCGCCCCGACCTGCTGGAGGAGTATAATGCCAAATACCAGAAAAATTATGTTGTGCCCCCCGCAGACAGTTATACGCTCAGCGGTGACGAAGTGGTGATCTCGGCCGGTTACAGTCGCTCCTCGGAGGTCGATTTTACCGTCACGTCGCTCGATGACTTTCAGGAGGGTACGACCTACTGCATGCCCGTGAGCATCGAGCGGATCGAAAACAGCGGTCTTGCCGTTTTGGAACCTTCTCGGACACTTTTCATAGTATTAAAAACACCGGTTATCAGTAAGGCTATCTACCTCGGATCAAGTAACATTTATAAAGTGCCGTCGTTTCAGGAAGACGCCAATCTTGCTGCACTCAAAGCCATAACGCTTGAAGCCCGTGTCTATATGGACGGATTCCAGAATTATGATCCTTATATTAGTTCGATTATGGGTATTGAGGGCGAGTGCGGTGTCCGCTTCGGAGACGTGAAGGTCCCCAAGAACGTTCTTCAGATCTGCCATGGCGATTATCAGCCTGCTGCGACCTCTAAACCTTTTGATACGGGCAAGTGGTATCATGTAGCTGCCGTATGGTCGGGGAAGAGTTGGGATATTTTTATCGACGGCGTGTATGTTACTGGTGTTGCGACACAGGGGGAGACCATCAACTTGTCGAGCGATAATTCGGGCGGTTTTTATCTCGGCGCTTCTTATGGCGGTGGACGTCCGCTCAATGGTTATGTCGCTGAGTGCCGGGTCTGGACGCGTGCGCTGACTGAGGCCGAGATATCGAACAACATGAATTATGTCAATCCGGAATCGGACGGCCTGCTGGCTTACTGGCGTATGAACGCTTGGGAGGCCAAGGACGGCGGCGGCAACATCGTCAAGGACCTTACGGGCCACGGCTACGACGCCGTGGGCGGCAGCTCCAATCCGAGGATGATGGACACCAAGTGGATGTAATCCGCCTTTCGGATATCGTTCCGATCCGCTGAACGGAAGCCGTGCGGCCGGTGCAGGAGACTGCCGCCGGGGCACGGCTTCTTTTTATTCCGCTTTTTATTCCCGGCGGACCGGTCGCTTTTGGCGGAGCTGAATCCCGGCTTGGCGATACTCTCTTCCGTCGGCGGCAAATTTATTTGACGCGGCGCCGGATTGTGCTATCTTTGTACGAAGAACCAAACCGATCACCCATAAAACTTACCGATGAAACTACGACTTTTGCTTTTCACCGCCGCATGCATGCTTTTCGCGGCATGCGGGAACTCTCGCGGCGACCTTTCGACGGGTATTATCCCCGCTCCGCAGCAGGTGGCGTGGGGCGACGGCGCCTTCCGGATGCCCTCGACGCTGCTCTTTGCGACCAACCTCGAAGGGCAGGCCAAGGCCGACCTTGAGGCGTGGATGCGGCGCTCCGGCGACGGCTTTTTCCCCGTCTCTTTCGCCGAAGCCGCCGGGGACGACATCCCCGTTCTCTACCTGCTGCTTGCCGAGGGCGGCGCGCCCGAAAGCTACCGCCTCGACGTCGCCCGCGGAAAAATCACCGTCACGGCGCCCGATGCCGCCGGACTCTTCTACGGACTTCAGTCGCTGGGCCAGCTGGCCGAACGCTGCGGCCGCCGGATTCCGGCCGTTGTGATCGAGGACGCTCCGCGTTTCGGCTACCGGGGCTTCATGCTCGACGTCTCGCGCCACTTCCGCGACAAGGAGTTCGTCAAGCGGCAGCTGGACCTCTTGGCCCGCTACAAATTCAACCGCTTCCACTGGCACCTGACCGACGGCGCCGGCTGGCGCATCGAGATCAAGAAATACCCCGTCCTTACCGACATCGCCGCATGGCGGCCCTATCCCGACTGGGAGGGGTGGAACTTCGGCGGCAAACGCTACTGCCGCCGCGACGATCCGGCGGCCGATGGCGGCTACTATACGCAGGACGAAATCCGCGAGGTGGTCGAATACGCCCGCGCCCTGCATATCGAGGTGATCCCCGAAATCGAGATGCCGGGCCACAGCGAGGAGGTGCTGGCCGTCTTCCCCGAACTTTCGTGCAGCGGGAAACCCTATGTCAATTCCGACTTCTGCATCGGCAACGAACAGACGTTCGAATTCCTCGAAAACGTCCTTTCCGAGGTGATCGGACTCTTCCCCTCGGAGTATATCCACATCGGCGGCGACGAAGCTTCGAAGCAGGGCTGGCGCACCTGCCCCAAATGCGCCGCGCGGATGCGCAAAGAGGGGCTGAAAGACGTCGATGAGCTGCAAAGCTACATGATCCGCCGCATCGAGACCTTCCTCAACGCCAAGGGCCGCCGCCTGCTGGGCTGGGACGAGATTCTCGAAGGGGGGCTTGCGCCCGACGCCACGGTCATGTCGTGGCGCGGCACCGAGGGCGGCATCGCCGCTGCCGCCGCCGGACATCATGCCGTCATGACCCCTTCGAATTACTGCTACCTCGACTTCTGTCAGGACGATCCTACGACCGAACCGGTCGCCGCCGCCGCGTTCCTGACCCTCGAACAGGCCTATTCCTACGATCCTGCGCCCGATTCGCTCGGCGCTCAGGTCGTGCCGATGATCCTCGGCGTGCAGGGCAACCTCTGGTGCGAGCACGTCCCGACCGCCGAGCATGCCGAGCATATGATGTGGCCGCGCCTGCTGGCCGTCGCCGAAGTGGGGTGGAGTGCGCCTGAAAGGAAGGATTACGACGACTTTTATGCCCGTGCGCTCGACGCCGTGGCATGGCTTCAGGAGCGCGGATACCACCCCTTTGATCAGAAGAACGCCGTGGGGCCGCGTCCCGAATCGCTCGAACCCCTCCGCTGCCTTTCGACCGGCAAGACCGTGATTTACCATACGCCCTACAGTCCCAAATACGCCGCTGCGGGCGACGGCTCGCTGACCGACGGACTGCGCGGCGGCTGGAACTACGGCGACCGACGCTGGCTGGGCTGGCTCGACACCGATGTCGATCTGGTCGTCGATCTGGGTGAGCGGCAGCCCGTGCGGCGCATCGCCGCCGATTTCATGCAGGGCTTCTACGCCGATATCTGGATGCCCCGTGCGGTCGAATTTTCGGTCTCGGACGACAACGAGCGCTTCACGCCCCTCGCCACGGTCGGGAACGACATTCCGGTCGAATTCAAGCAGGACTGCTACAGGGAGTTCGGCTGGACGGGCCAGACCGAGGCGCGTTACGTCCGCCTGAAAGCCCGTCACAACGGCCGTCCCGGCGGCTGGATCTTCACCGACGAAATCATCGTCGAGTAACCGTCGCGTTGCGTCCGTTTTGCGAAAAGGGATGCGGCCGTCAGGCCGCATCCCTCTTTTTGACGGGTCCCTGAGGACCTTCAGTGTGTCGTTACTTGCGGATCAGCCGCTGTACGCCCGTCGGGGTTGCGGCTTTCGGCATCTCCGTTCCGGCGAGCGGTGCGATGCCGGTTTCGGCCTTGACTTCGGACTTCGTTACGGACGCCGAATTTTTGGTCATCGTGTAAGGCCCGATCGCATAATCCTGCAGCGTATATCCGGCCTTGAAGAGATCCGGCCAAATGACATACTGACCGCCCGAATAGATGGCGTAGTCGATGCCGCATACGGTGTATTCGGTCCCGTTATAGGTGAACTTCCGGCCTTCGAACAGCACTGAGTTACTGCCTATGTCATAACTGCCCGCGATCAGCTCCTGATCTGTGGTGTAGATCGGGTAGGGCGGCGTTTGCGTGGGATCGTTGAAATGATACCTAAGGTATACGTATGCCGTCAGGCCGTACATGCCCTGCGGGTCGAACGTCGGAATCGTGACGTTGCCGTCCTCGTTGTATTTGAGCAGGAAGGGGTAGTCGTCGCCCAGCGTGGTGATGCCCCAGCCCTTGACCCTGAAGCTTTCGTTGGTGCGGTAGGGCGTGATCTCCACGGTGTATGTCTGGGGCTGTTTGTTGATTTCCGACGAGGTCGAGGTCACGGTCCAAGTGCCTATATAACGCTCGTAGTCGGCCTCGCCCGTCGGTACGGCCGGGATCTTCACCTCGGTCTGTTCGATGGTCGTGCCGTGGGCGTTGGTGCCCGATGCGAGGAAGATGTATTCTGTATCAGCATCGACGTTGAAATAGAACGTGGCTCCGGTTTCCGAATTCGCCTGCGTCACAGCCGCCGAACTGATGGGGTTGCCGTAGCGGTTCATCACCTTTTCGAGCGTCTCCATCTGCTCGATCAGTTCCGGGAGCAGCGCTTTCGTCGTGCAGAGAACCTTTCCCGATTTCATCTCCGTACTCTTGACGGTGCCCGACAGCTGGAAGTACTCCTTGCCTTCGGCGGGCGCGGCCGTCAGCGTGAGCGTCGGCTTGGCCTTCGTGCCGTCGCTGATGCCGCCCCACGGGATCGGAATATCGGCGTAATCGGCCATCTGCGTACAGCCCTTGAAGGTATCCTTGTAACTGCTGGCCGTGGTGAAGATCTTGGCGCCGAAGATGTCGGGGTAATTCGTGCGTTCGTAGAGGTGCACCTTGACCTGCTGCTCGCCGTCCTGCACCATCGTGTAGGGCGATTCGCCGGTGAAGGCGGTGCAGCCGCTGAAGGTTTTGCTCGCCGTCGAGATTTTTTTCATGCTGTCGAAAATGGTTACGGGCAGCGATTCGAGCGACGTGCAGTTGAGGAACATTTCGCTGATGATGGTCGTACCTTCGAAATGGCGGAACATGTCTTCGGGAACGGTCTTGAGCGACGTACAGCCGCTGAACAGGTAAGCGGCGGACGTGCCGTTTTTCACGCTTTCCGGGAAGTAGTCCGCAGGCGCCGTTTCCAGCTGCGTGCAGTCTTTCCAGAGCGCGGGAATCGTTTTCAGCGCGACGCAGTGCTTCAGCGAAGGGAATTCGGTCAGTTTGATACACCCTTCATAGAGATAGCTGGCCGTGGTGATTTTGGTCATGTTCTTGAAAATATCGACGGGAATGGTCTCCAGCGTCTTGCAGCCGCTGAACAGACTGTTCATGTTCGTCGCTTCCGTGAGGGTGTCGAACAGCCCTTCGGGGAGTGATTTGAGGTTTGCACACCCCTTGAACAGCGACGCGACGTTGGTGAGCTTGGTCATGTTCTTGAACAGCTCTGCGGGCAGGGTTTCGAGCGCCGCGCAGCCGAAGAATCCCGACGTGAGGCTGTTCGCTTCCGTCTGGTTGGCGAAGAATGTTTCGGGAACGCTCTTGAGCGATGTGCAGTTGTTGAAGATGCTTCCGAGGTTGGTCAGGGCGGGCATGTCGGCCAGCAGCCCTGCCGGAACGCTTTCCAGCGCCTTGCAGCCGCTGAACAGGCCGGATGCCGAGGTGGCTTTGGCCGTCTTTTCGAAGAGTCTTTCCGGGACGCTCTTTAGCGCCGTGCAGTTGTAGAACATCGAGGCGACCGAGGTGACTTCGGGCGCGCCGGCCAGCAGTCCTTCGGGCACGGTTTCCAGAGCCGCACACCCGGAGAACATGTATTCGACCGTGGTGACGGCGGCGAAGGCGTCCTCTTCGGGCTGGGGCACGGTTACGAGCGAGGTGTTCGCGAAGGCGTAATCCAGCGTCGTCATGCCGAGTTTGCCCCATTGTCTGACTTCGAGAATGGCGGGAGCCACGGTTTTGTTGGTGAGTCTTCCGGAGAGTTTTTCCGTGGTTCCGCTTATGGTTACGTAATAGATGCCGGATTCGGCGTAGGTGTGGTTCACCATCGCGGCCGCGGTCGAGATCGTGGCTGCGACCGGCTCGCTCTGGCCGTCGCCCCAGTTGATCGTGACGTCCACGGCGCCGTAGAGGGGCAGGTAGACCTTGTTGTTGTAGGCGCTGCTGCTGTATTCCTTCGCTTCGACCTTGAGCACCATCTGGGCCGGGTCGTAATAGGCTTCCTGATAGATCAGGATGGTTTCGATCACCGTCTCTCCCGCCACCAGCTCGATGTTGGCGCTGCGGGACTGGGTTTCCGTGTTGGCCGCGACGTTAAAGGTCAGGGTTTCGGTCCGAATCTCCCCCCCCCTCGTCTCTGCCAGCGTAATCCATGCTTTCGCGGCTTCGGGAATCGCTACCGTGTAATCCAGATCGGTCTCCACCTCGACCGTTACGGGGCCTCCTGCGGCCGTCGCCTCCTTCGAGGAGGTCGAGACGTTCAGCACGCCCGACACGAATGTCAGCGTGCGCATCAGCGTCTTGGCGTCGCCGTCGCTGACCAGCACGATGACCTTGCCGGTCGAGCTGTTGCCGGGAGCCGTCACGGCGATCGTTCCGCCTTCGTTGCCCGTGCGTTTCACTTCGGCCTTCCATGCGCCGTCAGCGAGGGCCTGAATGTCGGTTTTGGCGTCGGCTCCGGTCAGCGTGAAGGGAATTTCCGCCGTTTCGCCCACGCGGATCGTCGCCGAGGCGGTGTCGAACGCGATGCCGAACTGCACGTACAACTCGAACGTCAGCACCGTTCCGTCGGCCAGCGTCAGGTAAACCAGCTTGCCGTCCTCGCTCGTGGCGACAGACTTGAACAGATTCTGGTCCGTCTGGGCCTGTCCGCAGTCGGTCCACGTCGCGCCGTTGTCGTAGGATACCCACCAATGGCTGTTTTCGATCTTGAATTCGGGGGTGACGCCCGATACGGGAAGTTTTTTGCCGTTGTCGAGGATAAAGTCGCCGTTGAGCGTCCAGTAGTAGACACCGTCGGAATCCTGTTTCACCCCGATGACCGACGAAGTCCCGTCTTTTCCGTCGCTGATGGTGATCGTCGAGGTCTCGCCGGCCGCGGTGACCAGCGTGATGACGTAGCCGCCGTCTTCACCGGGCTGTACGTCCGAGATGAACCGTTTCCCGGCGACAAGCTCCTTGAGTGTTGTGACGTCGGAGTTGAGCGCCTTGACGAGCGCCTGCAGTTCGGTGAGCTGACCGTCGAGGTCGTCCAACCGTTTTTGGATGTCCGTATCGTCGTACGAACATCCGATCAGTGCCATTAGCGGCACAATCATCAGAAGAATTTTTTTCATGGCAAGGCTTTTAAAGAAATTGGTTTAAAAGAACTGAGTGATCGCTTCAAATATAGTAAAATTGATGATTTCTGCTGCATTTTCTCCGGATTTTTTGTTTAAAGTTGCCTTGCAAGCTCTTCTGAAGGGGGTGATCCGGGGGTGCAGCGGGTGATGTAAAGTCTCTTGCCTGTTTGTTTTATTGTTAAATATTGACACGGCGAGCCTTCGCGCCATACGGGATTTCGTTTGTCTTTTATTGCTCCGAATGCGGCAAACGGCAAAGGGGGAGACGCATCATCGTCTCCCCCTTTACCGTATTTTTTACGGATAAAATTCTTTCCGAAGTAAGTTATTCCCTGAAGATGTTGAGGTGCGCCAGCAGCGGATTGCGGCGGTCGAGCAGCAGGAACTCCGCCAGCAGCAACACGATTGCCGCGAGCAGCAGGTATTGGTACTGTTCGTTGAACTCTTCGAAGCGCATCACCGACAACTCGCTCTGCTCCATTTCGTTGATGCTCTTCACGATCTCGTCGAGACCGATCGACTGCTTGCTCGAACGGACATAGGCGCCGCCCGTGATGTCGGCGATCTGGGCCAGCATCTCCTCGTTGAGCTTCGAAACGACCATGTCGCCCTTCTCGTCCTTGATGAATTCGCCGCCGATCTGAATCGGGGCGCCTTCGGGCGTGCCGATGCCGATGGTGTAAATCCGTATGCCCATCTCCGCGGCGCGCCGTGCGGCCGCCAGTGCGTCGTCCTCGTGGTTCTCTCCGTCGGTGATGAGGATGACGACGCGGCTGTGATTTTCCTCGGTTTCGCCCGAAAACGACATCAGGGCCTGCGACAGCGCCTTGCCGATGGCCGTGCCCTGCACCGGCACCAGCGACGGGTCGATGCGCTTGGCGAAGGCCTTGGCCATGCGGTAGTCCGAGGTGATCGGCAGCTGCACCTTCGGCTCCCCGGCGAAGACGATCAGCCCGACACGGTCCTGATGCAGACCGTCGAAGAGCTTGTTGATGGCGTATTTGGTCCTCTCCAGCCGGTTGGGTTCGAAATCTTCGGCCAGCATCGAGTTCGAGACGTCTACAGCCAGCATCATCTCGACGCCCTGCGTCTTCTCCTCGCGGAGTTTCGACCCGAACTGCGGGCGTGCCGCCGCCAGTATGAGCAGCGTGACCGCCGCGCAGAAGAGGATGAATTTGAGCGCCACGCGCCCGGTCGAAACTTCGGGCATCAGCTCTTCCAATACCTGCATGCGCCCGAAGCGCTCCAGCCGCCTGCGGCGGTTGCGCGCCGCCAGCCAGAAGAGCAGGATCAGCGCGGGTATGGCCGGCAGCAGCCAGAAATATTGCGGATTTGCGAATCTAAACATTGCAAATTACGTTTTACGGTATTCTTTTCAGCACCAGATTCGAGAACAGGAACTCCAGCACGAGCAGCCCCAGACCTGCCAGCACCCAGAGCAGGAACTGCTCGTGGTAGGTGACGTGTTCCGTAACTTCCACCTTGCTCTTTTCCAGTTGGTTGATCTGGTCATAAATGGCCTTGAGCTTGGCCTTGTCCGTGGCGCGGAAATATTGTCCGCCGGTTTGCTCGGCGATCGACCTGAGGGTTTTCTCGTCGATCTCGACCTTCGCCATGACGGTTCCTCCGGTCGGCGTGCCGTAGATGTCCACGGCGGGGTAGGGGGCCATGCCCTCGGTGCCGACGCCGATGGTGTAGACGCGGATGCCCTGCGCTTTGGCGATCTCGGCCGCCGTCTGGGGCGCGATCTCGCCGCGGTTGTTCACGCCGTCGGTCAGCAGGATGATGACCTTCGACTTGGCTTCGCTCTCGCGCAGGCGGTTTATCGCCGTGGCCAGTCCGTTGCCGATGGCCGTGCCGTCCTCGATCAGTCCGCTGCGGATGCGTGCCAGCAGCGTCTGGAGCGTTCCCTGATCCGTCGTCAGCGGGCTTTGTGTGAAGGCTTCGCCCGCGAAGGCTACCAGTCCGATGCGGTCGCCGTAACGGTCCGCGATGAACGATCCGGCCACCTCCTTGGCCGCCGTGATGCGGTCGGGGCGGAAGTCCCGTGCCAGCATCGAACCCGAAACGTCAATGGCCAGCATGATGTCGATACCTTCGGTGTTCGTGCGCGAAAGACGCTCGACGTCCTGCGGGCGCGCCAGCGCCACGATCAGCAGGGCCAGCGCCGCCAGCCGCTGTGCGAACGGCAGATGCCGCAGCCAGTAGCGTACGGTCTTCGGCGCGCGCACGACCCCTTCGACGCTCGAAATCTGGATCGACGCGCCGCCCTGCAGCGTACGCCACACGTAGTAGGCGATCATCGGCACGAGCGCCGACAACAGCCACAGATAATATGGTGATGCGAAATGCATAGTTCCTCTTTTTTACCAGTTTTTCGATCCGCGCACCACGACGCCCTGCTTCTCCTTGAGTTTGTCCTGCGTGCGGTCCTCCTGCGCCTGAATGGCGTCGAGCATCTGCTCCTGCTCCTGCGGCGAAATGCCGGCCGGAACGGGCTGCGGCTCTCCCTGCTGATCGCCTTCCTGCTCCTTGTCGGGCTGCGCGGGGTTCTGCTGCGGGTCGCCCTGCTGCTCCTTGTCGTCGCCCTGCCCCTTGTCGTCCTTCTGTTGGTCGTCTTTCTGCTGATCGCCGTTCTGCCGGTCCTGACCGCCCTGCTGCTCCTTGTTCTGGTCTTTGTCCTGATTCTTGTCGTCACCGCCGCCACCGCCGCCGTTCTCGTCGTCGTCGATCAGACGCTTGGTGTAGGCGTAGTTGTATTTGGCCTCCTGATCCGAGGGATTCAGCCGCAGCGACTGCTTGTAGCTTTCGAGCGCTTCCTTGTATTTCTGCTGCTTGAACTGCGCGTTTCCGAGGTTGTAGAAGGCTTGGGCGCGCTCGTCGTCCGTGCGCAGCGTATCGGCCGCCGCCTGCCGCATGGTCTGCTCGGCCTTGTCGAACCGTTCGGCCTTGTAGAGCGCGTTTCCGAGGTTGTAACGGGCCTCGAACGATTCGGGTGCGGCCTCCAAAGCCCGCTCGTAACGCTCGATGCTCTTTTCGTAATTGCCCTTGTTGTACTGCCGGTTGCCGCGGCGCACCTCGCTGCGTTCGGGCATGTCCTGCGCCGAAGCGCCGAGGGCGGCAAAGAGAAATACGATATATAGGAGTCTGTACATCTTGTTACGCATTTTGGTTTTGCATCGGGTCCGGTTGCTCCGGCTCCTCCTCTTCGACGACGAGCTTGGTCTCCTCGACGAAATAGAACGCCTTCAGGTAGTCGGCTTCGTTCTGCTCGCCGTCGGGCGTCGCCTTGGCGAACTTCACCAGATCGGCGTCGCGCAGGATCGCCGTAAGGTCCATCCGGGCCTTGTCGGGCAGCTCTTCGCTGCGCATCGCCTCGATGATCTCGTCGGAGGTCATCTCCATGGCGCCCACGCCCCAGCGCGCCGCGATGTAGGTGCGCAGGATGTCCGTCAGTCCCGAATAATACTGCTTGTGCCTGTTGTTCTGCCATAGTTTCTGGTTGTGCAGCGCTTCGAGGGCCTTGATCGCCACCACGTGGGGCGGCTGCGGCGGCGCGGGCTTGAACAGGTCGCCCAGCCCCTTGCCGTAACGGGCCAGAATGCGCTTGAGCGCATAGAGCGCCACCAGCGCCAGCAGCAGGGCCAGCACGCCCCATTTGGCGTATCCGCTGACCTCCGCGAAGCGGAACGGCAGGTTGCGCTGGGGTTTCAGGTCGTAGATCGACTGCGAGGTCGAGTCGATCTGGAACGTGGCCACCTCCAGATAGAGCGAGTCGCGCGCCCGGAGCGTATCGACGATGTTCTTGTCGGCATACAGCACGGCCGGCAGTCCGAGGTTCCACTTGCCCTCCTCGAACGCCGCCAGCGTATATCGCTTGCGCAGCCTGAGGTGGCGTCCGTCGCGTTCGAGCGTGTCGATCGGGTGGTCCTTGACCAGTTCGAGGGGACTTCCCTCCTTGTTTTCGAATTCCGGGAACTGCACCACCTGCACCAGATCCTTGTCCACCTCGACCGTCAGGTCGAACCGGTCGCCGATCATGATGCTGTCCGGCTCGATGCGCGCCGTGACCGTCGGTGCGTTCTGCGCCCGGACGGCCGCGCCCGCAAGGAGCAGTGCTATTGCTAAAAGTCGTTTCATCGCTGTTTGAACAGTTTTAACAGTTCGGCCACGTAATCGCCGTCGGTCGAGATCATCGTCGAATCGATGCGGTTGTGCTTGAGCGTCGAGTCGATCTCGGCGCTGCGTCGCTCCCACGTCCGGGCGTAGTGCTCCCGCACGGCCCGCGACGAGGTGTCCACCCATACCTTGCGGCCGCTCTCGGCGTCCTTCAGCTCGACGATGCCCACGTCGGGCAGCTCCGTCTCGCGGGGATCGTATACGCGGATGCCCACCAGATCGTGCTTGCCCCCGGCGATCTTCAGCGCGTCGTCCAGCGCGGCCTTGTCCTTCGACGAATCCATGAAGTCCGAGAGGATGAAGGTCGTGCAGCGTTTCTTGTTGACGTTGGTCAGAAACCGCACCGGCTCCGAAAGCTTCGTGCCGGTCGATTCGGGCCGGAAGCCCACCAGCTCGCGGATGATCATCAGGATGTGGCTGCGCCCCTTCTTCGGGGGGATGAACTTCTCGACCTTGTCCGAGAAGAAGATGCAGCCCACCTTGTCGTTGTTCTGCGCGGCCGAGAAGGCCAGCACGGCGGCGATTTCGGTGATGATGTTCTTCTTCAGGCGGTCCGTCGATCCGAACATGCGCGATGCGGAGACGTCCACCAGAAGCATCATCGTCAGTTCGCGCTCCTCCTCGTAGATTTTGATGTGGGGTTTGCGCGACCGGGCCGTCACGTTCCAGTCGATGTCCCTTACGTCGTCGCCCGCGCGGTACTCCCTGACTTCGGAAAACGACATGCCCCGTCCGCGGAAAGCCGTATGGTACTTTCCGGCGAAGATCTCGTTCGAAAGACCGCGGGTCTTGATCTCGATCTTACGGACGCGTTTCAGAATATCGTTCTCGGTCTGCTGCATCGTTAGGGTACGATTACGTTGTTGAGAATGTCGGTGATGATCTCCTCCGAGGTGATGTTCTCGGCCTCGGCTTCGTACGTCAGGCCGATGCGGTGGCGCAGCACGTCGTGGCATACGGCGCGCACGTCTTCGGGAATGACGTACCCGCGGCGGCGGATGAAGGCGTAGGCGCGTGCGGCCTTGGCCAGCGAGATCGACGCACGGGGCGAACCGCCGTATGCGATCAGGTTCTGGAGCTTCTGGAGGTTGTACTCCGCCGGCTCGCGCGTGGCGAAGATGATGTCGATGATGTATTTCTCGATCTTCTCGTCCATGTAGACGTCCTCCACGACCTTGCGGGCCTTGACGATGTCTTCGGGCGAGATGACCTTGTTGACGGCGGGGAGTCCTCCCCCGGCGAGGTTCATGCGCACGATGTCGCGCTCCTCCTGCTTCTTGGGGTAGGATATTTTGGCTTTGAGCATGAAACGGTCCACCTGCGCTTCGGGCAGCGGGTAGGTTCCCTCCTGCTCCAGCGGGTTCTGCGTGGCCAGCACCAGAAAGGGCTGCGGCAGCGGATAGGTGTTGTCGCCGATGGTCACCTGACGCTCCTGCATGGCCTCCAGCAGTGCCGACTGCACCTTGGCCGGGGAGCGGTTGATTTCGTCCGCCAGCACGAAGTTGGCGAATACGGGGCCTTTCTTGACGACGAACTCCTCGTTCTTCTGCGAGTAGATCAGCGTACCGATCAGGTCGGCCGGCAGCAGGTCGGGGGTGAACTGTATGCGCGAGAAGGCGGCGTCCACGGCCTTCGCCAGCGTAGTGATGGCCAGCGTCTTGGCCAGTCCCGGCACGCCTTCCAGCAGAATATGGCCGTTCGACAGCAGGCCGATCAGCAGCGTGTCTACCAGATGGCTCTGGCCGATGATGACCTTGCCCATTTCCGTACGGAGCGTATCCACGAAGACGCTTTCGCGTTCGATGCGCTCGTTGAGTTCCTTGATGTTGATGACTTCGCTCATTGTTTTATATTGTTGAATTTCATTCCTCTTTTCCGCGGCCGGCATGTCCGCTCCTGCATGTTCGGCCCGGCAAATCCGGCTCCGCATACTCTGCCGGCAACCCCGGTTCCGTATATTCGGTCCTGCATACTTTGTCCGGCAAACCCGGCCCCGCACATGTTGCCCGATAAACCCGGTCCGCACATTCGGCCTGCATGCTCAGCCCGAAAATCCCGGCCCTGCACACGCTGTCCGCAGCCTCTGCGCCCGCACTGCGGGCGCTGCGAGCATGTCGCCGTATTGCCGTCGGATTTAGTTTTTTAACGTTTGCAATGCAAAGATATTATTTTCTTTGAAAAAAACTTATTCAATTCTTATTAACTTTGCCCTCATGGAATCCAAAGAATCACCTATTTTACAAGGTCTGAACCCCGCTCAGCGCGCCGCCGTGGTGAATTACGACGCCCCGTCGCTCATTATCGCGGGCGCGGGTTCGGGCAAAACGCGGGTGCTGACCTCGCGCATCGCCTATATGATCGAGCAGGGCGTGGCTCCCTTCAACATCCTCGCGCTCACCTTTACCAACAAGGCCGCCGAGCAGATGCGCGAACGCATCGCGCAGATGATCCCCGACAACCGCAGCCGCTATATCCGCATGGGAACCTTCCACTCGGTTTTTTCGCGTATCCTGCGCGAGAACGCCGACCGCATCGGTTTCCCCGATTCGTTCACCATCTACGAACCTTCGGACTGCAAGAACCTGCTGAAGACCATCGTCCGCGAGCTGAACCTTCCGGACGAGAAATACAAGCCCAACCTCTTGGCTTCGCGCATATCCTATGCCAAAAACTGTCTGGTGACCCCCGGCGCCTACCTCGCCAATTCGGTCTACGCCGCCGAGGACCGTCAGTCGCAGATTCCCGAATTCGGCAACATCTACAACATCTACTGCCAGCGCTGCAAGCGCAACGGCGCGATGGATTTCGACGACCTGCTGCTGCAGACCAACATCCTGCTGCGCGACGCCCCCGACGTGCTGGCGCGCTATCAGGAGCAGTTCAAATATATTCTGGTGGACGAGTATCAGGACACCAACTACGCCCAGTACGTCATCATCCGCCGTCTCTCGCAGCTGCATTCGAAGGTCTGCGTCGTGGGCGACGACGCGCAGTCGATCTACTCCTTCCGCGGGGCCAAGATCGAGAATATCCTCTCGTTCCAGAAGGATTTTCCCGACGCCATGGTCTTCAAGCTGGAGCAGAACTACCGCTCGACCCGCACCATCGTCGATGCGGCCAACTCGGTGATCGTCCGCAACTCCAAACGCATGGAGAAACACTGCTTCTCGGAGGGCGACAAGGGCGAGCCGATCCGCATCCTCAAAGCCTATACCGACCGCGAGGAGGCTGAAATGGTCGTCTCCGACCTGCGCGACAAGATCCGCCAGACGGGCGACGAGTGGTCCGAGGCGGTGATTCTCTACCGCACCAACAGCCAGTCGGCCGTGCTGGAGGACAACCTCCGCCGCCGGGGCGTTCCCTACCGCATCTACAAGGGCAGTTCGTTCTACGACCACAAGGAGGTCAAGGACATGCTGGCCTATATCCGGCTGGTTATCAATCCGCGCGACGACGAGGCGTTCAAACGCATCGTCAACTATCCCGCGCGCGGCATCGGCGACACGACCGTCCAGCGCATCGCCGAGCTGGCCGCCGGGCGCGGCGTCTCGATGTGGGAGGCGGTCGATACGCTGGTCGCCGAACCCGCCGCCGATCCCGTGCAGAAGACCATCGCCCGCAAGGTGTCGGATTTCGTCGCCATGATCCGCGGCCTGTCTCTGGCCCGCAACGAAAAGAGCCTTTACGACTTCGGTCTGGAGATCGCCACCCGTTCGGGCATCATCGCCGCCTACCGCACCGAAAATACCCCTGAGGCGACCTCGGCGCTGGACAATATCGAGGAGCTGCTCAACTCGATGCAGCTCTTCAAGGAGCAGCGCGACGCCGAGATCCGCAGCGGTGAACGGCAGGAGGACGAGGAGGCGACCATCGACGAGTGGCTGCAGAACGTCATGCTGATGACCGACATGGACAAGGACGATCCTGAGGATCGCAACAAGGTGACGCTCATGACCGTCCATTCGGCCAAGGGGCTCGAATACAAATACGTCTATATCGTCGGTCTGGAAGAGAACCTTTTCCCCTCGCAGCGGGCCGCCGAGTCGCCCGACGGCATCGAGGAGGAGCGCCGCCTGTTCTATGTGGCCCTGACGCGCGCCAAGGTCGAGGCGACGATCTCCTATGCCGAGATGCGCTTCAAGTGGGGCAATATGGAGTTCTCGCGTCCGAGCTGTTTCCTGCGCGAGATCGACCCCAAATATGTCCGCGCCGACTTCGACGCCGGCGAGGAGCGTCCGCGCCGCCCGCAGGACGGCGAAGGCCCCTCGGCCATCGACGAACTGCGCCGCCGCTTCGACTACCGCTTCCAGCAGAAACGGCAGGCCGACCGTGCGGGCGGCAATAACGGCGGCAATAACGGCGGCCAGCAGGGCGGCTTCGGCGGCCAGCAGGGCGGCTTCGGCGGCCGGGGCAGCGGCGGCAGTTTCGGCGGGCGTTCCGCCGACGACCAGTCCGGTCCCGCCCGGCGCTTCGCCCGCGCAGCGGCTCCGCAGGGCGCGCGCCCTGCGGGCAGACCCGATCCGGCCCTCGTCCAGACGCCGCGCCTCTCGACCGACGGCATGCGCCGCGTGGGCGTGCGGCAGGCGGTCGACGGCGGCGTGCCCGTAGGGCCGTCGATGCCCGTCAGCGGCGACTACACCGTGGGCCAGCGCGTCGAACATCCCAAATTCGGCGTCGGCATCGTCCAGCGCATCGAGACCCTCGCCACCGACCACAAACTGGTCGTGGCCTTCGACAGCGTGGGCGAGAAAACCCTGCTGGCCAAATTCGCCAAGCTGACCAAACTGTAGAGATGATGGAAACTTCCCCCCCCCTCATTTCAGTCTGCATGACCACCTATAACCACGCGCCCTACCTGCGTCAGGCCATCGAGAGCGTGCTCTCCCAGCAGACCTCGTTCGGCGTCGAACTGGTGCTGGGCGAGGATTGCAGTACGGACGGCACGGCGGAGCTCTGCCGCGAATACGCCGCGAAATACCCCGGCCGCGTGCGGCTGGTGACGGGCGCCCGCAACGTCGGCTGGCGGGCCAACTACCGCCGCACGTTCGATGCCTGCCGCGGGAAATACGTGGCCTACTGCGACGGCGACGACTGGTGGACCGACCCCTGCAAGCTGCAGATGCAGGCCGATCTGATGGAGTCCGATCCCGGCTGCGGCATGTGTTATACGGGCGCCGACGAATACTGGCAGGCGGAAGGGACCCTGAAACCCGATCCCGACCGGCACTATACCGATTTCGAGCAGATGCTGCTCGGCATTTCGGTCCCCAACTGCACGGCGCTGGCCCGCCGTGAGCTGATCGCGGCCTACTATGCCGAGATCCGCCCTGAGGAGCATCCCGAATGGCTGACCGACGACTGGCCCATGTGGCTGTGGTTCGCCTGCCGTTCCCGAATACGCTTCATAGACCGCGTGACGGCCGTGCACCGGCGCATGGTCGGGAGCGTGAGCCACGGAGATTCCTACAGAGGACGCCTTGCGAGCCGCGATTCGGCGATGGAGACCAGCCTCTGGTTTGACGAACGCTTCACGGCTTCGCGCAACCGCTTCCGCATTCTGCGCCGCCGTCATGTGGTGGGGCTTTGGCTGCTCTCGTGGAAGGGGGCCGGAGTCGGCGAATACCTCGCGCGCTGGTGGGCCGATCTGCGGCGGACGCCGCGGCTCGTCTTCTGCCCGGAGGGGGCTATTTTTCTGGTGAAGAAAATTCTTTTTCGACGTAAAAAACAGCATTTATGACGACCAAACAACGTTACGACGGCGTAATCGCATGGTTCTCGGAGCATATGCCCGTGGCCGAGAGCGAACTGCACTACACCGACCCCTACCAGCTGCTGGTGGCGGTGATCCTTTCGGCGCAGTGCACCGACAAACGGGTCAACATGACCACTCCCGCGCTGTTCGAGGCGTTTCCCACGCCCTTCGATATGGCCGCGGCCACGGCCGAGGATATTTACCCCTACATCAAGAGCATCTCCTATCCCAACAACAAGGCCCGCAACCTCGCGGGCATGGCCCGCATGCTCTGTTCGGAGTTCGGCGGCGAGGTTCCGAGCGATCTGCAGCAGATGCAGCGCCTGCCGGGCGTGGGCCGCAAGACGGCCAACGTGCTGGGCGCGGTGTTGTGGCAGAAGGAGGTGATGCCGGTCGATACGCACGTCTTCCGCGTCTCGAACCGCATCGGCCTGACGACCAACTCCAAAACGCCCCTTCAGACCGAGCTGACGCTCGAAAAGAACATCCCACCGCACCTGCTGCCGGTGGCCCATCACTGGCTCATTCTCCACGGCCGTTACGTCTGCACGGCCCGCGCCCCGAAGTGCGGCGAGTGCGGCATCGCCGTGTGGTGCCGCAAATACGCCGCCGACCATAAGGCCCCGAAGGACTGAACCACCGACCGAAAACCCTAAAAACTTCAACGATATGACAAAAAACCTCTTCCGTATTCTGCTGTTCCTGCTGCTGCCCCTCGCCGGGCAGGCCAAAGACGCCGATTCGCTGCGCGTGCTCTGGGTCGGCAACAGCTATACCTATTACAACGACATGCCGGCCATCGTCCAGCAGATCGCCGCGACGCAGAAGGTGAAGGTCTCCTGCACGCGCTTCCTCAAAGGCGGCGAACGCTTCTCCGGTCACCTGACGAACCAGAAACTGCTGAAGGCGCTGGCCGCGGGCGGCTGGGACTATGTCGTCCTGCAGGAGCAAAGCTCCGCGCCCGCCATGCCGACGCGGCAGGTCGCCCGCGAGGTCTATCCGCAGGCCCGCACGCTCGACAGCCTCGTGCATGCGGGGTCACCCGACGCCCGTGTGATCTTCTACATGACGTGGGGCCACAAGAACGGCAACCGCTTTCCGATTCCGGAATACCCGCCCATCAACCGCTACGAGACCATGCAGGAGCGGCTGATTACGAGCTACCTCGAAATGGCCTACGACAACGACGCGTGGTGCGCCCCCGTGGGTATGGCGTGGCGCCGCGTGCGTGCCGAACGTCCCGACTGCGTGCTCTATGCGCAGGATTGTTTCCACCCCGCGCTGCCGGGCAGCTACCTCGCGGCCAACGTGATCTTCACGACCATCTACGGCAAACCCTACCAGACCGACTGCACGATGGGTCTTCCGCCCGAACAGGCCGAATACCTCCAGCGCGTAGCCCAGCAAACGGTCCTCGAAAACCGGACGCTGCTCAATCTCGAATAATCCGGCGGCCGAATCCGACAGCCGAACCCGAATAAGACGACAACGGCGGAGACGAATGCTCCGCCGTTGTCGTTTATAAGTCGTCCGGTCTCTTTCGCTTCGGTTTCCCGTCCTTCCGGCGGTATCCGTCCTTTTGCGCTTTTCTGTTTTCATCCGGTTCCCCGCTTTCCCGGCTGCGGCTGGTTTCCCGCTTTTCTTCCGTCCGGTTTCCGTTCTTCGTTTATCCTTTGTTCTGCCGCCTGCGTCCGGTTACCCGTTCTTTCATTCGTGTCTGTTTTTTTTGCGCTTTTCTGTTTCCCTCCGGTCCCCGCTTTCCCGGCCGCAGCCGCTTTTCCGTTTTTCTCCCGTCTCGGTTCCCGCTCTTCCGCCTGCCCGTTTTTCCCGCTCTGTTAGCCTGTTCTCTGTTTTCCCGGCTTTTCGTTCTGCGTCCGGCGACTACCGCTCGCTCAGGAGGAGCCAGCGCATCGTCTTTTCGTCGATCAGCCCGATCAGCTCTGCGATACGCTGCGACTGGGCCGTCAGCTCGTCCACTCCGAGCGAACCCGACGAAAGCGACTCCTCCAGCGCCGCTTTTTCGGCTTCCAGCGCCGGAATCTCCCGCTCCAGCGCCTCCAGCTCGCGCTTTTCGTTGTACGAGAGCCTGCGCGGCGCCGTCTCCGCCGCCTGCGTCCGCACCGCCTGCGGTTTGGGCCGCGCCTGCGCCTCCTGCGCGTGGCGTGCGGCTTCGTATTCGCGTTTCCACGCCACGTATTCCGAGTAGGTGCCCGTGAAATCCTTGATCTCGCCTCCGCCGCAGAAGACCAGCAGGTGGTCGGCCACCTTGTCTACGAAATAGCGGTCGTGCGACACTACGATCACACACCCCTTGAATGCGCGCAGATACTCCTCCAGAATGCCGAGCGTCACGATGTCCAGATCGTTCGTCGGCTCGTCCAGAATCAGGAAATTGGGGTTGCGCATCAGCACCGTGCAGAGATACAGCCGCCGCCGTTCGCCGCCGCTGAGCCGCGCCACGAAGCTGTACTGCGTTTCGGGCGTGAAGAGGAAGTGCTGCAGGAACTGCGACGCGCTCATGCGCCGTCCGTCGCCCAAGTCGATCTGTTCGGCGATTTCGGTCACCACGTCGATCACCCGCTTCCCCTCGTCGAACTCCAGCCCCTGCTGGCTGTAATAGCCGAAGCGGACCGTCTCGCCGACCTCGATCGTCCCGCTGTCAGGGCGTTCGATCCCCGTCAGCAGTTTGAGGAACGTCGATTTCCCGCAGCCGTTGTCGCCCACGATCCCCAGTTTCTCGTAGCGGGTGAAGTTGTAGTTGAATTTGTCGAGGAGCACCAGCTCGCCGAACCGTTTGCCGACCTCCTTGGCTTCGAATATCTTGGTCCCGATCCGCGACGCCTTGACGTCGAGCCGCACTTCGCCGCGGCTGCGCGTCGATTGCAGGCGCGTTTCCAGCTCGTGAAAGGCGTCGATGCGCGACCGGGCCTTCGTCGCCCGCGCCTGCGGCTGGCGGCGCATCCACTCCAGCTCGCGGCGGTAGAGATTCGTTTCGCTCTCCCGCCGGGCCGCCTGCGCCGTCTCGCGCTCCTGCTTCTTCTCCAGATAATAGGAGTAGTTGCCCGCGTAGTGGTATAGCTGCCGGTCCTCGATTTCGAGGATGTCGCTGCACACCTTGTCCAGAAAGTAGCGGTCGTGCGTCACCATCAGCAGCCCCGCGCCGCTTGCCGCCAGATACTCTTCGAGCCACTCGGTCATATCGGTGTCGAGGTGGTTGGTCGGCTCGTCGAGGATCAGCAGGTCCGACTCGCTTATCAGCACGTTGGCCAGCGCCACGCGCTTGAGCTGTCCGCCCGAAAGGGTCCCGACCCGCTGTCCGAAGTCGCGGATCTTCAGCCGCGACAGAATCCGCTTGGCCCGCTGTTCGTAATCCCACGCTTCGAGCGCGTCCATGCGGGCCATCGCCTCCTGCAATCCTTCGCCCGACGGCTCTTCGATCGCCCGTTCGTATTCGGCGATGGCCTTCAGCGCCGGATTCTCCGAGAGGAAGCAGGCTTCCAGCACGGTCATCTCCGCCGGATAGACCGGACTCTGTTCGAGGTAGGCGATCCTCAGATCGCGGCGGGGTACGACGCTGCCGCCGTCGTGATCCTCTCGTCCCGCTATGATGTTCAGGAGCGTGGTTTTTCCGGTGCCGTTCTTGGCGACGAGGGCCACGCGCCGCCCGTCCTCGATCGCAAACGATATATTTTCGAAGAGTACCAGATCGCCGAACGATTTGGTCAGGTTCTCCACCTGAAGACAACAAGCCATAATGCGTTTTTTTTGTGTATGCAAAGCTACGCAAAAATACCGAACCGACAACCGCCGCCCCGAAACCGGATCGCCGGCCGCCGGCTTTCCGGAGTATGGAAACGTGCTATTTCGGTACGTTCCCGCGGTCGCGGTTGCATATCTCTTCTTTTTTTGTATCTTTGCAAAGATCATTTAGCGAAACAGAGCCGAAATGGAGTTATCGAAAGAGCGTCTCGAACGCCTGCGGGAACTGCTTGCCCCCGCCCATCAGCAGATCGTGATCGTGTCGCACACCAATCCCGACGGCGACGCCGTGGGATCGTCGCTGGCATGGGCCGAGGCGCTGCGGTCGATGGGACATGAGGTGACGTGCGTCGTTCCGAACAAATACCCCTATTTTCTCGACTGGATGCAGGGCATCGAGGAGGTCGTGGTCTTCAAGAACGACACCGAAGGCCGCGCCGCCCGCGCCATCGCCGATGCGGACATCCTCTTCTGTCTCGATTTCAACGCCGTTTCGCGGCTCGAAATCCTCAGCGAGACCATCGGTGCCAATACGACGGCCCGCCGCGTGCTGATCGACCACCACCTTTCGCCCGACGAGGGTTTCGACCTTTCGTTCTCGCATCCCGATTCGTCGAGCACCTGCTTTCTGGTCTACTCCATCGTCGAAGCGCTGTTCGGCGCGCAGGCCGTTACGCGCCGCATGGCCGAAGCGCTCTATGTGGGCATCATGACCGACACGGGCAATTTCGCCTATTCGTTCCTCACGCCTGAGCTGTTCCGCGCCGTGGCCGTGCTGGTCGGGACGGGCATCAGCATTCCCGACATTCACAACAACGTCTACAACGCCTATACCGAGGGCCGCGCCCGGCTGTTCGGCTATGCCATCAACCGCAAGATGGAGATTATTCAGGACGGCACGGTGGCCTACATGTCGCTGCTGGAGAACGAGATGCGCCGCTTCCAGTTCCAGCAGGGGGACAGCGAGGGTTTCGTGAACTACGCCCTGACGGTCAAGAAGATGAAGATGTCGGCCATGTTTCTGGCTCACCGCAAGTTCATCCGCGTCAGCTTGCGTTCGCGCGGAGATGTCGACGTCAATCTCTTCGCCCGCAAGTACTTCAGCGGCGGCGGCCATAAGAACGCCGCCGGAGGTAAATCGTTCGTTTCGATGCAGGAGACTATCGCACACTATATCAAGTCGGTAAAGGAATTCGCTGACGAGGGCCATCTCGGCTGATCCGCCGGAGCGGCCGCGCTGCGGCGGTTTCCGGCAGTTCTCTGCGGCCGGATTTCCGGTTGTCAATGGTTCCGGCAGATCGGTTTCGGCTGTCAATCGTCTTGCGGCGACTTTGCCCGTCCGGTTTCCGGTGGTCTGCCGCCTTGTGGCGGTTTCCGGCGGTCAATCGTTTTGCTGCGGTTTCCGCCTGCTCGATTCCGCCGCCCGGTTTCCGGCTGTCAACTGTCTTGCGGCGGTTTCTGCACCGGATTTTTGGCTGCCGATCGCCTTTGCAGCGACTTTGCCCGTCCGGTTTCCGGTGGTCTGCCGCCTTGTGGCGGTTTCCGGCTGTCAATCGTTTTGCTGTGGTTTCCGCCTGCTCGATTCCGCCGCCCGGTTTCCGGCTGTCAACTGTCTTGCGGCGGTTTCTGCACCGGATTTTTGGCTGCCGATCGCCTTTGCAGCGACTTTGCCCGTCCGGTTTCCGGTGGTCTGCCGCCTTGTGGCGGTTTCCGGCTGTCAATCGTTTTGCTGTGGTTTCCGCCTGCTCGATTCCGCCGCCCGGTTTCCGGCTGTCAACTGTCTTGCGGCGGTTTCTGC
>CDZW01024729.1_pt1 | contig 43534 bp, 58 predicted proteins | sample 557511 | NCBI WGS metagenome assembly CDZW01 (sample SAMEA3182067, study PRJEB8094) | gut metagenome | biome: human; feature: gut; material: Stool; isolation source: human stools | place: Canada | collected 2013-03-05 | reverse complement strand
TCTGATGAACGCGCGGATGGCGGAGGAAGAAGCCTTCCGCCGCGCGCAGGCGGACAACTGACAAGTGAATGCCCATGACGGCATGAAGCAGAGGAAGGGGCAGAAATGCCCCTTCTTTTGGTAAGGAGGGGACTATGAAAATCAGAGAAGCAATCGAGACGGTCGACCGGTTACTGCAGAACCAGTACGAGACACCGGATAAGGTCCGGTGGCTGTCGGAGCTGGACGGGATCGTGTACCGGGATATCATATGTACACACGAGCACGAGAAGGAACCGGAGCCGTTCACGGGCTATGGGGAGGACGTGGATCTGGAAACGGAGCTGCTGATCCCGTGGCCGTATGATGAAATTTACCGCTGGTATCTGGGGATGAAGATCTGCGACGCCAACGGGGAGACGACGAAGTATGCAAACGAGGCGGCGAAATACAACAGCTACTATCAGGGGTATTTCAACGCCTACAACCAGGCGTACATGCCGAAGCAGTACGCGACACACTTCAAGCTTTAAGGCGGTGAGACTATGAGCGTATATCGAGTAGAGTCGGGCGGCAGGGCCCCGGCGGGGCTTTCAGCCGGCGACGAGGTTGTGACCGGGGGCGGAACGTACCGCATTACGGGCGTGAACGCGGACGGAAGCTATCAGTCGCAGCTGGTGAACAAGAACCAGACGACGCGCAACTATGGCGGAAGCTACCAGACCCGGAACAGCCCATACACCATGTCCGGTGTTTCGGACTACACGAGAAGCAAGCTGAACGGACTGGAGGGAGGCTATACGCCGTCGGGCAGCGTGCAGGCGGCGCAAGCGTATCTGGAGCAGGTCAAGGCCAGCAAGCCGGGCGCGTATCAGTCCCGATGGGACGATGAGCTGACGAGTCTGTATGACCAGATCCGGAACCGGAAGAAATTCAGCTATGACATGGGGACGGATCCTCTGTACCAGCAGTACCGGGAGCAGTATCAGCGTCTCGGGCGGCTAGCCATGCAGGACACGATGGGGCAGGCGGCGGCACTCACGGGCGGCTATGGCTCGACCTACGGTGAGCAGGTGGGCCAGCAGGCGTACAATGCGTATCTGCAGAACCTCAACGACATCGTGCCGCAGCTGCAGCAGCAGGCATATCAGCGGTATCAGGATGAGGGGACGGACCTTTATAAACAGTACAGCCTCGTGAAGGGCCGGGAAGACACGGACTACGGCCGGTACCGGGATACGGTCAGCGATTATTATTCGGATCTTTCGGATGCGCGGAGCGCGTACAACTCGGAGCGGTCGCTGGACCAGAGCCAGTGGGAGGCGATGCTGAACTACTGGGCGCAGAAGGCCAACAACGAAAACGCTGCCTACCTGCAGGCGCTGGCGGCGGAGCAGGCAGCAGCGAAGGGCTCCGGCGGCGGTGGAAGCAGCTCTGCGGGGCTGAACCTCATCAACGGCTACGGGAACCGGGACGAAAATGTGTCCATGCTGGACGCAAGCTACAGGGGCGTGATGCAGACGATCTCGACGCTGCTGGCGCAGGGAAAGACGGAGCGGGCCTATGATGAAGCCGTGAACGCGCGAAGCCAGATGAGCAAGCAGCAGTGGAACAACCTCGCAAATCTGATCTGGGAGCGCACGGGGCAGAAGATCGACAGCGGCGTCAGTTATAAGCAGGCGAAGGTCTCAAAGAGCAGGAAATAAGGAGGACGGAATGAGCCTTATCTCGAAGAAAAAATTTATGAACGGCATCGAGAAGAACCAGTCGAAAGCGGCTGGTTCTTCCGGCGGGCTTATGAACCGGACGGATTTTGTAGCGGGTGTACAGAACGGGAACGAGGAAATGCGCAGACGGCAGGCGGCGTTTGAGGCGTATCGCGCCGCTGTGCAGCTTTATTCCAGAGATGGCGAGAGCGGGCAGAAAAAGGCGGAGAGTGCGGGGGCGGCAATCAGCGGAAAGGTGTCGCAGCAGGAATACAGCCGGTCTTCCGCGATGCAGACACAGTATGGCTCATACCAGAATTACCTGCGCGGCGTGGAGGCGGCGCAGGGGCGGCAGCTTGGGCTGATGGCACTGCAGCAGCAGAGCGCGGCGCTGACGTTCCGACCGTCGGTCAAAAGCCAGAAGGATGATGTAAACAAGGCAATCGCGCGGGCACGGGCGATGAAGACCGTGGAGCGGGATCAGGTGCGCGGGATGCGGCGGACGTCGAAGCTGCTGGAGGGCGAGATCTACAATCGCGAGGTCGAGCAGGCGGACACGCACTTTTCCGGGACGGGTTTGTCTGAAAACGGAAAGAGCGTGACGCAGCTGCAGAACGAGATCGACGCGCTGCAGAAGCGCAAGGCGCAGGTCGACAGTCAGAGCGTGCTGGCCCGGGCACAGGAGGCGATCGGGAACCTGAGCGAGGAAGATCAAAATTTGCTCCGGCAGTACCGCGGGAAGGAGCTGAACGGATACAGCGTGCGGGCGTTTGCAAAATACGACGCGAAGACGGCGATGAACGAGAAGGGCTATGGCGACGAGAAGCTGAAACAGCTTGCAGAATGGCAGAAGGTGCTCGACGACTATGAGAACGCGCAGAAGCTTGATGCGGCGGCGCGACAGATCGGGCAGCAGACGCCGATCATGGGAACGCTTTTCTCGGCGGTGACAGCCCCGGCGAAGGCACTGGGCAATGTGGAATCGCTGCGCGGCGTATTGCCGAAGTGGGCGGGCGGCTATCAGAACGAGGATATGCCGACGAACGTATACAGCCCCGCATACAACGCGACGCGGCTTTCCTCCGGGATCCGGGGGAGCGTGATGCAGGGGATGAACCCGACGGGGCAGTTTCTGTATCAGGCGGGCACGTCGGCACTGGACAGCGCGGTCAACATGGCGGTCTCGACGGGGCTCGTGGGAACCTTCGGCGGCGTGGCTGGCGCGGGGGCGAAGGACGCGGTCGCGGAGACCATGAACTGGGTGATGGGCTCGCAGGTCGCGGCGGACTCCGTGTATGAGGGGATCCAGAACGGGAAGTCCAATCAGGAAGCCTTGATCGACGGCATTGTCGAGGGCGCAATCGAGGGCATTACGGAAAAATACTCCGTGGGCAATATCATCGAGAACATGCTGAGCGGAAAGGCCGTGTGGAAGAAGGCGCTGCGGTCGTTTGCGTCGGAAGGCGCGGAAGAGATCGCGTCCAACTGGCTAAACCGTGCGTATGATGTGGTAGCGAAGCATGACCGGGGCGAGGTCATGTCGGCCTACGCGGCTTACATTGCGGACGGAAAGACGCCTGCGCAGGCGCTGGCGGCGATGGTCGGAGACTTCGCAAAAGAAGACAGCCTTTCGTTCCTCGCGGGCGGCCTGTCCGGCCTTGCCATGTCCGGGACGTATGCGGGCGTGAACCGCGTGATTTTGGAGGCAAACGTCACGCAGACGGCCAGAGCGGTCTTAGAAGCGGGCGAGGTTCAGGACGTGATAGACTATGGCATGGCGCAGGAGGAAGGAACACGGGCGCGCCAGCTGGCCGAGGAGCTGCAGCAGACTGTGGACGCAGGCGGCGAGGTGACGCAGAAAGCCGTGGAGGACACGCTGCGCGAGGTTGCGAAGGAGCAGCAGGCGGCCGTGGACGAAGGGCAGGAGCCGCGCGTGCCGGAGACGCTGACCCGGCTTGAGCAGCTGCAGGAACAAGCCCGGCAGGAGCAGGCGCAGGCCGAGGCGGACGAGAAGAAATTCCAGATCGACAAGAGCGCGGCAGAGACGGCGCAGGAGAACCAGAGGCTTGCGCAGCAGTACCAGCAGAAGCAGGAGCAGAATCGGGCACAGCAGAGCGTCCAGGCAGTGCAGCAGGCCCAGCAGGCGGCGCAGCAGCAGTATAACCAGGACAGCTTATTTGCGCCAATTCCGGGGACAGAGAACATAGGAGAGCTGGATCCGGTACAGTATGCCAAGCAGCAGACGGCGGGCGCGGAGCGGGAGCTGGACGAAGCAGCCGCGCAGCAGGAAGAACAGTATTTGCAGGAGCAGGCCCGGAGAGCGGGCTATGACGAGATAACAGCGGCGTATTTCCTGAACGGGAACACGACGGGAATGCCTACGGAGCAGTATGCGCAGAGCTTCGGACAGGTCTATGAGCAGGGACGGCTCGGCGCGAGTGAGCAGCGGGCGATGCGATACGCCGAAGGAATGAATCAGGACGTGGCGGCAGACGCATATCGAGCGGGCCTTGCCGCAGGGCAGAAAGGGGTAAACAATGGAGGTATCGAGGTTACTGATGAAGGACAAATCGGGCAAGCTGGTCAGCGTGCCGAAGGACAGACTGGAGGCGTTCGCCAAGGCACAGAGCAGCGGCAAAGAGCTGACGCCGGAAGAAAGAGAGCACAGGGTGCGCGAGATCTCGCAAAAGCTTGGGATGAAGTAACGCTTTCGGATCTCGGTTTCGGAGAGAACAATGCGCAAAAAGTGCGCGTCATGCCGAAGGGACAAGAGGCCAGAAGCGAGGATATCCAGGCGGCGGCAAAGTTCTTCCGGTCGATGGGCGTACAGAATGCGCGGTTCTTCACCGGGCAGCTGGCGCAGGAGATCGACGGGGAGACGTTTTATGCGGACGCTGCCGTGACGGAGGACGGATCCGTGCTCATACGGGCGGACAGCGAGGAGTATTCTGCGTTCGAGCTGGCGAAGCACGAGGGGTATCATCTGCTTGTCAAGCGCTGGCCGGAGATGGCGGCGAAGATCCAGAAGCGGCTGCTGTCAGAAGGCAAGATCACGAAGGAGATGATCGAGAGCTATGTGGACGCATACGCCGGGATCTACGGTGACGACACGGACGCCTACGTCGAGGAGATCGTCGCGGACACCTACGCCGGCATGAACCGCACGGACTACGGCACGAACCAGCTGCGCGCGGACGTGAAGATGGAGGTCGGCCAGTGGCAGAAAAAATCCGGCAGCGCGAGAGCACCGCCGGCGAAGATGTCGATTGCACAGGATTTCAAAAGCAGAGTGGCGGCATGGTACAAGTCCGGGATGCCGGAGGGCACGTCCTTTGCGCTGGGTGAGACCGGCGCGACGCTGCAAGGGCTGGGGGCAATCGAAAGCGATATTTATATGAACGGCGAGAAGATCAGCACCATTCTGAAGGAGCATCCTGAAATGACGATCCGCGAGATCCAACGGATCCCGGAGATTCTGGACGATCCGGTTCTGATCCTAAAAAGCAGAAACAGCGCAAACGTAAGAGAGAACAGCAGACTTGTTATCTTCGGGACGGTAAAAGCCAGTGACGGAAGACCGGTCATGTGCGTGATGGACCTTCGACCGACGGAAAACGGGCTGCTGCTGGATGATATGCAGAAGGTTGCAAGCGCGTACACGAAAGACAATCATCCAGACAGATTCGTGCAGAACAGTTTTGTCCTGCACGCAGACGAAAAAAGAACCATCCCGTTACTTAGAACAATAGGCTTCCAAATGCCTATCACTCTGCAACGCTATGGTTCTATGGGTAGTATAACCTATAAGGGGCCTAAAGTCAATCTGTACGGAGAGAAATTTTCAGATGTTGTAAGTGTTGGAACTACCGCAGAGACGGCAAAGAGGAAATTCTCTGCCAGCGCAGATCAAACGGCTGCAGAGCAGAGAAAGCAGAACGACAAGACCGCGCTCGACTATTTCGGGCGGACGTACAAGTGGAGCGAGACGGGCTATGTGCTGCTGAACGGCGCAAGGCTGGATTTCTCCGGGCGGCACGAGGGCGGGCCCGGCGGATACCGGACGGTCGATCATCGGGATATCATTGACGCGCTGGGCGAGGACTACGGCGGCGGAGATTACAGCGGCGGCATGGTGCGCTTCATGCAGGAGGGAAACATCCGCATTTCACCAGAGAGCGGAGGCATCAATCTGGCCGTTATGCCGACAAAGGCACAGATGGAAGCGCTCAGCGATTTTATCAGCAAGGAACGCGGCGAGGTCATTCTGGACATTGACGATGCGCAGGGCAACACGATCTCCAGCACGGAATTTTCCAGAGGGACGCACGCCGACAAGGTGCTGCAAGCGATCCGGGATTATTTTGAGAACGGGACGCTCCCGCAGGCGGACAACACGCCGTCGGTAAGCCAGTTCCGGTATTCCGCGCAGGACGGGCGGTATCGGGATCTGATGGGGGAGAAGGCGGCGCAGTATGTGCGGCGGCTGGAAAGCCGGCTGGTGAACGAGCTGGCGGAGAATCTGAGCGTGCCGGGGCAGGCGAAGCGGGAGGTTTTGCGGCCGATGGCCGAGGAAGCACTGCGGTCGTTCTTTACGGACGGGCAGCTTGACCGGGCGAAGCTGAATGATCTCTTTGAAACGGCCTACCAGGCAGGCATCGAGGAAGATACGCAGTACATCGAGCAATACGGCGACCTCAAGAAGTTCATCCGGGATCAGAAGCTTTCCATCTCCGAGACGGACCGGCAGGACATTGCGGACTACAACCTGTTCCGGAAGGCGGCCATGGGAACGCTGACGATCAGCAAGGACGGATTGCCGGTTGACGTGGCGTATCAGCAGCTTCGGGAAATGGCGCCGGAGCTGTTTCCGGCGGACATTACCGCGCCGAGCGACCAGCTGATGCAGATCTACGATGTGGCGCGCGGGATTCAGAAGGTGCAGAAGACGCTGGATGAATACTACGGGCCGCAGGCGGCGAGCTTTAAGAAGTGGCAGCAGGCGAATTTCACGGAATCCATTGACCGGCTGACGAGCGGGCTGCGCGTGGCGCAGCGGTATCTGGACGCGCAGAACAAGGCCAAAGAAAAGCTTGCTATTCCGCAGACAGCGGAAGAAACGAAGCAGATGTGGGCGCAGCTGAAGGATGCAAGGCGAGTGGTCGAGAAAGCGCAGAGCAAGACGCTGCTGACGGAAGCCGACCAGAAGATCGTGAACCGGCTGCTGCGCGGGGAGACAAGCCCGGATTATGTGGCAGGGCTGGAAAACGGGCAGCAGATCCTGAAGGTCTACGAGGCAAAGGCTGACTATGATATGCTGGCGCTGAAGCTCAAGGCATGGAACGCGCAGCGCAAGCAGGGACTGCGGGACTTTGCCGAGCAGGCGCTGACGGAAGCCGAGGCCGTCAAGTGGGTCGACAAGACCATGGGGATCCGATATCAGCGTGAGACGATGGAGCGGAACATCCGGGATATCGCGCGGAAGGGAAAGGTCTCTGACGAAAAGGCCAATGCTTTTATCAACAAGTATTTCTGGCCCGTACACGAAAACGAAAGCAAGCGCAAGAATTATCTGGTCGAGCAGCAGGACAGGATCCGGGAGCTGAAGCTCGACCGGCAGGTACGGAAGGGAAATCTGGTCTCGGAGAGCTATGCGGTGCAGTGGCTGGGCGAGGCGGAATTCAACCGGGACTATCTCAAGCAGCATCCGCGTGTCGAAAGGCGCGGGGGGATGACGTTTGACGAGTGGAACGCGGCGATTCAGGAATTCGAGAAGCAAAACCCGAATTTGGATCTCGGAAAGGTGCGGGCAGCCGTGAAGGTTTTTCACGAGGTCTACGACAAGCTGTTCCAGGATATGAATCGGGTGCGCATTGAGAATGGATATGAGCCGGTCAATTATCTGCAGGGATATTTCCCACACTTCCAGGAGAACGAGGAAGGCGGCAGCATTCTGCAGAAGTTCGCAAGGGCGGCCGGGATCGAGGGCGATGTGTCGCCGCTGCCTGCGACGATCAACGGCCTCACGGCAAACTTCAAACCCGGCATCCGGTACATGGCGAACATCCAGAACAGACTTGGCTACGCGACAGCGTATGACGCGCTGCAGGGCTTTGACCGGTATATCGAGGTCGCGACGGACGTGATCTTCCACACGGCGGACATTCAGCGGCTGCGGGCGCTGGCGACGCAGATCCGGTATCGGGCGTCGGACGAGGGACTGAAGCAGCGGATCGATGCGATCATGATGAACCCATTCCTCAACCCGGACGAAGCCAACGAGCAGGTGACGAACCTGACGAAGGAGGGACGGTATGGGCTTTCGAACTTTGTGGATGAGCTGGACGAATACACAAACCTTCTGGCGGGAAAGAAGTCGCGGCTCGACCGGGGCATGGAGAAGACGTTTGGGAGACGATTCTACAACGTTATGAAGAAATTCGAGTCCCGCGTGGGCGCGAACATGGTCGCGGCCAACGTGGGTTCGGCGCTCACAAACTTCATTCCGATCACGCAGGCATGGAGCCAGGTGTCGACGACAGACGTGCTGCGCGGCATGTGGGATACGCTGAAAAACTACAAGACGGCGGACGGGCTGGATTCTGCGTCGACGTTCATCAACAACCGCAGCGGCTACGGGCGGCTGGCCATGAGCACGATGGATAAAGTCTCCGCCGGTGCAGGCTGGCTGATGGAATCCGTTGATACGTTTACGACGGGGAGCGTCGTCCGTGCGCGGTATTACCAGAACCTGCGGCGGGGCATGAGCGAGACGAGCGCGATGCAGGAGGCAGACCAGTTTGCGTCCGGCGTGATGGCAGACAGGAGCAAGGGGTCGACGCCGACGCTGTACTCTGCGCGGAATCCGCTGGTGAAGCTGTTCACACAGTTCCAGCTGGAGGTCAACAATGAGCTCAGCTGGATATTCAAGGACATGGCGCGGGAGGAACGGAAGAAGGGCGTGGCGGCGCTGGCGAAGGCGATGTTCAAATTCCTCATTGGCGCGTGGATCTACAATGAGTTCTACGAAAGCATTGTGGGCCGCCGCCCGGCGCTGGATCCGCTGGATATCATCAACGATACGGTCGGAGATTTCACCGGATACCATATCCCGAACATGGTTCTGGCCGGGATCGGAGCTGCGAAGGGTGAGAAAATCGATTTTACGACGGAGAAACAGACGACAGATAAAGCGATTGCGGGCGTATGGGGGCGCGTTCTGAGTGAGGCCCCGAGCACACAGGCGCTGACGATCCTCGGACTGGATGAGGCAATGGGGATTGAAATAGACAATGGCAGAATCGCAGTTGCCTCTGCGCTTCCGGACATCGGGAAACTCAGAAAAGCAATCTGGGCCAGTAATGAGGATATGGCCCCCGCAAAGAAAGCAAAGACGATCACAGATGAGCTTATCAAACCGGGCCTGTATCTGGCGACACCGTTCGGCGGCGGGCAGATCCGAAAGGCGTATCAGGGCGCGACGGCGGCAGCTCGCGGCGGCAGCTACACGGTAGACAACGAGGGGCGCGACATCTTACAGTATCCCGTGTATAACGACAATCCCGCAGACCGGGCGAAGAGCTGGGCACAGGCGCTGCTGTTCGGCAAGACGGCGACGGAAGAGGCGCAGAGCTGGGTGGAGAGCGGGTTCAAGTCGCTGTCCGCGAAGGAGACTGCCGCCTATCAGGGCATGACCGAGGGAGGAGCCGACCAGAGAGAAAGCTACGCATTCGTGACCGCCATGAAGAAGGTCGACGACAAGAATGCAAAGCTCGCCATGCTGTATGCCTACGACATCCCACAGAACGCGAAGACGGCATATTATTATTCCGTCATGGCGTCTGACGAGGAGCAGGCGAAGATGGACGCGCTGGCAGAGGACGGCGTCGGCTATGACGCCTACATGCAGTACAAGCAGACGTACTTCAAGCAGTTCGGAACGCAGACAGTTTCGCAGGAACGGATCCAGACCGTGCTGGATGGGCTGAACCTGACAAAGGCGCAGAAGGCCGCGCTCTGGGCGGCCATGGGGACGAGCTGGAAAGAAGAAAACAATCCGTACAAGTAACCGCAGGCCGGGGCAGATGCCCCGGCCTTTGCTTCGCGGCGTGGGGTGAATCCGGCGCGGGGGTCTGCTACACTGGATGAAAAGGAGGGATGCGGTATGGCGACGCCAATTCCGGGGGCTTATCCGAGCCCGAGGATCGACAAAGGGGTGCTGCGGTGGTACGAAGGGGACACGTTCTCGATCGTGCTGCGGTTCGACCTGAAGGACCAGGACGGCGAGGCCGTCACGATCGGGACGACGGACAGCATGGCGGTCGTGTTTCTGGACGATACGCGGCAGACCGTCCACACGTTCAGCTTTGCGAAGGTGGAGAATGACCAGGTCACGCTGAACTTCGACGCGACGGTCACGGCAAAATTCACGAAGGGAAAGTACACCTACGATATCCGGTACACGCACGGCGACAAGACGACGCTGGCGAGCGGGAATCGGGCATTCGTGGAGTAAGGAGCAGGTATGAGGGTAGAAATTCCGAATCAGATCACGGTGACGATCGGCGGACTGATCTCCCGCGGGGTAAAGGACGTGGAGGTTACGGACGCAGGGAAGCTGATTTTCACGCTGACGGACGGCAGCGTGATAGACCTCGGCTCGGTCATGGGCCCGCAGGGGCCGAAGGGCGAGACGGGACCGGCGGGGCCGCAGGGGCAGACCGGACCTGCCGGCGCACAGGGCGAGACCGGCGAGGCGGGCGCGAGCATCACGTCGATCACGAAGAAATCGCAGAGCGGGACGACGGCAACGTACACGATCGCGCTTTCGGACGGGAAGACATTTGACTTCAACGTCGAGACCGTCAAGGGCGAGAAGGGAGACACCGGCGCGAAGGGTGACACCGGCGCGCAGGGTGACACCGGCGCGCAGGGCCCGAAGGGCGCGACCGGCGACACCGGCCCGAAGGGAGAGCCCGGAGAAAAGGGGGAGAAAGGCGACAAGGGCGACACGGGCGCGACTGGCCCGCAGGGCGAAACCGGCCCGCAGGGGAAGACCGGCCCGCAGGGGCCGGCAGGCCCAACCGGCCCGAAGGGCGATACGGGAACGGGCTTTACGGTCAAGGGCTATTTCGGCTCGGTCTCCGCGCTGCAGGCGTCGGTCAAGAATCCGGAGGTAGGCGACGCCTACGGCGTGGGCGCGGCTGCACCTTATGACATTTACATCTACGACGGCGTGACGAATGCGTGGGTCAACAACGGACCGCTGCAGGGCGCAAAGGGCGACAAGGGAGATCCGGGCGAACAGGGTCCGAAGGGCGAACCGGGCGACACCGGCCCGGCGGGCGCAAGCGGAACGGACGGCATAACCCCGAGCATCGGCAAGAACGGAAACTGGTATCTCGGGACGACTGACACGGGAAAGCCTTCGCGCGGCGAGAAGGGTGACAAGGGAGATCCAGGTGCGAAGGGCGATCCCGGAGCAGACGGCGCAAAGGGCGACCTCGGCGAGCGGGGGCCCAAAGGCGAGACCGGCGACACCGGACCGCAGGGGCCGAAAGGCGACACCGGACCGCAGGGGCCGAAAGGCGATACAGGGTCTCAGGGGCCGCAGGGAGAACAAGGAGAGGGCCTTGAAGTCGCAGGGGCGGCTGTCGGCGATCTTGTGCGCGTAAAGGCTGTAAACACAGATGGGAAACCGACGGAATGGGAGCCTGTAAAAACGAAGAAGGCGCAGAAGGGGGTGCTTCCAAAGGACAGAGAGCCGTTTTATGTGACCTGCACGCTGTCGGGGCAGGATGTGTACGACGAGAATGCTACACATGATAAGTCATTCGCTGAGATCCTTGCCGCCCATCAGGCAGGGCGGCCATGCCGTGCAATTTTGAAGCTGGACGGGGGCACAGGTGATGATACCGTGCTGCTTCCGCTGGCGGAGCTGAACGCGAACGCCACTGACGGGTATGTGAAATTTGCGCTGACAGAAATGACGCAGGGCGATACGTCGGAAGAGCTGAGGGTCTGCTATGTGTGGATCCATTCGACGGACGCTGCGGAGGGCTTCTGGGGAACCAGATATACGCTGTCCGGCTATGAGACTTTCCTGCCGGATGTGACGGCCTCCGACAACGGAAAGTTCCTGCGGGTGTCCAATGGCGCATGGGCGGCGGCGACGATCACGAACGCGAATGGAGGCAGCTTCTGATGGCGGAATTTTTGACATTTGACACCGACCTCACGGCGGTCGCGAACGCGATCAGAGCCAAGGGCGGCACGTCCGCGCAGCTGGTCTATCCGAACGGCTTTGTGTCGGCGATTCAGGCGATCCAGACCGGCATCACGCCGAAGCTGGTCATCACAACGGCACCAGGGGCTGCGATCACAGCGACGCCTGCAGAAGGTTTCAAGGTGGTAAAGGGAACCGCCGGTGCTGACGGAATGTGTACGCTGGAGTTGCCAAAGGCGGGCACATGGCACGTGACGGCAATGGCAAACAGTGTAAGTAACAGCCAGCACATCGTAATTGGAACACAGAATATGCTTCTGCCGCTATATCACGATACCTTTGCCGACAATACATGGGAAGAGATCATCGCGGTGTGCAGGACCGGGATCGCCCCGGACAGCTGGGCCGTGGGCGACAGCAAGACCATGACCATCGGCGGGACGGCCTATCAGGTCGATATCATCGGCAAGAATCATGACGAGTATGCGGACGGCTCCGGCACGGCTCCGCTGACGTTCCAGCTGCATGATTGTTACAGCGAAGCAAAGCAGATGTACAGCACCAACCTGAGCGGTCTCGGCTGGAAGAACACCGATATGCGCCTGACCTATCTGCCTGCGATTCTGGCGCTGATGCCGGCGGAGGTGCAGAACGGCATTCGCGCGGTAAACAAGAAGACATCTGAGGGGGGCAACAGCACGACGATTGAGACAGTATCGGACACGCTGTTCCTGCTCAGCGAGGTGGAGATTTTCGGGACTGCAAGTTCTTCCGTAGCCGGGGAAGGAAGCCAGTACGACTATTACAAGGCAGGCAACCCGAAGATCAAGAAGAGAGAAGGCGTTGACGAGTTCTGGTGGGAACGGTCGTCAGCCAGCGGCGGTATGTTTTGCAGAGTCAGAGCAAACGGCCAGGCGGGCGCGTCCAATGCCTCAAACAGCCTCGGCGTAAGATTTGCGTTCTGCTTCTGAAGGGAGGAAAAATGAAAAAAATAGTAACTGTAGACGGAGAAGCCCTGACGGTGGAAGGGGAAGCAGTAGAGACAGACGATGTGGAATCGATAGAATGGCACCAATGCCCGGAGCTTGTTCGGAGCTACCTCGCAAATGTGGTGTACGATCCTGCTGATTACAGCACATCGCAGATCGCAAATTATGCGCCAGCCGAAGCGGTGGTGAGCAACTACAAGCCCATCGGACAAGAGGCGGGTGGGGTGACGCACTATAACGAGGTGCCGAACGTCCTCACGCCATTTGCCGGAACGGACGCGGCGGGGACGCTCAAGCCGCTGGATGCGCTGCGGTGGATTCGCACGCGCAACTCCGCGGAAGCGTGGAATGTGCGCGATCTGGGAGGCTGGGCTTGCGATGGAGGCACTATAAAATACGGGCTGCTGATTCGCGGCGGGCGTATTGCCGCCGCAGATCGCGCGGTGCTAGTCGGCCAGCTCGGAGTGCAGCATGAGATCGATCTCAGAGGCAAAGAGGGACGCGATCCGTCTGACGGTGACGTTGCAACGGAATCCCCGCTTGGCAGCGATGTATGGTTTACGATTGCCGACAAGGCAGCGTCCTACGCGCTGACCCCTGTCGAGACCTGGCAGACTTACCTCCGGTGCGTGATTGATGCAGTAACGCACCGGGAGCCGGTGTATCTCCATTGCACGGCAGGCGCAGACAGAACCGGCACACTGGCTTGTGTACTTGAAGGGCTGCTCGGCATGAGCCAATCGGACATCGACAAGGACTATGAGCTTACTACATTTTATTCCGGTTCGGGGACGGACGCCCTTGCCCGACGCCGAAATGAACCAGAGTGGATGAGACTCATCAACGCCATCAACGCGGTTTCCGGTGACAGTTTTCGTGACAAATGCGTACATTTTGCCGTGGGAACGTGCGGACTGTCGATGGCCGATATCAACGCTTATCGCGCGGCTATGACCAATGGAACGCCCGAGACGCTGCACTGGTATCAGACGATCACCAAAAATCTCACAGGCTGCACGATCAGCAACGCCGCGTCTCAGGTGGATTACGGCGAGGCATACACCGCGACCATCACGCCGGAAAGCGGCAAGACGCTGACCTCCGTTGTGATAAAAATGGGTGGCGTAGACATTACATCCACGGCTTATTCGCCCGGCAGTGGTGCAATCAACATTGCCAAGGTAACAGGAGCAGTCACGATCACTGCGGCGGCATCTGCACCGTCTGTGACTTACACCATCACGCAAAATCTCACCAACTGCGCATCTTCCAACCCGGCGGACAGCATTGCCGAGGGTGCGGCCTACACTACGACGCTCTCGCCGACCGGCACGTATAAAAAGCTTGGCGCAATAACTGTCACGATGGGCGGTACGGACATTTCCGCTTCGGCGGTTTCCGGCAGCACGATAACTATTGCCAAAGTAACAGGCAACATTGTGATTACCTGCGCGGCAGAGATCACAAACATCATTGATACAGTCGGAATTTCTGCGGATACGCGCTTGAGTGCAGGGAGCGGTGCCAATAAAGCGCAGACGGGACATGCGGCTATTGGTGCGAACATGGATGCGGCAAGCCTGATTCATATGCACGCGGGTGATACGCTCCGCATCAAGGGTGTAAGCCTCCCCGCCACAAACGATGGAACAAGTGTGGCAGTGAGGTACAGTGAAACGGCAACGTTTTTATCCGCAGACTACATGTACAACGGGCGGACGTGGGGCAATCTCCATTTTGCCAGCAGCGGAGATATCGTCACGGTAACGTCGACTGCTGAAGAGTACATCCGTTTGTCGCCGATCTGCACGGATGCGCCGGCGGTAATTGCGACGATCAATGAGGAGATCAGCTGATGAATACTTGCGTATGCTGCGGGCAAACGCGGAAAGGAGAAAATCATGGACACCAAAACCATCATCGTTACGCTCGTCTGCGCCGTGCTCGGCTCGTCCGCGCTGACGGCGGTCGTCAATGCCGTCGTCGGCGCGATACAGAAAAAGCGCGGCAAGGCCACGACGCAGGAGGCGCACCTAGCCGAGATCGACAAAAAGCTCGGGAAAATGCAGGAGCATCAGGACGAGCAGTATCTGGCGATCCTCCGACTGACCATCATGTCGGAAGAAATGCCAATGGCCGAGCGCCTGATCGCCGGAGAGAAGTATAAAAAGATGGGCGGAAACGGCGACGTGAAAAAATTCCTGCACCAGCTGGAGGCGCAGTGCGGACACAGTAATGGAATTCAGTAAGAAATGGCTGATTTGCAGCGCGCTCGTCAGCATCGCGCTCATCATCGCCTGCGCAGCAGGCGCAGATCTGACGGAGATCACGCTTGCGGTGCTGGCCGAAACAACGGCCTCCAGCGGCTTCTATCTCTGGAAGGCAAAAAATGAGAACCGCGCGAAGTACGCGCAGAAGTACATGGATAAATGGGCCGAGAAATACGGCCCGGAAGCGGCAGCACGTATCGCGGAGATCGTGCTGAAAGATTGAAAGGAGTTACTTATGAAAAAACTGTTTATCTCTCAGCCTATGAAGGAAAAGACCAACGAGGAAATTCGGAAAGAACGTGAAGATGCGGTCTTCTGCGCAAAGGAGCTGATGGGCGATGAAATCGAAGTGATTGACAGCTTCTTTGAAAACGTTCCGGCGGAGGCAAGGCCACTGTGGTATCTTGGCGAATCGCTGAAACTGCTGTCTACGGCTGACGTTGCGTACTTCGCCTCCGGTTGGAAGAACGCCCGCGGCTGCAAGATCGAGCATATCTGCGCGGAACAGTACGGCATCAACATCGTGGAAGCGTGAAAGGAGTAAGCTATGGACTACACGCAAATCATCTCGGCAGTGATCGCGCTCATCAGCGCGCTCGTTTCGGCATTTTTGATCCCGTGGCTCAAAACCAAGATCGACGCGGACAAGCTGCAAACACTCCGCACTTACGTTGAGATCGGCGTAAAGGCGGCGGAACAGCTCTACGCGGCAACGGACGGCGAGGAAAAGAAAGCCTATGTGATCAATTTTCTGGCCGAACACGGAATCCGGTTCGACGTATCTACAATCGATCAGCTGATCGAGGCCGCCGTGCTGCAGCTGCACCACGAGTTATACGGGAGTGAGCGGGCATGAGCGTTATGAAAGCCTCCGAGCTCGTCAGGCGGCATATTGACGTCGCGAAGAATTACCAAACCGTGTATATGTGGGGCTGCTTCGGGATGCCGGTTACAGAAAGCATCATCCGGGAAAAAGCTGCACAGTATCCAAGCTGGTACACAGCCGCCAAGCAGTCTGAGCTGCGCAAGCAGATCGGCAAGAGCTATTTCGGCTTTGACTGCGTGAACCTCACGAAGGGCATTCTGTGGGGCTGGAACGGCAATCAGAACGCGGCATATGGCGGCGCAAAATACGCCGCGAACGGCGTCCCTGACGTCTCCGCCGACGGCATGATCGCGAAGTGCAGGGACGTATCCGCGTCCGGCTGGGACAAGCTCGTCCCAGGCGAAGGCCTGTGGATGCCCGGCCACTGGGGACTGTACATCGGAGACGGCTTGGCCGTTGAGTGTACGCCCATCTGGGATAATGGCGTGCAGATCACCGGCGTCGGCAACATCGGTGTCAAGGGCGGCTACAACAGCCGCGTATGGAAGAAGCACGGGAAGCTCCCGTGGATCGACTACGACACGGAAACCGTCGACAAGGCCGTCGAGGACGCCAAGAAGACCATCAAGGCAAAGGCCGGACTTGCGGACAGCACGATCAAGTATCTTGCCGATTACAAATACGGCGACGACCTCCTGAAAAAACTGGCTGCTGCCATGAGATAAAACCTGCCAGGACGGCGGGCCGAAGGGAGTGACAGCAAATAACTGCGCGGCTGGCTCTGCCGAAGGAGCTGGAACACCTCACGCGCAGCGACTGGGAGCGCGTCACTGACGAGGGACTTTTGGACGTGATCGATCGGCAGATCGTGAAGCTTTATATCGTGCGCAGGCTCCCGCAGATGGACGCAGCCGGTGAAATCGGTATCGACCGCAAGACCATCTCCCGCCGCCTGCCGCACATCTACAATATCGCCCGCCGTCTGGCACAAAGCAGCCCGCCCTGAGCATTACGCTCCGGGCGGGCTTTTTTACATTCAAATCATATTTTTTCGGCCGAAGGTTGCTCTGCTGGCATGTTTTGCCGCATATACGCATCGATCCATTTGCGGATCAGTTCATTCGGGGTCGTGCCGTTGGCTTTCGCCGTAGCCTTAAAGGTTTCCGCGATCTCCCGTTTTAGCTTGCAGGAAATCACGGACATGTTTTCTGCATCCCACTTGTTGCGAGCGCGGCGCTGGGTGTCAGTCGGCATAGCATACCTCCCGCGCGCAGATGTTCGCCGCATTCAACGCGGCAGAAATCAGCGCTTCGGCGTCCACGCCAAGAACGCCGGAGATTGACCGCAGAACGCCCAAGACATCCTCCGGGGTGTCAATGGACGCATCGTCCATTGTGCCGTCGGAAAAGCGCCAGCAGAAGCCGTCAGCGGTCACGGAAAAATACACGCGGCTGCCAAAATCGCCGCAGGACGTGTCGTCGACATCAACGGTGACAAGCTGGCCGTTAAGGTCGACAACGATACCGCCGGAAAACTGCCAGTAACCTCCGCCATTGTTTGCAGTGTCCGGGTCATAGTGGGGATTTGTCTGCGCTCCCCACGCGGAAACGATATGAAACATGTCTGCCATCCTCCAATTTTTTGTCGTGTTTGTTTTGCTTTGTGTCTATGGTTATATTATATACTGTAATACCGTATATGTCAAGAGGCTTTCGAAATATTTTATAAAAAATAAAAACAAAAGTCCCCACAAATGGTACACAGATGTCCCGGAAATGTCCCCCATAAAAACCGGAGAAGCGGCAGAATGAGAGTAGGAGCTGGCCAGCTTACTACTTTTACCGGAGGATTTTTTATGGAATACGCAAGCAAGGGACTCGCGGGGACTGCGCTGGGCTTTGGCATCGGCGGCGCCGCGCTGGGTCTGGCAAACGGCGGGCTCGGCAATCTGCTGGGCGGCCTCAACCAGAACAAGAGATCGGAAGCCGCTGACATCGCTGCGGCAGTCACGCCTGCCATGACGGTCGCCGCCATGCTCGCCGCACGGCAGCAGGAGCCGACGTGCAGCGAGAACATGCCGGTCACGCGCTACGATCTTGACCGGGAGCAGAAGCTGGCCGCGAAGGACAGCGAGATCGCGCTGCTCAAGGCCAACACGTACAACGATCAGAAAATGCTGGAGATGTACGGTTATATCGACGGACAGCTCAAGGACGTCCGTGAGGCACTGTGCAAGCAGGCCGTACACAACCAGCGCACCGAGGATAGCTTTACGCTTGTAAAGCAGGACGTTGACTGCGTCCGCAAGGAGGCGCTGGACGCCGTGAAGATGGAGGCCGAGCGCCGCTGCTGCGGTGACAACTCCATCGTCACCTACGTAAATGCGACCTTTTATCCCAAGCAGGTCGCCGACGTCACCACGGGCACCGCGACCACGGCGCAGTCGCTCTACAACCCGATCCCGAAGTGCGGCGGGTGCTGCAACAGCTAAGCAAAAGGGGCGGCAATCGCCGCCCCGGACTTAAAACGGAGGAGAGCCTATGACAGTAACCATCGATCAGGCCATGCGCGGCGCGATGCGCTACGCAGACAATGAGGTCATCCCGCACCTGCCGGGCGGAAAGGGCATCGGGGCCGGGATCATGCTTGCACTCATCATGGAGGGCAGCCGTGAGAAGATCCTCGCGCTGCGCGAAAATCCGGCGGTAAAAATGATGCAGATCTTCGACGACGCCGGAAACATCGATCTCGATAAGCTCTATAATGCGGCCCGCCCGAGATTTGAAAACAAGCTGACCGTATCCGTCCCGCTGCTGGGCGATATGCGGTTTGATCAGAACGACGTTGACAAACTTTACCGGTACATACAGGAGGCGTGAGCATGAAAGAGTATGTGGATAAGCTTTATCACAAGCTGCACGAGGCCATGGAAAAGCCGGTGACGCTCGGCAGCGCGGAGGAAGTCGGCATGTACGCGAAGACGATCCGCAGGCTGGAAAAGCTGGACTGCCGCGAAGACGAACCGGATGCGGCAGAGTTTGATCGCGAAACGGCGATACAGTGGGCAGAGCATATGCAGAATGCAGACGGCTCGGCCGGCCCACACTGGACGATGGAACAGACGACGGCCGTTGCCGAGAGCATGGGCATTCAGGCGCCTGTGGTCCCGCACTGGGCGTGGGGCGTGACCATGAACATGATGTACTCGGATTACTACCCCGTCGCGGTAGAATTCGGCCTCAACCGCCCGGAGTTCTACGCTGCTCTGGCAAAGGCGTTTTTGATCGATAAAGACGGCCCGGGGCCGGAGCGCAAGCTGATGGAGTATTACGAGCATATTGCGAAGTGATGGGGCTCAGGGATAGGGGTTGAACACAAAATAAACACAGTTTGCAAATTTACGCTGCAAATACAGTATTTTTTTAGAGTTCGAGTCTCTTCAGGTCCACCAAAAATATAGACGTAGGAATTTGAATTCCTATGTCTATATTTTTATATTTTGCAATAGAATTTAACGGTAAAACTGAATTATTTACGAGTGGACAGAACTTTTGATGAAAAATGAAAGGTAGCAAAAAGTAGCATAGACTAGCACGAAAATACACGGGTATGAACACAGTGGCCGACACAGTAAAAAGGTGCAATTAAAATGCCGCGTCCATCTGGGCGGCGACTTTATCAATGCGGGTATCGAGGATATCGGTGTAGATGTCCATGGTGGTGGAGAGCTGCGCGTGGCCGAGGAATTTTTGAGCAAGCTTGAAGTCTACGCCAGATTCATAGAGCGCGGTCGCGTAGCCGTGGCGGATCTCGTGCGGGGAGACGGTGATGCCCGTGCGCTTGCGGTAGGCTTCAAATTGATCGGTGACGTACCAGCCGGGAAGTGGGCTTTTCCCGCCATCGTTGGAAAAGATATAGCCGTGCTCTTTTTGTGGGAGTACAGCAGCCAGCGCGGGGAGTAACGGGACAGAGCGGATACCGGCAGCGGTCTTCGGCTCCTTGATCTGGGGCGTCGGACCGGTATGGTAGACGCTGCGTCGGATGTAGATCCTGCCTCTCTCCCGGTCAATGTCCTCGTAGCGCAAGCCCTCGGCCTCGCCGCGGCGGCAGCCGGTATAATAGATCAGGAAGGCAAACAGACCAAAGTCGTCAGTTACGTTGTCCTTGATCTTCTGGATCTGATCTGCGGGCGGCGCATGGCGGCGCTTCTGCGGGAGATTTTTCGGGAGAAGGACGGCTTGCGCAGCGTTAAAAGAGACGTGCCCTTCGCGCTGGGCTTTGTTCAGGATCTGCCGGATGATCTGACGCTGGGTGATAACGGTCTTCTTTGCGTGGGTCTTGGCAAACTGGTTGATGTATGTCTCCACCTCTTTGCTTGTGATCGTGGCGACATCCTCCGGGCCAAACTGCGCGACGGCGCGCTCATAGGCAGGGGAATAATTGCGCAGGGAATTCGGCGCAAGCGTTGGCTCGATCTCGTTCCACCAGGCGTGGGCGACGTCGGAGAACGGGACGGTCTTTGGCTTCTCGGCTTCAGCGCGGTAGGCCTTGATCTTATTCCAGACCTCGCGGTCTGTCTTGCCGCGAAACGCTTTGCGCTTGCCATTGACTGTGATGATGGATTCATGCAGGCCGTCCGGCCTGACGTAGTATTTGGGAATTGGCATCGTAAAACCTCCAAGAATACCGCTCCGGCGCCGGCCGGGGCGGTTTTATTCATGTGCGGATCCAGCCGATCGATGGGATGAGCGCGTCGACCACAAGCGCAAGGGCACACAGCAAAAGAATACCCAAGAGGATGAGCGTCACAAGCCGGTGCATGCGCAGGGACTTCTGCTGCTGGGCAAACTGCGCACGAAGGGACGCGTTCTCGGCGCGGAGTTTTTCAGCATCGGAAGGCTCGGAAGGCTCGGCAGGCGGGACGCCGAAATGCTCATCCAGTGATACGCCGAGGGATGCGCAAATCGGGCCGACGGTATTAATGTACGGCTTCGTAGTCTCGCCGCGCAGGAATTGGCTGACGGCATTGACGGATACGCCGGATTCGTCAGCGATATCCTGATTCGTCTTATGCGGCTGCATGGTGTCCTTTGCTTCGCGGCATGTTTCCCACAATTTTTCTGACAAAAACCATCCCTCCATATATAAAAACCACACCTGTGGCAGTAAGATTTCAGAAAAACCTACGCTGAAAACCAACCCGACAGGTTTACAAACCCAACCAGCGTATGCCATGCTTCAGATACAGACGGCTCCCGGTCGCCTGCGCAAGCAAAAGCCCGCGCCGTTGTTCGGCCAGCGGCGCGGGTGACGCCTACCTATATCTTACAACTTTCGGGAGGCGCGAGCAAGAGGCAAAGATTAACAAAAAATGAACGGGAATTTTGTGGAGAAATGGAGATGGGAATGGAAAAGACGATGGAACAGATTGAAAACATTTTAGAGAGGGCCACACTGGATCAGCTGAAAATCATCCTGCGATTCCTGCGGAACATCATAAAATAAGCGCCGGAATGGGAGACCGTTCCGGCGGGGAAGCTAGGGGTTACAATGCTCGCATGGGTCGTACCCTGCGGAGATTGCCGCGTCTCTGGACTTGAAAATTCTTTGGTTATCCTCATCTGGGAGATAGGAACATGAAGATCTGTGGAACCTGTGGCTCTTCTTGTTCCCAACGTACTCATTGGAACTGTAACCATCTGGGCGCTGCGGGCCATTGCCGCTGGAATCAGAAGAAGACTCCGAAGATTCAGAGGAGGAAGCAGAAGAGGATGAAGATACAGATGAAGAGGAATGATGAGCGGATTCATCCGACGAGGAAAAGAACGGGGAAAGGAAAACGAAGTAAGCAAGCGCGGCGCAAAGCACATAGATGACAATGCGCATAAAGCGAAAACGCTTATACGCGGCTTCATAAAATTCTGCGTTTGCTTTGCGCTCTAAAGACAGGCTGACATTGGCATTAAGGAGTTTATTGTCTGCTTCGGCCATGTCTTTCTCGTACATACGAAAGAGCGCGTAGCAGTGACAATACAAGTCGTAATCGTTTTCTGTCCAGATGATTCTTCCGTTATAAGGGCTCTTCTTGCCGATGGCTTTATGGTACGGGTATTCAGTGTGAATCTTCCTGATCTCTGTGCGGTATCTGGATTTCCGCATCTCAGACTGCAGCGCAGTCGTTGACTCTGTGTTAGGCATTGTAGGAGATGCAGCCATGTGAAATGACGGCCTGCGATTTAATCTTGGGGCGGAAGACGGAACACACGCCCGTTTTTCGCGTCGTCATAGCCGCGCATATATGCGTCTCGTTCCTTTTGCTCCCACTTGTTCATGTGGCGGGAAAACTCAGCAAAATGTACGAAGTAAGCGGCGAGACTCACGGCAGCGCCGAGAACCAAGAAGACAATCGAAATCCACATCAACACATGATCCAGAATCCACATGAACGTTGTTTCCTGCTGGCCTTCTGGGAATTTTCTTGTATGGATTTCGAGCAAGACCTTGCCGATGAACCAAGAAATGAAACCATAACCGCAGTATGTGACGATTTTGGGAATATCCATAAATACCACCCCAATCAAAATATACAGAAAATGCCGTGTGAGGTCAAGCGCTGCCGGGATTTTCTGTATATTTTGACGAATAAAAAGAACACCGGAAGCAGGTTATTTGCTTCCGGTGATTTTTTTTGCGTATTCGAGGATGTTGTCCCAGAACTCCGGGGGCATTTCGAGGGCGGCTGCAATGCCGCGTTTGCGTGTGGATTCGTCGGCTTCGGCCAGAACGTCGGTAAACATCAAGGCCATGCGCTCGTTTTCACTGCGCTGGACGTACATTTCCCCTTCGCCGTCCTCCAACCATGCGAGGGAGACGTTGAACTCCCGGCAGATATCCGAGATTGTGCGGTCACTGGGCATTTTTGAACCGGAACAAACGGCGGACACGAACGGCTGGCTCAAGTTGATGGTTTCGGCAAATTTCGTTTTTGTGATACCAAGGTCTTTGATTAAATAAGCGATTCGATCGTTGATTGTATTCAAGCTTTTCACCACCTTCTAGCCACAAGGTAACACAACGGAAATGAAATGTCAAGAAAAAATATAACCAAGGAATGAAATTATGCTTGACAACGGTTCTGAGGTATGCTAACGTATAACCAAGGAATGAACCGAGCGAGGTGAGAACAATGTCAGAGGAACAGAAGAAGCAGGTCGAGGGTGTGCTGCATGAGATGAAGCACATGAACCAGCAGCAGATCGAGGTCATGATCGCCTATATGCAGGGCGTGGCTACGGCGGCGAAGCTGATGAGCGAGAAGAAGGAGGCGTGAGGGGATGCCGAGAGAGCTGGAAGGATACCGGCCGCAGCTGGAGCTGCTGACGGATATGTTTCCGGGCCGGGCGGCGATCGGGATCACGGAATGCCAGGCGGCGCTGGGGATCGACCGGCGGACGCTGCTGGCCGACCGGCGGTTCCCGGCCCGGCACATCGGGAACAAGTATACTGTGTCGCTCACGGAGCTGGCACGGTGGATGGTACAGAGATAGGAGGCTGACCCATGGGGAAGGAAAAGACCTACACCCTCACATTGAGCGGGCAGGAGCTGCACGATCTGATCGAGGCGGCGCTGGTGTGCGAGTGCCAGGCGGCGCAGATCATTAACGGACTCAAGCGCAAGGGGCTGGACATGGACGCGCAGAAGCTCGTTACACAAAACGCTCGTCTGGCGCGGCTCGTCAGACGGATGCAGGAGACGAAGGAGGAAACCAATGGATAACGGGAAGGTACACGTCGAGATCGGCATGGACGGCAAAAAAACGGTATCTGCGCTATCCGGCAGCGCGCTGGAACTGAGCGCTGCTGCCGCGCGAATCCTGAACATATTTTATGCCGCGTTCTGCCAGCGGGGAATAGGAGAGGAATTCAAGGAAACCATGCGCTACTGCGTGAACCGGGAGGACAGCCCGGTATGGAGGAAGGAGTTAGCAGAGTGAGAACGAATCTTGCAGAACGGCTCGGGTATGAGCCGCCGGAAATTCCTGAAGGGGAAAGCCTGGAGGAGCGCCGGGAGAGAATCCGGGCGATCTACCAGTGGCGCAAGGCCATGCGGCGGCTGGCGCGGCTGGGGTGCATTTGGCTGTCGGGCGTGGGCTTCGCGCTGTGCATCATCGCAGGCTGCGCCCACGCGACGGAGATCGCCGCCGTCCTCGGCGGCGTGTCGCTGACGACGTTTTTGACGGGGATCTGGCTGTGACGGAGCAAAAGATCCCGGTCAGCTTCCGCCCTGACCAGCTGGCGGACGTGATCGAGGCGGTGAACGCCTACGCGGACGACCTCAAGAATGATCGGGCGCTCCTGTGCGAAATGCCGAAAATCGACCACGAGACAACCGACGAACTGCTCAAACAGGAGACGCGGCTGCAAAAGCTGGCGTACTGGCTGACGAAAGTGCAGGACGAAGCGCTATGACGGCGCAGATCTACGCGCCGCGTATGCGGCAGATCCCGTCGCCGTGCGGGAAGGACTGCCCCGGCCGGGAGCCGGGATGCAGCGCACGCTGCTGCAGTTGGGCGCTCTATGAGAGCATCCGGAACCACATCTACGACATCAACCACCGGGACAAGATCAGCCTGGAGCCGGACAGAGCCGCCATCCGGCAGATCGAGCGGGCGGCAAATAAGGACAGGAGGGGCAAAAGCTATGCGGCAAAATAGTATCAGCTATCCGGGCGAGCGGCCCGCGAGGCGCACGGATATCGTCGAGCAGCCGGGCTACGCCGGGAAGCATTATTTCGTGGTGAACTACGCAGGCCGACAGCTTACGGTACACGCGGCGGATGAAACGGCGGCCCTGTTCTGGGCGGCAAAACGCTGGGGCTACAGCTTCAAGCGGCCGGAATACCATCAGTCGGCCAGCGTGGCAAAGATCGGCTATCAGCCGGATAGAATGTTCGGATAAAAAATGCCCTCGTCCGGCTGGAACCGGTCGAGGGCGGAGAAGCCTGCGCTTCTCTGTGAAAATCAAGTACAAGGAGAGTATAGCATGAAAAATTCATATTTGCAAGAGGTAACGGAGATCATCCGCAAGCAGCAGGGGCCGCGCGGCCCGGTGTGGATGTGCGGCGAGCAGCTGCTGGCGTACAGCCGCGAGCGGCTGGTGTATGTGGAGGATCTCGGCCAGATCATGCTGGCCAAGCTGACGCCGACGGGGAAGGAAACAAAATGCTGACGCATCTGAGCCTGTTTTCCGGGATCGGCGGGCTTGATCTGGCTGCCGAGTGGGCCGGATTTACGACCGTCGGGCAGTGTGAGTTTGCAGACTACCCGACGAAGGTGCTGGAAAAGCACTGGCCGGACGTGCCGCGCTGGCGTGATGTCCGGACGCTGACAAAGGAGAGCTTCTATGAGCGAACAGGATTACGAACAGTTGACGTTATTTCCGGCGGATTCCCCTGCCAGCCCTTCTCCGTGGCTGGAAAGCAGAAGGGCAAAGGAGATGATCGATACCTCTGGCCGGAGATGCTCCGAGTTATCACCGAGCTGCGCCCGCGTTGCGTTGTCGGTGAGAACGTTCCTGGAATCATCAAGATTGCCGCCGGGCAGGTGGTCAAGGATCTGGAGCGTGCTGGCTATCACGTCGTCGTGTTTAATTTTGAGGCTGCGGCTGTCGGAGCTTGGCACAGGAGATCGAGAGTGTTTTTCGTTGCGACCGACGCCGAACACGATGGATGCGCTTCCGCCGAAATCGCCGGAAGCGCTGAAGAAGGAAATGACGGTATCGCGCCCAGGACGGAAGCAGCCGTGCAACCTGCGGGACTGGGTAGCTGTACAGGAGGGGAAGAGCCTGTGGCCGACGCCGACGGCTCGGGACTGCAAGGGCGCAAACAGTCTGAAACACCTGACGCAGCAGAAGACGCCGGGGAACAACCATCACGTGCGCCAGCTGGCGAATGCAGTGAAGTTGTTTACGACGCCATGTGCAGCGGATGCGCAGGGGACGCACGGTGGGGACAATCACAGGAGCTTGCGGACGGACGTTGCTGGGCAGCTGAACCCGACGTGGGTCGAGTGGCTCATGGGGTTCCCGCAAGGGTGGACAGACTTAAATGCCTCGGAAACGCTGTAGTGCCGCAGCAGGCATACCCGATTTTTAAGGCATTGATGGAGGATATTTTGAGATGAATGGCATATATAAGCTAATCGTCAGCGGGATAGACGGGAACGGCTTTCAGTACATATCTGGCATGCTTGAGCCGGAACGGCTGGATTCTAACGGATTCCGTATCGGAAAAGCGTTCAGCGTAGAGATTTACCATGGCAAAAATGAATCGAGTCTCTGGACGTTCCAGTGGATTGGCGGGGCGCCGCACAACTGGACGCACATAAAAACATTCCGGGACGAGATCATAGGCGAGAACGAAGTCCCAGCGCTGCTCAAAAAATATAACCTGATTTCGGAGGATACACTATGACGAGTCAAGAAATCGTGCAGGCACTGCGGTGCTGCAAAATTGGAGTCCCGTGCGAAAAATGCCCCGTAGTAGGGAACAAAGACTGTTTTGAGGAGGTAAATACGGCCGCAGCAGAACTGATCGAGCGCCTGACCGCCGAGAATGCAGCGCTGCGGGAGAAGGTGCCGCAGTGGATCAGCGTGGAGGAACGGAGGCCGGAACCGGGAAAACGCGTCCTTGCTACGGACGGCGTATTTGTCGGCGAGGCGTATCGCACAAGCGCGGATACATGGAGAAGATATGACGGAATAGCCATGCGGGACTGCCTTGGCAGTATAATCACCAACTGGATGCCTCTGCCGGAAGCGCCGGAGGAAGGAGGCAAGCATGAGTAAAGCTGTACTGATCAGCATTCGCCCGGAGTGGTGCGAGAAGATCGTGACCGGGCAGAAGACCATTGAGGTGCGCAAGACGCGCCCGAAGATGAACCCGCCGTTTAAGTGCTATATCTACAAATGCGGAAACGGCAAAGTCATCGGGGAATTTCTGTGCGATGAGATCATCAACATTAACGGCGCGGGAAGAATCCCATCGGACATTGCACGGCCAACCTGCCTGGAGCCTGCGGAGCTGCACCAGTATCTCGGTGCTGCGGTTGGCTACGGCTGGCACATTTCCAATCTCAAAATTTACGATCACCCGCGCGATCTGTGGGAGTTTACCGGCCTGCGGGAGACGAAATTCGGATTGGCACCTGGGCCAATCACGCGCCCGCCGCAGAGCTGGCGGTATGTGGAGGAAGAGTTATGGAGCGACTGACTAAATGGAACGAATCATCGTATAAACACGCCTATTACCCGCGCTGCTTTAAAGAACCGTGCTACGGCAGAGGGTGCAAAATTAAGGATTGCCCGTTTGAAATAGCGGTGTGTGAGCGACTCGCAGCCTACGAGGACACGGGGCTGACGCCGGAGGAAATCAAGGCTCCGTTTACGGAGGATACGATGATAAATCTGGCAGCGCAGGCGCTGGGCGTGGAGACTAGCCGCCTCCGCGGGCTTGCCGAGGCCGACAAGGACGGGCGCGTGGCCGTGCTGCCGTGCAAGGTGGGCGACGGGCTTTGGACATTCTGTAGTCACCCGGTCGAGCAAGTTTACAGTTTTACTGTGACAGATATAAGCACGCTTAATGGGAGAACTCTGCTGAACACATCACGCTGCGGCGTTATGGATGCACGTGATGTCGGCAAGACGGTTTTCCTCACCCGCGAGGAGGCCAAAAAGGCGCTGCAGGAAATGGAGGGCAAGGCATGAGCGACCCGGGAGTAATCCGTGGGACGATTAACGGACAGGAAAAGTATTGCAGAATCCCAATCCGTAGCCGCCTGTATGAATCCGTGATGGAAGATAATACGACGGAGCTTTCCTCGGAGGCGATTCTCGCCATGCCACATGACAAGGCGGCTGCGGTGATTGATGCAATTATGGCGGACTGGCTCTACTGGCTCAAGAGAGCCGGGGAGCTGTGGGTGCTGACGCACAATTCCGCCGAGGAAACGGAGGGCAAGAAGGATGGCTGAACTGAAACCGTGCCCGTTCTGCGGCGGTGACGTAGAAGAAACAGGCGGTTCGTGTAATTTCGGGAAAAAGATTATGACGCTCAATGTAAAGTGCAGGAAATGCGGGACATCCGTTGCCCTGAAAACAGCATGGAACACGAACGCATACATTGAAGCGGTTGAGGCATGGAACCGGAGGGTAAATGATGGCTAAGTTTATCTCAAAATCGCAGATGGAAGAGCTGGAAGATGCCTGCACGTTTGGAATTGAGGGGGCGAATAAACTGCTTAAGAAATACGCCGGAATCCAAGCCAGAGCATACACGGCGTACAACTACTACGACGAAAATGACAATTTCCTCGCGAACAGCGATGAAGCGGACATTTACGGGTTGCTTGAAATGGCAGGCGTGGAGGTGCGGCATGGCGGGTGATTATATCAGCCGCGAAGCGGCACTTATGAAACCAATGCAGGACGGGTGCAGCGCAAAAAACTTGCAATCCATCTCAGATATGCCCGCCGCCGACGTTGCGGAGGTGGTGCGGTGCAAGGACTGCGACGCCTGGAAAAGAAACGTTGGCATTGCCGACAGCCCGAACGGACACTGTTTCGAGCACGATATTGATACAAACGGGCAGGATTTCTGCAGCTACGGAGAATATCAGACAAATACGGGAGGCGTGACGCTTGAGTGAATATATAGCTCGTGACGTAGCTATTGCCATCATTGAAGAAAAGCAGATGACTCTGAGGAGGGACTTCTTAAATGACCGCTGAGTATCTTAATAGGAGCAGTTTAGTTGCGCGGATGAAGTGTTACGAGAAGCACACCACGGAAGAATCTGGTGAGCATTATGCGTATTCAGTTGCACTAAGAGAGATAAGAAACGCTCCCGCCGCCGACGTTGCGCCGGTGGTGCATGGGTGGTGGAAGAAAGTGCGGAAATCAAGGAGTACATGGGAGTGCTCAGTCTGTGGTACAAAAGTAGGCGCATTTTTTGCGGGATGCTCTCAATATTGCTATTGCTGTGGTGCGCAGATGGGCGGCATAACCGAATGAACGGACTGCGCTTTGAGAGCATGGCGGATATGCCGCCCAGAATGCGGGAGGCTTACGCGCGGCAGGTGTTTCCGAAGGCACCGGCGCAGCAGGCTGCGGCCAAGTACCACAACGCGCCCGCCGAGCGGGCCGGGGTCCGGTTTGACAGCCAGAAGGAGGCGCGGCGGTACGACGAGCTGATGGTAATGCTCCGGGCTGGCATTATCTCCGATCTGCGCCTGCAGCAGCAGTTCACGCTGCAGGAATCTTATATGACAGAGACCGGAGAGCGGATCCGAGCGGTGCGGTACACGGCGGACTTTTCGTACAAATTCGGAGGCAAGCTCGTCGTCGAGGACGTGAAGTCCAAGCCGACGCGGACGAAGGAGTACCTGCGCAATAAAAAATTCATGCGCTCGAAATTCGGAATCGATATACAGGAGATTTAAAAATGCCGGAAGAAAAAAACGAATGCCGGACGGGAATGCCGTGCGGCCTGCCGAAAAGCGGGAACGCCTGCATGAACCGCACGACGGCCTGCTGCCTGAAATGCGGCTGGAATCCGGATGAGCAGGTGCGGCGCAGGGCGCTGCCGCTCAAAAAGAGCGAGGACGGCCTGCTGCACAAGGATATCAGCACCAAGGAATAGGCAATCAGCCGGGGAACCATATTTTATCGGACTTATGCCGCAGCCGCTCCGCCATGAGACGGCTGCGGAAGGAAACCCCGGCTTTGCACCCGGCGCACGGAAAATCCCTCAAGCTCTGTGCGCCGGGAAAGCGCGTGAGACGTGCGCAAAAACGTCATCCCACACGGGGTATCGCATAGGCCCCGTGCATCGCTTGCCTCCTTTTTATAAGCCGCCTGACGGCAGTCAAGGGCGGCTCGCCCGGAAATGCGCAGCGTTTGTCAAGCGAGCGCGGCGCGCCGGTGCGCAGACGGTGAAAGCCCGTCCTGCCTACGGGGGCCGGAATACCGGCCCCCAGACGAAGGAGTGTGAAACTATGGGCAAATCCAACAAGGTCGCGTTGGTCTGCCAGGTCTGCGGGGCCACATTTTACAAAGTGCCGAGCGCGATCACGATGGAGACAAGGTGCTGCTCGAAGGAGTGCCGCGGGAAAGTGCAGGCAGAAAGACTGGAGCAGCGCCGCCGGGAGCTTGCAAAGGAGCTGGAGGACCTGCGCACCGAGAGCCCGGAAGGCGAAAAGCGCTTGCCGCACAGGCTCGTCCGAATCCGCATAACGGCCAAAGTCCCGGTATGGCCGGAATACCAGCCAAGGATCGGAGCCACATACCGGGCGGAGCGGTATCCAATGTTCAAAGCGCCGGGATATGTGATCGAGTCCGGCGGCAAAAGGATCAATATCCGCGCCAATGAGTGCGTGGAAGTGTGAAAGGAGTATCAAAAATGGGGAAAATCATGGAGCTTTTTTACGGTGAGCTCGGGACGTTTCAGGCGAAAATGGAAGACGACAAGTGGGAGGTTGAATTTCGGGATGAAAAATACCCGCCGAGGATCACGATGGATCAGCTTGCACCGCCGCTTTTTAAGATGACACCAGACGGCCAGAAGACCGAAGACCCGGCGTGCATACAGGTGATCGGCACGCCGGACATGCGGATCATCACGACCGGAAGGCTGCTGATCAGCAAAAAAGATCTGACAAAATACGTAAATACTGCACAGGGCTTGCTGCAGCTTTACCTGCACGCATTTATGCAGGAGCGCAAGGAAATGGAGGCGGCGCAGGATGACTGAAACAGCGAAAATCTATCGAGCCGCAATCGAGGTATTCGGCGGCGATATGCAGGTCGCTGTAGCCATCGAAGAGATGGCAGAGCTGACAAAGGAGCTGTGCAAGGCGCAGCGAAAGCTATTTGCGGCCGAAATGTTCATCGGCGATGGGGAAATCGACAACCATGACGAGATCGCAGAGGAGATCGCGGACGTGCAGATCGCGCTGGAAGAAATGATGCTGCTGTTCGGTGTTCCGGTGGAAGTGCAGATAGCCAGAAGGCAAAAGCTTGCTCGTCTGGAAATGCGGATCGAGAAGGCAAGAGAGGAACGCGGGGATAATCGTGAGCATACCGCAAATTGGGAAGCGCTGGGCCCGAAAGGGAATCCATGGTATGCAAAGCTGAATGGGCCGGGGCCAGACCCCAAAGGAGCGCGAGGCGCGTGGGGGCACTGCCCAAAATGCGGGGCATCAGATTGCGAATGGGACGCTGAGACAGACGTATGCACATGCAAGGCATGCGGATACACGAACTGACCGTTGAAACTGTGGCCGGAATTTCCGGCCACGCTTTGAGCGGGCAGAAGACCTGTAGGGGCGGACGGCTCTGTCCGCCCGGGAGAAAGAGGTGTGGATGATGGCAAAGAGACACAAGCGCCGGCTGTTTGCCGGGAAGGTATGTACACAGATCGTGTATACCGTGTCCGACGGTGCGGACAAAAAGACCAGCAAACCGCGCAAGCCGCGCTTCCAGACGCGGGAAGAGCAGGACGAATTCAACCGGAAGATCTCCGAGGGGAAGCTGGAAGCGCTCGTCAATGCCAACTTCGGCCCGACCAGCCTGTATTCCACGCTGACACTCGACGCCGAGAACGAGGTACATACTGCCACCGAGATGAAACTCATCCGGGACAGATTCTACCGCCGCCTACTATATAAATACCCAAACGCCAAGATCGTGATTGTCTACGGGCAGGGCAAGTCGACGAGCCGGTTCCATCTGCACATGATCTCGGACGGCATTCCGGAGGAGGAGATCGGCAGGATCTGGGGCCTCGGCAGCGTGATCGAGGTTCGGCATTTGCGGGAACACAACTATTACATGAACGAAAATGGAAACAAAGTCGACCACGGCCGGGATTATAAGGCGCTGGCTGACTACCTGCACGCGCATTGGAGAAAAGAGTTCGGCGGGCACAGGTACAAGGCAAGCAGGAACTGCGTCCGGCCGGAGCCGGAGCCCGCGACGGAGGCGGTGCGCGAGTACAGCGTGGAGCGACCGCCGGTGGCGCCGCGGGGCTATGTGCTGGTGGAGGCGAGAGGCACACAGTATGGGTATCTCTATTTTAAATATGTAATCCCGCCGGAACGCGGACGAACGTAAACGGAAAGAACAGGGCAAGAAAAAGCGGACGGGCAGCCGCTTAAATTAAACCTTGTATATGCGTAAGGTTTTAAAACGAAAGGGTGATAGGGACGAGCGACTACTGGCACAGGGAGTATATCTGCCCATTCTGGCAGGCAGCCGGGAAAAAGACGATCCGCTGCGAGGGAGAATGCGTGCTCGCATTTCCTGAGCGGCGGGAGACGTCAGACTACATCACGCGATACTGCGCCAGCTTTGACTACGTGCGGTGCAGCATCGCGGCGGCGAAGCTCCGATACTACGAAAGAACAGAATGAGAGCCGAAGCGCATGCGGAACGCCGTATGCGCTCATTCTGCGTGCGTGGGGTGAAAAGATTTTCCGGATACGCTATGCTGAAAAGCAGAAGGGAGGCGTGAGCCATGGCGAGGAAACCGAAGTATGAATCCGTGGAGCAGATCGAAAGACTGATCGAGGCGTATTTTGAGAGCTGCAAGGGAGAGATCCTGCGGGATAAGGACGGGGACATCGTTTTCAACCAGAAAGACGGGACACCGGTCTGGGTGAACCGGAAGCCGCCAACGATCCCGGGGCTTGCGCTGGCGCTAGGATTTTCCAGCAGGCAGAGCCTGTACAACTACAAGGCCAGGAAAGAATTTATGGACACGATTTCGCGCGCGCAGACGCGCGTGGAACAATATACGGCCGAAAGACTGTTCGACCGGGATTCTCAGCGTGGGGCACAGTTCGCGCTGGAGTATGGGTTCCGCTACAGACGGGATGCGGAGGGCGAAAAAAAGGATGAAAGCCAGAGGATCACGATGGAGGCGGAGGCGGAGGCTTACGCGGGATGAAAAAGCGCTGCTTCGGGGAACCAAACGAAAAGCAAAAGCTGTTTCTGCTGGATCATCACCGGCATGTGGCCTATGGCGGCGCACGCGGAGGAGGGAAAAGCTGGGCTGTGCGGACGAAGGCAAAGCTGCTGGCACTGCACTTCGCAGGGATCAAGGTTCTGATCGTCAGGCGCGCGATGCCTGAGCTCCGGAACAACCACATCGAGCCGCTGAAAAAAGAGCTGGCGGGGATCGCGAAGTACAACACCACCGACAAGACCTTCCGGTTCCCAAACGGATCGACGATCACGTTCGGTTACTGCGACAACGCGGGAGATCTGGGGCAATACCAGGGCGCGGAATACGACGTGCTGTTCATTGACGAGGCCGGGCAGCTGCAAAAGGAGTGGATCGACCAGATCAACGCCTGCGTGCGCGGCACAAACCCGTTTCCAAAGCGGACGTACTACACGCTGAACCCGGGCGGCCCGGCACATGCGTATTTCAAGCGCCTGTTCATTGACCGCAGATTTGAGGACAAAGAGAAGCCGGAAAACTACAGCTTCATTCAGGCGCTGGTGCAGGACAACAAAGTCCTGATGCAGATCCAGCCGGAGTATATCGAGCAGCTCGAAACACTGCCGCCGAAGCTGCGCGAGGCATGGCTGTATGGCAGGTGGGACGTCTACGAAGGGCAATTCTTTGAGGACTTCCGGGACGATCCGGAACACTACAAAGACCGGCGCTGGACGCATGTCATTGAGCCGTTTGAGATCCCGGACGGGTGGACGATCTGCAGGAGCTATGACTTTGGCTACGGCAAGCCGTTTTCCTGTGCGTGGTGGGCGGTCGACTATGACGGCGTGATCTATCGCATTCTGGAGCTTTACGGATGCACGAAGACCCCGAACGAGGGCGTCAAGTGGAACCCGGATAAGCAGTTTGCGGAGATCAGCAGGATCGAGCGGACGCATGCGTGGCTCAAAGGGAAGAACATCATCGGCGTCGCCGACCCGGCGTGCTGGGCGGCGGATCGCGGAGAGAGCATCATGCAGACCGCAGCGAAATACGGTGTATATTTTTCACCGGGAGACAACGAGCGCATTGCGGGGTGGATGCAGTGCCACTACCGGCTGCAATTTGACGCGGATGGATACCCGCGCATGTACGTCTTCGCCGGATGCAAGGCGTTCATCCGGACGATCCCAATGCTCATGTACGACGAACACAAGGTGGAGGATCTGGATACGAAAATGGAGGATCACTGCGCGGACGAATGGCGGTATATGTGCATGTCGCGGCCAATCAAGCCGACGGTACCGGCAGAAGCACCGCCGGTTCTGTTTGATCCCCTGGACATGATGAAAAGGAGGTAAGGCCATGCTGGCACCACAACTGACGGAGACTGAGAAGCAGACCATGATGACGGAGGTCTTTCTCGGATACAACCACAACCTCGAGCTGGCGGACGGGGAGTTTTACGACATGGAGAATCTGTCGGCGGATGAGTACCCACTGCTCGCGCCGCGGCCAAGGCGGGGGACGGCGCAGGCAATCGAGGGGGTGCAGGGCGTTCTGGCGAAGGACGCGCTGTGCTGGGTGCAGAATCAGGTGCTTTACATCAATGGCGCTTCCATGGAGAGCTACATGCCGGCGGTCAGCATCAAGGCGGGGGAAAAGCAGCTCATTTCCATGGGCGCGTATCTGTGCATCTTCCCGGACGGGATCTACTTCAACACCGAGAAGTATTCCGACAACGGGTACATGGGGCAGGAGAATGTGGTCGACGCGGCAAGCACGAACATTGACATTTCCCTGTGTCTTGTCGACGGGACGGCGCTGACGGTCAGTTACACGCAGGCCAGCCAGCCGGAGAGCCCGTCGAACGGGCAGTACTGGCTCGACACGTCCGGCAAGCTCCACACGCTCAAGCAGTGGGCGGAGGCAACAAGCCAGTGGGTATCCGTGCCGACGGTGTATCTGAAGCTTTCCGCGAACGGCATCGGGAAGGGCTTTAAGCAGTACGACGGCATCCGGCTTTCGGGGCTGACCGGAAACGAGCAGGTCGAGAAGCTCAACGGCAGCCAGATCCTGTACGACGTGGGCGAGAGCTACCTCGTGATCGTGGGCCTCGTCGACGAGACGACGAAGGTGACGAGCGGGACCGTGAAGACGGCGCGGAAGGTCCCAAGCATGGACTTCATCACCGAGAGCGGGAATCGGCTGTGGGGCTGCAAGTACGGCGTGGCGGACGGCGAGACCGTCAATGAGATCTACTGCTGCAAGCTGGGCGATTTTAAGAACTGGGAGTGCTACCAGGGCGTGTCGACGGATTCATGGCGCGCGAGCTGCGGCACGGACGGAAAGTGGACAGGCGCGGCGACGCTGGCCGACAGTCCGATTTTCTTCAAGGAAGACTGCTTCCATCGGGTGTATCCGTCGGCGACGGGGGCACATCAGGTGGTCGTGCAGAAATGCGCGGGTGTGCAGAATGGGTCTGCCAAGAGCCTCGTCGTGGTGGACGACCGGCTGTATTACAAATCGCGGATGGGCGTCTGCGTGTACGACGGGAGTTTGCCGCAGGAGATCGGCAGCTGCTTCGGGACGAAGCTCTACTACAATGCCGTCGCGGGCGGCGCCAGAGGAAAGTATTTCATCAGCATGGAGGATGAAGGCCATAACTGGTCGCTGTTCGTCTACGACACCCGCAAGGGGTTATGGCACAGGGAGGACGATACCCACGCGGCGGACTTCGCCAGGGTGGACGATGAGCTGTATTTTCTCGAGAATGGAACGCTCAGGACTGTCTATGGCTCGGTCGGGACGCTGGAAGACAGTGTGCAGTGGATGGCGGAAACGGGGATCATGACGTATGGACTCGTCGGGAAGAAGTATGTGTCCCGGATCAACCTGCGGATGCAGCTGCCGAAGGGGTCGAGCGTCGACTTCTGGGTGCAGTACGATTCCGATGGAGTTTGGCGGCACTGCGGGCATATCGAGGGACGGGGGCTGCGGACCTTCCTGCTGCCCATCCGCCCGGCTCGGTGCGACCACCTGAAGTTCCGGCTGACGGGGAAGGGCGAGATGAAGCTGTTCAGTCTGGCACGGGTGCTGGAAGCGGGGAGTGATGCGTAATGGGATCTTTGACACTGGCATACCCGTCGATCGCGGGGAAGACGACGCAGGAGCAGCTGGAGAGCATGCGCAGGTATCTGTGCAGCGTGACGGAGCAACTGAATCTGGCGGACTGGTCGGCGAAGGCGACGCTGACGGAGATCGCGCAGGCAATCGACGCGGACAGCCTGCCGGAGGCGGAGAAGAAGACAACGCTTTCGGGATACGCGGCTTTGAAGTCGCTCATCATCAAGACAGCGGACTTCGCGGCGGCGAATTCGGAGACGTGGTCGACGAAGCTGTCGGGCAGCTATGTGGCGATCTCGGACTTCGGAAAGTATCTCGAAAAGACGCAGCTGACGATCGAGGGCAATTCCGTCGGCATCAAACAGCTGTATGACTACACGGCGGGCGTCAACAATCAGTTCTCGGTGAATTCGCAGCAGTATATCAAGACGGGGCTGCTGTATTACAACGACGTGACGCCGGTGTACGGCGTGGGCGTGGGGAACATCGAGACGAAGGTGACGGACGGCGGCGAACGGGTCATCGACCAGACGAAGAACGAGCTGGTGACGGTGACGCCGGACCGGGTGAGCTTCTGGCAGGACGGGAAGGAGGTCGCGTATTTAAGCGACAAGAAGCTGCATTTCCCATCCGGGACGCTGGAGGCGGCGGGGGCGGTGCTGTCGGGGAAGATCACGGCAGCAGCCGACTCGACGTTCGGCCCGTGGACGATCTCGGAAAGCAGCATTTTCCGCAAGGCCAACGAATTTGGGGGCAGCGCAAGCATGTACTTCGGCACGAGCGGGCTTTCCATCAAGGACAAATTCAAGGTCGACGCGAACGGCAAGCTGACGTGCACGGGGGCTGAGATCGGCGGAACAATCAACGCGACGGATCTGAAGCTCGACGGTACGAGCATCCAGACGAAGCTCAAGCAGATCATGGATGAGATCAACATCATCAGCAACGGTCTTGAGATCGCGGGCACAAATTTCTCCAACGGCACGATCGGCGGCGCGGAGGGCAGTCTGCAGTTTACGTCCTCCAGCACGGCGGAATATGCGGTCAATCTGTCCGGCCCGGCGGTGCGCATCAAGTCGACAAAGGGCTCTGTGTATCTGCAGAACAAGGATGAAAGCGCGTGGATCCAGCTGCTCGCAAGCGGGAAGATCATTTTCCATGCAGCATCCATCGAGGGGATCAGCACCGCAACGCCGGTGTTTGGGTGAGGATATGGCGACGTATACGGAAAAATGCTATACCGACAATGGTGGAACGCTGATGGCGACGTTGACCGAAGAAATAGAGGGGACAGAAATTGCGGTCACAGATACGCTGGCCTACAAAACATATGGGAAGGCATATGTTTTTATGATATGCAGAGGCGCAGGGCAGATGGATCGCTGGATCAAGGGCGAAAGCATCAATTTAAACCGGATACAACAAGGCGGCTCCGTGATAAGATTTTACTTTGTCCGTCGCGTTCAAGTTTCAGATTTTGCGTGGACAGACAATGATGATGAAAAAATCAAGGCTGGGCAGCATGTGTCGAATCTGACCGCAGCTGCGATGAATGACTTGTATCAAAAGCTGATCGCTATGAGCGAGCTGACAGGGGTGCGGGCTGATACTGTTCCTACAATTGTGCCTGGGGATACTATAACGGCAAGCATTGTCAGCCAGGCGTTTAATGGGATAGGGGGAGGGCTGTTATATGTCGATGAAGATGCGAGGCAAGCAATGTATGATGGGGTTAAGCCTGACAGCATCAAAAAAGGAGCCCCGATTTATGCACGGATACTGCTGAACATGAAGGCCGGAGTAAACAAGCTGATTCAGGCAATGCGGCCATAGCGGCGGAAGGAGATTGAAATGAACATCACAAAGGCAATCGTGCAGCTGCGGGAGCGGCTGATCATGGACATCAACCGGGCGGGGCTGCCGCCGGTCGTGGTGGGGCTTGTGCTGGACGGAATCCGGCATGAGGTCGAACTGCTGACGGCAGCAGATATGCGGAAGGAGGACACAGAGGATGCAGGAAGAGCAGATGCAGCTGAGAATGCAGAATGAGCAGGCGAGCGGGCTGATGGCGCGAAAGGCCATCGGCGAAGAGCAGGCCAGAAAGGCCATGGACACGCTGCAGAAATACCGGCAGGGAAAGAGCGCCCTGGAGGCACGGGTCATTGCGTCGGAGGACTGGTGGCGCATGCGCAGCTGGCAGCGGATCCAGAAGGGGAACCCGGAGGACGACAAGTGGACGTCGGCGTGGCTCTTCAACGTCATCATGGGCAAGCACGCGGACGCGATCGCGGCCTATCCGTCCCCGGCCATCCGCCCGCGGGAACCGGACGACCGGGAGGAGGCAGCGAAGCTTTCCTCGGTGCTGCCGGTCATTCTGGAACAGAACGACTTCGAAGAGGTCTATTCGGACAGCCAGTGGACGAAACTCAAGCAGGGCACGCTCATCTGGCACGTGAAGTGGGATTCTTCGAAGCTGAACGGCCTCGGGGATATCTCGGTGCAGCCGGTGGATATTCTGTCTTTCTTCTGGGAGCCGGGCGTGCGGGATTTGCAGAAGTCGAAGAACATCTTCCTAACGGAGATGGTGGACAACGATCTGCTGGTCGAGAAGTACCCGGAGCTGCGGGGAAAGCTCAACTCCAATCCGCAGATCCAGCAGAAGTACAACACGGACGACGTAATCAATTTTGACAACAAGTCGATGGTGGTGGACTGGTATTACAAGAAATATCAGAACGGACGGCAGGTGCTGCACTTTGCGAAGCTGGTGGGCGACACCATCCTGCAGGCGACGGAGAACGACACAGAGCAGAGGTATGACACGATGACCATGCCGGACGGCAGCATCGTGCAGCAACCGGTCGGAAAGCCCATGGCGGAGACGGGCCTGTATGACGACGGGGAATACCCGTTCGTGGTCGACGCGCTGTTCCCGGTGGAAGGCAGCATTGCCGGGTATGGCTATATCGACATCGGCAAGTCGACGCAGGAGCAGATCGACCGGATGAACCAGGCAATCGTGAAGAACGCGATCATGACGACGACGCCTCGGTGGTTCAAGCGGTCGGACGGGTCGGTCAATGAGCAGGAATTCGCGGACTGGACGAAGCCGTTCGTGCATGTGGATGGGAATCTGGGGCAGGACAGTCTGGTTCCGATCCAGGTGAACATGCTCAACAGCAATTACATTGCGATCTTGCAGAACAAAATTGAGGAGCTCAAGTGGACGACGGGAAACACGGACGTCAACAACGGCGCGACGAGCTCCGGCGTGACGGCGGCATCGGCCATTGCAGCGCTGCAGGAGGCGTCCGGCCGGAGCAGCAAGGACTCCACAAAGTCGGCTTACCGGGCCTACGCGCGGATGATCCGGATGGTCATTGAGCGGATCCGGCAGTTCTACGATCTGCCGCGGCAGTTCCGGATCGTCGGGCAGCGCGGAGCGGAACAGTTTGTGCAGTACAGCAATCAGGGATTGCAGCCACAGACGCTCTACGGCGCGAACGGGCAGCCGGACGGGCTGCGGAAGCCGGTCTTCGACATTGAGGTCTCGGCGCAGAAGGCGAGCGAGTACACGTCCATGGCGCAGAACGAGCTGGCGCTGCAGTTCTTCCAGCTGGGGTTCTTCAACCCGCAGATGGTCGACCAGGCGCTATCTACACTGGACATGATGGACTTCGACGGGAAAGACTCGATCATCCAGAAGGTCCAGGAGAACGCGGACCTGCAGCAGCGGCTGGTCGAGTGGCAGCAGCTGGCGCTGGCGCTGGCAGACCGGTACGATCCGGTCATGGGTGAGGGGCTGGCGCAGCAGATCCTGCAGGAGGGCGGACAGGCAGTCCCGCAGGCGAGCACCGCGGCAGCAAAGAAGCCGGAGATCAACACCGGCGAGACGCAGGAGCCGAAGATCGTGGAGAATGCGCGCAAAAAGTCGGAAGAAAGCACGCAGCCGGGATAAGAACCGACGATTGCGGCGGCCCGTTCTGGCAGGATTATTTCTGCCTGGCGTGGGGTGAAGTTGGGAAAAGTTTGTGCTACGATGATTTTAGAATAAACGCCAGAAAGGAATTTACAGCATGGAAGGCGAATTCACGGGCGCAAGCGCTCAGACCATGGGCGCAGCTGACGTCGCCGGTCAGCAGAGCGGGCAGGAGGCAGCCGCACAGGCGCAGGTGCAGCAGCAGCCGGTCAACGTCCCCGACGCTCAGGGACAGGGCACACAGGAAGAAACGTTCGACAGCTTGATCCGGGGCCGGTACAAGCAGGACTTTGATTCTGCGGTGCAGAAGGTCGTAAAGCAGCGCGTGCGCGGGCTGAACCAGTACAAGGGGCAGGCCGAGGCGATGGCACCGATCATCGACCAGCTGGGCGCGCTCTATGGGATCGACACGTCGGACCCGCGGAAGACGGACTTCGCGGCACTGGCACAGCGCTTTTCCGCTGACGAGCGGCTTTATAGCGCGGAGGCCATGGAAAAGGGCATGTCGGCGGACGCCCTCAAAAAGGAGTACGCCGGCAGGGCCGAGAATACGGCCATGCGGCGGCAGCTGCAGGAGTACCAGATGCGAGAAGCCTTTGCCGGGATCCAGGCAGACTTTGCCCGGGATGTGACGGCGCGGTACGGTGCGGACTTTGAGACCGAGATGCAGAACCCGGATTTTGCGCGGCTCATGGGCGCGGGCGTGCCGCCGAAGACGGCCTATGAGGTCATCCATCAGCAGGAGATCGCACAGGCACAGGCACAGCTGGTGGCGAACCAGGCGCGGGAAAACGTCATGCGGACCATCCAGGCGCAGGGCGCGCGGCCGCAGGAGATCGGCTCCGGCGCTGCGGGCGGAGAGAACGTCCCGATGAAAACACACTGGTCACGCGCGGAGGTGGAGGACATGCGCCGCCGCGCAGCAAGAGGGGAGCGAGTGATCCCCTGAGAAAGGAGATAGGAAATCATGTTTGAATCCAAAGTCGGATTTCAGTTTTTTGCTGACGCCGGTACGCTCGTCAACGCGACCGGCAACTACGTAAACGCAGGCACCGGTCAGACGACCGCATTCAGCGGCAACGACACGCTCGCGCCGACCATGAAGACGTTCTACGACACGCAGCTGCTCGAGAACGCACGGCCGAACCTCGTGCATGCGCAGCTGGCAGGCCGTCAGGCGCTGCCGCGCAACCACGGCAAGACCGTCGAGTGGCGCAAGTGGAACACGCTGAAGGACGCGGAGGAGCTGACCGAAGGCGTCATCCCGACCGGCCAGAAGATGGGCCAGACCAGCACGACCGGCGCGATCAAGCAGATCGGCCTGTACGTGACGGTCTCGGATCAGCTGGAGCTGCATGCGCTGGACAACGTCATCCTGGGCGCGACCGAAGAACTCGGCGCTTCCGCCGGTACGTCCATCGACAAGCGCGTGCGCGACGCGGTCGTGGCAGGCTCGAACGTGCAGTACTGCGACAAGGTCGCAGCGGGCGGCGCGCATACGGCAGTCACCAGCCGCGCAGGCCTCGACCTGACGGCGAAGCTGACGCCGGACGAGGTCAACAAGGCCGTAACGACGCTGAAGAAAATGAAGGCTCCGAAGATCGACGGCAAGTACGTCGCCATCATCCATCCGTCGGTCGCATACGACCTGCGGTCCTCGGACGCATGGGTCGAGGCGCACAAGTATGCAGACGTCACGCCGCTGTTCTCGGGTGAGATCGGCGAGCTGCACGGCGTCCGGTTTGTCGAGACGACGGAGGCGAAGATCTTCAACAACTCGACCTGCCCGGTCAAGACTGAAGCGTCTGGCGGAGGAACGACGGTCTACTACAGCGTGTACGCGACGCTGTTCCTCGGCAAGGACGCATACAAGATGATCGATCCGGAGGGCGGCAATCTTGAGATGATCGTCAAGGGCAAGGACGAGATCGGCGGCCCGCTGAACCAGTTCTCGACCGTCGGCTACAAGGCCGAGATGGCGGCGAAGCTGCTGTACGAGGACCGCATGGTCCGCGTGGAGAGCTGCAGCGCATACTCCGGTACGGACGAAGCCAACTGAGAAAGGAGCACATACAATGGCAACTGAGAAGACCGCTGCGGCGGCTGCACAGGCAAACCCGGAAGACGTGTGGGACGTCATGAAGACGATCTATCTGCCCCGCGGGCAGGAGAACGAGGAGCAGAGCCGCTTTGTGGCGGTAAACGGACGGACGTTCATGGTGCCGAAGGGCAAGGACGTGCAGGTCCCGCTGCCGGTGTATGAGGTTCTGATGAACGCGCGGATGGCGGAGGAAGAAGCCTTCCGCCGCGCGCAGGCGGACAACTGACAAGTGAATGCCCATGACGGCATGAAGCAGAGGAAGGGGCAGAAATGCCCCTTCTTTTGGTAAGGAGGGGACTATGAAAATCAGAGAAGCAATCGAGACGGTCGACCGGTTACTGCAGAACCAGTACGAGACACCGGATAAGGTCCGGTGGCTGTCGGAGCTGGACGGGATCGTGTACCGGGATATCATATGTACACACGAGCACGAGAAGGAACCGGAGCCGTTCACGGGCTATGGGGAGGACGTGGATCTGGAAACGGAGCTGCTGATCCCGTGGCCGTATGATGAAATTTACCGCTGGTATCTGGGGATGAAGATCTGCGACGCCAACGGGGAGACGACGAAGTATGCAAACGAGGCGGCGAAATACAACAGCTACTATCAGGGGTATTTCAACGCCTACAACCAGGCGTACATGCCGAAGCAGTACGCGACACACTTCAAGCTTTAAGGCGGTGAGACTATGAGCGTATATCGAGTAGAGTCGGGCGGCAGGGCCCCGGCGGGGCTTTCAGCCGGCGACGAGGTTGTGACCGGGGGCGGAACGTACCGCATTACGGGCGTGAACGCGGACGGAAGCTATCAGTCGCAGCTGGTGAACAAGAACCAGACGACGCGCAACTATGGCGGAAGCTACCAGACCCGGAACAGCCCATACACCATGTCCGGTGTTTCGGACTACACGAGAAGCAAGCTGAACGGACTGGAGGGAGGCTATACGCCGTCGGGCAGCGTGCAGGCGGCGCAAGCGTATCTGGAGCAGGTCAAGGCCAGCAAGCCGGGCGCGTATCAGTCCCGATGGGACGATGAGCTGACGAGTCTGTATGACCAGATCCGGAACCGGAAGAAATTCAGCTATGACATGGGGACGGATCCTCTGTACCAGCAGTACCGGGAGCAGTATCAGCGTCTCGGGCGGCTAGCCATGCAGGACACGATGGGGCAGGCGGCGGCACTCACGGGCGGCTATGGCTCGACCTACGGTGAGCAGGTGGGCCAGCAGGCGTACAATGCGTATCTGCAGAACCTCAACGACATCGTGCCGCAGCTGCAGCAGCAGGCATATCAGCGGTATCAGGATGAGGGGACGGACCTTTATAAACAGTACAGCCT
>CDZW01021598.1_pt1 | contig 44790 bp, 37 predicted proteins | sample 557511 | NCBI WGS metagenome assembly CDZW01 (sample SAMEA3182067, study PRJEB8094) | gut metagenome | biome: human; feature: gut; material: Stool; isolation source: human stools | place: Canada | collected 2013-03-05 | reverse complement strand
GGCATCTGATCCTTCAGGTGGCTGATGGGAGAAGGAGTGCGCACGCCGGCCACGACGTCCTCGCCCTGTGCATTGATCAGGTACTCGCCCATCAGCTTCTTAGCGCCGGTGGCGGGGTCACGGGTGAATGCAACGCCGGTGCCGGAACGGTCGCCGGAGTTGCCGAATGCCATCTGCTGCACGTTGACAGCGGTGCCCCACTCGTAGGGGATCTCGTTCATCTTACGGTAGACGTTGGCACGGGGGTTGTCCCAGCTGCGGAACACAGCCTTGACAGCCTCGATCAGCTGATCACGGGGATCCTGGGGGAAGGGACGGCCTTCGTTCTCCTCGTAGATCTTCTTGAAGGTGCCCACCAGTTCCTTCAGGTCGTCAGCAGTCAGGTCCACGTCGTTCTTGACGCCCTTGGCTTCCTTCATCTTGTCGATCTCGACCTCGAACAGGCTCTTCGGGACCATCATAACGACGTCGGCGAACATCTGGACGAAACGGCGGTAGCAGTCGTAAGCAAAGCGGGCGTTGCCGGTCTTCTTGGCCAGGCCCTCAACAGCCTCATCGTTCAGGCCCAGGTTCAGGATGGTGTCCATCATGCCGGGCATGGACTGACGAGCACCGGAACGGACAGACACCAGCAGGGGGTTAGTGTTGTCGCCGAACTTCTTGCCGGTGATCTCTTCCAGGCCCTTGAGGTGCTCAAAGATGTCAGCAGTGATGGCGTCATTGATCTGACGGCCGTCTGCATAGTACTGGGTGCAGGCGTCAGTAGTAATGGTAAAGCCCTGCGGCACCGGCATACCGGCGGCGGTCATCTCAGCCAGACCAGCGCCCTTGCCGCCCAGAGTGTTCTTCATGGTGACTTTGTCGCCACCGAAAGCATCGTTGCCTTCGCTGAAGTAGTACAGATACTTTTTGCTCATGCGTTGTTTACCTCCCATAGTTCACGGCCGTGCCGGAAGGGCCCGTCCGTCTCATCGTTTACCTTTGTCTCAATAGGCGATGAACATTGTTTCGTGAATGCTAAACTATTATACCAAAAAATCCAAGGGTTGCCACCATGCAAAATCCCGAATTTGTTTGGTGTTTTTTATGCAAATCACTTGAATTTTACCAAGTTTTCCGGTAATATAAAATGGGAGAAAGTTCGAGAGGTTTTTCTTTTTCTGACGCGATTTCTTCGTCTGTTGGATACAACTTTCTATCCCTGAAACTTCAAACATTCTTTTTGTCGGTACAAAGCTCCTGCTGCATCTGCATCCGGGTGCACCGGGCCGCATCGTCCCGCGGGAGCCGTACCGGAAGGGAGCTCCTGAACCATGGAAAATTGTGTTTCTTCCGCTGCACTGGATGCAGCGCGTACCCGTCTGGACGCCGCCGAGGCCGCCCGTGAAACGATCCTGCTGCAGCACATCGCCAACGGCGTGATCATCGACAGCCGCACCGTGCAGATCGCACCCGACGTGCAGATCGCACCGGGGGCCGTCATCCTGGCCGGCACCATCCTGCGGGGCCATACCATCATTGGGGCAGGCTGCATCATCGGCCCCAACACCCTCATCGAGGACAGCATCGTGGACGAGGGCACCACCGTCAACGCCAGCCAGGTCTACGGCAGCCACCTGGGCCCTCACAACAACATCGGCCCCTTCACCCATGTGCGGGTGAACACGGTCACCGATTACGGTGTGCATCTGGGTGCCTATGTGGAGACCAAGAATTCCAACTTTGCCCGCGGCAACACGGTGAGCCACCTGACCTACATCGGCGACAGCGACGTGGGCAAGTACTGCAACTTCGGCTGCGGCACCGTCACCTGCAACTACGACGGCAAGGACAAGTTCCGCACCACCATCGGGGACTACTGCTTCATCGGCTGCAACACCAACCTTGTGGCCCCGGTCAAGGTGGGCGACGGTGCCTACACCGCCGCCGGCAGCACCATCACTCAGGATGTGCCCGCACAGGCGCTGGGCATCGCCCGGGAGCGCCAGACCAATCTGGAGGGCTGGGCTGAACCGAAGATGGAAGCCTACATCGCCAAGAAGCAGAAGCTGGAAGCCGACCAAAATAAGTGATAATTTGATTTTCTTCTGGGAGGGCAACTCGTATGAAGTCTGAGACGTTCCGTAAGCAGGCCCTGAGCCTGATCATCTTTTTCGTGGCCATTGCGGCGGTGTTCGCGCTCACCCGCCTGCGCAGCGACCCCGCCGGGAAGCAGGCGCAGACCATCCTGACCCTGCTGCTTTCCAGCTCCGATGCCGTGGAACCGGCGGCGGACGATTCCTACACCGCCAGCGAGCCGGGCCTTGTGCAGGTGGATGACGGCGGCTTTGCGGCTTTCTATCAGGCACAGTTCGGGGATTGCATGACGCAACAGTGTCTGGAAAAGCTCCTTGCGAACCGTCTGCCCACCCGCATTGCCTCGCTTTCCGGCCAGCCCGCGGGGCTCACCCTGCAAAAGCGCTCCGGTGCCGACCACTGCTATGATTTTTCCGCAGACCTGCAGGCCGCCGACGGAACCACCACGGCCAGCGTCACCGGCACCATCACCATGGTAAAAGAGGATGGCGCGTGGAAGGCCTCTGACCTCACGCTGAACCTGAAATAAGCATTTTCTGCCTCCGGCCTCTGTATGGTCGGGGGCATTTTCGGTTCTTTCACCCGGAATCCGTTTCTTTTTTCGCGCGCGTATGTTATACTGAATAGCTGTATCCCATTCTATTTTTCAGAGAAAAGGTTAAACAAACAACATGAACACAAACGATATCTGGCTGATCGCCGGCCTGGGCAACCCCGAGGCCAAATACGACGGCACACGCCACAACGCGGGCTTTGCCGCGCTGGACTACCTGTCCGGCAAATGGGGCATCAGCGTGAGCAAGACCAAATTCCAGGGCCTGTGGGGCCAGGGTGAAGTGGACGGCCACAAGGTGGTGCTGCTCAAGCCCCTGACTTACATGAACCTTTCCGGCGATTCCATCGCGCCGCTGGCGGGCTTTTTCAAGATCCCGGCCGACCATGTCATCGTCCTGTGCGACGACATCACCCAGAATCCCGGCAAGCTGCGCATCCGGCCTTCCGGCTCGGCAGGCGGCCACAACGGCCTGAAAAGCATCATTGCCCGGCTGGGAGGCGACGGTTTCCCCCGCATCCGCATCGGTGTGGGAGCCAAGCCCCGCCCGGACTACGACCTAGCGGATTGGGTGCTGGGCAAGTTCCCGGCCGAGGACGCCAAGGCTCTGGCGGACCGCTGCCCGGACATCGAAGCTGCCGCCAAGCTCATCATGGACGGCAAGCTGGGGCTGGCACAGAGCAAGTACAACGGGTAAGACTCGATATCGTCCCATTTTCCGGAAAGGAGGTTTTCCATGTACGAAGCCCTGTTGAAAGCGACCCAGGAATACCAGAAGATCGCGGCCAGCTTTGCAAAGCCCGGCCCGGCAGCGCTGTTCGGTCTGCCCCCGGCAGGCCGGGCCCTGCTGTATGCCGCTTTGCAGAAGGATCTGGGCCGGGTGCTCTGCATCGTGACCCCGGGCGAAGCCGAGGCCACCCACTTTGCGGATGACCTCAAGGCGCTGGGCCTTGCCGCGGCGGTGTTCCCGCCCCGGGACTTCATGCTGCGCCCGGTGGAGGGTGCCGGGCGCGAATACGAGTATCGCCGCCTTTCGGTGCTGGGTGCATTGGCGGGCGGGCGGCTGCAGGCCGTGTGCGTCCCTGCCGAAGCCCTGTTGCAGTACACGGTGCCCCGCGATGAATTCCTGAAAAACACCCTCACCCTCAAGCCCGGCATGGTGTACAACCGCGAAGCGCTGGTGGCCCGGCTGTTTGCCGCCGGGTATGTGCGCCGCAGTCAGGTGGACGGCCCCGGCCAGTTCAGCGTGCGCGGCGATATCGTGGACATCTATGCCCCGGATATGCGCCAGCCTGCCCGTGTGGAATACTGGGACGATGAGATCGACTCTATGGCCTCCTTTGACCTGCTGACCCAGCGGCGGGACGGCGCACTGGAAAAGATCTACCTTTCCCCTGCCCGCGAAGTGCTGTTCGGCAGCACCGAAGAGACTGCCGAGGCCCTGCGTGCCGCTGTGAAAAAGGCCCGCGGCAAACACCGCACCGCGCTGGAAAAGGCCACCGAAGCCGACCTGTCCCAGCTGGACTCCGGCCTGATGCCGGAAGCCATGGACAAGTATTACGGCATCCGCTACCCGGAACCGGCCACCCTGCTGGATCATCTGGACGCGCCCCTGTTCATTCTGGACGAGGTGGGCGGCATCCGCGATGCCCAGAAGGCCACCGAATTCCGCCGCAGCGAGGAGCTGACCGGCCTGCTGGAAGAGGGCGTGCTCTGCCCCGGGCTGGATGTGCTGTACCAGACCATGGACGATCTGGTCATCGCCGCCCAGAAGCAGAGCACCCTGCTGTGCGAGAACTTCCTGCGCGGCATGAACGAGTTCAAACTGAAAGACCTCATCAATGCCGAGGCCTTTGCGGCCCCCAATTGGAACGGCGACCTTGCCTCCCTGCGGGAGGACCTGGACCCGCTCCTTGCACAGGGGTACGCCATCACCCTGTTTTCCGGCACCCCCAAGGGTGCCGCTGCCCTCACCCGTGACCTGGCCGACAAGGGCTACTCGGTGAGCATGAGCCGGGATGTGCGCCCCGCCAAGGGCATCGTACAGGTGCTGCCGGGCCATCTGACCGCCGGGTGCACCTTCCCGTTTGCTCACGCGGCCGTGCTCTCGTCCCGCCGGCATGGTCTGGACGAAGAGACCGCCGCCGAAACCAAAAAGCGCAAAAAGAACAAGAACGCCCTGTCCAGCCTTTCCGATATCAAGCCCGGCGACTATGTGGTGCACCAGAGCCACGGCATCGGCATGTATGCGGGCATCCAGCGGCTGGAAGTGCAGGGTGCCATCAAGGATTACCTCAAGGTGCAGTATTCCGGCTCGGACGTGCTGTATGTGCCCGTCACCCAGCTGGACCTGCTGAGCCGCTACACCGCCCCCGGCGACGAAGAAAAGGTCAAGCTGGCCAAACTGGGCGGTGCCGAGTGGCAGCGCACCCGTGCCAAGGTCAAAAAGGCCACCGAGGAGATGGCGCAGGAGCTCATCGAGCTGTATGCCCGCCGTCGGCAGGCCACCGGCTACGCCTTCCCGCCCGACGGCGACTGGCAGCGGGACTTTGAGACCCGTTTCGACTACGACGAGACGGACGATCAGCTCAACGCCACCGCCGAGATCAAACAGGACATGGAAAAGGGGTACCCCATGGACCGGCTGCTCTGCGGCGACGTGGGCGTGGGCAAGACCGAAGTAGCCCTGCGGGCCGCCTTCAAGTGCGTGATGGGCGGTAAGCAGTGCGCCATTCTGGCCCCCACGACCCTGCTGGCCTGGCAGCACTACAACACCATCCTCTCCCGCATGGAGGCCTTCCCCGTGAAGGTGGAGATGATGTCCCGCTTCCGCACCGCCAAGCAGCAAAAGGAGACCCTGCGGGGCCTGCAGTCCGGCAGCGTGGACATCGTGGTGGGCACTCATCGGCTGCTGTCCAAGGACGTGAAGTTCCACGACCTGGGCCTTGTGATCATCGACGAGGAACAGCGCTTCGGCGTCAAGCACAAGGAAAAGCTCAAGGAGAACTTCATCGGGGTGGACATGCTCACCCTGTCGGCCACCCCCATTCCCCGCACCCTGAACATGGCCATGAGCGGCATCCGGGACCTTTCCACCATCGAGCAGCCGCCCATTGAGCGCCAGCCCGTGGAGACCTTTGTGCTGGAGTACAACGACGTGATCCTGGCCGAGGCCATGAAAAAGGAGCTGGCCCGCGGCGGGCAGGTGTATTACCTGCACAACCGGGTGGACAACATCGAGGCCTGTGCCGCCCATGTGAGCCAGATGGTGCCCGGTGCCCGGGTGGGCATTGCCCACGGCAAGATGACGGAGGAGGAGCTGAACCCCGTGTGGCAGCACCTGCTCAACGGAGAGATCGACATTCTGGTGTGCACTACTCTGATCGAGACCGGCATCGACGTGCGCAACTGCAATACCCTCATCATTGAGGACGCCGACCGCATGGGTCTGGCTCAGCTGTACCAGATCCGGGGTCGGGTGGGCCGCAGCGGCCGCAAGGCCTACGCCTACTTCACCTTCCGGCGGGACAAGACCCTGACAGACATTGCCCAGAAGCGGCTGTCCGCCATCCGTGAGTTCACGGCCTTTGGTTCCGGCTTCCGCATCGCCATGCGCGATCTGCAGATCCGCGGTGCCGGCAGCCTGCTGGGCCACAGCCAGCACGGCCACATGGAGGCCGTAGGCTACGACCTCTACGTCAAGATGCTGGGGCAGGCCATCGCCCGCGCCAAGGGCGAGCCGGTGCAGCGCGACAAGAGCGAATGCCTGGTGGACCTGCGGGTGGACGCCTACATCCCGGAGAAATACATCGCCGACGGGCCGGGCCGCATCGAGGCCTACAAGCGCATTGCCGCCATCCAGACCCCGGAGGACGCCGCCGACGTGCTGGACGAGCTCATCGACCGCTACGGTGACCCGCCGCCCTCGGTGAGCGACCTGGTGAACGTTTCGCTGGTGCGGGTGCAGGCCACCGCCGTGGGCGTGTACGAGGTGACCCAGAAGAAGGAAACCATCGTGCTGAATCTGGAACACCTGGATGTGCCCATGATCCGGGGCCTGCTGGTGGCCTTCAACGGCCGCGTCACCGCCGGGGCAGGCTCAAAGCCTTACCTTTCGGTCACCCTGCACCCCGACGAAAAGCCGCTGGAACTGCTGCAGAGCATCCTCAAGGCGATGGCGGAGATTTTAAAGCCCGCTGAATAACTCCTTCCGTCATTGCTTCGCAATGCCACCTCCCTCCCAGAGGGAGCTGTCGCGTCAGCGGCTGAGGGAGTTTTTTATACAATCACAACAACAGGAGCATTACACATGAAAAAGAAACTGCTTGCGCTGGTATGCGCACTCGTCATGATCTTCAGTCTGGCAAGCTGCGGCCTGTCCACCCCGGACACCGTGGGCAAGGTCGGCGACTTTGAAGTGTCCTCCGGCCTGTATCTGCTGGCCCAGTTCAGCGCCTACCAGCAGGCTGCCCAGCTGGCCGGCACCGACCAGGACGCCACCGACGTGAAAGCCTTCCTGAAGGAGACCATCACCACCGATGCCGACAGCGGCGAGACCGCCGTGGTCCAGGACTATGTGGCCGACAAGACGCTGGAGACCCTGCGCACCTTTGCCGCCATCGACGCCCGCTTTGCCGAGCTGGGCGGTGAGCTGACCGCCGAACAGACCCAGGTGGCCGACAACTACGCCCAGCAGCTGATGGACCAGTACGGCAGTACCTACACCGCCAACGGCATCGGCCTGGAGACCCTCAAGGCCTTTGAGCGCATCCAGCTCAAGCACACCCTGCTGCTGACGCTGGTGTACGGCCCGGACGGCGAAAGCCCCGTGGATGACAGCGACCTGACCGAGCATCTGGACAGCCAGATGTACGAGCTGGCCTATGTGAACATCCCGTTGTACAACACCAGCACCTTTGTGTCCGCCTCCGATGACCAGAAGGCCCAGATGCTGCAGCTGGCACAGGCGGCCGCCGCAAGCTGCAGCGAAACGCAGGACGGCTCGGTGTCCGAGCAGGTCAGCGCCCTGCATTCTGCCGCTTCTGCCGCCCTGCCGGACATCTACGCCGTGCTGGACTCCACCCCCGCCGAGGATGCTTCCAACGTGCAGACCGAACTGCTGACCGAAAGCGACCTGACCGGTGCCTTTACCCAGGACGGTGCCGCCGACGCCGTGCGCGGCCTTGTGTACGGCGAGGCCGCTGCCGTGCAGTACAATGCCGCTTCCATCATCCTGATGATGCGCATTGACCCGCTGCAGGTGTCCACGCTGGACGCCCTGCGCACCCAGATCCTGAGCGACATGAAGGGCGACGAGCTGGAAGATGCCCTCACCGCCTACGGCAGCACACTGGAGAATAACCTCAGCACCTCTGCCATGAACAAGATGCCCGCCAGCAAGATCGTGAACCCGTCCTCTTCCAGCAACAGCTGATCTGCCCCCAAACGCACAAAGGCCCCGCTTCCACACCCGGAAGCGGGGCCTTTTTTGGCGTTGTATTTTGGGGCGGAGCTTACGCGCCGCGCTCCCGCTCATCCTTCAGGATGTCCCGCATGTGCTGCAGGGTGTCCACGGTGCGGCGCAGCTCTTCGTCCCCCAGCTCGGTGCGCAGGCGGGCATAGCAGCGCTTCATGAAATCGCGTTCCTCAGCCATCAGCTCCACGGCCTTGCTGGTCAGCTCCACATAAGTGCGGCCGGCCTCCCGGTCGGTGAGCCAGCGCACATAGCCCTGGTCCTGCAGCTTCTCGATGCCTTTGGACAGCTCGGTCACCTTCACGCCCATCTCGGCGGCAAGGTCGGCCAGATAGAGTTTCTCGTCCGGGTGGCTCTCCTGCCGCATCTTGATGTAGAACAGCACCAGATAATCCGTGCGCCGGATGGTGCTGAACACCCGGTCCACGTCAAAATTGTGCAAGAAGAACCATTCTTCCGGGTGCTTCTGCATGGCTTCCTGTTTCATGGCACAGCCCTCCTGTTATCGTGCATCCCGCGGGATGTAGTCGTGGGTGCCGCCCAGGCTCTTGTAGGCCGGACGGATGATCTTGTTGGCGCTGAGCAGCTCTTCGATGCGGTGGGCACTCCAGCCCATGATGCGGGCCACGGCAAACAGCGGGGTGTACAGCTCCATGGGGATGCCCAGCATATCGTACACAAAGCCGCTGTAGAAATCCACGTTGGGGCTGACGCCCTTGAAGATCTTCCGTTCTTCGGCGATGAGCTGCGGGGCCATGCGCTCGATCTTGGCGTACAGGGCCAGGTCCTTGTCCCGGCCCTTCTCGTGGGCCAGCTGTTCCACATAGCCCTTGAACACCACCTCACGGGGGTCGCTGAGGGAGTAGACCGCGTGGCCCATGCCGTAGATCAGGCCCTTGTGGTCAAAGGCTTCGCCGTGCAGCAGCTTTTTCAGGTAGGTTTCCAGCTCTTCTTCGTCCTCCTGGTCGTGCAGATTCTCGCGGATGTTCTGCATCATCTGCATCACCATCAGGTTGGCACCGCCGTGGCGCGGGCCCTTGAGGGAGCACAGCGCCGCCGCCATGGCCGAGTAGGTATCGGTGCCGGAGGAGGTGACCACGCGGGTGGTAAAGGTGGAGTTGTTGCCGCCGCCGTGCTCGGCGTGCAGCAGCAGTGCCACATCCAGCACACGGGCTTCCAGCGGGGTGTACTGCATGTCCGGCCGCAGCATCCGCAGGAAATTCTCGGCGGTGGACAGCTGCGGGTCGGGCCGATGGATGTACATGCTGCCGTCCTTCTCGTAGTGGTCGTAGGCGTGGTAGGCATACACGGCCAGCATGGGGAAGATGCTGGCCAGCTGGATGCTCTGGCGCAGCACGTTGGGGATGGACAGATCCGATACCTTGGGGTCGTAGGAGGCCAGGGTCAGCACGCTGCGGGCCATGGAATTCATGATGTCGTGGCTGGGGGCCTTCATGATCACGTCCCGGGTAAAATTGGTGGGCATGGTACGGCACTCGCCCAGAACCCGGCAGAATTCTTCCAGCTTTTCCGGGTTGGGCAGCTCACCGAACAGCAGCAGATAGCCCGCCTCTTCAAAGGCAAAGCGGCCGCCGCGGCTGCCGTTGATCAGGTCCTTGACGTTGTAGCCGCGGTAGAGCAGCTGACCGTGGGCCGGGCGCTTGACGCCGTCCACATACTCAAAGGCGCGGATGTCCGAAATGTTGGTCAGGCCCGCCAGCACGCCCTTTCCGTTCTCGTCGCGCAGACCGGCCTTGACGCCATATTCCTGATACAGATCCTTGCTGATCTTATCATGCTGTGCACACAGCGGCTGCTGCTGGTCAAAATATCCCATCACGTTCTGCAGGTAGTCCATGGTGTGTTGCTCCTTTCCCCGGAGGCTGGCAGACGCAGCCGGTGCACCGGCCCGCGTTTCCAGCGGCATTTCATGTAAATTGAATACCCTTTCAGATTACAAAATGGATATTTCCATGTCAAGTAACCATTTGTAAACAAAAAACAAAATCTTGTCCGGTAAAAAATCCCCGGTGCAGTTCTCTGTTTCCTGCACCGGGGATCTTGCTCATTTTTTCGCGGGATTTGTCACTCTTGCAAACTCGGCGGCCAGTGCCGCATTCACCGAGCGCACCGCGTTGGCGTCCGGCTTGACGGCGGCACGGTCGTAGGTGAACAGCCCATTCACCTCGTCCTCCACATCGGTGAGCTGGGTGTACACCAGCGCCGAAAGGCCTTTTTCCAGCTGGGGCAGCACGGTTTTCAGCTGCAGCTTCTTGTAGCGGGCGGTCAGCTCCTGCCGGTCTTTGGCCGTGCTGTAGCCGTAGGTCTTGCGGGGCGGCTCGTTGCCGGGCATGGGCCAGGCAATGCCGCCGTATTCGCTGAGGGCCACCGTGCGCTTCTGCGGGCGGATGCGCAGCGGATAGAAATAATTGTGCAGGGAGTGCACATCGCCCCCGCCCTGGTCGAACCAGCCGCTGGCCTCGTCCACCAGACGGGTGCCGTCCAGCGTCCGGAGGGCCTGCACGGCTTTTCCGGCATCGAACTGCCCCCACCCTTCGTTGAAGGGCACCCAGCAGGCAATGCAGGGGTGGCACCGCAGCGCCTGTACCGTGTCGGCCAGCTCGTGGGCGTACTCCTCCCGGCCGGCGGGTTTTGCCCGACTCAGCAGGCGGCGGCAGGCTTTGCCGTCCGGGAAGCGGCGCAGCAGCGGCTGCAGCACATTGGTCAGGTAGGTGACGAACCACAAATTATAGGCGCTGCCGCCGTTGACGATGTCCTGCCAGACGATCAGGCCCAGCCGGTCGCAGTGGTAATACCAGCGCTGCGGCTCGATCTTGGCGTGCTTGCGCAGCAGGTTGAAGCCCAGCGCTTTCACCTCGCTGAGCTCCCGCTCCACGGCTGCGTCCGAGGGTGGCGTATACAGACCCTCCGGCCAGTAGCCCTGATCCAGCAGGCCGTTGAGTAGGATGGGCTTGTCGTTCAGGCAGAAGCGCAGCACCCCGTGGGCGTCCGGTGTACAGCTCCACTTGCGCAGGGCAAAGTAACTGTGCACCGTGTCGAGCCCGGCTTCCTCCCCCTGGTTGGTGCCCACCGTCAGGTCGTAAAGGAAGGGCGTGTCCGGGCTCCATGGGAAGAAATGCTCTTCCGGGATGTTCAGGGTCACTTCGCCGTCCTGGTCGGCCTCGTCGCTGCCCCAGTCCTCGGCGATGGTCACGCCCCCGGCCCGCACCATGGCCCACAGGTTGACCGCACCGCCGGGCTTTGCCGTGTGCACCCGCACCGTCACCGTGCGGGCGTCGTAGTCCGGGGTGACGGTCAGGGTCTGGATATAGTTGTCCGGCACCCGCTCCAGCCAGACGGTCTGCCAGATGCCGCTCTGGGCCGGGTAGAACATCCCGCCGGGTTTCAACGTCTGTTTGCCCCGGGCCTGGGTGCCGTGGCTGGTGGGGTCCTGCACGGCCACCCACAGGCTGTTGCGGTCGGTACCGTTGAGCAGGTCGGTAATGTCCAGTGTGAAGGGCCAGTAGCCGCCCCGGTGGCCGCCTGCCAGATGCCCATTGATCTGCACGGCGCAGGCATAATCCACGGCCCCGAAGTGCAGCAACACCCGGCCGCCCTCCCCCGCCGGCGGGGCGAACAGGCGGTGGTAGTGCAGCCACTGCCCCGGCTGCAGGGTGCGCCCCACCCCGGAGGCCGGGGCCTCCGGCGAATAGGGCACCAGAATGCTGCCCTGCCAGGCCGCAGGGTATTCGGCCGTCTGGGTGATGGCATACTGCCACGGGCCGTTCAGGATCTCACAGCTGTCCCGGCGCATGGCCGGGCGGGGATATTCTGCAAGAGGATGCATCCGCTCACCGCCTTTTGTTTGTTGGCTCCATTCTAGCACAGGGCGGGTGGTTTGTATAGCCGGGATGATTTAAAATCGAGGCTGCCGCGCCGCATACGCAAAAAGGCTGCCATGCCAAGCGGCACAGCAGCCTTTTGTTGTTTTTCTGAGAAAACCGGGTCAGGGCGCTTATTCGTCGTCCTCTTCTTCGTCGTCCTCATCGTCATCGTCCGACTTCGGCTTGTAGAAGATGCCGCTCAGGAAGATGCTGATGAAGTACAGCAGCACCATGGGGCCTGCCACCATGCACTGGGACACGATGTCCGGCGGGGTGACAACAGCCGCGATGAAGAAGATGATCACGATGGCCACACCGCGCACCTGCTTGAGGAGCGTGGGGTTGATGATGCCCATCTTGGACAGGATGATCGTGATCAGGGGCATTTCAAACACACAGCCGAAGATGATGAACATCGTCAGGCAGAGGTTGACGTAGCTCTCAATGCTGGTGGTGGTCTGAATGTACTCAGCGCCCTCGATGCCCGTGCTGAGGAACCGCAGCATAAAGGGCATCATGAGCTTGTAAGCAAACAGCACGCCCACGCAGAACAATGCCAGGCCCAGCAGCATGACCATCTTGAAGAAAAAGCTCTCGCTCTTTTTCAGGCCCGGCTTTGCAAAGGCGTAGATGTGGTAGAATGCCACCGGCACCGTGACCACCACGCCAGCCAGAATGGACACGCGGAAGTACTGCATCAGCTTTTCCTGCGGTGCAATGGACACGAACTGATAGTAATCGCGGCCCATGGCAGTGAGCAGGTCGATCAGGCGGTCTGCATAAGCCAGCGAGACCACAACACCCACCACAAACACCACTGCGCAGATGATGAGCCGGTTCCGCAGTTCCTTCAGATGGCCGGTCAGCGTCATGCTGCCGTCATCTTCCATGACCTCGGCTTTCTTTTTGCGCTTCATGTTCGTAGCCACAATTACTCCTCGTCTTCGTCCTTCTTAGCGGCCTTCTTCTCAGCCTTCTCCTCGGAATCGTCGGAATCCTCCGGCTCCTCCATGCCCTTCTTGAAGCCGTTGATGGTCTTGCCGAGCATCTTGCCCAGCTTCGGCAGGTTCTTGGGTCCAAAGATCAGCAGTGCAACAGCCAGGATGATCAGCAGTTCGTTGGTACCAATACGCATAATAAAAATCTCCTTTTTACTTTGCCGCGCCGCGTGGCGGGCTTATTGCTTGATGTATGACAACCGCGGGCGCGGTGTATCCAAACTTAAACGGTGGTTTCCTCTGCCGGGGCAGCCTCGGCAGCTTCCGGGGCCGCTTCCGCAGCCGGAGCTTCGGGTGCGGGGGCGGTTTCTTCCTGCACAGGGGCAGTCTCGGGCTTCTCTTCGGCCGGGGCCTCAGCCTTTTCGGCGGCAGCCTCGGCGGCGGGGGCTGCATTCTCTTCCGGCAGCTCCTCCACCGGCTCTTCGGCAGTCAGGTCGGTGACCTCTTCCTCCGCAGCCTTCTTGGCGGCTTCTTCCTTGCTGGTCTTGCCGATGCCGGTAAAGCCCTTGGTCACGTCCTTCACGCTGTTGTCGATGTCCTTCTTGATATCGGTCAGCGGAGCGACGGCCTCCTTGAGGGGAGCCTGGATCTCGTTCAGCGGCTCCACCACGTTCTTCTGGATCTCCTCGGATGCAGCGCCGGTGTACTTCTTCAGCTCACGCAGCATCTTGCCGATCTTCTTTGCGTAGACGGGCAGCTGATCCGGGCCGATGAACACGAACGCCACGATGACGACCACGACGAGTTCCCAAAAACCAATTTTCATAATGATCCAATTCCTTTCCTGTGCCGGTGTGGGTGTGCAGCCCTGCTTGGTGCAAAAATGTGCCGCAGCCTTTTTGCCCGCTGCCTTTTTTGCCCAGACCTGCGTGGGTTCGGCGCCGTTTGCGCCTTTGCTGCCACACTTATACCGAAATTTGGTGGACTGAATATGAATTTATTTTGAACATTTTATGAATGAGCGGGCGGACGCAGCGTTTTTGTCAACAAACAGTATTTTGTGGTTTGTATATACCATTTTGGAAACCGCATTTTCTCTTGCTTTTTCGCAGCCTGCGTATTATAGTGGTCTGCAGAACGGCCCCGGCGGGCGAAATTTGCAGCAGCAGAAACGGAACGTGACTCGTATGATCAGTCTGATCCTTGCAGAAAAGATCTTCTCGCTTTTTCTGATTATGTTTATGGGCTATGCGGTGGTGCACTGGGGCCTGCTGCACGCCGAGGACAGCAAGACCCTCTCGCTGATCTCGCTGTACCTGATCTCGCCCTGTGTGATCATCTCGGCCTTTCAGGTACAGTACACCCCGGATGTGCTGCACGGGCTGCTGCTGGCGCTGGCGGCGGCGGTTCTGCTGCACGTCGGCATCATCGTGGTGGTGAACCTGCTGGGTCACGCACTGCATCTGGACGCCGTGGAAAAGGCCTCCATGATCTACTCCAACGCCGGCAACCTGATCATTCCCATCGTGACGGCGGTGCTGGGCAAGGAATGGGTGATCTACTCCAGTGCCTTTCTGTCGGTACAGCTGTTTTTGCTGTGGAGCCACGCCAAGAGCATGCTCTGCGGCGAAAAGAGCTTTGCGTTGAAAAAGGTGCTCACCAACATCAACATGATCGCCATTCTGGCGGGTGCCGCCCTGTTTCTGCTGCACATCCAGCTGCCGGCCGTCATCGAGGATTCGCTGGACATGGTGGGCAGTGCCATCGGCCCCATCTCCATGATCATCCTGGGCATGCTGATGGCGGGCATGAACTTCAAAAAGATCCTGGGCTACCGCCGGCTGTGGCTGGTCACGGCCCTGCGGCTGGTGGGCATCCCGCTGGCAGCTGTGGCCCTGCTCAAGCTCAGCGGCCTGTCCCATCTGGTGCCGGACGGCCAGACCATCCTGCTGGTGAGCCTGCTGGCCACCTGCACCCCCTCGGCTTCCACCATCACCCAGATGGCGCAGATCTACGGCAAGGATGCCGACTACGCCAGCGCCATCAATGTGGTGACCACCCTCCTGTGCATCTTCACCATGCCGCTGATGGTGGCCCTGTACCAGCTATAAGTCCCCGCCCTGTTATACAGAACGTCCCCGTGCTCCGAAGAGTACGGGGACGTTCTTTGTTTCTGCCGTCCGGCGGTTTATACGGTCAGGGTCCGGTTCTGCGCCGGGTCCCAGTACACCAGCTCCACCCGGCTGCCCTTCTCCAGAGGCTTGTGGGGCTTTTCGGCGCTCCAGCAGCGCTCCAGCAGACCGGCTGCGTCGGCATCCGGGCCAGGCTTTTCCGTGCAGAGGGCCGTGCCCTGCCAGCCGTCCTCGGTGTACAGGCTCAGTGCCCCGGCGCTGCCTGCCAGAACAGCCTGCACGTCCTGGGTCATCTGCGCATAACCCTCCTCGGTGGCCGGGTACTCCCCATGCCACTTTTCAAAAAAGACGGAAAACTCGCCGCACAGTTCAATGAGCAGATCCTCCTCGCTGTGCGGGTTCTTCACCACAAAAGCGACATCCTCGTTTTCCATATAGTCAAAATCATCTTCCGCGCTGGTGTGCACGGTCACCTGCTGGCCGCTCAGCAGCATCAGCAGCTCCCCCTGCTTTTCGGTGGGGTCAAAATCGCCCTGCGGGCTGTTCCAATCGGTGATCATCGGTGTTCCTCCATTTATAACGTGTGCGGGCGTTTTTTCCCGCCGAACGATCCGTTCAATCCTTTTCCCCACTGCCGCCTGCGGGCATTGCCGCTGCGGCGCGAGCTTTCAGCTCGTTTTTGGCACAGTAGAGCGCACGGTCGGCGCGGTCTTTCACCGTAACCACGTCCTCCCCGGAAAAAACAGCAGAGCCAAGGGAGACCGTCGGCAAAAGGGTGATTTCTTTGCGCCGCTCTGCCAGCAGAGATTGCAGCGCCGCTGCGCAGCGGGCTTCATCTGCCGCATCCCTCAGCAGCACGCAGAACTCATCGCCGCCGATACGGTAACAGTACCCGCAGCGGGCATAGGCTTTTTTGATGCAGTCTGCGATCTCGGCAAGGCAGACATCTCCCTGCAAATGGCCGTAACGGTCGTTGATCTGTTTGAAGCTGTCCACATCGAACACCACCAGCACCCCGCCGCTGCGGCGCATCTCGGCGGTGCGGTTCAGGTAGCTGTTCTGGTTCAAAAGTCCGGTCAGGGCGTCCAGCTGGTTCCACATCTCGCTGCAATAGATATAATACAACACCGACAGCAGGGTGACGCACAGCCATGTGACGTGCAGCGATGGCAGCGCAATCTGGATCACGGTCTCCGCACCCAGAAACAGGGTCAGCGGGTAGATCAGCGTGCGGCTGCGGTTCTGAAAAGCCGCTGCCGTGCGCACCGTAGCCACCATAAGGTACAACATGGCGGCATAGTACATCGCCACATAAATATAGAAGTATTCTCCCCGGGCGTAGAGGTTCTCCCTGCTCACCGAGAATACCAGCCCATAGGGCAGTGTTGCCGCCAGAAAAAGCAAATACGCACCCTCGCAGCAGACCGCCGCCTTGAACCCGCGCCGGATAATGGATTTTTTGTCCAGCACATATACCAGACACAGTGCCACCGCCGGTGTCAGCCCAAAGCCCAGATAGTTGGACAAAATGTTCAGCCAGCGGCAGCCCGTCGGTGCGCCGTCCACCACGATGGTGATGACTTCCAGCACCGAGATGCACGCAATGAGCGCAAAAGCCAGAAGGAACCCGCGCTTCTGCTTTTTGTTCAAAGATTCGCTCAGCTTTGTAAGAAGGCTCATAAAGCCAAGCACAAAAAGATCAATGGTCGTTAAAATAAAAAAATAGCTATCCATTGCAATCTATACCGTTCAGTGAACTGACGCCCCGGACGGGGCAGATATAATATTATTGTATCACTCCGCAGCACTTTTCTCAACCGGGAACTGCGTATTTTCGTTTTTTCTGGCAGTTTGCGTTTTTAATGCAAAAGCAACATCCGCGCATATCTTTTTCCTGCCGAGGCAGTACTTCATACTTTTTTACCCCTGCGGAACGGTTGATTGTGACTTTTAAATTTTTCATTGTCGGATTCCTTTCGCTTTGTTTGTTTTTATCTGGTTGTCTCTTCATAAAGGAATCTGTATTTTTCGCGTCTTATGCTTTGTGCCGTCTGCTCAGCGCACAGACCGTCTCGATATGCTCGCTGTGCGGGAACATATCCACCGGGGTGCTGCTCTCCACGCGGTAACCCTTTTTCGTCAGCAGGGCGAGGTCACGGGCCAGCGTTTCCGGGTTGCAGCTGACGTAGACCACCCGCTTCGGGGCCATGCGGGCCACGCTCTCGATGAACTGCGGGGTGGAGCCCTCCCGCGGCGGATCCATGAAGATCACATCCGCACGCTCCCCGGCAGCGGCGGCTTCGCTAATCCAGCGGGTAGCGTCGGCGGCAAAGAAGCGGGCATTCTTCACGCCGTTGTGCTTTGCGTTGCCGATGGCGTCCTGCACGGCGTCGCGGTTCAGCTCCACACCCACCACCTGCTTTGCGTGGTCGGCAGCCGTCAGGCCGATAGTACCGATGCCGCAGTAGGCGTCCAGCACCACTTCTTTCCCGGTGAGATGCGCCGCTTCCACAGCCAGACCGTACAGCACCTCGGTCTGGCTGTGGTTGATCTGGTAAAAGCTGCGGGGGCTGAGGGCATAGGTCTTGCCGCAGAGGGTATCCAGAATATAGCCCTTGCCATACAGCACCTTTTCCGCATCACCCAGCACGACGCTGGTCTTGCGGGGGTTCACGTTCTGCACCACGGTGGTCACGGTCACGCCCCGCTTCTCGGCTTCTGCCAGCAGGGCCCGCACGAAGTTCTTGGCTCCGGGCAGCACCGGCTGGGCCGTCACCAGTACTACCATCACCTGCCCGGTGGCAACGCCCCGGCGCAGCAGGCAGTGGCGCACAAGCCCGGTGCCCTTGTCCTCATTGTAGGGCTGGTAGCGGCAGGCGATGGCCGCCGCCCGCACGGCCTCCATGGTCTTGTCCAGCACTTCGTCCTGCAGCAGGCAGCGTTCCACCGGCAGCACCTTGTGGCTGTTCGCTGCGTAGATGCCGGAGGTGAGTTTTCCACCCCAGCCGGTGGTGAAGGTGGAGATCACCTTGTTGCGGTAATGATAAGGGTCCTCCATGCCCCGGATGGCGTTCACCGGGCCGTATTTGCCCAGCAGCTTTTTCACGGTGGCTTCCTTCTGCTTCAATTGTTCGGCATAGTCCAGCCCCAGCAGCGGGCAGCCGCCGCAGTTCTTGGCTCTCAGCTTGCAATCCATGTTTCTCTCTCCTTTTACCCGTAGGGGTCATACAGATCGTATTCTTCCGCTTCCAGGTGCTTTTCCTCCAGCACCTTCATGGCCTGTTCCAGTTCGCTCTGCCCGCAGCCGCTCTCGCTGACCAGCGCCCGCACGGCTGCGGCAAGGTCGCCGCCAAAGAGGGTATCCAGCCGCTGGCGCATGCTCCACACACCGTAGGCGCGCTGGGTGACCGTGGCCGCATAAATGTTGTGGTTTCCCTGCTTGCCGCTTTTCACCCAGCCTTTTTCTTCCAGCCGGTACAGAAAATTGAGCACCGTGGCCGGGGCCCAGCCCTTACTGCGGAGTTTTTCGTCAATATCCCGCCGGGTGGCGGGTTCCCGGCAGGCCCATACCGCCAGCATGACCTGCTCCTCGGCCGCCGACAGCGGTCGCAGCCGGTCCGGGAGTCCGTACATCTGCGCAGCCCCTCCTTTCGCGTTTTTCTTTTACGTTTGTCTCTGTTGTTCCATTATACCGGGTTTTGTCGGAAAAGGCAAGAGGCAGAAATCCCGATGAAATCAGGCTATTTCAGCCTGTTTTTACAGTTGTCTCTGTTTTTGTCTTTGCTTGGCGTACATTTGTGTGCTTTGTGCCTGCACAGGGGCTTTTCTGGCAGTATCTTTGTGCAAAGATGCTCTTGTTTTCGTGCCCGCAAAACCGGTATACTACGGCTACGGAAATGATCCAGAAGGCATCGCAAAACAGTCGATGCTTCGTGATACAGGAAAGGGAGAGTTCATTATGGCACGAGTATACAACTTCAGCGCAGGCCCCAGCATGCTGCCCGAGAAGGTCCTCCGGCAGGCACAGGCAGAGCTGCTGGAATACGGCGACAGCGGCCAGAGCGTGATGGAGATGAGCCACCGCAGCAAGTGGTTCGACGCCATCATCAAGGACACTGAGGCCACCCTGCGCCGCGTGATGAACATCCCCGACAACTACAAGGTGGGCTTCTTCCAGGGCGGTGCCACCCAGCAGTTCGCCATGGTGCCGCTGAACTTCATGACCACCGGCAAGGCGGACTACATCGTCACCGGCAACTTCTCCAACCTGGCCGCCAAGGAGGCCGCCAAGTTCGGCGAGGCCAACATCGTGGCATCCAGCAAGGACAAGAACTTCACCTACATCCCGGATGTGAACGCCATCCCTTACAATAAGGATGCCAGCTATATCCACATCTGCCAGAACAACACCATCTTCGGCACCCAGTACGTCGAGGTGCCCCAGGTGGAGGGCGTGCCGCTGGTGGCGGACATGAGCTCCATGATCCTCTCGAAGCCCGTGGATGTGACCAAGTACGGCTGCATCTACTTCGGTGTGCAGAAGAACGTGGCCCCCGCCGGCATGGCCATTGCCATCGTCCGGGACGACCTGCTGGGCCATGCCGCCGACAACGTGCCCACCATGATGAACTACACCACCCTGCTGAACAAGGACAGCATGTACAACACCCCGCCGTGCTGGTGCATCTACATGACCGGTCTGGTGCTCAAGTATCTGGAAAACGACATCGGCGGTCTGGCCAACATGCAGAAGATCAACGAAGCCAAGGCCAAGGTGCTGTATGATTATCTGGACGGGCAGGAATTCTTCACGAACCCCGTGGAGCACCGTTACCGCAGCACCATGAACGTGACCTTCACCAGCCCCAACCCCGACCTGGACAAGAAGTTCTGCGCCGAGGCCGCCGAGGCCGGGTTCGTGAACCTGAAGGGCCACCGCCTGGTGGGCGGCATGCGCGCTTCCATCTACAACGCCATGCCAGCCGAGGGTGTGGACAAGCTGGTGGACTTCATGGAGAAGTTCCGCAAGGAGAACGCATAACAGAGGGGATTCAAGATATGTATACCATCAAGACTTTGAACGCCATCAGCCCGGTGGGCCTGGCTAAGCTGAACAAGAACCTGTTTGACGTGGCGGTGGACGCCGATGCCCCGGACGGCATTCTGGTGCGCAGCGCCGACCTGCTGAACACCACCTTCCACGACAATCTGCTGGCCATCGCCCGCGCCGGTGCCGGGGTCAACAACATCCCCCTGGACCGCTGCAGTGAGCAGGGCATCGTGGTGTTCAACACCCCCGGTGCCAACGCCAACGCCGTGGCTGAACTGGTGATCGGGATGCTGATCGCCGGCAGCCGCAATGTGGCCGACGCCGCCCAGTGGTGCCAGGGCCTTGCCGGAGACCCGGCCATGGCCAAGACCGTGGAAAAGGGCAAGAAGAAGTTCGTGGGCAACGAGATCAAGGGCAAGACGCTGGGCGTCATCGGTCTGGGCGCCATCGGCTCCCGCGTGGCCAACTGCGCCATCGAGCTGGGCATGGAAGTGTACGGCTACGACCCCTACATCTCCATTGAGGCAGCCTGGAACCTGAGCAGCCAGGTACACCACTGTGTGAACCTGAACGACATGCTGCCCCTGTGCGACTACATCACCATCCATGTGCCCTACCTGCCCACCACCAAGGACACCATCAATGCCCAGACCCTGGCCCTGTGCAAGGACGGGGTCAAGATCCTGAACTATGCCCGCGGTGAGCTGGTGAACACTGCCGCCCTGCTGGAGGCCATGGATACCGGCAAGGTGTCCGGCTACATGACCGACTTCCCGTCTGAAGCCATCCTGGGCAAGCCCGGCATCGTGTGCACCCCTCACCTGGGCGCTTCCACCCCGGAAGCCGAGGACAACTGCGCCGTGATGGCCGCGCAGGAGATCAGTGACTACCTGAAAAACGGCAACATCACCCACTCGGTGAACATGCCGGAGGTGCACCAGCCCCGTGCCGGCGGCAAGCGCATCTGCATCATCCACAAAAACGAGCCCGGCATGATCAGCCAGATCACCGCCCTGACCACCGAGGCCGGCCTGAACATCGAAAACATGGTGAACAAGAGCAAAAAGAATATGGCCTACACCATGCTGGACGCCACCGGTGCCGTGGATGCCCGCCTGAGCGAAAAGCTGAGCGCAATCCCCGCCGTGATCCGGGTCCGGATCCTGTAAATCCTCCCCTGCCAAAGGAGCCGCCGTGCAGCTGCACGGCGGCTCCTTTTTTTCACAGCAGGATGCCGTCTACCTGGGGATGCTCCGGGAAGGAGCGGCTGTATTTCCGCTTGGCGATCTCGATAAAAGACTGTACCTCCAGCCGGGGCGTGTGGCGCATGGCAGCGATCTCCACCGTCACCGGGGGGTAATCCAGCAAAGGCACCTTGGTGATGCCCGGGATCACTGCATCGTCCAGACAGGGCACGATGGACATGGCGGTGCCCATGGTGATCATGATCAAAGCCCCCTCAAAGCTGGGGGTGATCTTGCTGCAATCCACCCCCACCTGGGCCAGCTCCTCCAGGGAGGGGCCCTGGCAGGCAGAAAGGAAGCTGTCAAAGGCTCCGGAGGACACCACGCTCTGGCCTTTCAGGTCCGCCAGGTGCAGGGCCTTGCGGTCTGCCAGGGGGCAGTTGGGGTTCATAAGCACATAATAGCCCAGAGAGAACAGGGGCGTAAAGGAGACATCCCGGTCGCTGGAATGCTCAGTGGCGTAAAAAAAGCCGATATCCAGCTGGCCGGACCGCAGTTCCTCCAGAGGGCGGCGGTTGCTCTGGGGGATCACTTCCACCTGGGCATTGGGGTACTGCCGCTGGTACTCTGCCAGGATGCTGGCAAAGGTGCCGTAATCAAAGAGCTGCCGCAGCCCCACCACCAGATGGGACCGGTCTGCGGCCTGGATATCCTGGGCCTTTTTCAGGGCCTGGCGGCCAAAACTGGTCATCTGCACCATGTCCAGGTAAAAGGACTGGCCGGCGGCGGTGAGCTTGGTGCGCCGGGTGGTGCGGTCGAACAGGTGCAGCCCCGTCTCCTTTTCCAGAGTGTTGATCTGGTAGGTGACGGCTGGCTGGGTGGTGAACAGCCGCTGGGCCGCTGCGCTGAAATTCAGCTCCTCTGCTACGGCAATAAAGCACTCCAACTGGTAAATCGTCATAGAAACAGCCCCCATCCCTGCAAAACTTGTACTTCTTTTATTATAGCGGATTTCTTTTCTGTCGTAAAGTAGAGCTCATTTATAAACATTTTTGATAAATCCGGGATTTTTTTCGATTTTACAGCAGAGCGAAACTTTGCTATAATCATGTCAATGTTCAAAACATACGATGGAACAGAAGAAAACGAAGAAGAACCTATTAGAAGAACAAGAAGAAAGAAAGGCAAACTGCTATGGCTAAGATCTCTCGCCGCAACTTTATGCGCGGTGCCGCTATGGGCACCATGGGCGCCGCTGCTGCCGGTCTGCTGACCGCCTGCGGCAACACCGCTTCCAGCACCACCAGTGCTCCTGCTTCCAGTGCTGCATCCTCTGAGGCTGCATCCTCTGAGGCAGCCTCCGCTGTTACCAAGCCCTCCAGCCCTGTGGACGGCAAGTACGTCACCAAGGCTATGGGCCACGAGAGCTGGGTCCATGTGGCTACCACCTTCTTTGAGGGCAAGATCACCGCTTGTGAGGTGCTGTCCCACGAGGAGACCATCGGCATCGGCAACTATGCCTGCTCCCGTATCCCCGCCGCCATCGTCGAGCACCAGAGCATCAACGTGCCCAACCTGCGTGGTTCCTCCATCACCTCCATGGCTGTGAAGGCTGCCGTGAAGGAGGCCATCGAGCTGGCTGGCTACAACGTGGACGACTTCTCCAAGGAAGTCACCCTGGAGACCTCCAACGAGGTCATCGAGGAGGAGGCTGATGTGGTCATCATGGGTGCCGGCACCTCCGGCCTGACCTGCGCCTGCCGCCTGCTGGAGGCTGGCTACAGCGTCATCCTGGTGGAGAAGCGGGACATCCCCGGCGGCTCCATGTCCATGACCTACGGCGGCGTGGCCACCGCAGGCTCCCAGCTGCAGTACAACTACGACGTGGACGGCAGCTTCCGCAGCTCTGCCATGGGCACCCTGGAAGGCATGATGAACTTCTGGCAGACCATGGAGCAGTACCACCGCACCGAGTTCTTCAACGGTGAGATGCCCTACATGACCAAGCAGTACACTGTTGCTGGCGATCTGGTGGACTGGATGTCCAGCATCGGCATCGGCTTCAACACCATGGGCAACTACGAGAGTGCTACCCAGTACGGCGCTTCTACCCCCTACCTGGCTCCCGGCTGCTACGAGGGCGGCGCAGGCTACGCTATGATGTTCATGGCACAGCGTGTGGAGAAGTACGAGAAGGGCAAGATCATCTACTCCACCAGCGTCACCGACCTGATCAAGGACGAAAGCGGCCGTGTGGTGGGCTTCCACGCTAAGGGCGACAACGGCGCAAGCTACACCCTCCGTGGTAAGGCTGTGTGCCTGGCATCCGGCGGCTTTGCCAAGAACCCCGAGATGCTGAAGAAGTACAACCCCGACTACGCCGACTTCTTCTTCAACTGCGCTTCCAGCATGACTGGCGAGGGCATCCAGATGGGTATCGACGCAGGCGGCTATGTGGAGTGCGAAAACCGCGCTCTGCCCGCCTTCCTGTCCAGCTACAAGAGCAAGTTCGAGCTGGCCTTCATCCACCAGTCTGCCCCTGGCATCATGGTCAACGTCCGTGGTGACAACATCGGCAACATCATCTCCGACAACCACTACACCATGGCTAAGGCTAAGCTGAACAAGGACAACGGCGACACCTTCTACTATGTGTTCGACGAGGCTTCTGCTGTGAAGCTCCGCGACAGCGAGTCCTACGGCTTCAACGGCTATGTGGCTATGTTCGAGAAGGGCGAGGCTGTCCACTACGACAGCGTGGAGAAGGCCTCTGAGGAGCTGAACCTGCCCAACCTGGCAGACTCCATCGAGGCCAACAACGCCGCCGCTCTGGCTGGTGAGCCCGACGAGTTCGGCCGCCGCAACTGCCCCTACATCGAGACCCGTGACGGCCTGTGGGCTATCCGCGTGGACCCCACCTTCTACCTGACCACCGCTGGTCTGGCCATCGACACCGATTGCCATGTGCTGAACGAGGAAAAGAAGGCCATCCCCGGCCTGTACGCTGCCGGCGACGTCTGCGGCTCCATCGAGGAGAAGGACGCCAAGCAGTACGGCATGGGCTTTGACGCCGCTCTGACCTACGGCTACATCATGGGCGAGACCCTGAAGAAGGAGATCTGATCTCCCCTTCCGGCCCCCTGACACAACGCAAGAAGGCTGCTGCACAGTGTGTGCAGCAGCCTTCTTTTTTGTTTGTTCTAAAAAGGAGAGCGCTTATTCCAGGCCCTTCTGCTGGGCGTACTCTTCCAGCAGTTCCCGTTCCAGGAAGGGGGTCTTGACGCCCTCGCGGTCGCGGTAGGTCTCGTGGCCCTTGCCGATGACAGCGATCAGGTCCCCCTTCTGGGCATGGTCCACTGCATAGTGCAGAGCGTCCAGCCGGTCCGGGATCTCCACGAATTTTGCCTCCGGGTTGCCCTTGTTCATGCCCACGCGGATATCCGCAAGGATATCCTCCACCTTCTCAAAGCGGTTGTTGTCCTCGGTCAGGATGGAGAAGTCTGCCATCTTGGCGCAGATCTCTCCCATGCCGTAGCGGCGCAGCTTGGAGCGGTTGCCGCCGCAGCCGAACACCACCACCAGACGGTGGGGGTTGTAGGCCCGCAGGGTGGTGAGCAGGCTCTCGGTGGACACCTCGTTGTGGGCGTAGTCCAGCAGGATGGTGAACTTTTTGCTGATGGGCACCAGCTCCACGCGGCCCTTGACCACGCACTTGCCCAGACCGTCGTGGATGGCCTGATCCGGCAGGCCCAGCACCTTGCCCACGGCCAGCGCAGCCAGTGCGTTGTACACGCTGAACTCGCCGGGCATATTCACCTTCACGTCCATCTCGTCCTTGCCGGTGACGTGGAACTTCACACCCAGGAAATCGTGGGTGCGCAGCAGCTCGTAGCCGCTGGCGCGGTAATCGGCCTGCTCGCTGCGGCCATAGGTCACCAGCTTGCAGGTGTGTCCCTCCAGCAGGGCTTCGGTGTTCTCGTCGTCGATGTTCACCACACCCACATCACAGCGCTGGAACAGCTGACCCTTCCAGCTGCGGTATTCCTCAAAGGTCTTGTGCTCACCGGGGCCGATGTGGTCCGGCGAAAGGTTGGTGAACACGCCCACATCGTAGTGCACACCGGCCACGCGGTCCATCATCAGGCCCTGGCTGGACACCTCCATCAGGGCCGTGTCGCAGCCGGCATCCAGGAACTCCCGGAAGGTCTTTTGCAGCTCGTAGCTCTCCGGGGTGGTGTTGGCGGTGTCCTTGTGGCGGCCCATGTAGTAGATGCCGTTGGTGCCGATCATGCCCACCTTGCGGCCGGCAGCTTCCAGCACGCTCTTGATCATGTGGGTGGTGGTGGTCTTGCCCTTGGTGCCGGTCACGCCGATCATGGTCATCTTGCGGGAGGGGTTGCCAAAAAGGTTGGCGCTCATCAGAGCCATGGCATAGCGGCTGCTCTCCACCTTCACCACGGTCACGCCCGGCACGGCGGTCAGGTCGATGTCGTGCTGGATGACCAGTGCGCTGACGCCCTTGGCGGCGCAGTCGGCGGCAAACTCGTGGCTGTCGCGCTGGGTGCCCACGATGCACACGAACAGCAGGCCCGGGGCCGCCTTGCGGCTGTCATAAATGATGTCGTTGATCTCGGTCTCCGGGCTGCCCTGCACCAGTGTGTAAGGCACGCCCTCCATCAGTTGTTCCAATTTCATACAGTCTACGCTCCTCCAAAACATTGATGTGGGGTCACATGGGGTTCTCGTCCTCGTTGGCGGTCATGCGGGCGGGGTCGGTCAGCGGGATCTCCTCCGGCGCCGTGTCCTCCGCCGGGGCGGCCTGCGGGGTCTCTTCGTCGGTCAGGCTGCTGTCCGCAGTCTCCTCCGGCGTTTCCGGCTCCACCTTTTCCGGCACTACATAGCCGGAGGGCAGGACCGGGTCGCCCTGTGCAAAATAGATCTTGCGGGTGCTGCCGGCACTGACATGGCTGAAGTCCAGCCGCCCAGTGTCGGTGGCCGCGCAGCCCTTGCCGTCCTCGTTGTTCAGCATGTAGCGGGCGCGGTCCAGCTTATAATCCAGATCGTTCAGCGTCCCCAGCAGCACGCTGATGCGGTCCTGATACAAAAAGGCGATCTGCTCGGTGTCCGCAAATTCAATGCGGGTCACGTTGCTCCGCATACCGTACTCGTCCAGCTTGGTCTGCAGGGTCGCCAGCGCGCTCATCTTTGCGTCAGCCTCGTCCACCACGCCGGATGCACTGCTGTCGGATGCGGCACTGGTGCTGGCCGTGCTGTCGGCCTCCGGTGCGGCAAAGCTCAGCTGCTCGCCCGGGGCGGCGGTGGTCGCTTCACCGCCGTACAGGGTGCACAGCCCGTCCGGCTGCGCGGGGTCTGCGGACAGGATCTTGAACTTGTCCGAAAGGGTCAGCCAGCTGCTGCCCGCCTGCACTGCATAGGTGGGGGTGGCTTCGGTCACCTGCACCACCACGGTGTTAGGGTAGTCGCGCACCACGCGGATGGATTCCAGCAGCGGGTACTGGCGTTCCAGCTCTGCAGCCTTGGCACCGGAGTCAAAGCTGAAGATGTTTTCCTCCACCTGCACCCCCAGTGTCTGCAGGATGCTGTCGGCGGAGTACCCGGCGATCTCGGTCACCTGGGTGCCGTCCGCCGTCTGCACCTGAATGGCGCTGATGCGGAACAGCATGGTCACCGTGAGGTACATGCCGATCCCGATGACGCACAGCAACAGCCCAAATGTTGCCAGACGGCGGAGCATCCGCCGCCGACGGATGGCGGCACGGGTCAGGCGGCGCTTTTTGTGGCCTTCCCGGCGCTGTGCATCCCGCTGCGGAGCGGGGCGCAGCTTCTGGTTTTTATTGTACCCCTGTCCCTGCTGTTGCTGGCGGGCGGCAGACCGGCGGTTCTGCCCGCCGCTGCTGCGGGGCCGCTGCGCGGTGCTCCTCTGCCCGGCAGGGCGGCGGGCGGCGCTGCCGGTGTCCCGCACCGGGCGCGGCTGGGTGGGGAACTCGATGCTGTTGTCGGTCCGGGTGCGCCGCACCGTACCGTTGGCCGTGCGGGCCGGCGGGCGGCTCAGCGGCTCCCCGTTGAAGCCATAGCGGCTGGTATCGCTTGCCCCGTCGTTCGGGGGCATGGTTCTCTGCGAAGACCCAGAGGAACGCAGCGAATCTCGGTTCTGGTCATAGGGACGCCCGTTATTGCCGTATTGCTGCATTGTCTGCACCTTCTTTCCGGTTTCTTTCTACGTTCAGGCCTTCTTCACAAGCTCCAGCAGGGCTGCTGCAATGCGGTCCAGGCTGTCGTCCACCGACAGGCTGCGGGCATTGCGGCCCATCTCGGCCAGCTTGCCGGGCTGGGTCAGCATCTCCGAGACGGTCTGCACCAGCTTTTCGCCGGTCAGGTCCTTTTCTTCGATGACCACAGCGGCCCCGGCCTTCTGCAGCTCCATGGCGTTGTAGTACTGGTGGTTCTCGGCCACATTGGGGCTGGGGATGAGCACGGCGGCACGGCCCACAGCCTCCAGTTCAGCCAGCGTCAGGGCACCGGCACGGCTGATGACCAGGTCTGCTGCTGCCAGCAGCTCCGGCATGTTGTTGATGTATTCCTTCACCACAAGGCTGTCGCCCTCAGCAAAGCCCTTCTGCTGTTTCAGGTCCTTGAACAGCTGCACACCGTACTGGCCGGTGGCGTGCAGATGCAGCACCGGCTTGTGCTCGTGCTGCTCCCAGGCGCACAGGTCACCCACCACTTCATTGACCCGGCGGGCACCCAGGCTGCCGCCGAAGGAAAGGATGACCGTGCGGTCCCCTGCCCCCAGCTGGGCGCGGATGGCGTCGCGGTTCTTTGCCTGGGTGAACACCTCCGGGCGCACCGGGTTGCCCACCACGATGGTCTTTTGCGGCGCACCCAGCTTTTCCACAGCGGCGGGCACAGCGGCAAACACGATGTCCACATCCGGGGCCAACAGCTTGTTGGTCACACCGGGGAAGGCGTTCTGCTCATGCAGCGCGGTGTGGATGCCCATCTTTGCGGCGCAGCGCACCACCGGGCCGGACACATAGCCGCCGCAGCCGATGACCAGGTCCGGCTGGACCTCCTTCATGATGGCCTTGGCCTTGGGGCCGGAGAGGGCCAGATTCCACAGGGTGACGATATTTCGTTTGATGTTGTGCAGCGACAGCTTGCGCTGAAAGCCGGTGATCTCGATGTGGTGGAAGGGGTAGCCCGCCTGGGTCACCAGACGGTACTCCATGCCCTCCTTGCGGCCGGCAAAGTGGATCTCGGCGGTGGGGTCTGCTTTTTTCAGGGCACCTGCAATGGCAAGTGCAGGGTTGATATGGCCGGCCGTACCGCCGGCAGCGATCAGAACACGCATGGTGATTCCTCCTGTTTGTCGTTACTGTTCTGCCCGGGCCGCCCGTGCGTCGGCCAGAACGATGGTCTTTTCTCTGCGGGCAGCCTCCTGCTCGGCCTTTGCGGCTTCATGCTGGGCGCGCAGCGCTTCCCGCTGCTGGGCCGCCCGCTCGCCGTTGCGGCCGATGTTCACCATCACGCCCATCTCGGCCAGCAGCAGGATCAGGCTGGTGCCGCCCGACGAGAAGAAGGGCAGGCTGATGCCGGTGTTGGGCAGGGTGTTGGTGACCACCGCGATGTTGCAGAACACCTGCCAGGCGATCTGTGCCATGATGCCGATGCCCACCATCGTGCAGTAGAGGTTTTCGGCCCGGTAGGCGATCCACAGCCCCTGCACGATGAACAGCACAAACAGCACGATGATGAGCACCGCGCCCACAAAGCCCAGCTCCTCACACACCACGCTGAAGATGAAGTCGTTGGTGCTCTCGGGCAGCCAGAGCTGTTTTTCCACGCTGTTGCCCAGCCCCAGGCCGGTCAGCCCGCCGGAACCGATGGCGTACAGGCTCTGCACGGTCTGGTCGGTCATCTTGCTCAGGTCCTGGGTCCAGCCGTCCAGACGGTCCTGCAGATACGGGATGGAGTCCACATGGGACAGCAGCGTTTCCAGCATGAGGCCCGCCGTACCGGCGCCCACCCAGGTCAGGATGCCGCCGCTGCCGGACAACAGCAGGATGGTGCCCACCACGGCCACCGTCAGCACGATGCCGGACATGTGCGGTTCCAGCGCCAGCAGCGCGATCACCGGGATCAGCGGCAGCACCGGGATCACCAGCTGCTTCCACACCCGGACATGCAGCCACTCCCGGAAGTTCATGATCACCATTTTACCGGGGCTCAGCTTTTCCACCTGCGGTGCCTTGGCCGCGAGGCTGGAGCACAGCAGGATCATCTCAAATTTTGCCACCTCCGAGGACTGCAGCGTGAACCCGCCAAAGCGGATCCAGCGGCGGCACCCGTTCAGCGGGGCCATGGTCAGGGTGACCGCCAGCATGGCCAGCACGATGAGGTACCCCGGCCACACCATCCTGCGCAGGAAGCGGTGGTCCACATAGCTCATGGCGAACATGCAGCCCAGACCAATGAGCATGCACAGCGCCTGCTGCTTGATGTAATGGAAGCTGTCGCCCATGCGCAGATAACCGGTGGTGTAGCTGGCGCTGAACAGCATGACCAGACCAAACACCATGATCACCGCCAGCGTGGCCAGCCAGTTGATCAGCAGCCGCGACCACGGCCCCGGGTCCCGCTGGAACACCGAGACCGGTTCTTTTCTTTTTTTGCGGATGGTTGCCATCAGCTCGTTTTCTCCCCTTTTTGTCCAATATCCGGCCCTGTGCCCTCAGCTCACAAAGGCCAGGGCAAGCGCCAGGCCGCATACGCCGAGCGCACACAGCCAGTAAAATACCGTGACCGGGCCCGCGCCCCGGGCTTCCAGCCAGCGGTGCAGCGGAGCCGCCCGGAACAGCGGCCGCCCGGTGATGCGGTGGTACAGGATCTGCAAAAGCACCATGCCGCCCTCTGCCCAGAAGGGCAGAGCCAGCGGGATGCTCAACTCTGCATACCCGATGCACAGCGGCACGCAGCCCAGCACCCCGGCCAGATACAGGCAGCCGCAGCTGCCCGGGCGCAGCTTTGCGGGCGGAAAATTCCACAGCAGAAAGGCCAGCAGTGCCCCGGCCAGTGCTGCCGGCAGCACCGCCAGCGGGAACCAGCCCAGCCGTGTTTCCAGCATCATGAGGCCCAGCATGGCCGCAAAGGCCGTGCCGCACACGGTGCCGTCGGCTCCGTCGGCGGTACGGGCACATTCTGCCAGCGCCACCAGCACAAGTCCCCACAGCACCGGGGCTGCGCCGCCCAGCTCCACATAGCCCGCACCGGGCAGCTGCAGGCCGGTGGGCAGGCAGCCGTTCACTGCCAGCAGCACCAGCACCGCTGCCGCAGCAGCGGCTTCCAGTGCAAGGCGGGGCAGACGCCGCAGGCCAAGCTGTGCGCGGCTGCGCAGGCGGGCGGCGTCATCCGCCAGCCCGATGGCCCCGAAAGCCTGTGCACCGAACAGCGCGATCAGCAGCCGGGTCATCAGCTGGCTCTCGCTGCCCAGCAGCGTGGGCTGTGCGATGCAGGCCGCCGTCCAGCCCACGCCTACGGCAGCCAGTGTGCTCACCATCAGGCACAGGCCGCCCAGCGCGGGCACCCGGCTCTGCACCGGGGTCTGCGGCTCCTGCTGTTCCTGCGGCCGGAAGCGTTCCAGCTCCTGCAGCAGCGGTGCCATAAAATTGCCGAGCGCCGCCGTCAGCACAAAGCCCAGTGTTGACGCGACGATCAAGGCGAAACGAATCATTTCTCAGTCTCCAATTTTCGCCAGAATGTTATTCTCTGGCATCTTTCTGCTCTGCGTAGAAAATTTCCAGTGCCTTTTCCAGCGCCATGCCGCGGCTGGCTTTCACCAGCAGGGCGTCACCGGGCTGGATGCGGTTGAGCAGGGCATCCGCTGCCTCGCGGTAGTTGTTGGCGTGCAGGGTCTTCTGCCCCTTGGCGGCGGCCACCACGGCGGTGCGCTTGGCCTGTTCGCCATAGGTCACCAGACAGTACAGGTCGCTCTCGGCGGCCAGACGGCCCAGCTCCTCGTGGGCCTCGCGGCTCAGGTCGCCCAGCTCCAGCATATCGCCCAGCAGAGCAAAGCGGCGCTTGCAGGGAAACTCCTTGAACATGGCCAGAGCGGCCTTCATGCTGTCGGGGTTGGCGTTGTAGCAGTCCTCAATGACAGTCACGCCCTTGCTGTCCACCACCTTCTGGCGGCGGCCGGTCTGCTCAAAGGCGGCCAGGCCCTGGATCACCTTGCGGGGATCGCAGCCCAGACGGGTGGCGGCGCAGTAGGCCGCCAGCGCATTGGCCACATTGTGCTTGCCCATAGCCGGGATCTTGACCACAAAAGTGCCTTCCTCCTGATCCTCCAGCACAAAGCTCATGCCGTCCTTTTCCTGTCGGATGGACAGTGCGCACACATCGGCGCTCTCATCGGCCAGGCTGAACCACACCGGCCGCACATGGGCGGGCAGCTTTGCCGCCCGCAGGAACTTGTCGTCGTAGTTCAGCACCAGCGGGGCACCCTCCGGCAGGCCGTTGCAGATCTCCAGCTTGGCCTTACAGATGTTCTCCTGACTGCCCAGATTGCCGATGTGGGACACGCCGATGCAGGTGATGATGCCCACATCCGGGCGGGCAGCGCGGGCCAGACGGTCGATCTCGCCAGCGTGGCTCATGCCCATCTCGATCACAGCGTATTCGGTGGAAGCGCCGATGCGCATCAGGGTGCGGGGCATGCCCAGCTCGTTGTTCTGGTTGCCCTCGGTCTTGATGGTCTCACCAAAGCCGCACAAGGCCGCGTAGGTCATCTGCTTGGTGGTGGTCTTGCCCACGCTGCCGGTCACGCCCACCACCTTGGGGTGGTACTGGCTGCGGTAGTTGGCACCCATCACCATCATGGCGTGGTAGCTGTCCGGGCAGAGGATGGCTTTTTCGGCCGGGACGCCCTCCACCGGGTGGTTCACCACCACAAAGGCTGCGCCCTCTTCCAGTGCTTTGGCCGCAAAGTCGTGGCCGTCGAACCGCTCGCCGGGAAAGGCCACAAAGATGCAGCCCGGCCGCACCTCACGGCTGTCGGTGGTGACCAGCTCCACTTCCGGGTCGCTGGTGAGGAAGCCGGCAGGCACAAGCCCTGCCAGCAGCTTGCTTGCATGGATCTTTTCCATAGTTCATTCCCCTCTCGTTTTTCTGGTTCCTTTATCCACAGGCAATGGTAACGATGGTACCGCGCTGGACGCTGGCCCCCACCTCACTGCTCTGGCTCTGGACCACGCCGTTGGCGTCACCCTCCACCACGCAGTTCAGCCCGGCGGCCGCCAGCATCTGGCGGGCAAAGTCTGCACTCTTGCCGGACACGTCCGGCACCTCGGTCAGGCTGCCGTCGTAGGTGTCGGTGTACAGATACACGGTGGTGCCGTAGGGCACCTTGGCCCCGGCATGGGGGTACTGGCAGGTCACCAGCGCCGCCGTCTGGTCGGATGCCGACTCCATCAGCTGGTGCTTGAGGCCCTTGATGTTCAGCTGCACCTGCGCATTGCTCCACTCGGTGCTGATCAGGTTGGGCACCGTGACGGTGGTCTGGCTGCGGTCCTCGCCGTCGGTGGCGATGCCCAGATAGGGGGCCACCTCGCTGATGATGTTGCCGGCCACAGGAGCGGCCAGAATGGACGAATAGTCGGTGCGGGCGTTGTTGGGGTCATCCAGCATCACATAGACCAGGATCTCCGGGTCGTCGGCGGGCAGGACGGCCGCAAAGGAGGCGACCTTCTTGTAGTCACCGTCGGCGCGGCGGTGCATGTTCAGCTGTTCCGACGTGCCGGACTTGCCGCCGATGCGGTAGCCGGAAACGTAGGCGTTCTTGCCGCCGCCGGTGCCGTTGCCCACCTCGTACTCCATCATCTGGCGGATGACATCGCTGGTGGACTCGCTGATGACCTGACGGCGAATGTTGGTGCCGATCTCCTCCACCACGTTGCCGTTGGTGTCGGTGATCTTATCTACCACATGGGGGGTGACCAGATAGCCGCCGTTGACGGCTGCCGCCACGGCAGTGCACATCTGTAGCGGCGTGATGGCCATGGCCTGGCCGAATGCCGAGGAGGCCAGCTGCACCTCACCCAGCTGATTGGCCGAATAATACTTCATCAGGCCGGTCTCGCTGGGCAGGTCCACGCCGGTGCGCTCGGTAAAGCCAAAGGCGTCAAAATAATTGTAGAACTGCTGGGAGCCCACGCGCTGGCCCAGCTGGATGTAGTAGAGGTTGCAGCTCTGGCGCAGAGCGTCGGCCATGTTGATGGTGCCGTGGGCCTTGTGGCCTGCGCAGTGGTAGGTCTCCTTGGCCACGCCGTAGGCACCGGCACAGGTAAAGGTGGTGTTCATGGTCGCCACGCCGGAGTCCAGACCCATGGCCAAGGTGATGACCTTGAACACACTGCCGGGGTAGTACAGCTCGGTGATGGCCTTGTTCTTCCACAGGATATCGCGGTAGGTGCCGGTATAATCCGGGTCCGGGTCCACGATCTTGTTGCCGTTTTCGTCCAGCTTGAACTTCTTCGAGTCATTTTCGTCCCGGAGGTAGATGGTGTACAGCTCCGGCTCTGCGGCCACCTGCTCCTGCAGGTAGGCCAGGTTGGCGCTGTAATCCAGCGGCGTGTTGGGGTCAAAGTCCGGTTTGGAGGCCATGGCCAGGATCGCACCGGTCTTGACGTTCATCACGATGGCACAGCCGCGGTTCTCGACGTTGTTGGCCGCAACGGCCTCAGTCAGGTAGCGTTCCACGATCTCCTGCACGTTCACGTCCAGCGACAGCACCAGATTGGAGCCGTCCTTGGCGGCAAAGGTGGTGGCGTTCTGGTCGGCAATGGCGTTGCCCACCGCGTTGCGCCGGGTGATGGTGCGGCCGTCCACACCGGCCAGCGTGGACTGGTAGGATTTTTCCAGGCCGTAGGTGCCCACGCCCTCGCCGTCGGTAAAGCCCATCACGGCAGCCGCAAAGGCTCCGTAGGGGTAGTTGCGCTGAGAGCTCTTTTCCGTCGAGACGGACACCCGCCCGATGCGGTCTGCGCCGGAGCCCTTTTTGTGCGCCTTGTTGAAACCGGACACATAATCCTCAATGGACAGCTTGACGGCGTTGTTCACCTTGGTGGCCAGCACCACATAGGAGGAATCAATTTTGGACAGTGCATCGTACACGGTCTGGTATTGCTGGGTGTATTCCTCCGAGGAAGTGTCCACCGCGTCCAGACTCTCGCCGTCGCCGGAGAGCAGCCGCAGGGTGATGCCCTGGCTGACCTCGGCGCACATGGTCGGGTCAAATGTGCGCACCGTCGTTTTATCGTCGTTGGTGCTGGTGGTGTACAGGATGCTGCTGTAGCTGGGGTCAGCCCAGATGTTCCACACCACGCTGGTGGAAGCCAGCGTGATGCCGTTGGCGTCGTAGATCTCGCCGCGGGTGGCCTTGACCGTGGTGTCCAGCAGCTGCTGCTGAGCGGCATACTGTCGGTACTTGGCACCGTCCCGGATCTGGATGACATACAGGCTGTGGACGACCACGGCCGATGCCAGCACGACCGCCGCCAGCCCCAGAATGCTGCACACGCGCCGGGTGCGTCCGTTGAGCCGTTCCCGCGCAAAGGCCGGGCGCACCCGGTAGCCTTTGCCCTTTTTCTTGTTGGAATCTTGTTGCATGCTGTTCTCCCGCAGACAGGGCGGAGCACCCGTTCTGCCTGCTGTTTTCTTCAGGATATCGGCCCGCGCGGCGGCTGCCCCGGACCGGCTAAAAACCGAAAAAGCGTGCGCTGCCGCACGCTTTCCCGTTTTGATGTTATTTTACGGTGCCCAGAATGGTCACGGCACCGTTGTAGATGAAGCTGGTCCACTGCCGCACAGGGGACTGCTGACGCTCCAGCGCACCGGACTCGTTCAGCCGGATGTAGGTGATCTGGCTGGGGTCGATCTTCATCAGACCCAGACGGCTGGCCGCTTCTTCCACGCTGGTGATGTTGGTCTTGCTGTTCAGGGTGCTGTTGTAGTAGGTGTACTGGCTCTGGGCGCTCACCAGCTGGGCCTTGGCGTCCTGGATCTGATCATTCAGCTCCACCAGCTGGGCCTCGCTCATCAGCAGGCTGATGGCAAACCCGGTGAGCAGGGCTGCCGCCACCAGATGCATGGCATTGCGCAGCGCTGCCTGCAGCGGCGAAAGACGGCGCTTGCCGCCCTTTTCCACGCGCAATGCGGTCTTGCGCTGTGTCTGCGGCGATTTTCTGCGCCGCGCGGTGTTGTAATCGTATGCTGCCTGACCCATGGTTTCCTCTCCTCCTCACAGGATGCCTGCGGCATCCCTCAGCACTTTTCCAACACACGCAGATGAGCCGACCGGCTGCGCCGGTTTTCTTCCAGCTCCTGCGTGTTGGCTTCAATGGGTTTGCGGGTAATGAGCTTTGCCTTGGCCTTGCCGCCGCACACACACACCGGGAACTCCGGCGGGCAGGTGCAGGCCGTGGCCCAGCGGCGGAACTTGTTTTTCACCAGCCGGTCCTCCAGCGAGTGGAAGGTGATCACGCACAGCCGCCCGCCGGGTGCAAGATGCTCGAAAATGGTGTCCAGCCCCTCTTCCAGCGCATCCAGCTCATGGTTCACGGCAATGCGCAGCGCCTGAAAGGTGCGGCGGGACGGGTTCTTGTTCTTGCGCCGCTCCGCCGGCGGCATGGCGCTGGCCACAATGTCGGCCAGCTGCAAAGTGGTCTCGATGGGCGCGTTCTCCCGCGCTTCCTCGATCTTGCCGGCGATCTGCCAGGCAAAGGGTTCTTCGCCGTAGTCCCGCAGGATGCGGGCCAGGTCCTCACGGCTGAGGGTGTTCACCAGATCTGCCGCCGTCTCACCCTGCTGGCTCATCCGCATGTCCAGCGGTGCATCTGCCCGGTAGGAAAAGCCCCGGGCCGCATCGTCCAGCTGGTGGCTGGAAACGCCCAGATCCAGCAGTGCACCGTTGATCTTGTCGATGCCCAGCTCTTCCAGCGCCTGCCCGGCGTAGCGGAAGTTGATCTGCACCACGGTGGCCGGCAGCCCGGCCAGACGGGCCCGGGCCGTCTGCACGGCATCGGGGTCCTGATCCAGCGAGATCAGCCGCCCGCCCTTTGCAGCGTCCAGCCGCAGGGCGATCTGGCGGGAGTGGCCCGCACCGCCCGCGGTGCCGTCCAGATAGGTGCCCGCCGGGTCGATGGCCAGCCCTTTCAGGCATTCGTTCAACAGAACCGGGATATGCTCAAATGAGGTCGGGTCAAAGGGCACGTTTTCTTCTGAAGCCATTGGCACGGCCTCCTTTCTCTCTTGTAGAATTCTTATGTCAGATGTGCAGGCTGCGCAGCCGGGCTGCACGCTGCTCATTGCTCACCGCCGCGCGGCGGGCGTTCCAGACGTCGGTGGCCCAGATCTCGGCGTGGTTGCGGTTGCCGATGATGGTCACATCCTTTTCCAGCCCGGCATAGCTGCGCAGCTCTGCCGGCAGAAGGATGCGTCCCTGCTTGTCCGGCACCACCTCGCAGGCGGTGCTGAACAGATCACCGGACACCTCCCAACTGTCCATCAGCTCGTCGGCCTCCAGCTTTTCCGCCAGCTTTTCCACCTCGGGCAGCGGCAGTGCGAACAGGCAGTTGTCCACCCATTCCAGCACCACGAAGCTCTCGCCCATGGCGTCGCGGAACTTTGCGGGGAAGTTCAGCCGCCCTTTGGCGTCGATGGTATAGTCATACCGGCCAAAGAACATGCTGCCTGCCCCCTTTCGGGGCTGTGGAGAGGGCCCTTGCCCTACTTTTACCCACTTTACCCCACTGACACACATTTATTGTAGCAAATCAAGCCCCCGATTGCAAGGTTTTTTGTCCCTGTTTTTGCGGCAAAATGTCACAAAAAAAGTCCCTGCGGGCCGTCATTTTTGCCTGCAGGGACGCATCATTTTTCAGGATGTGGAATTTGTGTGGAAATCAGCCGTTTTTCTTGGCATTCTGGCGCAGGTTGGCGCGCACGTTCTTTACCTGAGCGGCATTCTCCATCATCGCCTCTTCCGTGGTCTTGAGCATGTTGTCGCAGTAGTCGGTCACGGTCTGACGCAGCGTGCGCGACTCGCTCTGGGCAGCGGCGGTGATCTCGGCGGCGCGCTGCTGGGCGGCTTTCACGATCTCGGCATCGCTCACCAGGATGCGGGCGCGCTCCTCGGCCTTCTTCACGATGGCCTGAGCCTGTGCATTGGCCGTGTCCACGATCTGGGCACGGTCGTTCACGATCTGCTGGGCCTGCCGCAGCTCGCCGGGCAGGTTTGCGCGGATATCATCCAGATAATCCCGGACCTTTTCCACGTCCACCAGACGCTTGCCGCCGGACAGCGGCATGCTGGTGCTCTCTTCCAGCGTATCTTCAATGGTGTCCAAAAGCTCGTTCACGTTCATAGTGCTTCCCCCTCCTGCTGCATGGGCTTCGTATATTTCCACAGCAGCACCTTGCCATACTTATACTGCTTCTGCAGGGTCAGGCCGCCCACCTGTGCCGGCAGCACAAGGCCCGTTTCGCTCTCGCACAGCACAGTGCCGCCGGGTGCGGTGCACTTGTCCACCGCCGGCAGGATCTTTTCCAGCGTACCGCCCCGGAACGGCGGATCCAGCAGCACCACGTCGAACTGCTCCCGGCAGGCCGACAGATACCGGGCAGCCTCGCCCACATTGACCCGGCTGCGGTCGAACACACCGCAGGTCTTGCAGTTGCGCATCACGATGTTCACCGCCTCGCGGTTCTCATCCAGGAACACGCACCGGGCCGCGCCGCGGCTCAGCGCCTCGATGCCCAGCTGTCCGCTGCCGGCATACAGGTCCAGCACCCGCGCGCCCGGCAGGTCGAACTGTACAATGCTGAACATGGCCTCCTTCACCTGCGAAAGGGTGGGCCGGGTCACGTCCGTCCCGGGCAGGGCTTCCAGACGCCGTCCCCGGGCTTCTCCTGCGATCACGCGCATGATTTGACCTCCTTCTGGTCGGCCGGGCGCGCTCGCATAGCCTTGCCCGGCGCTGCATATCCTCTTCTGGTTCTTCTTATTATCATCAAACCGTGCATTCTTGTCAAGTACCGAGGCGCATTGCACGCCCGGAGGCTTTGTGCTACAATCAGAGTATCGCACAGGCGCCGGGCATTTTGCGGCGCATTCTGGACCAAAGGAGAGTATTTTTATGAACGTTCTGCTCATCAACGGCAGCCCCCACGAAAAGGGCTGCACCTACACCGCCCTGTCCCTGATCGCCGGGGAGCTGAACAAGGCCGGTATCGACACCGAGATCCTGCACATCGGCGGCAAGCCGGTGGGCGGCTGCATCGGCTGCGGCGGCTGCCGCAGCGGCAATGGCTGCGTGTTCGGCGGCGTGGTCAACGAGGCCATTGAAAAGGCAAAGACCGCCGACGGCTTCGTGTTTGGCAGCCCGGTGCACTACGCCTCGGCTTCCGGCAACATGACCAGCTTCATGGACCGGCTGTCCTATGCAGGCGGCAAATATCTGGCCTACAAGCCCGCCGCCATCTGCTGCTCGGCCCGCCGCGCCGGCACTACCACCACACTGGACCAGCTGGTCAAGTACCCGCAGTTCTTCCACATGCCGCTGGTCAACGGCTCCTACTGGGCCATGGTGCACGGCTCCAATGCCGAGCAGGTGCTGCAGGACGCCGAGGGCTGCGCTGTGATGCAGGAGCTGGGCCGCAACATGGCCTGGCTGCTGCACTGCATTGAGGCCGGCAAGGCTGCCGGGTTCGACCACCCGCAGAACCCGCCCCGTCCCATGACGAACTTCATCCGCTGAGCAGTATGCTCCCCCATTCCGGGGGAGCATTTGTTGTTTTGGGCAGCGCTCTTCCCCTTCTGCTGCCCAAAAGGTGTGCAAAAAGGGCGGGAGATGCTTTTTTCGTTCATAACTTTGTGCTACTATAAGAAGTAAAGTAACTTTGCTATGGACGGAGACCCGACTATGGAACACTACGACTGGAACGACGGCTGGCTGTTTTGCCCCACCTTCGACCCCGCGCTGGTGCGCCCGGAATGCACCGGACTGGAGCTGGAGTCGGTGCGCATCCCGCACACGGTCAAGGCCCTGCCCTACAACTATTGCAACGAGAACGACCACCAGCGCCTGTGCGGCTACCGCCGGGAGTTCTTTGCCCCTGCCGAGTGGGCAGGCCGCACCGTCCTGCTCACCTTCGGAGCCATCGCCCACGACGCCACCGTGTTCTGCAACGGGCGGCGGCTGTTCCACCACGGCTGCGGCTACACCGCCTTTACGGTGGACCTGACCAGCGCCCTGCATCTGGGCAAGAAGAATGTCGTGGCTGTGCGCTGCGACAGCCGCGAGGACCTGAACATCCCGCCTTTCGGCGGTTCCATCGACTACCTGACCTACGGCGGCATCTACCGTGCCGTAAGTCTGGACATCAAGGAGCCCGCCTACCTGCGGGATGTGTTCGTGGAGGCCCGGGCCGAAGGCGACTTTCGCATTTACACCGCCACGGTGGGCGAGACGGTGGGCTGCACCCTGCAGGCCGAGATCCGCAGCCCCGCCGGAAGCCGAGCTGTCTACCGTGGGGAACTTGCCCTGCCCATCACCGGCACCCTGAACGGGGTGCATCCGTGGAGCATTGAGCACCCCACCCTGTACACTCTTACCGTAAAGCTCATCCGTCCCGGCACCAGCGGTCTGCCCGACCGGGTGCTGGACGAAAAGACGGTCCGGTTCGGCTTCCGCACGGTCCAGTTCGTGGCCGGAGGCCTGTACCTGAACGGCCAGCGGGTGGTGCTGCGGGGCATCAACCGGCACCAGAGCTACGCCTATCAGGGCTACGCCATGCCGGACAGCCTGCAGCGGCTGGATGCCCAGTTCATCAAAAAGGACCTGGGCTGCAATGCCGTGCGCACCAGCCACTACCCCCAGAGCCCGGCCTTCTTGGATGCCTGCGACGAGCTGGGCCTGCTGGTGTTCACCGAAATGCCCGGCTGGCAGCACATCGGCGACGAAGCCTGGAAGGCGCAGGCCCTGCAGAACTGCCGGGAGATGGTGTGCCAGTGCCGCAACCATCCCAGTGTGTTTTTGTGGGGTGCACGGGTCAACGGCAGCCCCGATGATGAAGCCTTTTACAAGCGCACCAACGAGGCCATCCATCGGCTGGACCCCACCCGCCCCACGGCGGGTGCCCATATCCGCCGCCGCGAGCAGCTGCTGGAGGATGTGTACGCCTACAACGATTATTCCTACCGGGGCCGAGGCCCCGCCTGTGAGGCCCGCGCCTCCGTCACCCCGGACACCCGCAAGGGCTACCTCATCAGCGAGTTCGGCGGGCAGAACTTCCCGGCCAAGCCCTTTGACGATGAGGCCCACCGGCTGGTGCAGGCCCTGCATTTTGCCGCCGTGCTCAACGATTCCATTGCCCAGCAGGGCGTGGCCGGCAGCTTTGGCTGGTGCCTGGCCGACTACAACACCCACCGGGAATTCGGCAGCGGCGACCGCATCTGCTACCACGGCGTGATGGATCTGTTCCGCAACCCGAAACTCTCCGCCGCCGTGTACGCCAGTCAGAAAACGCCCCGTGCTCCTTCGGACATCGTGCTGGAAGTCTCTTCCGCCATGGCACTGGGAGACCTGCCTGGCGGGGTACCGGGGGCCTGCTGGGTGTTCACCAACGCCGAGAGCGTGCGTCTGTACCGCGGCAATGACTTCGTGGCCGAATTTGCCCCCGACCGGCGCGGCCGGTTTGCGGCGCTGCCGCACCCACCCATTGAGATCAACGACTTTGTGGGCTCCCTGCTGGAAAAGTATGAGGGGATGGACCATGCTTCTGCCTTGCAGGTAGCTGCCATCCTGAACGAGCTGCGCCGGGACGCCATGGAGCCTTCGCCCCTGTCCCGGGCACGGATGCTCTCGCTGCGGCTGGGCTGGAACGATGTGCTGCGGATGTACTACAAGTACATCGGCGTACTGGGCAGCCCCGCCGCCGAATACCGCTTTGAGGCCGTCTGGCACGGCCGGGCGGTGCGCACCGTGGTGCGGGAGCCGGTGCAGAGCGTCCGGCTGGAATGCGTGGTGCACAACCCCATCCTGACCGACGGCCCCACCTGGGACTGCGCCGCTGTCAGCCTGCGCGCCATCGACCAGAACGGCAACCTGCTGCCCTACTGCGGCGAGGCCGTGCAGCTGCGCACCGAGGGCCCCGTGAAGATCCTGGGGCCTGCCGTCGTACCGCTGCGGGGCGGCATGGGCGGCACCTATCTGGCCACCACCGGCGAGGCCGGGCGGGCCGTGCTGCACTGCCGCATGGAGGGCGCGCTGGACACCGAAGCCTATCTGACCATCCGCTGCCGGGAGTAAAATCCGGTCCCTTTCATGATAGATTTGCAGTCTGTTCAAAGTTTTATCATGGATGACTGGTATGCTAAAAACAAGGAATACCACGGCAGCGCTCAGCCGCTGTTTTGACAACGAAAAGGACTTGATCGTATGAGAGAAAAATTCCGTCAGTTCATGGTCGGCCGCTACGGCACCGATGGGTTGAATCAGGCTCTGAGCATCGCCTCCATCGTGATGCTGCTCATCTCCCTGCTCACCCGCATCAGCCTGTTCACCTGGCTGGGTCTGGTGCTGCTGATCCTCTGCTATTACCGATCCCTGAGCCGCAATATCTCCAAGCGCACGGAGGAGAACTACCGCTACTACACCCTGAAAGATCGGGTGGACGGCAAGTTCCGTGGTCTGAAAGATCAGTGGGCCAACCGCAAGCTCTACCACTACTACCGCTGCCCCAAGTGCCGCCAGAAGCTTCGGGTGCCCCGGGGCCGTGGCCGCATCCAGATCTCCTGCCCCCGCTGCGGCACCCAGTTCATCAAAAAGAGTTGAGCCATGTTTGGATATGTGATCCCGAACCACACCGCCCTCTCCCCGGAGGCGCAGGCGCGCTACCGCACCGCCTACTGCGGGCTGTGCCGCCGCATCGACGCGCTGCACGGGCTGCGGGGGCGGTTTACGCTGAGCTACGATCTCACCTTTCTGGACCTGCTGCTGTGCAGCCTGTATGAGGGCGAGAGCGAACTTTCCACCGGATGCAGCCGCTGCCCGGTGCACCCGCTGCACGGCGTGAACTGGCGGTCCAGCGGCCCCACCGACTACTGTGCCGACCTGAGCGTGGCGCTGCATTACTACAATGCCGAGGACAAATGGAAGGATGACCACAACCTGCTGGGCCTCGGCTATGAAAAACTGCTGTCCGGCTGCCGCACCGACGCCGAAGCCCGCTGGCCCCGGCAGTGTGCCGCCATCCGCAGCTGTCTGGCCCGGCTTGCAGAATACGAAGCCGCCGGCAGCGAGGACCTGGACGCCGTGTCCGGCTGCTTTGGCGAGCTGATGGCCGAATTGTTCGACTACAAGCAGGACCACTGGTCGCCGGAGCTGCGCAGTCTGGGCTTCCATCTGGGCAAGTTCATCTATCTGATGGACGCCTACGACGATCTGGCCCGCGACAAGCGGAAGGGCGCCTACAATCCCCTCAAAACCATGAGCGAGCAGCCCGGCTACGAGGAAGAGATGCGGGAAATTTTTGAGTTGCTGCTGGCACGCTGTGCCAAATGTTTTGAGCGCCTGCCCTGCGTGGAGGACGCTGACCTGCTGCGCAACATCCTGTATTCCGGCGTATGGCTGAAGTACAACTGCAACAATGCAAAGCGTTCCGGCCGGGATGCCGAAGCATCCACTTGATTTTTCCACGACGATACGGTAGACTATAGAGTATTGTGCGGCATTGCGGCCGCGCGAAATGAGACGTGAGGAAGTATATCCATGAGAGATCCGTATGAGGTGCTGGGCATTCAGCGCGGCGCAAGCGACGAAGAGATCAAAAAAGCATACCGCGCCAAATGCAAGCGCTGGCACCCCGATTTGAACCCCAACGACCCCACCGCCGAGGAGCACTTCAAGGAGGTGCAGGCCGCCTACGATGCCATCACCAAGGGCGAGACCGGCCCCCAGATGGGCGGCAATCCCTATGGCGGCTACCGTCAGCAGAGCTATGGCGGCTCCCAGCAGGGCTACAGCCATCAGAACTACGGGTTTGACGGCTTCGATGGTTTTGATCCCTTCGGGTTCGGCTTTGGGTTCAACGGCTACAGCCAGCAGAGCGGTGCCAGCTACAGCGGCAGTGATTCGCCCGAGATGCAGGCAGCCCGCAACTTTGTGGTGAATGGCCGCTACGCCGAGGCACGCCGCGTGCTGGACGGCATGACCGCCCGCAATGCCCGGTGGTACTATCTTTCCTCGCTGGCCAATCAGGGCCTGGGCAACAGCATCGACGCGCTGCAGGATGCCCGCCGCGCCGTGCAGCTGGACCCCAACAACACCGAGTACCGGATGCACCTGCAGCGGCTGCAGAACCCCGGCCGCGCCTACCGCACCCAGACCACCTACGCCCAGCCGGGCGGCATCATGCGCTGGTGCTGGAGCATGATCCTGCTCAACCTGCTGTGCAACTGCTGCTGCGGCGGCTGGGGCTTCTACGGCCCGCGCTACGGCTTCCGCGGATAACAAAAACATATAAAACACAACAGCCTCCCTTTGCCCTTGTACCGGGCAGCGGGAGGCTGTTTTTGATCTGTTACAACACTGACAAAAAAACGCCCCGAAACATTTCTGCTTCAGGGCGTTTGAGCTGGAGCTGCTATCCAGATTCGAACTGGAGACCTCATCCTTACCAAGGATGCGCTCTACCAACTGAGCTATAGCAGCGCAATCACAGCTCAATTATGATACCACAGGTTTTGTCGTTTGGCAAGGGGTTTTTGCAAAAAATCCGGATTTTTTTCAAAAAAGACGTTCTGATTTCAAAAAAGCGCCCTACAGCGGAAATCTGCAGGGCGCTTCAGGTTCGATATTTCAGATCACTCGATCAGGCCGTTCAGCAGCGACAGGCACTTGCGGCTGTGCAGCTTGCGGATGGCCTTTGCCTCGATCTGGCGCACACGTTCACGGGTGACACCGAAGTCGCGGCCCACTTCTTCCAGCGTGCGGGGGCGGCCGTCGTCCAGGCCGAAGCGCAGGCGGATGACCTTTTCCTCACGGGGAGTCAGGCTCTTCAGGGCCAGATTGATCTGCTGGGCCACCATGGCGCGATCAGCGGCCTTGCCGGGTGCCTCGGCGTTCTCGTCGGCCACGAAATCGCCCAGAGAGGAATCCTCTTCCTCACCCACGGGGCTTTCCAGACTTGCCGGCTCCTGTGCCATGCGCTGGATCTCACGCACACGCTCCACGCTCATGTCCATGGCCTTTGCCAGCTCTTCCGGGGTGGGCTCATGGCCGTTCTGGTACACCAGCTGGTTGGTGGCCTGGCGCATCCGGTTGATGGTCTCCACCATGTGCACCGGGATGCGGATGGTGCGGGCCTGGTCCGCGATGGCACGGGTGATGGCCTGACGGATCCACCAGGTGGCGTAGGTGGAGAA
>CDZW01035885.1_pt1 | contig 47037 bp, 69 predicted proteins | sample 557511 | NCBI WGS metagenome assembly CDZW01 (sample SAMEA3182067, study PRJEB8094) | gut metagenome | biome: human; feature: gut; material: Stool; isolation source: human stools | place: Canada | collected 2013-03-05 | reverse complement strand
GTAGTACTTTGCAAGAGCAAGAACAAGGTTCCGTAAGTTCTTTCCCAGACGGCGATTTAAAATGGATTTTCCTCTCGCCGTCGCACTTGTCACATTTAACGTGCGCATATTCATATTCGTAATCAACGAGATACGCGCACTCCTGAACGTCTTTCAAAAGCTCTTTGAGCTTGGCACCCCGAATTTCTTTAATTTTTTCGTCCCAATTCTTTTTGATAAGGCTTAATTCCTTAATCTGAGCTCTGAGACAATCGTTCTCATTTTGGAGATTTTTAACCTGAAATTGCAGTTCTTCAAAAGTGCTGCGCCTCCATTTTTCGGCAAACTGTCGGAACGCTTCGTACGTCTCAGGATCGCTGAAAGTCGGGAACTCCTCATCCGAATAATATTCGCTCATTGCTTTTCCTCCTTCGTCGGCTCGGACAGCGGTGGCACCCTGTTTGTCATCGCGTCCTCGTGCTTCCTCAGACGGTCGCGCAGATGACCATATCCGCTGAGTGCCGCGTATACCGTTGCAACAGGGCAGTTATCAAAGACACAATCGAAGAGAAGCTCGTCCTTTTCCTCGTCGGTCATGGTCTGGTCTGCAAATGCCGAACATCCAAACTCCGGGCAAAACTTTTTTAAGCAGAAATCCGTAATAGGCATACCATCCGTTCCATCTTCACTGTAACGGATGTAGCTCCACCCGTCTTTCCCGTAGACCAAATTGAGCATCACCTCGAAATTGCCTTTCGGGTTGTCCGTCACCATCTTCGGCAAATCGAAAACGGATTTCTTTTGATTCTCATTCATGGATTTTTTCCTCCTTCGGCGGCTCGGGCAGCGGCATCCAGTGAGTAACTTCGCAGTCTACCGGGCAGTTATACACATCGTCCGGGGTAAATTGTCTATTCTCCCACCAGCCTTTTGGAACGAAATAATCATCATTTTCTTCGCTATAAGTGCCGTACTCCTCTATGTCGTTCCAGTTCCATCTGCTATCCTGTGTCAGCATCGTTCCGTCCTCATAGATAGCCGGGCAAACAAACCGGAAACCACCCCGGTTACAGTAGATAAGGACTTCCTGCTCGTTCTTCGGCGGCCCGTCTTTAACGCTGCTCCACTCGTCGGGCTTCTTCGCGTCCTTCTCCGCCGCCAGCTTTTCCAGCATGTCGGCGGCTTGCGACATTAAGATACTTCTGCAATTTGAGGATTTACAAAATGCGCAACTGCGGCAGCTTATGATATTGCAGAGCCTCAGCGTCTTGACCAGCTCTTCCACGCTCAACTGCGGAATTTCGGGCTTCTCTTCCGCGTATTTGCACACCTCCGGGTGTTCGCTCGTCGGGCACACGTCGCCGCGATACGGACACTCGCCATTGGTGCAGACACCTTCAAACGCAGCGTACCATTTACATTTCATCGGTCATTTCCTCCGTTTCATCAAAAATCCCAAGCTGCAACTCGTCTTTGCTCTCTCCGCCTTTGCCTACCCACCAGCGTAAGACAGATTCACCGTCCGTCCAATGCCTATTGATGGATTTTCCCGCTTTTCGCCTCGCGTCCAGCATCTCGTCAAAAGTGCGGATGTAAAATTTCTTAAACTGCGGGAAAAGCTCAAGCTCTCTTTGCATGCTCACAGAGCCGCCAAGCGGACAGGCCACGCAGCCAAGCCGCTTGAATCCGCAATCGTACAGTTCGCAGTACGGCACGTTGTAGTGCCGTATAAACTCCCACACATCTGCGTCTGTCCAGTCAATAATCGGATTGACAAGCGTTTTGTGCGTCCGATAGCACATCTCAACCATTCTGCGGTTCTCGTCGTTGTCGGTATTGAGTATCAGCCCGCCTCTGCTCGTTCGATTCGGTTCTGCACCGCTCAAATCCGCTGCGTTGTTTAGCTCTTTGGACGCGGTTGTAAACGTCACAAGCCCTTGGTTGTTCTTGCGGTTTCCGCTCTCCGCCCACCTTACGCCCGTAACCACGACGCGCCCTTGACCGTGCAGCTCTTTGAGGTATTGGCAACAGTAGCGCATTAATCGCGTTGGCGGCATTTGCTTTTTGACGATCAGCTCTCGCATGGTATACTCAGGCTTTTCGATTTCGGTTTTGGGGTGATTCTGCCGGATAAAGCGTACAAGCTGTGGCGGGTCAATCGTCGTCGCGTTGTAGTGAGCGTCAAACTTAACCCCTGCCATCTCGCATAGCTTGACGACACATGAGCTGTCTTTCCCGCCGCTGTCCGCGACATAGTACCCCTCTTGCGGCTCAAACGCCCGCAGCCGATCTATCGCCGTCTGCACCTTGTCCCGCTTTTGCCCAAAAAGGTCGTACTCGATAAGGCTCATTTCCCGTGCCTCCACTCTCGTCCACGGTTGATCTTCATCTTCTCCCGCACCGCCTTGTCAATGTCGATGCCCAGATACCCGGCGGCAGACAGCGCCGTGATGATAACGTCCGCCAGCTCCTCGCGGAAGTGATCTTCCTCAAGCACCGAACCCAAAAGTTCCTGATTCTCCACGAAAACGCGCAGCGTTGCATGAACTCGTCCCAACTCTCGCTCGGTATTTACAATTTTGTAAATCTGCAAAATACCGGAATCCCTCAGACAATCGTTGCTCCTCAGCGTTTTCCGAATATAGTCCCCGTCCCACAGCCCATGTGCCACCGCGTCACTGTAAATCTCATCGCGCAATTCGTTCAGCATGCTCTTTTCCTCCATCAAAACGGCAGTTCTTCGTCGTCCACTTGCGTGAATCCGCCAAAATCATTGTGCGGTTGCTGCGCATAGGCCGTCCCGCTGTCTTTGCTCACCGCCGTCGTGTATGCCCCCGGCGCGCTCTGTGTGCTGCTCTGCTGGTTCTGCGGTGCCAGGAACTCCACCTCGTCAGCGACGATATCCCACGCCGTCCGCTTGCTTCCGTCCTTCACCTCGTAGGTTCGGGTCTGGATGCTGCCCGTCACGGCCACTTTTCGCCCTTTGGCAAGATACTTGCCGCACAGCTCGGCCAACTGCCGCCACGCGATGACGTTCAGAAAATCCGTTTCCTGTTCGCCGTTCGCGTTTTTAAAACGCCGATTGACCGCAATCGAGAAGTTGCAGACCGCAACACCGGACTGCGTGGATCGCATTTCCGGGTCGCGGGTCAGATTGCCGATCAGAAAAACCTTGTTCATGCTTTTCCCTCCAAGTATTTTTTTATATATTCCGCAGCATCGCACCATCCCCGGCACACTGCCGCGCAATAGCCTTGTTTTTGCAAGTCATGCAGCCATAGCTTTTGACAATCGCTGACCGTTCCGCCCTTCGTGCGCTTCATCTCGATAAAAAGCCCGTGAAACTCTCCACGCGGGACGGGCAGGAAGATGTCGGGCACTCCGCTTTTCAGCCCTTCGGCCTTCATTCTGCCGCCCGTCATCCAGCTTCGCTTTCCCTCGTTGGGGATGTGAAACATCAGCGCCAATTCCGGGTACTTCCCGCATTGCATCGCCGCCCAGCTGAAAAGGGTCTGCTGCTCTTCGGATTCAGTCGGCGTTGTGTTTCTCACTCTTTCTTCGCCTCCCACTGCTGCCTTTGAAACGTCCTCATGCAGGTGTACCGACAAAAATACTTACATTTTCCTTTTTTGTCAGTAATCTTATAGGCATAGATCATCGGGTATGCCGTCACAAACTTAGTGCCACACATGGGGCAAGTTCTGGAGGTTAATACTTGATCAAGCGCCCCTCTCGGCATTTTGCTTTTCCTGCTCATATCGGCAGTCTCTCCTGCGTCGCTTTCGGCGCGTACAAATCAAGGAAAAACCGCTGGCCTTTCCCGGTGATTAGCGGTGTTTTGTTGATCTGGATACCGCTGCTTCTGGAAATCGTACTCTCATGCACCCGCATCAACCCCATATCCATGCTTTTCTGTGACGGGACGTTCCAGTTTCGGCCTTTTGAGTTTAGCCATTTGTCATTTCGTAGCCTTTCAAACAGCCGTCTTTCTCCGATATCTAGCCCTGCCTGATTCAGAATTTTGGCCAGCGTCCCGATTGAGATACAGGTTTCCGCTTTCTCCACGGTTTCGGCAAACAGAACCTTCGGCGCGTCTGCTTTGATCTTTTCGTTCGCCGCTTCGAGCTGCTTGTTCCGCTCGTCAATCTTGCGCTGTGCAACCATCAGCGCGTTCGCCAAGAGCTGGTCGTCGTCCATCATTTCCTGTCCGGCGATATACCCGCCCGTCTTGCGGATCTCCGGAATAACCTCGTGGGTAATCCAGCGCTTGAAGGCTTTCGCTTCGGGCTTACGGCTACCAAGAATCAAAGCGTAAAGCCCCGGTTCGTTGACGGCATTCACGGGAAGCCCGTTGCTCGCACCCTCGATTGAAACTAGGGTGCGTTCATCCTCATCCAAACGCTTAATAACATCGCTGCTGTTCCCCAGTCCCAGCGCCCTGCACACATCCGCCGCCACAAACCACGGTTCACCTTCCAGTGTCACAGCACGCACCGCGCCGAACTCGTCCTTGCGAAAAATCGTTACATCGTTCATGCTTAACCCCCTTGCATTTCCGTGAATCGCATCGTTGCGCCGTCAAAATACAGCGTAATCCTTCCACATCGACCGCCCCGATTTTTGTCCAGAAACAGCTTCCTTTCCGGGTCGTCCTTGTCGTTCGGCGCATGCAGCAGGAGTACCGCGTCTGCGTCCTGCTCGATGCTGCCGGATTCGCGGAGGTCTGACAGTTTCGGCTCGTCGTTCCGCTCGCTCGCGCGGTTGAGCTGTGAAGCGGTCAAAACCGGGATTTTTAGCTCCATCGCAAGCGTCTTTAGCCCTCTTGTGACAACTCCGACTGCTTCCGCGCGGTTGTTTGTCTTCTGTCCTGCATCAAGCAGCTGCAAGTAATCAGCCACGATCAAATCAAGCCCGCCATGTGCTCGCGTCCTCAGCGCCATCCGGCGGATATCCTGCACGGTTCGCGCCCGTTCGCTGATGCAGAACCTCTCTGACGGGATTTCTGCAAAGCTGTCAGCGACTTTGATGATCTCGTCTTCCGTCAGGTCGTGGCGTTCGATTTTGTCCACTGAGACGCCGCTTTTCTGCGCCACAACACGCCCGACGATTTCGTCCGCGCCCATCTCGCGAGATACCAACAGGATTCTTCTGCCTGCGTCCAGCGCTCGAACGGCCATATGCAGCAGGAGCGCAGACTTGCCGACGGAAGGCCGTGCGCCGACAACGATCAGCTTTCCTCCCGCAATCAGCAAGGATTGATCGAGCTTCGGAAACCCTGTCTTTGCGATGGGTTCAACCACTCCGCTCGTGAGCCGCGTATAAAAGCCGCAAAGCGCGTCTGTGCCGCTGATAATGTCTCCGTCGTCTGTTTGTCCGCCGAGTTCGTTCAAGCGCACCACAGCGCCGTTAAGCAGTTCTGACGTGGATATCTCGCCATCGTTCGCGCTCTTGACTGTATCCAGACACGTCTTGATAAGCGCTTTCCGCATTGCCGCTTCCCGGATATTCCGTGCCTGCTGCTCGGCAAGCGCCGTTGTGACGGTTTCCGTGGCGACGACGATAGCCTGTTCAAGGTCGTCGTCAGAAATCACGCCTTCAAGCGTCGGGATATCGCATGGACGACCTTGCCTCTCAAGCGCAAGCGCGGCCTCAAAAATTCGGCGGCAGAACGGGATCGTGAACCATTCGGCTTTAAGCCCGGAATCGCTTGCCTTTGTGTCGCCCTTGATGATTGCGCCGCAGAATTCGCGCTCAGAGATCTCTTTCGTGAGACTTTGGTACGGATCGTCCATAGCTCATTCCTCCCACGCTGTCAGGCGGCTTTTCCGCCCACGTGTATCCTCGCTCTTTCTCTTTGCGAAGAATGCCCTCGACATACCGCCAACATCGGCTTTTTTCCGTCGCCCCTTGGGTTCTGCTTATGGCTTTCAGCAGATTTTCAGCTCCGTAATCAGTCCTGAGTCTGTCCATAACGTCAAAGTCGCCCGAAGCACTGGCGGGTAAACCCATGCGCTTTGCAGCAGCCTCCACGTCTGCCTGTTCTTCCCGCATTCGCCGCAGTTCGTCGTCCGTCACGTCGTCGTAGGGGTTTGGGGTTACGTAACCACCACCAATATTCTTTTCTTGTTCTTTTACTTGTTCTTGTTCTTGTATATACGCGTTTTGCTTGACGTTGCTTTCTTCTGCTTCCGGTTGCTTGGCTTTGCTTGACTTTGCTTGGCTTTGCTTCAATGTGCTTGCGTTTGCTTCCGTCTGATTGACGTTGCTTTCGTCTGCTTCCGGTTGCTTGGCGCTTCCGCCTTTCTTCCCGCTTGCTTTCTTCGCTTCCAAGGATTCAGCGCACTGGTCGATTTTAAATTGAAGTGTGTCCCAGACATACCATTCCGGCGCGTTCTCGCCAAACGTCGGCAACTCGCCACGGTAGGCATAGGCCATCATGGCCATAAAAAGCCGTCCGCGCTGTGCGTCATCATATCGTTTGAGAAGAACTTCGATGTCTGGGAAGACCTTCAGATAATCCAGCATTCTTTTTTCCCTTTCTACTTAAAGTAAATTGTGGCAAGCCCCGGAATTGAACCGGGCGCGTGGGCAAGGTGCTTCGCGTTAAATCCATGAAGCGAATTGTGGAAGGAAAACCTTGATTAGGAGGAAGATTTCGTCTGTCAAGAAGAAGCTCCCGCGCCGATACCTGCTATGCTTGCCATAAGTGCCGCCGTTTTGCCCCGGCGGCTAGGCCGTCTGTGAAACGTTTTTTATTTGCCGTCTTTCCGGCTGCCAGAAAAAATGGTGTGCGGTCTTTCCCGCCGTCAGAATGTGAAAAAACAGTTTTGTCTTTCCGCCGTCTCTCCGGCTGTCAATTTTGTTGATCGTCTTTCCGATCTGTCGATGCTAAAGAACACGTCCCTTCGTCTTTCCGAAGCGCCAGAAATGAAATGTGCGGTGCCCGTCTTTCCGAGCAGCCAGTATGATCATAATTTGCCCTTGCTCCGCCATCCTCCCTTCTGTTGGAGCTTTCACCGTTTCAAGCAGTTCCTTCGTGCTTGACTTACCAAAACTTCTTCTGCTCGGCGCGCGGCGGTATCGACCCGCCCCTTCTTCTTGGCGCTGCTTGCCGCCTTGAAGCTGCTCTCCTGAGCTGCGCACCATGCGCAAGGGTTTTAGCCCTTGCGGTTTTTTTATTGTTCCTTGTCTTCAGGGATACTCTCCGGCGCGTCGTGCGCCGTTCCTGTGTCCGTTACGTCTACGATGCCATCAGGCAGCGGGGATTCATCATCGACCATTCCTGTGCTTATATCATGCGCCGCTTTCAGTGCGGCGGGAGATGCGCTCTTGTAGTCGATGGACATAACGCCCCAGCGTCCGAGCAAGCGGCGCATGACGGTTTTCCGCGCCATAGCGTCCCAGTCGTCGCGCCAGCCTTTGCCCTGATTCTTTCCCTTGCGGTTCTTCGCTTCGTGCGCCTCGATCTGCTGAACGCTCATGTACACCGTCTTCTCCGTGCCATTCACAAGGCGATAATATCCGACATAGCCGATGATCGGCAGTTTTTCACGCTCCGCCTCGTCCTGTTCCCAGCGGAACTCGAAGTCTTCGGTCAATCTATCGCAGGAGATCAGCTCTCCCTCACGCACATCCATGACGTTCAGCCGCTTGTATGCTCCGGTTCTGAGCGCAAGCTGAATCATGCCCTTGTATCCTAGAATGAACTGCGCTTCCGGAATCTTGATCCAGTTTCCGTCGTCCGTCTTTTTGCTGTTGTTGAACGGCACAATGTAGGCAAAGCCGAGCGCATTATCAACCGGCAGGTCATAACTTGCGGCTTTGAGCGCCGCCTGAATGACCGTCTGCGGGGCTTGGCGAACCGCCGCCGTCAGGTTTGCATCCGCGTTGCAAAGCGTGATGACCGCCGAGATAAATTGCGGCGCTCGATCACCCAGCAAATCGTTCAGGCGTTTTTTGTAGCCCTCGGAGTCGAACATGCCGTTCAGAATTTGGTTGACGGTTCGCGCTGCAACGGGTGCGGTCGTAGTCGCCGCGACGGGTGCGCGGCTGGCGGTTGCGTTTGTGATAATTCCCGCCGTGTTTCTCGCTTGTCTTTCCATCTTTTATGCCTCCTTGACCATGAATCGGCGCGTAGGTGCGCCAATCTTGATGTATCTGTCAACAATTTCGGGGTGTTCCTCTGTGAGCCGCTTGGTGTCGATGGTCTTTCGTGGGGTGCTGTTTTTCCAGCTTACGATGTAGTTCGCGCTCTCTCCGCGTTCGGATTCGCCCATGCACTCCTTGATGCGCTGCTCATACAGGGCTTTATCTCCCTCAAGCTCTTTGATTTTGCTCGTCAGCGTCATGTATTGGCTGATTGCATCGTCGCAGTCAAGCGTGATGGTCGAACCGTCAGATACGGGATAGCGCTTGGTCAGGATTTCTTCCGCCGCCTTGCTTCCGTCAACGGGCGGGCATTTGCCTTGCAAAACATATTCGCGCCAAAAGTAGTCCTCGGCGGAGATGAGCGCCTTGATCTGGTCTTCGTTCTCTTTACGCTTAAAGCTGTATGTATACAGCCCGCGGCCGATGACCAGCACTACGAGCTTCCACTCATCCCATCCTGTTACCGCAAGGTAGTGCATGCACTGCGCGTAGTACCAGGGATTGACGTCTCCGCCCGCAAAGTCGGTCTTTGTAAAAGAGGATGTCGTCTTGATTTCAACGCCGATCCTCTTGCCCTTGACGCGGCGGTCGATGTTCGCCAGCATAAACGGGTGTTCGATGCTCTGCATCATCTGATTGCACCGAACAATGTTCAGACCGCTCTCTTCGGCGTATCGCCTCGCGACGTGGTCTTCCAGCACGTTACCGAGCCAGATTGCTTCGCTTTCGCTTTCCGCCTGAGGCTCGTCCGCGCTGGTCTTATCCGCCCAGACCGTGAGCGGCGACGAGAACGGGTTCAAGCCGATGATCGCGGCCGCGTCGCTTCCGCCGATTCCGGCTTTTCGAGCCGCGAGCCATTCTGCGCGGCTCATGTTACGCGTGTCCTTGTACACGGTGTAGATTTCTTTCATTTTCAGACCGCCTCCGCAAACGTCCATCCGGTGCCGAGCAGCTCAAGCCACTCTGTCGTGCTGATGCTGTCGGCGCAGTCCTCGCACAAAATCTTGCTGCCGATCTCCGCGATCTTGTCGCCCTCATAGATCGCTGCCTTGCATCTGCTGCACTGACATACAGGCACATCGGGTTCAGCATTCGGGCAACCGCTCAAACACGGGAAGCTGTGGCAGATATCACACATTCTTCTTCCCCTCCTTGTCCTTGTCCATTTCCGCGAGGATGCAGCACGCCAGCAGCAGCGCCGCACCGACCACGCCAACCGCCAGCGCATACGCAAGCACCATGCCCAGCCCTTCAAGCAGCCGGGCGAAGAATCCGATAAACTGTGCTTTAAGCATTGATATTTCATCCTTTCTGTGCTATAATAGCTATGGTTTAAATTTTCCATTGGCTTCCGCTCGTGTTGCTGCACGGGCGGCTCTTTTTTTTACCTTGCGATTCTCAAGCGCGGCAACGCCACGCCGTCAAACCCTGCCTGATACTCAAGCCCTTCGGCTTGCATCAGCTCGTAGAGCCTGCGCTCTTCCAGCTTGGTCAGCGTTTCTGGGTGGTTGATCCGGTTGTACAGCGTCTTTGTGGAGACGCCGAGGTTCAGCGCCAGCTCGGCCTTGCTCATGCCGGACACGCCGCAGAGCTGACCAACCTGCCGCCGGAAGAGATCGTCTTCCGCGTCCCAATTCCGCTGGCGCTTTTTCATTGTCAAACCTCCTTATCGAAGAATTGCGTCCAGTCAACATTCAATGCGTGAGCAATCTTTTTCGCTGTGTCAACCGTAGGGTCGCACAGCCCGCACTCGATTTGCCAGTAGGATGGCTGAGAAATGCCGGCCATTTCAGCAATGTCTTTTTGTCTCAGCCCTTTCTCGATGCGGATATCCTTTAGCCACTGTCTAATCACTTTATCACCTGCCTTAGCTATCGGTTATTTTCTTAGCTCATGGCTATTATATCATAGTTAAAGGCTATTGTAAATAGTTTTCAACTATTTTTTTATTCTTTACCAAGATAGTTTTTAGCTATATAATGGTGTAAAGGAGGGCTGAAAAATGAACAGAATCAAACAATGTAGAGAAAAGTCAAACCTTAGTCAAAAATACGTTGCCGTTGCTCTCGGCGTGGCTGCACCTTCTGTTAGCAACTGGGAAAGCGGGAAGACAAAACCCTCGATGGATAATTACGTTAATCTAGCGAAACTTTTCGGAGTTTCCGTCGAATATCTGCTAGGCGTGGCGGGCAAGGACGAAAGTGAAGAAAAAACTCCCACCGCTACTAGCGATGGGAGTAATAAAGAATATCAAGAGATTTTTAATCTCCTGAATAATTGGAATCGTCAACGTGCTCTTGACTTCGCAAAAGGTCTTTTAACAGCTCAAGGAGAAGATCCTTCTGGTGAGGATTCAGTTTATTAACTACTTTCATAAAATCGCTCGTCAGCACTTCGTTTTCATTCTTCAAAAAATCACCCCATTATAATAGTCGAAGGAATCTATGCTGATGTCTCGCATCAACTCGGCTTGTTGCTCACCCTCTCCGGCGGCGGCATCTCAAACGGATTTTGCGGTTGAGATGCTACTACAATAATAACAATTATCATCGACACTCCCTCCATTGCTTACATTATATTCATGTCAGAGGGCAAAAAGAATATGAAAAGAGGTTAAGAAAATGAAAAGAATCGTTGCTCTGTTTCTTCTGGCGTTTGCCCTTCTTCCCGTTCGCGTCACGGCAGAGAACGAGATCGACCCGAAGGATTGCATCCCGTTCCCGGCTGACTGTAAAAAAGCGGATGTCGCCGCCACCGCTCTCTATGCTGTCGATGTTCCTGATCCTCAAAGTTACGATTGGAGTTCAAGCGTGGAAGCCTTGCACGTCACGGAGGACGGCGTGTTCTCCCTGTTTCTGGGGAAAGGCACGTTGACGGGCGTACCGAAGGACGGCAAAGGGGAAACGATCAAAATATCATTGTCTGCGCCCGATACCTATTTCAGCTCTAAGGATATCGTCATAGATTCGCCCGATGGCGAAGATTTGTATATGCTCCTCGACGCAAATAGTGGCTCACATTTTTGCACCGTCGGCACACAGGGGGATCAGTGTTTTACTTATGACAGCATAAACGAGCGCAAGTATGGAATATGCGAAGCCTATCACATCACGCCCGTCAGTGAGGGGAAAGGCGCTATCGTATATACCGTTGATAACAGCAAACAATATAAAATCAACATAACGGTCAAGGAATCTGCGATTGAATAAGCAAACGTAAAAACGAAAGAAGTGCTAAAATTGGTTAAGAAAGAAAAAAAGAAAGCAGGCTGTTTATCCCGTATTTTCAAAGTGTTTTCCTATTTTTGCGTTGCAATCGTCATTTTGGCGTTCATTGGTACAGTAAACAAGCGCAGCAGCGAAGACACAGCAGCGCGGGATGAACCGAATGCGCAAGTTGAGCAGACGACCAGCGAAGAGAAAACCCCAGCGCCGACAAAAACACCGAAGCCGACGAAAACGCCAAAGCCGACGGCAACGCCGAAACCCACAAAAACGCCGAAACCGATGGCAACGCCTGAGCCTGATACCTTGCAAGGATGGGCGGAATCCGTCGCGAACTCCGTATACGGCAGTTACGACCCCAAGTACAGCGACTTGATCTCCGTGACGTGTGAGCAGATGCTCGGCGAGGATGCGCCCATGATTCAGCTCGACGTGAAATACCCAGATACCTTCATGCGCAAGAACGATGATCGAATGGGCGGCTTCCTATATAACGCAAAAGAAGTGAACGAGAAGTTCGCAAATCTTGCCAAAGAGGGAAAAATTGTGTACGGGTCGGTTAATATCGTCGCTCATACGACGTATCTTGACAAGTACGGCAACGAGAGCGACGGCATGGCCGCATCTATCCGCGTGAAAGCATCGGAAGCGGCAAAGGTCAACTGGGATATTCGCAACTTTACCGCTGAGATGATGCCAGGGATCGCCGTCTCTTTCGGCATCAACCCGATCATCCGCGACGGTCTGTCGCTCGAATACTACTCAAAAATCCGCTACTAATCGCTTGAAATGAAAACAAGCGATGTTTTGCCGACGTCGACAAAACATCAGGTCGCGCTGAGCGACAAAAAAGGCGCGCCCATCAGGACGCGCCTTTTGGTTTAAGCTCGACAGCAACAAATTCCATAATCAGCGGAAGTCAACAGCTTGAAGCAGTTTTCGATGCGGAACAGATCAACTGCCCGTTCAAAAGCGATTTTCTTCTGCTCCTGCGTCAAGTCTTCGGGAAGACCTTTCAGACAATCGCGCAAATTTTCGACAATCGCAAGTACAATCGTGTTTTCCTCTACTTCATTTTCCAGCCTGTCGAGCTTTGTTTCTGTCCTGCATACAAATAGCTTGGATGTGTCGCTCATCCTATCACCGCCTTTCTGCTTTTTAGTATATTCAGCCATCCGCAGAATATACTATCAAATAATTATCAAAAGGGGGATTATTTATGGCAAAAGCAAAAAAACTTCCATCCGGCAACTGGCGAACACAGGTTTACCTCGGCAGGGATGCAGCGGGAAAGTCAATCGTCGAATCCTTCACCGCATCGACTGCCCGTGAATCTGAACGCCTCGCCGCCGTCGCTGCTGCCGATCACAAGAGGAAGAAGAAGCAAACGCTGACGCTCGGTCAGGCGATGGACGAGTTTATAGACACTTGCCGAGTACAGGGTTATTCGCCGTCTACGATTCCGGCGTATGTCTCGATACGGGAGAACAGCTTTCCGATGCTTGTCTCTTTACGCCTGGATCAAATCACAGAGCGAGATATCCAAAAAGCGATTGACGCAAGAGCTAAAGATCATGCTGTGAAAACGGTTCGGAATGAGTTTTACTTTCTGCGCTCTGTTTTGGGCAAATATGCGCCTGATTTGAATTTGTCCGGGATTGTCATAGCCAAAAGGAAGAAGTCGAAGAAGCAGCTTTTCTCCGAAGGCTGGGCGCGAGACGTGCTGACCTATGCTAAAGAGCATTGGGAAACGGATTTCTACCTTTATTGCTGCTTCATTGTGAGCGCGGGTTTGCGCCCGTCTGAGGCGTATGCTCTGACGTGGGGGGATTTGTCCGCTGAACCTGTTTCCGCAATCAGCAGAGATGGGAAGGCGTACAAGATGGGGCTTTTAAGCATCGACAAGGCCACAGTACGCGACGAGTCCCGCTCATACGTCAGGAAAAACGTCACAAAGACAGATGCAGGAGAGCGTGCGCTTCGTCTCGACTGGTCTTTTTTTCAAAATCTGTACGACTGCAAGCCGCGAGGCGCTGACCATGCCCAAATACTGACGCTAAAGCCTAACCTCGTTGACTACCGCTGGAGAAAATGCAGGGCGGCGCTTGGGCTTCCCGAAAAGATGCGCTTTTACGATCTGCGTCATTTTTTTGCAACGTCCGTCGCCTACTCCGGCGCGTCCGAGGAAGAGCTTGCCCGCGTCATGGGTCATTCAACGTCCGCTTTCTCCCATCAGGTGTACGTCGAGCTTTTCCGCGAACGGCAGGAATCCGTAAACGCCGAGCTGGCCGCAGGAACGGCGGCGCTCTACGAATCCATCAAAAAGCCCGTGTGAAATTCCGTGTGAAATGATTTTGCAAAAGTTCACACGGAACGGGAAAGACGATACACGAAACGAGTAATAATTTACACTGAATAAAATAGAAGGCAAAAGAAAAAATCCAGAAACCTTTGCGGCCTCTGGATTTCCTGTTTGGTGCGGTAGATGGGACTTGAACCCATTTATTCACGTTGTATTTACTAGCTTTTTTGTTCTTCGTGTGAAATTTCGTGTGAAATTATGCCAAAAACAGCTAGTTTCGAGATGCTTTCAGCTTCCGGATTGCCGCCGCGTATGCCTTCGGCGCGACGATCTGCAAGCCCTGAATCGTGTCTTCCAGCGCATCGATAAGCTCAGCAGATGACAATCCTGCACAAGCAGTGCGGAACTCGCTTTCCGGCTCTGCCGCCATCGAGTACGCCGAAATGGGTGCTTCCCTCACATCCTGCACGGATTCGCTTGCCATGTGCGCCCGAAGACCGTACAGTACCGCCAGACGTTCAGCGTCTTTTACGCTCGTCCCTTCGTGCTTGATTTTGGTGATGGTTTCGTCGATCTCTTTCAGGTCGATCAATGCCGCTCACCGCCCGTCAGGCGTTGCGCAGCTCGTCCATCGCGCGGCGGATGATTTCGCGCTGTTCGCTGGTCGCGTCGCGCATGATCTCTTCCATCTTGCGCATCATGCTTTCGCGCCCGTCGTCGCGGCTGTAATGTCCGCGCACGTAATGCTCGCCGCGCCGGTCGTTGCGTCCATAGCTTCCGCGCACGTCAGCGCGCCACTCCGCGCTGTTGCTGTAGCCTTCGTCCTCAAGGATTTCGATTTTGTCAATATTCTTGATGGTGTCGGTCAGCTTGTGGACGGTTTCGAGGTCGCCGGGGTTCATGTCGCGCTTGGCGGCGATTTTGTCCAGCTCATCGCAAAGCATATCGCGCAAGTCGTGCATCGCTTTCATACCCATATTTTTCTCCTTTCTCACGCCTGCCGCGTGACGATCAGATTTGCGTTGGCAACGTCAATCGCTTGCGCACTAATGTTTTTCAGCGCGACGGTTACGCAGCATCCACGCGGCACATCGACAAACGCAGAGACGGAAACGTTGAAGAAGTTCTCAACCGCCGCAGGGGTGACGATAGCGACGGCGCTATTCAGCGGCTCGCCGTTTATCGTCAGCGCAACGGAGATCGCTCCAACCGTTCCACCAGCCGGAATGGCAATGTTCCCGGTGAAGTCCACAAAGTACCGCGCTCGGCACTGATTCGTCAGGCCGCGAAGTGTTACGATTCCCGCGCCCTCTCGATGGACGATGCACGGAGAGCCGCAAATCGGCGTTTCGGTCAGCGGTAGATTCTGGCCAGCCGCGACAAGCGCCGTGCTGGCGTTGGTATACTCAGCCATAGATTATCTCCTTTCATAAGGAACGGCGGGACACATTCGCCCCGCCGTCGTTGCAGAATCAGCTCAGGGCTGAACAGCTCGGTCACGCCGAGCAGTTGCATCTCTTATGCGATTTTAGCAGCCACAACCGGCGTTAGCAGCGCAGCCATAACCGTAACCGCCCGTGTAGGGGTTCGGCACCTGATACGCAGGGACGGCGACAGGTTGACGCAGCGCGTTGATGATCTGCGCAGTCTGCGCTCCCATCTCCGTGGTCAGCAGCGCCGACTGACGATCCTGCGACGCGGCGCGGCGAAGATCGGTGTTTTCCGCCTGCAACGTCGCAATCTTGTCCTGTGTCAGGAAATCAAGAATCGCACGGCTGTTCGCGTTCTGGTTGTCGATCACGTCGCGGGTGTTGTTGTTAAGCGTGTTCTGGATGGCACAGAAGCCCTGCTGCATCTGGTTGCGCGTGTCGCAAGCCTGAGTAGCGAGGTTGTAATTCACGCCCTGAATCGCTTCGCGCGTCTCGCAGCAGCAGTTCGCCTGCTGCATCTGCATCGCGAAGAGCTGCTGCATGAGCGCCGCCTGCTGGTTCGCGCGGGAAAGCTCCGCCGCGCTGAAACCGCTATTGACGGCGTTGGTGATGGCGTAGGTGCTGTCACAAAGCCCGTTCTGGATGGCGCGGATGCCGTTGTCAATGCCATTGATGGCAAAGCCTTCGTTGATGTCCGCGCGGGTCGCGTAGCCTTGGAAGCCCGGAGAATTTGCACCGTTGTTGCCGAAGCCGCCGCCCCAGCCCATGCCGCCCCAGCCGCAGAACATGAAGAGGAACAGAACGATGATCAACCACGCGCCGTTCCCGTCTCCAAACATGCCGCCGTTGTTGCGATTTCCGCCCGTTACCGCCGCAATATCGGCAGGGGTCATTTCAGAGGTTGTCAAAGACATTTTCACACGTCCTTTCGTTTTTATCGCTAACCGTGCGCACGGATTTAGCCGTTAGAGACCTTCGAAAAGGTTTTGGAACTGGCGGGCGATGCCGTAGAGCTGATTAAACTGCTGCTGCGTCATCTTGCCGCTGTTGAGTAGGCGCTGAACCTCTTGCTGCGGATCGCCGTTAAATCCGGCCTTGAACCGCTTGAACTCCTGCGCCATTCGCTGAAACTGTCCCATCTGTCCGGGAAGATTCCCAGACATGCCCTGCATCGCATTAAACAGCGGGTTGCTCATCGACTGCATCCTCCTTTTTCCTGCTCGGCTTTTTTGCCATCGCATCGACCCGCGCCACGAGCGCGTTGAAGTCGTCGCGGGTCACATACTCGGCTGATTGTACAGGCGGTTCGGCCTGTCTCGGCGCCGTCCTCTCGGTGTAGTCAAAGATTCGCATCGACGGCATACCACTTGCGTCCGCAGATTTGAGGTAAAACGTCAAGGATTCGCTATCCATCAGCAGAACGCCGCTTCCGGGGCTGACCGGGTAGCTTTTCGCCGCCGCTTCGCCCTGAACCCAGATGATTCCGCCGCTATTTTGAGCTGGCGCTTGCTGCGCTGGCTGCTGCGGCATGTATGGTTGTGATCTGAGCTGCGCGAGTTGGTCTTGCATAGGTGGGTAATATCCGCCGTATGGCTGTTGCCAGCCTTGCATCGGATAGGCCATAAATCATCCCTCCCAGTAGTAAAGGGGCGTTTCGCCGCCGCTGTCCCATGTGTCATACCAATCACCGTTCACGACCGCGAGAACGTGTCCATTTGTCGCTAAAACATAAACGCCACGCGGAAAGTCTCGGCAGAAGTCCGAAACCGTGTAGCAGTCCGGGCACGTCTCCGGGATGCTGTGACGCTTGAAGCCTTTGCGCCGAAGATACGCGCCCCAGATGTGGTTTGCGTTCGGCATATCCCCTGCACAGAAACCGTCGAGGCAAAGCGCGACGAAGACACTTTCCCATGTTTGCCCTGTGGCCTTGCTTACGGCTCTAATCGCGCAGTCGCCGACACGAGATCGAAAAGGGTTCGGATTGAATGGAACAAACACGCTCTCACCTGCTTCTGCCCTCATTTTTGCATAAAAAAAGGACGTGCACCTATCAGATGCACGTCAGTTTTATGTCGGTTTTTTGTCAGTCCCACATGTGTTCGAGCGCCGCCTCGTGCCACTCGGCCTCCATGTCGCTGACGGCCTTTTCCCAGTCGTCGCCGTCAAGGATGCGCTCGACGGCTTTTCTGCCTGCGCTGGCTTTGCTGTAGTTGGCGGCGCGGGAGTAGCTTTCCGCGCGGAGCATCGCGGCCGCCATCGGGTATCTCGCGCTCAGTTCTACCGGATCGTTCTTGGGCTTGGCGGGATAGATGCCGCTACCGCTATCCACAGCCCGAGCGAACGCTTCGCGGTAGGCCGCCTGCTCAGCTTTCGCCGCCTCAAGCTCTTTAAGCCCCGGAATCGCGGCGCGGAAATTCCGGCGGCGCTCGGCGGTTTCGCGATCTTCGGTCTGCTCGGCCAGCAACGCGGCCTTGATCTCCTGCACCTCGGCGGGATGCGCCTTGACCAGCTTGACGGCCTTGTCGCGCGGAGATACGGCCATCTTGTCGCCAACGAGGGAAAAGCTCAGGCCGGAGCTTTCCAGAATCTCCCGCGCGACGGTTGAGATCTGCTGTTTGTACTTTTCTTTCATGGTTTCTTCCTCCTGTCCTGTCAGGTTGTTTTCCTTGTTCTTATGGCCATATTATACATCATTTTAATTTACTTGTCAAGTGTTTTACAAATTATTTTTATTTATTTTTGCATTAAAAATAGCCCCGGCTTTATGGCCGGGGCTATCTTATAGTTTAGTATAGGCTTTCAGGATTTTGTGGCGCTGTACCGCGCCGTCATACCAGATAAGCGCTGGCTCGTCGCCCCAGTTGCCAAGTATCATCCGAAGCGGATAAACAAGTCCGTCACCCAGATTTACAAGCGGATCGCCATCACAATTCTCGCCGTCAACGTTTGGCACCTCCACGACGATCTCATCATAGGATTCGCTCTGCGGGCATGCCCACGTATAAACCGGCTGGTATTCGTGCGTCAGAACACCATAAGATTTGTAAATTGGGATTTTCATGTTTTTTCTTCCTTTCCTTTTTGTTTTTTTGTCGGTCAATATTTTTGGATTTAGATGATCCGATCCCACTTACCTCCATCCAAGCACGCCGCCGACAAGGCTGCGCGGCAATCCCCTATACATGATCGCATCTTCGCCGCGCGGATCTACCCAGCGCGCGCCGCCGATCTCATCAACGGTCATCGGTTGTTCCAACCGCCAGTCCGCGAGGGTAAACTGCATACCCTCAGACTGGATAACAGCAATGATCCCGACATCCGGGTGATCGACGAGATAAAATATCCCATACTCGTCGATCACCGTCTCGGACACGATTGGGAGTGCCTCCGTGCGCCCGGTCTGCCAGTCATAGACGGCCAACCGCTGGGCGTCGCCCCGAAGGTAGGCTGTCGAAACGCCCAGCGCGTCCGCCAGCGCGGGCAGAATTTTGTTTCCGGGGTTGCTCTGCCCCCCTTCATAATTGTTGAGCTGTTGAGCGGATATACCCATCTTATCCGCCAGCTCCTTCTGCTTCAAACCGCGCAGGATACGCAGCTCTTTGATTCCCATCATTCCGCTCGCGCCTCCTCGATCTCAGGCTCAAGGTCATGGCTGCCCAAAGCGTCGCACAACACGACGTCCTTGTTGCCGCAGCCGCGACCACAAGGGCAGGTGACAAACTTTGCCACAATCTGCCCATCACGGACAAGGGAAACCGGCACAGTCGTGCCGTCGCCGCAAAATCTGCGGCCTTCAGGTTCGCCCCAAACGAGCGAATAGCCTTTTTTCAATTTCATGTTTTTTTCCTCCTAAATTTATGAGTTTCCGCGACGCAAAGCAAGTTTACACTTGCTTTTTTTCATTTCTTTCTTTTTCTTCCCAAATGTCGCAGGTGTCCATAGACGCGCCTGCGACCATGTTATCAAAATCCGGCTCGCCATCATCAGTAGCCGTATATACGACCAATGTATAATAATCGTTGTTTTCGTCTTTTCTGCTGTCGGTTTCCCACCACATGCGCGGGGCAGGCGTCGCGGGGTCAAAATCTTCCCAATACTCGCTGATGAGACGGGCTTTCGCCCACTCGTCATTCATCTGAGACGATTCGACATCCACCCATGGGTAATTGAGGTCGATAAAATCCTCGCTGGTGTAGTGCGTCAGGGGGTCTTCATGGCGTACCGTAAGTTCAATATAATACTTCATTTCCCCCTCCCACCTTAAAATATTACTTGTGGCTTGTAATCGCCGCACTTGCGGTCAAAGTGCATCAACGTCAGATGCACGCCGTTCTCCGCACACGCGGCAATGACTGCCGCCGTAGCCGCCGTCAAGCCGGTGACGTAGACCACCAGCGCACGGCGACCGTGGAAGCACGCCGTGTCTGTGTAATCGTTGCCGTTGATCGGCTGGGCGTACACAGATTCAACGCCCACGTGGTCAAGGACAAACTTAACCGCGACCGCCCGGAGGCCGTCAAAATCCAACGGATTGACGGTCTCCGGATAGATGAACTCCGTCACCGGCAGCGGGTGACGGGAGGCACAAAGGCCACAAACAACTTTTTCCATTTTTTTCTCCTTTCTTCGCCTCCCGGCAGACGCGGGAGGTGAAATCACGCCTTGTAATTGCGGCAGCGGACACCCGCACCGCGGCGGGAACAGGTCAGCCGCTTGCAGGACGCGCAAGCACCGACACCCTCGCAGGTGATCGGCTCATACACGGGGATTGCCTCGTATATGTCCGGATTAACCCCGGCGACCTCCCAGCGGTTAGGCCAGCGGGTTTTCACCGCCTCGGCGGGGATGGAGTCCGCCGGGAAGCTCCGCCCCTCGTAATCTGACCGCTCAATGTTGTACCCGGTCAGCCGGTACCCCTCGCGCGGAGGGAAGACAAACGGCTCCCAGTCCGGAGCGGGATCAGCGGAGGCAACGCGGCGCGGCTCTTGCTTGCCGTCCTCCTCGACAATGACGCGGTAGTCGCTGTCCCCAGCGTATTCGCGCGCCTCCTCCGCGGTGATCTCATGACGGGCGATGTCCTCACCCACCAAATAATACTTTTTCATGCTTTCCTCCTATCGGTTGTTTCCTTGTTTCTTATGCCTGCATTATACATCTTTTTAATTTACTTGTCAAGTACTTTATAAATTATTTTTATTGATTTTTGCATTAAAAAAAGCCCCTGCCATCAGGCAGGGGTGTTATCATCTGTATATATAGATGCAGACATCCGTCTCTTGATCTCGCGAATGCTGCGGCTGACAGTTGCGGGCGACATGCCCAGTGTCATGCTGATCTGCACGATGCTGTAGCCACGCCAGAGCAGGTCAAAGACCTGTCCAAGCCGGACGTGCTCGTCAAAGCCGCAGCGGCGGGCGATTTCTTCTTTTGTGCGCCTGTCAAAATCAAGGCGCACAGAAAACCGCCTCCCTTATCCCTCCTTGGGCTTGTCGTAGGTCATCGCCTGCGCGCTGTCGCTGATGCCCTTGGTCGTCGGGTCGGCGATCACGCCGATCATGCCCAGCACCGTCAGGACCGCGTTGACGGCAGTCAAAAGCGCGTCCTGCTGCACCGTCGGCGTTACGCCGAAGAGGGAAAGCATGTTGTAGGCAAAGGCGATGATGAGCGCCAGGAAAGACGCGAGGAAAGTTTTGTTCTTAAAACGAACCAGCCAGTTAATTTTCATGTTGTTCCCTTTCTGCCCGGTCTTTACCGGGCAACGTCACAAAAATTTACGCTCCTGCAAACACTTATGATAAGCGTTTTTGATGATTTCGACGGCTTCAACCGTCTTGTGGTTCTCAAATTCCGGGTGTGCTTTACAGTACATTTCATAGGATTTTGCGTCGTCAAAAACTTGTTCAAAATGCTCTTTGCTGTGCTTGACGCTGTTATAGCACTCGTCGGAAAACCGTTGGATGCGGGCACGTGAGATTTTAGCAAATTCAAGGTCATTTTTCGCCTCAATCCGTCCCATGCGCTCCTCCAACGAGCCAACGAGCGCCTTTCGCAGGCCGCGAAATATCCATGACAGCGGATGCACCTTGATCGGCGAGATCTCAATCAGATTCAGCGCCAAGTATATCAGCACGAGCGTGAGTGTGCTATGCGTCGTGACAGCCGCTTGCAAGCCATCCAGCAGCTTTTGTATGGTCATCGGTTAATCCTCCGCAATCGTCCATTTTCCCGCCAGCGTGATATACACGCCGTCGTTCTTGCACAGAGTCGTCGTGTTCGGCGCTTCGCTGCTTGTCTCGTCCTGATCTCCGCTCCCAGGCGCATCCTCAACCAGATACTCGCTGGACATGTACCCGGCCACACCGCTTTCCAGCGCACCGAAGACCCAGCCCGTGCCGCTCGCCTCGCGGATGATGTTCACCCGCGCGCCGTTCTCGGCCTTGGCGATGACCTTTGACCGCGTGCTTGCGCCCTCGCGGATGTTGAGATATCCGCTGGTGATGTTCACCGTTGCATTGCCAAAAATCTTTTCCGCTTCGCTCACTTCCGCCTTTCCTCCCTCCGAATAGTCCACACCGATCATCCGATGCGCCCCCAGCCCGTTCCAGCCGTTCTTTTCCGTCAGCGCGGTTTCAACCACGCCGCCCCGGCTCTTGCTTGAGTGGATGACCGTTCCCCGCTCCGTCACCAGCCCGGTGTGGTCCACGTCGCCCGTGCCCACGCCCATGAATGCCAGCATGCCCGCCTTCGCGCCGGAAATACCTTCCTGCTTCCACGTCAAATCCCGATATTTGGCGCTCTTGCTGTCGCTGTTCCAGAGGTCGTTTGTACCCGCCGTCGTGTAGCGCTTGTCGCCGCCCGGCGCTGTGCGGATGACCTTCTTGATGAGGTTGATGCAGTCCAGCTCGCTGTAAGGCGTTCCGATCAGCGCCCGCGCCGTGCGGATGGCCTCGCTTGTTTCAATCATCCCACGCACCTCCCGCGCGGATGAAGCGGCCAACCAGGCAGCCGACCGCGAAGATGATCACGCTGCCGACGATGATGCCAAGAATAATCATGGTTTTGCCTCCTTTTAGACAATTGAAAGGCCGTCGTCAGCCTCTTCTTTTGCGTTTTCCGCGTCCAGCGCATCATAATACGCCTGCGCAAGGGCTTCAATCTCCTCAATGTCTGCCTCACTCAGCAGCCCATTATCAAGATGGGTGTATGCCTTGTCCAGCCAATAGGCCACATCTCGCCCGGCGGCAATCTCGCGCTTGATGGAGCGCAGGGTCAGGTCGTGCCGGGCTTTGCTTTTGATTGCCATATGCTTTTCCCCTCCTTTAGGTTGTAGTCATAGACGCAATCGCGTCCTCAAGATTTTTGATCACGATGTTCACGTCTCTTTGATAGTCCAGTTTCAACCCCGCGCCGTCGCTCGCTTGCACCACGGTGTTGGGCGCGTAAGCGGTGAGGGCTTTGTAGGCGGCGATTTCAGCAGGGGTGAGCGGGGTTTCGATGGGGGTGTCGAGTTGATATACAACATCTACGTCAAGAGCTAAGGCTTGTAACTCTTTTGCGGTATAAAAGCTTCCATCTGGCTTTTTCACGTTTTTTAAATACAGTAAATTGTACATAACGCAGGAAGTCCATGATGTATAAGGCGTTATGCTTATAATGCAATTAAAATCACCAGGTTTCCCTTTTTCCCCATCAATGTCCATTCTTATGCGATATTCTTCGTCGACAGCGCCGTTTTGTGTATTAACTTGCGCTTTCCAAACCCTTTGCACCTTCACCTCTCTCTCTAAGTCCACCTCGTCGCACACCCACTGCTGGCCCTGCGGGTCAGTGTAATTGCCGCCAGAGGTGACAGGGATGCCGGGTAGGCCATTGGGAGTGGGAAGAGTGAGAGTTTGTGCTTTGCCTTTTCCATCGCTCAATGTCACTACAATCGTCCCGCCATCACCAGCGCTCACGATAGGCACAGGTGCATCCGGCGTGGGTGTGCCGTCCTGCGTGCTCCGACCGTACACGGTCAGGCCGCACAGGGGCGCGGAAAAAGCATCGTCAACGGCAATCGGGTTGCCCGTTTCCGTGCCCACAAGGACGTTCTGCCGGGCTGCATCCGCCGCCCCGATGTTCTCCCTTGCCTGCGCCTTTTGCGCATCATCAAGCGTCTGCGCCGTATACAGCACAGCCTCCTGCGGCGCATCCTTTCCCGGATCGCCCTTCTCTCCTTTCTCGCCTCGCGCGCCCGGTGCGCCCGGATCGCCCTTGTCGCCTTTCACGCCGGGGTCGCCCTTTTCGCCCTGCGGGCCTTGCGGCCCTACAAAGTCGCCATTATCCAACCGCCGCTGTACTTCGTCCGCGACTGCCTGCGCGGCGTTTCCTGCCCGTTCAACGTCGGCCAGCGTGCCAGTTGCTTTGTCAATCCATGTTTCGACTGGATCTGGCGCCGGGGCAGTTGCGTCGCCAAGAGACTCGCTAACGCGCGTACAGGCAATCGCAGTCTTGATGACCGTGCCATCCGCGTCTTGGATTGTGATTTGGGCTTGCCCGCTTCCGGCTTTATCGCCGATATCCGCGCGCGTGATCTCCCACGTCAGGATACCTCCCTCTTGTTTCACCGTCGCCGGATACTCCGCCCGGCCGGGCTGCTTGACCGTGATCGACGCAATAGCATCCGGATACTGGCTCAATATGCTTTTCAGGTTGATCTGTACCCGCGTCGCGCGATTTTCGCCGACGCGGCCAAGCAGCAGCGCTTGATCGCCAAAACGGTCAAGCGCCAGAATGATATCACGCATCACGCTCTCCCCCTTGTCAGCCCATGTTCAGCGCTTCGCGGATGGCTTCCAGGTCGTCGGTCGTCAGTGCGGGATAATCCGCCGCGATATCGGCAAAATCCTCGCCGTTGGCAATGCGGATTCTAAACGCACGGGTCATAATGCGCAGCTTCAAAGCGTTCAAAGTTTTCATCTTTTTATCCTCCAATCAAATCAGCCATCATCAAAATCAGATCGTCGTTTGCGGATTCCAGCGCGTCCGTGCGCTGCTCCACGTTGTTCACGCGCTCTTCAGTCGTCAGCGGCGGCGCGGGCAATGCGTCAAAGTCCGCATCCATCTCGGCCTGTGTCCGCTGCGCAACCAGCCCGTCCACGAGCTTGTAGCGGTACACGCCGCGCTCATCCGTGAGCGGCTTGAGCAGATAGTTGTTCTGCGCGTGCCGGTATCGGTCGCCCTCGCCCTCGTCGATAGCCGTCCAGCTGTCGCCGCTCACAAACGCGTCGCTGTTGATCGCCGTCACGCGCCCCGCGTCGTCGGTCTGCACCAGCACTTTGCAGCTCTCTGTGTCCATGTCACCCCTCCTTTACAGGTCGGCAGAAATGTCAATGTCGCCCTGCGGCGTAATCAAACCCGTTTGGATACCCGTTATAGAAGTTACACACTTAACGATAGCGCAGTTTGTATTTGCGTTATGCACCGTAGCCGTTTCGGTTGTTGTTCCGTGAGAACTTCCCAGAGTGTAATAAAACTTCCCGCCGCCCGTTACGGTCGGCGCGATCCGCATCGTCTGAGTTAGTGCGATAAACGCGTAGGCCACGCCATTCGTGGCGTACCCGGCGAACGTTTCATTATTGGCCTTGATCTTCCGATAATACCGCAGACACTCGGCCAGTTCCGCCGCGTATCCTTTCGGCACATACGGCGGCAGGATTTCCGCCGTGTATTCGCCTTCGTAGAGCGCCGCCCAGCGGACGACCGCCGCCGTGCCGGTGCTGCCTGTGTCCGGCGAAATGTACACGTTCACCACTTCGTCCCCGGTCAGGCCATCCGGCTTTGTCAGCTTCAGCACCAGCGTACGCTCCGCCGCGTCGCCCTGAAAATACGCCGTGCCAAAATTCGTCGTGCCGCTGCCGATGTAGACAAACAATCGGCACGCCACCGGGAAAACGCCGCGTACCGCAAACGTCATCACGTCGGCAAACCGTTTCGCCTCGATCCGCTGCTGAATGCCCGCCGTCCAGTTCGTCTTGTCCGACACGATTTTCAGCCCGTCCGCCGCCTGTGAAACCGTCGCGCCGCTCGTCCGCATCCAGCGATCCACAGCATACCCGGTCGCGCCGTGCGCCCCGTTCACGCCCGCCTGCGCAACCGGGTGGACAAAATCGCTGTTATCCAGCAGGTTGTACGGCTGGCCAAAATTATACTTGGCGATCTCAAGCGCTACATTCTCCGCGAGATTGTCGATGCTTCCGGTGTCGCCGCGCGGGATTGTCAGCTCGATTACCGGTGCTTCCGCCGTGCCGGTTTGCTTGACGCTGGCTGCCGTGCCCGGCTCGCCGGTCTTGACCTGCACCGTGATCTGAGGGGTTGCACCGGTGTCGCCTTTATCGCCCTTCGGCAGGCCGAGCACGATATTGTAGTGTCCGTCCGCCTCGGTCAGCTTTGCCGTCGGTGCAGCGCCCGCCGAAAGGCCAGTCGCTGTGATGGTCATGTCGTCGATCTTCGTTGCGGCTGCTGATGCTGCGGAAGCCGCGGCTTTGGCCGCATTTGCCGCGCTGTTGGCCGCTGATGCGTTCGTGCCAGCCGCACTTGCCGCTTGCGCTGCGCTGGTTGCTGCGGATCTTGCCGCCGATGCAGCTTGATTCGCGGCCTTCGCTGCCGATTCTGCGGCGGCAATTTGCGCCAGAAGCTCATCAAGCGACGGAATAACGTTTTCCTCATCAACAATAGCATCCGTCATGCTGCGCACGACATAGCCGTTTCCCCAAAATACAGACTTTCGGATTTCACCGATGGAAACCTTAATGATAAGATTAAAGTTACCGACGACGTAATAGCAGCCCTCCGAAAGCGTGAGGGTCACGACATTGCCGCTGATCGCTCCCGTGACGGGAACGGTATACCCGTCTGCGCGGATAAAATAGCCCTGAGCGCTTGCACCGCTCAAATCCATTTCTTGAGCGCCTCGGTAGAGAGAAAGCTCGAAGATATGCGCGTCCTTGTCGTTTGACGCATACAGCGACTTTAGCGGGGTCATCTGGATTTCAGCGTCAACGTCAACTCTGCGCTTGAATACGCCGAGATTCAAAGGCCATCACTCCTTTGCCAGCTTCACAAGCACGCTGCCGTTTTTGTTGCGCTGGATGGCTGCAAGTTCGGTAAATCCTTCATAGATTTCGGTCACGCCGGGTTTCGTCTCGTCTGTCTTCTCAATCCTGCTGTTGTCCTCGAAATCAGCGGCAATTTCCGACAGGCGACGATTGTCGGGGATCTCGATCATCAGACTTCCGGATTCGCTGGTTGGGCCGAACGCCCAGTTTGCATCAAGCGTCTTGCCTTTGCTCGTCGTGATTTTCATTTGCGGATTCCTCCTTCATGCTTAAAAGGGTTCTTCTTACCTTATCAATTTGTTGCATTGCCGTTAGCAAGCGGTCAAGGTTTGATCTTCCCGACGTTTGCACATCATCCAGAAGAATAAGCGCATTTCCGAGCGCAAGCGTCATTCCGTTTATATCGTCCATATCATCAACTCCATTTTAAATATTGAATCGTTGAATAAGACAGTCCTGTCACAAACGTTTTACTATCTCCTTTTACGCTTTTTACTGTCCCATCACTGTTCAAATTGACTTGCGAAACATACACGACTGTCCCGGTGCTTCTTCCTGTGGCGACATCTAGGCTTTCCAAAGATATAGGTTTCGTGTCTAAAGTCATCGAATTAATCACAGCTTTATTGTTTACGCCAAGAAAGTTCGTAACTACACTTTCGTTCATTGTCAGCTTAAAATCTGCCAATTCAGCGGATAGCTGGTCTGCCGTGACGTATCCTTTCAGCGCGATCTTGTCCGCTTTCAGCTCGATTTCGCTGTTCAGACCGTCAATACTGATTTCCGCGCTACTAACTCTTTCGCCGAGCGCGTCCGTTACAGTCGCGTCCGCTTTTAAGACAATCGAGCTGTTTAATCCGTCAATCTTGACTGCTGCGGACTTGATATCCCCTTCTGCTGTTTCGACGCGCCCCACAAGGCCGATCTGCCCGTCCGCGCCGTTCAGCGTGATTTCCGCCGACGATAGGCGTTCTCCCATATCCGTAACCGTCTTAGCATCGGCCTTCATGTTGATAAGGCCACCACCAGCGGCGGTCGCTGAGATGGCGGCGTTCACGTCCTCAAACTTGTTATGCCGACCAACAAGCATTGATACAAGACCGCCGTTGTCGCTCGATGCGGTAATCAGGGCATTAATCGTCTCAACGTTTCCCGCCCAATTTCCCGTGATCGCTTTCTTCGTCGCGTACAGGTCAGCGTGATTCGCCTCAATCTTCACGCCCGCCTCTTTAACCCATGCCTCAGTTGCACTTGTGAAGGAATCGGTCTTTTTAAGCATATCAAGTACGGACGTTTTCGACAGGCCGGCGCCCTTGCCGCCGCCGATATACTTTTTTGTGCTGTTCTTCGACGATCCGCCTGTAACGGTGTTGTCCAGCCGCACGAGGTCTTCCGCCGTGTCGCGGATGTTGCTCGCAAGCGTCAGCCTTACGCCGCGCGGGTCGCCGTAAACGTCGGTGATGCTGCGCACAAGGATTCGCTCTTCCATCTTCACGCCGTAATCAGGGAGCGCAAGCCGGAAAAGTCGCCCAATTCGGAAGGAATCAAGGCTTTCTTCTGTCGCGGTCGCCAAATCAACGCCGTTGATCTCAATACTGTTTCGCGGGTTTTTGTGGTCTTCAAGGTATCGCACGATGTAGCTTCGCAGGCTTTCGGCGGTCACGCCCTCTCCGGCGGTGATCGTCTTTGTGATAATTCCCCACGTGCCGACGGTCGGACCGTCGATGTAGTGCGGCTCTGGTAGACTCTTGCAGTAAATCCGTGTGCAGAACTCGTCATCGGACATCGAGACGCTGACGCTTTCAAGGTTTCGGCTCAGCCGTCCCTCACAGCTCGCGGTTGTTTCGACCGATACGACGTTTACACGCCACGGGAAACCGTGCGTATCGTCAAATTCGAGCGCGTAGCCGTCTTTCTCGTCGCCTACCACTTCCGTCATCGCCGACAGGATGTTGTTGCAGTCATACGCATATTCGATGCTCGCACTTTTCGCGCAAGTGCCGAGAATCCAAGGCTTTTGACCGTTTACAAGCGTCGTCTGATTTGCCAGCATCGCCGTCAGCACTTCGGCACATGTTCCGCTGTACTTCCCCTCGTCGGGGATGATCGCGTCGCCGAGAATCGCCGTGCTGTGCTCTAGGTCAACGTCGCCCGTGCTGACATAGCTCTCAGACGCGCTAGACACGCGGTAGAAGCCCGCGCTGCCGTCGATGGTATAAAGTTCCACCCATGCGTGGAAAGGCGCTCCCTCGCCCGGAGGAAGCGTCATGGAAGCATCATGCGGCGGTACAAGCCGCTCGTTGATGGACAATGTAACGGGATGGAGGCGGCACACCTCGCGGAGCTGCGCGTCAAGCAGACGCGGAAGCCTTACGCTCATGTGTAATACCCCCTCACGCCGAATCTCGTCTTTGCTTTCCCATCCGTGGAGACGGACAGCTTGCCAAACTTCCCGGCTTCAAGCCGAAGCTCGTCGCTCGATTCTGCCGTTCGCTTGCTCAGCACGCTTTTGTTTCCGATCCGCGCATAAAAAACACCGTGCTCGTCCGTTCCGACTTCCAACACCGAGCCGGAAGGAAGCGCAAGCCCGGAGAAGTGCAGCGCGCTTTGTCCGGCTGTCAGGTCTACGGTCGTGATCGCGCCCGTTCCGGCGTTGGTCACGCTTGCCCATACGCGGGAATCATCCGCAAAGCCCGGCGCAATCATTTGAGCCTCGCCGTTCCCGTCAACCGTCGCGTTTCGCGGGTATTCGCTCTCCCAGAAGGGGATTTCAAAAGCCGTGAACGTCGCCGTCAGGCTGCTCGTCCAGCGCAGAGCGGAGAAGTTCGGCAGGGTCTCGCAGATGACGTGCAGCCGCCTTTCAGGTCGGTCGTTTGTCGTCAGAATGCCGCCGAGAATCGCCCACTCCGTCACTTTCTCCGCGATGAGGGCGCGGCGAACGGTGTTCTGCTCGTGGATTTCAAATTTTACCTCGACGCTCAGGCTGTTCGTCGTGCGCTTCGTGATTCGCTGCCCGTTTCTCCCTGCAAGCGGTGTCGTCACAAGATCGCGCACGGGCGAAACGGTGCTCACGTCAAGCACATAGATCGCCGGGTCGATGCTCGACAAATCAATGCCGTTCAACCGGCAGGCGTATCTCGTCATCATACGTTTGCATACCTCATAGCTCTTGCGCCCTTGGCAATGTTGCGGCTTACGCGCTGCGTCACAAGATCACCCACTCTATCCGCGCCCATGTACACGCCCACGCCGTCCAGCGCTTCGCGTACAGCGACGGCGACGGCTTGGCTGATGCTCTCCGCGCTGATACCGCCGATGTTTCCAGCACGGTAGGCCGTCGCGTCTGCACGGTTCAGAACAGCTTCGCCTGCATGTAGGATTGCCGGGAAGTCATTATATGGCACATAGTTAAGGCCGGTTGCCTTGCGCGGAGTTCCCGTATTGTGCCAATTATTCCCGTATGGATTATTGGGGTTGCTGTCTCTCTTTTCAGTGTCCAGCCCCAAAAAGGTCTGAACCTTTTCAATGGCCGTTCCGGCCTTGGAAATCACGTTGTCAAACCATCCAGAAATACTCTCAAGGATTCCGCTGATCGGGTCAGAGAAGGTCGCGTTAAAGAAATTAGCTGCGTTAGTCAGCGCATCGTGCGCCCAGTCATAAACAGATTTAAAAGCGTCAGCCACGTTTTGGACGATATCCGTAAGGCTAACGTCAAACTTCGTCTTGAAGAAATCGTCAACTGCCGTCAACGCGTTGCTCGCCATGGTTTGAATGGATTCAAACCATCCGGCAATCCCGGACACGATATTTGTCAGCGCATCGGCAACCTCCGTCCCAAAGAAGTCCTTTACCGCTTCCAGCGCTTTTCCAGCCCATTCTTTAATATCTTTCCAGTGAGTGACAATCGCTCCAACCGCCAAGCCAACAAGGACAAGAGGCGATTTCATGGCAATCCACGCGGTAACGATGCCGCCAAGAACAACCGCCGCCGTTTGAAAGAGAGGATCGTCAACAAAAGCGCTGAAATCTTTAAGAAATTCCTCTACGTTTTCGGCTGTCTCCTTGTCAAATCCGTTGAAAAGCAGCGCCAAGAAGTCCTCAACGCCCGTGAAGATCATGCCTGCAATGTTGCCAAACGAGCTGGCAATATCAAAGAGCGCCTGCGCGGTGTCGCTCGGCTTTTCTTCGCCACTGCTCCACGCCAGAAGCTCATCCAGCAGATCAATAACACCGTCAAAGACATATCCGGCCATATCGCCGAGGCTTGATGCAAGCATGCCAAGACGCATCTGCACGGTTTCGTCGGACAGAAACTCGCTCAGCTTTTTCACGACTGGCGTTAGTGATTCGTAAAACGGAGCACCAACAACGGCCAGAACGTCTTTCCAGACGCGCTGCAAGTTTCCGACGACGTTCACCCAGCCGTCCATTTCACGCGCTGCTTGCCCGGTTGCGCCGCTCTGGTCATAGATTTCTTTTGCGACGTTGAGCATGAGGTTCTGTTTCTGCGCTTCGGTCAGATTCGTCCATTTCTTGCCGTACAGTTCGACGGCCTTAGAGTTTCTCTGGCTCTCCGACGTAAAAAGGCCGATCGCGTCGCCCGCCTCGGTATTGCCACGCAGGAAAGAGCGCAAGCGCACGTCTGCGTCCTCAAGGCTGATGTCGTAGTATGCCGCCGCGTCAGCCGCGATACGGGTATACTCATCCATCATCGAGAGCGCCCCAGCCGCGTCAATGCCTGCACCCTTGAACTGGCTAAACGCTTTGGTGCCGACCTGCTGCAAGCGCGTTGCAAGGATGCCCGTGTCATTGCTGACGCTGGCGAGAACGCCGTTCGCGGCTTCCTCGATGCCTTCAAAGGTCGCTGCAAACTGCGCCTTTTCTGCCGCCACATCGGCTGCGGCTGTGACCGCATCCTTGGCAAAGTCCGCGATCGTCGAAAATGCTCGCTTTACGCCGTCTGCAATCAACTGCGCCTTTGCAACCATCCACGTATCGAGCTTTTCAAAGCCTTGCTTCGCGCCCTTGATTCCCTGCTCGTATTCTTTAGAATTAAGGCCGATCTTGGCTACAAGCGTAAACAAATCCATGCTTTACCCCTCCTCTCTTGCTTTTTTTCTTCTCTCGTGCTCGGCGATCAGATCGTCAATAATCTCCTGACCCGTTCGGTTATCCTGCTCCACCAGCCCGACAAACTCCTCATAGCTCACGGGTTCGCTCCCCATCGCCTGACAAATGGCGGAAAGCATCTTCGCGCTGTACACGTCGCCCAGCCATTTTTGACGATCATCTGCCAAAAGATCGGAGAGTGCCGCGATTGTCGGCGGTGCTCCGTGCCTGTAAATCGCCGCCGTTACAGCTTTCCGACCGTATGCACGGACGACGTAAAAAAATCCATCAGATCGGGGTCTGCGAGTGCGTTTTTCAGCTCCTTGATGGTCTGCATGCCCTTCTGACTGCGGATTTCATCAACGGTTTTGTCATTGATTGCCGCCAGAATCGCGAACGTGTCCTCCCGATGATCGCCAAGCAACAGAGGAACATACTTTCCAATCATCGCAGATGCCTTCTGAATGTTGTTCATGTTGTCTTTGCTCATATCGGCGATTTCTTGGAATACTGCCGTCGTCTTCTTGTCAAAGCCGATCCGTTCAATCGGCTCCGCGATTTTGCAGAGGCAGACAGATAGCTCTTCGCCGTTCATTTCCGAAAGTTTCATCTTCTCACCTCAAAAAAAGAAAAGCGCCGAAGGCAAAGCCCCCGGCGTGTTGTTACTGCGCCGCTTCGTCGAAGAAGTAGATCGCGCAAGGCGCGTACTCGTTATTCTCCACGGTGTCCTGATAAGCGTGGAACTCGACCGGGAGCGTACCCTCACCCTTATCGCTGAAAGTCAGTGTCACGCCCGTGTTGTTCAGCGCATTGTCAAGCACAATGGCGACAAATCCCTTGGACGTGTTGCCAAACCAGACAAGATTCTGGATATAGTCTCCGTCTTCAATGTTGGTTCGCAGCTTGATTGTGGTCTTTTTGCCAGCCGTAAAAGACTTGTCCTCGGTCTTCTCAGCCGTGCCGAGTGCAAGCACGAAGTTATCCGGCGTGATCTCCATAAGCGTCGCGGTCAGCTTGATATCCCAAGTATCAATGACCGTACTGCCTTTGAACTCATACCGCTTTCCGTCCGCCTCGATGCTGCGCATGGTTGGCGTTGCGGTAAATGTGCCACCGCCTCGCGTCGCGCCCAGCGCCTTTGTGCCGTCCTTAATGGCGCCAAAAAGGGCTTCTTCGAGCGCGCTGTATTCGGTGTAGGTGCTCAGGTCAAAATTTTTGAGAAAAGCGCCCGCGTTGAGCTGCAACCGCTCAAACGTCTGCGGCCTGACAGCCGTTACAGGTTTGCCCATTTATTTCACCTCGATTGATACGAATTGATTTGAAAATTGAGATACGCGACTTTGATTTCCGGGTTTGCGATGGGCTGATACTGCACCAGCGGGTCAGCTGGGCGAATGGCGACATAGCCGTTCGCCGTCGGAAGCATGAGCAGCTCGCCCACTGCCCTTGTGATCTCGTCAACCTTGGCGCATATGCCCTTGTAGCTTTCCGACCGATACCACACACGCGCCTGATGGCTTGCAGCGTTTCGCCAGTCCGGCTCAATGACGGTGTAGGTGATGTATGGGAGTTTCGCGTTCTCCGGCACGTTGCTTTCCGGGTATGTGTCAAGGCCGAACCCGGAATAAAAGCTGTATAGTGCCTTTGCCGTCTCGGTCATGTCGGAAGCTCCCACCTCTCAGCCGTCACTTGCTCAAAGTCAAACGTTGCCACGTCGGGTGGTCTGCTGTCGGTGTAGTCGCTTGTCACGCGGAATATTGCTCCGTCAGAAACGCGGCGGAAAACCTCGTGATACTCAAGCGCAACGCCTCGCGCCGTCGTGATGGTGTAGACGCTGGAAACGCCCTGCTTCTCGGCGACACGCGCTTGCAGGCTCTGATCTTTGACAATCGCCGCGTCGAACTCGTCGCCGTCCGCCCAGCTCGTTTCAAAGCCACCAAGCCCGTCAGGGACGCGCTTTTTTTCCAACATCACGCACGGCTGGGAAAATCTCTCGATCAGCTCTGCGTTAATCATCACTTATCCTCCGATAAGGGGCAAGGCGGGAGGCGAAAGCCCCCTGCCAGCCCATCGGCGCACCAGTCGTGCCGGATGCGCGGGAGTAACTGTAGCCGCCGAAACTCTCGGAAACCTTGTCGGTTACCGGATTCTTCTCCGTGTACGCGGCGATTTCTTCCGCAAGCTCTTTGACGCTTTTCGGGATTGCCAGCGCCCAGATTTCGCCCTCGAAGGTTTCATCTGCCAGCGTCTCGCCGCTCTGATAGACGTGCAGCCCGTCGGAAAACACGCTGCCCTTAATGCGGTAATACTGTCCCGGTTTTAAAAAGTCAACGTCAGGGATGCCGGAAGCGATGGTGAACGTCCCAGCGTCACACCTGACGGGAAACCAGTTATGCAGATACGTCAAAACCGCTTCAAGCATTGGTTTGCTCCGTTTCTGCGGCTTTGATCGCCGCCACGATATCCGCCTTGTTCATCGAGCTGCCGACACCCTCAACGCCCTTCTCGGCGGCATACGCCAGCAATTCAGCCTTTGTCATGCCGCCAAGATTGGCGCTTCGAAGCGTAGGCGTTTCGGACAGCTCCGTTATTCCCCCGTCACAGACGCGATATACAGGCTGTTCGGATTGTAAAGCATCGGCATAAAGAGCGCGCTTGCCTTTGTCCACAGAACAGCCGGATCTTTCTCCATCCACTGCGAAACGTAGACATACGGGCTTACGCCGCTCGCTCCGACCTGCATAAACGCACCCGCGTCAGTCTCCGGCGGATCGCCCCACAGACCCTCGCCCAGGCGACCAGAAGGATTCGCCGCGAAGAGCGTGATCTTATCTTTCGGGTAGTAGCGCTTCGTCGTTCTGTTCGGGCGGCCATTCGTGCCGACGCCATTTTCAACCGCATAGGTCAAATCGTTTGCGATAACGCGCTGAATGCCAAACTCCTCATTGAGATAGGCGTTGAAAGCGTCTGCGCGGACAAGCGCGCCAGCGCCAACGTTGCCGTTCACAGCCTTCTGAATCGCCGCATTGCTGCGCATTTTGGTGATGTTCGCCTTGCTGGTGTAAATGCCAGTCAGCGTCACGCCATTGTCGGTTGCCTCATCGATCAGCGCTTGCAGCAGCTTCGGCACGTTAGCGCTCTCGGACAGATCAAGCGTCTTGGAGGTCTGCCCAGACGGAACGCCGTAATCAACGGTCAGGTTGAGGTTATTCTCCTTGATCGTCACCTTGCCCGTCGCCAGCAGCTCGTTCTTGGCAACCTTCGTGCGTGTCACGACCTGCTCCGACAGGTTGATGCCATCGCGGATGACATAATCGTACATGTCATTCTGCTGCACACCGCTTCGCAGAAGAGCGCGCATGCGCTCGGACTGATTGATTTTGACTTTAATCAGACCCTTTTCGATGTTGTGCGTATCAACCGGAACGCGGAAGGTCGTTCGCGCTTCGGTATCAAAGCCGTGGAACTGCGCCATGACGGGGATCTGATACTGCGCCGCGATGCTCTGCCAGTAGGCTACCAGATTCGCGGTTCGCGTGTCGCCGAACAGACCGTCAATCGGGTCGTTCGGGCGGGTAACCTGGAACGGGATGTTCAGCCAGTCTTTCTGCGGGATAAAACCCAGGATGTTGTTTTCAAACATTTCAGCCATTTTTCTTCACCTCTTTCAGTACGGGCGCGTGATTGCCGGGGCAGTGGCAACAAAGGTGATGCCTTTCAGCGCCGTCTTTGCAGCCGTATCAACCGCCGGAGAAACCTTGTCCTCATAGACAGCTCCGCGCGTAACGATAGACCCCGGCATGTCGCCGCTGGACACGTCCACATCCTCATACAGGATGCCGACCGCCGTTGTGTCATTCGCCGGGATGACAGACCCCGCTGGAACATACTTGCCGCCGTTTGTGGCGGTTTTGACGTTCTCGTGGTCTGCCTTGACCGTGCAAGTCTCCCGCGTTACGTCTTCAGCATGAACCAGAAAATAACCAGACGCGTAAACCGCGCCGTTTTCAGCTTTGATAAAGCTCATTTTTTCGCTCCTTCTGCCGCGCCATAAATCGCGGCGTAATAATCCTTGGCAACCTGTGCCGCGCGGCTGGATACCCCGCCACCGTTGTTGTCGGGCGGATTATCCACATTCGCGCCGTGTGTATTGGTGTTTGGAATGAAGTCCGCATAGTCGGTCTGGATGCCCTTCTTCACGCCGTCAGCGTCTTCCAGCTTGCCGTCTTTGACCTTCACTGCGGAAAGATCAGTCAGGCGTACAATGCTGTCAGCTCGCTTTCCGGTGATGCCCAGCGCGTTAAGCTGCTCCCGGTACAGTCGCTCGGCCAGTGCCGCCGATTCTTTGGCGCTCTGGTCGTTCTTGTACTTCTCAAAAGCCGCGTGTTCGCTGTCATACTTGCTTTTGTAGTCCTCTCCGCCGCCCTTAGCTTTCAGATCGTCCAACTCCCTCTGAACGCCTTCCAGCTTCTCAGCGTCGGCTTTGTAGCCCGCCATCTGGCTTTTCAGCCCGTCAACGGTTTCCGTGTGCGCCTCAACCACGCTGTCAACCTGTTCTTCAGTCAGACCAAGCGCCTTGAGAAATTTTCTGGTGAATGCCATGTTTACGCTCCTTTACTTCGGGGGCTGTTCTTCGCCCTTCGCTTTATATGCAAACGGCGGTACTTTGCCGTTTTTGCCAAAAGAAAAACCGCTGTTCTCAGCGGTGCTTGTCAATTTCCCTGTTTGCCTTTGCCCTGATTTTCTCGATCTTCCGCGCCAGTGCGCGTTGGCCTTGCCTTGTGCCGGGTGCGGCTTCTCGCGCCTGTTTGATCTCTTTTCGCGCTCCCCTTCGGATTTTCTCCCGCCTAAACCACTTGATAAGCCCCATTTTTAACCTCCTGACAGCTCGTCTCGCATGATTTCTTTGTATTCTTCACGGTGATCTTCAATTGCGGGTCTCAGATAGGGGTGAGGTCGCATGAACGATTTACCGATTCCGCTTCCTCGCGTCGTCGTGAATTGCTCCCATTCGGGCGGTGCTTCGAAATACGGTCCAGTGCCCAGTTCAGGATACGGCGCGTATTCGACGTTGCTTCCCACGCTCACCACGTCGTCATCAACCCTGTGCGTGATACTGTTTCTTAGTGTTCCGCCGATGTACCCTTTCTTTCCCGTGCTTTCAACCGTTCCGACGGGGCACTTGTCTTTCGCGTATCGCTCGGCTTGCTGGCCGATAGTCTCAAGCGCCCGCGCCTTTGCGCGTTCCAGCTCTGCCAAAAACGCCGCGCTGTTGTCGATCAGATTTCCCGCCATTGTGCGTCTCCTTCCATCTTGCCCACTCCGCGTAGGTCTTAAACGGTATCGTTTCGCGGGTGATGTTGTCAAGCCGCGTCTCATTTCGCGGCGGATATTTTGGATTGTACGACACGAGCGCACACCGGCAGTTGTACACATTCGCGGGTCTTGCGTTTGGGTCGCCCGGACACATGATCTCGCCAAGCTCGCTTTGAAACGGCTTGTCTACGTCTACCCGCTGCCCATCAAGCATGGCGTGAGAGTGGCGCGTGTGGTTGTCCAGCGTCGCCCGCCACTCCTTTTGCAGCTTGATACCCAGCTTTGCCGCCTGATGATAGCTTTCGATGCGCCCTGCGTTCTGCGCGTACGTCATCGCGGTTCTTGCGTGTCGTCTTACGCTGACCTCGTTCGCCGTCGTCACGCGCTGCAATCGCTTCACGACCGTCTCAAGCGGTTCGCCTTGGATGATGCCCTGCGTGATCTGCTGCGTGATCTGCGTATGATTCCAGCGCTTGTCTACTGGTATATCCACCTTTGACGGCGGAAGAAGGTCGGGTTGGTCGCGGATAAGCTGCTTGACGGTCGATGCGTCGTACAGTTCAAAGCCCATGTTTATCCGTGCGCCCTTCTCAAGCGTGTAGCTCGACCAGTTGGCATTATAGGCAAACGCTTCCGGGGTCGTGTCGTTGATGATCTGCATAGCAAGCTCATTGCTGTGCGTCAGCGTCTCCGTCATGTTGGCAAGCATCTGCCGCCAGCGCTTGCCTTGGAACACTTGCCCCGCCAGCCAATCGCGGTAGGTTTCCGGCGTGATCTCTCCTGCTTCGAGCTTCGCACGATATTTTTTATCATCCCTGCGGAATTTCGCGATGAACTTATCAAGTTTGCGCTGGATATCAGCCGCCGCATCGGTGTACACGTCGCGGATGCGCCGCTCTAGCTCTTCGATTTGCTTGTCAGTCCACCGAACCGCCTGATCTGTCACTCGTCATCACCAGCATCTTCTCTATCCTCGCGCATGAACCGCCCTTCCGTTTCCTCGTCCAGCCGCGCCATGATCTCCGGTACTTTGTCGATGTAGATATTCGGCAGATTCTCAAGGATCGTCTGTCTGTCAAGATACGTCGCTTCCAGCATCAGCATTTGTACCTGTTCAAGCTGATTGCTGATGCGGTTTCGCTTGAAAATGGGGACATCATCAATGCCGATCAGCCCCAGAATCGACCGAATGCAGGATTCGAGCTGATTTTCAAAGTCATCCGCGTTCTCGTCAAGTGGTTGATACGCGGAGTTAATCGCCGTCGCAGTCTGGTTAGACGCGGAAATCGCTTTGGTGTCAAGCCCTCCGAAATCCTCATAGATATCCTGCCTGATGGTCTGCAAATACGCCGTCCGCGCAGCATACGGTACGTCTTGCGTATACGGCTTGATGCCGCCGCTATCGCGCGTATCTGCGACTGCGATATGCTGTAAGAGGATTTGGTCGCGGAATTTCTGCAAACTCTCGTCATCCATGCCACCGTAGTTTTCAAGAATCCAGTAGATTTGCGCGCAGTCCTGCAAATCGTTTGCAAATCCAGACCGAATCAGATCATAGCTGTCAATGCTCTGCTGTAAACCGACAAGCGTCGACTGATGCAATCGACTTCCCCACAGCGGGACAATCGGCAGGCGACTGTAATTTTCCTCGGCGATAACCTCAGACTCTGCATCGGCAGGCGCTTTCGAGACGGTCTGCTTGTACGCACGCAGATCTCCATCTTTCTCAAATCGCGCATACCCAGATTTTGATTTAAACCGCCTGTAACCGTCTTCGGTGTACAGCACGGCGATCGTCGGCTTACTGCCGTCAATGCGCCAGTACCGCAGACCGGCGCGCAGCGTGCCGTCATTCTCGTCCCACAACGGCACAAACTCAGTCAGTGGGAAGACGTGGATGTGGTCAAAGTTGAAAAACACGAAACTGACACCGTGAATCAGTGCCAGATATCCAGCTCTGTATAGCTCAGTATCAAACGTCTTGCCCAGCTTTGCTTTTGTCCCGCCGTCCCGCTTCGCTTTTCCGTCGGTGTCTTTGTCGCTTGCAAAGGTCACGCCGTTGCCCAGCGAGTAGGCGCAGCGTTGCGTATTCAACCTCCGGAAGAAATTAGACGCGATCTTGTTGTTTGATGCAACATAGTTTCGCACCGATACCCCAGCAGATGAATAGATTTTCTTCACATATTCATTTATGGTTTTGTTTCTCTGATGGTCGTACAGGTTAGCTGTCTGCGCCATTTCAACCGCTTCGTTTTGTTTGTGCTCCGCAATCATCCGCGAGATGAAATCGGGGATTTTATCCTCGTCCGTCGGGAAATCCTGCCACGTCAGCAACGCCATCACCTCCTTATGCGAAAAATGGGCTTTTATACTCTTCTTTCGGCTTGACAAGCCGCATGGTGCGCACTCCGTAGCGCAGCGCGTCCATTAAGTGATCGTTGACCTTAATCGGCTTGTCGTCCGCTTTATCGTCCCAGACATAGCCGTCAAACTCCTTGCGCAGCTCCGGCAGATTGTCGAAAATCCGCACGTCGCCGCGCTGCATACAGACCGCAACGTCGCGTATGCCGTCCAGCACGTCGTTGTCTGCCTTGCGTACACGGAAGGCAAGCCTTGAGCGTCTGAGCGCCGCGATGAACGATGCAGCCGAAGGGTCAATGATCGTCATAACGCCGCGCTGCTGGTCTTCCGGCAGGCTCTCGCTGACGAACCGCTCCATGTCGCGCACATAGTCCTCATCGGTCTTTTGCACCTGCGTGTCGCGCCCTGAATAACGATATTCCCGGAAAATATGCCAAACGCCCTCGCTCTTGCCCCATAGCAGAGCAGCGAAGGCGTTTTGTGTGCCGTAGTCGATAGAAATAAAAACGTCGCGCCAGCGCGGCGGCGTGAACGGTGTTTCGAGCGCTGAGGAATAGCCGGGGTAGATCATGCCTTCGGCAAGCGACCACTCGCCCAGAATATAGCGCTTATAGTACACCGACCCGGCGTATTCTCGTTTCAGGTTTTCAATGAACTCAGGCGGCAAGAACGGGTTGTCATCTATCGTGTAGGTTTGGCTGAATATGTCCGCGTCGCTGTCCAAAAACGTCTTTAACCAATGGCTGGGATATTGCGGGTTGAACGTGCCGTCAAAGCAGGAATACGCCTTGTCCAGACGGCTTTTCAGTAGCTCAAAAACTTCGATGCTCCAATCCGCAACCTCGTCTCCGTAACAATACTTGATTGATGCGCCACGGATTTTTGAAACTTGCGTGATTTTCTCCGCGCCGAGTGCGTAACAACGTTCGCCAAAAAGCCAGATGCGATTATCACTAGATATTGTGCCGACAAGCTCATCGCCATAGATATTCCGCATAGGCTCAAGCACGTTTCTCTCAATCGTGCTTTTGGTAACGCCGAGAATGACCGTCAAGCCCTCTTTCCCGATGCGCTCCCTTATCCGTATCGGGATGACCCATCTGAAATCCAGATATGTCTTTCCGCTTCGCGTTGCTCCGCCCTTGAAGTTCCATCTATGATGCGCCTCGCGTACAAACTCCGTTTGTTTATCGCTTAACAGCATCTTGAAACTCCTTTAACAGCGAATCCAACTTCTCTACCGCTTTGTTGTCCTCGTTCTTCACGTTATCAGCCTGTCCCAGCATATTTTTCCCCAACCAAATCAGCATCTGCACATTTCCGCTTTTTGCCTGTAAAAATTGCCAGTGACGCAAGCTGAGTTTTGATTCCTGTACGCCCCACCGATACGCTTCCATCGCCTTTTTGTTGGCACGGAAGGTCGAATCTGCACATCCGACGGCGTGCGCAAGTTCTTCAATCGTCGCGCCCTCGGCTGCAAGCTCCTTGATTGTATCTAAACGCTCCTCGGTAAACTCAAAGCGTGGTCTTCCACCGGGCAAGCGCCCACCTCCTTCTTATGTTAGCGGGCGCTCGCCCATCGTTTAGGTGCTGCTCGCTCTCGCTCGCATCGAGCTTTGCACTCGGCGGCTTTCACGACGACGTGCACCAGCGCCCGAAACACCGGTTGCGCGGTTGATTCTGCGCTGCATTGCGGTCATGCAATCACCTCCTTTCTGCTACAAAAAAAGAGCCGCATGTGCAGCTCTTTCGTGGGGTTTATCAGACATCCATAGCCCGCGCCGAAAACTCTTTGTCCGGCGCTTTAATCTTTGCAAACTTCAAATCCGGTGTCCTGACCGGGCGCTTCACTGCCCGTGCCATCTCTCGCCCGTCGATGTACTTCAAGTCGGTTTCCATGCCGACACTCTGTAAAAACTCCTCCTTTTGTGCTCTGCTCTTAAAGCACAAGCAGACCCAATACTCAGTGTCGCACATGTCGCGGAAGCGGTCATTCTCCGCCTTCATGCGCTCGCGGAATCCTTTTTCAACCTCGCCCATTTCTTCAAGGCATTCGGCTTCGACATTTTCAAGGCTGTCCGCCTGCTCCTGTTCCTCCGGTTCGGGCGCGGAAGGTTCTTTTTTGTCCCAATAGCCCATTACATTTCCCTCCTCATAATTTCCAGTTCGGCAAGCGGAAACCATGTAATGATTTTTTCGTAATCTTCCGGATAATGCTCCTTGATCGGGGCAAGGAATCGGTAATCAATACCGTCAAACGTTCTGCCGAACAGCTTATAGTCAGGCGGAAGTTTCACGCCAGCCGAATCTATTTCCCGCAAAAGGTCGGCTTTTGTCCAATCATAGACCGGGTAAAAACACTTCCGATTGTGATTGATGCAGCCGTGCGTTTTCAGGCCGACGCGGCGCATAGGTGAATCCGCCATGCGAACGCCTGTTCCTGTGTATGCGCCATCTGGCAGTCCTGCCGTCTGACGGACGATCTCGCCAATCATCGCGTCGTCGTATTCTTCGCCGGGTATGTCCAGCGCTTCGATTTTTGTCACATGATCCGGCGGCTGGAACACAAGCCCTCGCATCCAGCGGTAAAGGCTTCGGTGTGGCAGCCGATAGATATGCGTCCCGAAAAAGTCCTCATAGTACGCAAGACTTCTTTCCACAAAACCAAGATTCGGGACACTATAACAGTAGTACGGTACGATGTGCTTAAAGTATCGGCGCATTTGCAGCCACGCCGCGATGCTGTCCTTGCCGGTGGAGAAAGCAATAATCGCTGTGTCGCACTCCTGCGCCATCTGCTCGCAAAGCTCGGCGCTGTTGGTGTACTCAATCCTTTCATACATTGCCTTCATCCTCCTTCCTCATGCGCTCGCGCATGGCTACCTTAAGATAGCCGCTGACGGTCTCCCGCTGTGCATCCGCATGATTTTTTAACATTTCATATTCTTCCTTTTGCATTTCCAGTGCTACGCGGCGGATATGGCGCTCTTTATAGCGCCGGGTTGCCGCAATCTGGCTTTCGGTCGGCATCCCATCACCTCCACCATTATTATAGCGCTTTTCCATATATGTGTCAACATATATTTTTTGTTCGCCGCAGTTTTTTGCCCTGAATCAGCATAAGCAACGCTGCTCCCACTCTGCGTCCTGTTGCGTTGCTTCCCGATTTGTGCCGGAGGTAAAGCACAAATCACCCCAAAACAAAAGCCGTGACGTTCGCCGCGGCTTTGCTGCTGATTATTTGCCAGCGTCCTGCGCTTTGCGCTCTTCGCTGATTTTAATGTTATCACACGGTCGCACTCTATGTGTAGCTCCAACCGCTCTATAAGTTTACTGCAAGTCGCCTATAATCTCCCTCTTGTACGCCCAGCCTGTGCTTTCGGCCAGCCCTTGGCGCGCCGTCGCCTCAGTGACGGACAATCCCTCGATAAAATACGCCTTGCAAAACTCTCGCACTCGGCTGACCTTCTCAAGTGTTTCGATTTGCAGCACAATCTTGTCGATCACCTCAAGCGCTGCAGAAATCGCCGTAAGATAGGCCATGCTCGCGGCTTGCAGTGCCTCGAAAGCCTTGTCACGCCGTATGACATAGGCTTCAAGCCCTGCACTGCTGGATGAGCCAGACGGCATGCCCGTGAGCTTTTGCGCCGTCAGATAGGCGGCCTTTTCTTCCTCGTAGGCTTCCTCCGTCCTCATATACGCCTTGCGCTTTTTCCTCGTGTCAATCAGCGTGCGCTTGTCCGCTTCTGTCAACTGCATTATTAACCTCCTTTTTGTACCTTTCGCTGAAACTCCAATCAGCGCTCATGACTGCGCTTTCTGCCCGTGCCTTCTATACAAGCCGTGTAGCGGTTTTCCAGCGCTTGCTTCCTGCTGTCGGCATACGCCTTGTATCACTCACATCCCGCGTGACAGCCGACCTCGCGGCTCGTACAGTCGCGGCATGGCGCGTCATTCATGGCTTTCTTGTCTCCTTTTCCCACACATCAATAAAATCTTTTGCGCACTTGTCTGCAAAACTTACCCCGCGCAACTTTGCCCCACAATATACGCACGTTCCATATATAAACCACTTTCCATCTTCATGGAGCCATGCGTCAAATTCAAGCCTCATATGTCGGCATAGCTTCTGCCGGAGTTTAGTCATCAGCTTTCCCACGGCGTTTCCCACCTTTCAGTTTCCGTCGGCTTGCGCAGCCAGCAGCGCCAGAAATCGTTATAAGACGCATTCTTCCGATAAAATTCATCTCCGCAACGATCTACTAGCTTTGTGAAATCGGGCTCACATCGTCCCCATCCCAGAATAACTACTTGTGCTCTCGTCCTTAGGCGGTCGTCGTACCACATGACCTCGCTTTTTGCAACCTCTTCCAGCGTCAGCACGCGATTCTTCGGCTCGGCGCGGTGTATCACAGATGCACGAGCTTTCGCCTCAAGCTGCTTGATGTAGGCGATCGCGTTTTTATGTAGCTTTTTTACGCAGTTCGCGCTGGTACTCCTAAAATATGGGCAATCCAGAGTACAACATACCGCGTCACAAAGCCTAAGAGCCTTCTTTATTTCATCAGGCGTTTTCATCGCTCTTCCTCCGTTTCCGCTCCTTCTCGGTTGGTAATTTTAATCATGGGTTTCCTCCGCTGCATTTTTGAATCTGGCATAATCCTCAGCCCGTTCTTTGCTCAAAAAGGCTGGTTTCCAAGGATAACTCTTTGAAATCTTTTCATTGTCAAGTTCGTCTCGGAAATCTCCCACAGAGTATCTGACTTCGTCTTCTCCTTGTTGGTAAATATAGATAGGTGATATTCGTTCTTCCCCATAACGACTGCGAGTTTCGATTTGATAAAGCGGAATTTCGCGCAGAAAATAACGTAGTACTTTGCAAGAGCAAGAACAAGGTTCCGTAAGTTCTTTCCCAGACGGCGATTTAAAATGGATTTTCCTCTCGCCGTCGCACTTGTCACATTTAACGTGCGCATATTCATATTCGTAATCAACGAGATACGCGCACTCCTGAACGTCTTTCAAAAGCTCTTTGAGCTTGGCACCCCGAATTTCTTTAATTTTTTCGTCCCAATTCTTTTTGATAAGGCTTAATTCCTTAATCTGAGCTCTGAGACAATCGTTCTCATTTTGGAGATTTTTAACCTGAAATTGCAGTTCTTCAAAAGTGCTGCGCCTCCATTTTTCGGCAAACTGTCGGAACGCTTCGTACGTCTCAGGATCGCTGAAAGTCGGGAACTCCTCATCCGAATAATATTCGCTCATTGCTTTTCCTCCTTCGTCGGCTCGGACAGCGGTGGCACCCTGTTTGTCATCGCGTCCTCGTGCTTCCTCAGACGGTCGCGCAGATGACCATATCCGCTGAGTGCCGCGTATACCGTTGCAACAGGGCAGTTATCAAAGACACAATCGAAGAGAAGCTCGTCCTTTTCCTCGTCGGTCATGGTCTGGTCTGCAAATGCCGAACATCCAAACTCCGGGCAAAACTTTTTTAAGCAGAAATCCGTAATAGGCATACCATCCGTTCCATCTTCACTGTAACGGATGTAGCTCCACCCGTCTTTCCCGTAGACCAAATTGAGCATCACCTCGAAATTGCCTTTCGGGTTGTCCGTCACCATCTTCGGCAAATCGAAAACGGATTTCTTTTGATTCTCATTCATGGATTTTTTCCTCCTTCGGCGGCTCGGGCAGCGGCATCCAGTGAGTAACTTCGCAGTCTACCGGGCAGTTATACACATCGTCCGGGGTAAATTGTCTATTCTCCCACCAGCCTTTTGGAACGAAATAATCATCATTTTCTTCGCTATAAGTGCCGTACTCCTCTATGTCGTTCCAGTTCCATCTGCTATCCTGTGTCAGCATCGTTCCGTCCTCATAGATAGCCGGGCAAACAAACCGGAAACCACCCCGGTTACAGTAGATAAGGACTTCCTGCTCGTTCTTCGGCGGCCCGTCTTTAACGCTGCTCCACTCGTCGGGCTTCTTCGCGTCCTTCTCCGCCGCCAGCTTTTCCAGCATGTCGGCGGCTTGCGACATTAAGATACTTCTGCAATTTGAGGATTTACAAAATGCGCAACTGCGGCAGCTTATGATATTGCAGAGCCTCAGCGTCTTGACCAGCTCTTCCACGCTCAACTGCGGAATTTCGGGCTTCTCTTCCGCGTATTTGCACACCTCCGGGTGTTCGCTCGTCGGGCACACGTCGCCGCGATACGGACACTCGCCATTGGTGCAGACACCTTCAAACGCAGCGTACCATTTACATTTCATCGGTCATTTCCTCCGTTTCATCAAAAATCCCAAGCTGCAACTCGTCTTTGCTCTCTCCGCCTTTGCCTACCCACCAGCGTAAGACAGATTCACCGTCCGTCCAATGCCTATTGATGGATTTTCCCGCTTTTCGCCTCGCGTCCAGCATCTCGTCAAAAGTGCGGATGTAAAATTTCTTAAACTGCGGGAAAAGCTCAAGCTCTCTTTGCATGCTCACAGAGCCGCCAAGCGGACAGGCCACGCAGCCAAGCCGCTTGAATCCGCAATCGTACAGTTCGCAGTACGGCACGTTGTAGTGCCGTATAAACTCCCACACATCTGCGTCTGTCCAGTCAATAATCGGATTGACAAGCGTTTTGTGCGTCCGATAGCACATCTCAACCATTCTGCGGTTCTCGTCGTTGTCGGTATTGAGTATCAGCCCGCCTCTGCTCGTTCGATTCGGTTCTGCACCGCTCAAATCCGCTGCGTTGTTTAGCTCTTTGGACGCGGTTGTAAACGTCACAAGCCCTTGGTTGTTCTTGCGGTTTCCGCTCTCCGCCCACCTTACGCCCGTAACCACGACGCGCCCTTGACCGTGCAGCTCTTTGAGGTATTGGCAACAGTAGCGCATTAATCGCGTTGGCGGCATTTGCTTTTTGACGATCAGCTCTCGCATGGTATACTCAGGCTTTTCGATTTCGGTTTTGGGGTGATTCTGCCGGATAAAGCGTACAAGCTGTGGCGGGTCAATCGTCGTCGCGTTGTAGTGAGCGTCAAACTTAACCCCTGCCATCTCGCATAGCTTGACGACACATGAGCTGTCTTTCCCGCCGCTGTCCGCGACATAGTACCCCTCTTGCGGCTCAAACGCCCGCAGCCGATCTATCGCCGTCTGCACCTTGTCCCGCTTTTGCCCAAAAAGGTCGTACTCGATAAGGCTCATTTCCCGTGCCTCCACTCTCGTCCACGGTTGATCTTCATCTTCTCCCGCACCGCCTTGTCAATGTCGATGCCCAGATACCCGGCGGCAGACAGCGCCGTGATGATAACGTCCGCCAGCTCCTCGCGGAAGTGATCTTCCTCAAGCACCGAACCCAAAAGTTCCTGATTCTCCACGAAAACGCGCAGCGTTGCATGAACTCGTCCCAACTCTCGCTCGGTATTTACAATTTTGTAAATCTGCAAAATACCGGAATCCCTCAGACAATCGTTGCTCCTCAGCGTTTTCCGAATATAGTCCCCGTCCCACAGCCCATGTGCCACCGCGTCACTGTAAATCTCATCGCGCAATTCGTTCAGCATGCTCTTTTCCTCCATCAAAACGGCAGTTCTTCGTCGTCCACTTGCGTGAATCCGCCAAAATCATTGTGCGGTTGCTGCGCATAGGCCGTCCCGCTGTCTTTGCTCACCGCCGTCGTGTATGCCCCCGGCGCGCTCTGTGTGCTGCTCTGCTGGTTCTGCGGTGCCAGGAACTCCACCTCGTCAGCGACGATATCCCACGCCGTCCGCTTGCTTCCGTCCTTCACCTCGTAGGTTCGGGTCTGGATGCTGCCCGTCACGGCCACTTTTCGCCCTTTGGCAAGATACTTGCCGCACAGCTCGGCCAACTGCCGCCACGCGATGACGTTCAGAAAATCCGTTTCCTGTTCGCCGTTCGCGTTTTTAAAACGCCGATTGACCGCAATCGAGAAGTTGCAGACCGCAACACCGGACTGCGTGGATCGCATTTCCGGGTCGCGGGTCAGATTGCCGATCAGAAAAACCTTGTTCATGCTTTTCCCTCCAAGTATTTTTTTATATATTCCGCAGCATCGCAC
>CDZW01021811.1_pt1 | contig 50568 bp, 43 predicted proteins | sample 557511 | NCBI WGS metagenome assembly CDZW01 (sample SAMEA3182067, study PRJEB8094) | gut metagenome | biome: human; feature: gut; material: Stool; isolation source: human stools | place: Canada | collected 2013-03-05 | reverse complement strand
ATAAAGGACGGTATCTCTTTCAAAAAATTAAAACTCGTAGAAAAATCCACGGGTTATTTAATTGCTTAATTTTAATACAAGCGATGAGCAGTGATTTCCGGTTTCAGCCATGGCCGGGAACCATTGCAATTACTACTCTTTTGGAGTTTTGCTCATGGCTGTTTAATACACGAAAGGAGGGAACGGCAATTCCTCACCGCCCAATGCTTCACATTGGACGGTGTACCCTTGCCGTAACAATGGATCTCACAGAGCGCAAGATCACGAAAATCGCACGGGAGGCCAGCAAGCTGGCCGTCCGGACGCTGAAGGAGGACGGTATCGGCACAGCGGAATACGATTTCATCCATCTGGTGCGCCACCATCCCGGCATCACGCAGGCGGAGGTCCGGGAGCAGCTCCGGGTGGACAAGGGAGCCGCCGCCCGCCGTGCGGCCAGTCTGGAGGCCAAGGGCTACCTGATCCGGCAGGCCAACCCCAAGGATGGCCGCAGTCAGCTGCTTTTCGCCACGGAAAAGGCGGAGGGCCTGCGGAACTCCAAGGCGCAGGTGGAGACCACCTTTTATGAATGGCTGCTGGCGGAGCTGCCGGAGGCGGAGAAGATCGCTTTCTGCAAAACGTTGGACACTATCTATCGCCGTTCCAAGCAGGAGAGCCGGGCGGGGTTCCCCCACATCACGGCCCTGACGGAGCAGGGAGAGGGGGAGTGCCATGAGTAAGCGGCAGCTTCCGCCGGACCGGGTCAGCTCCTATTTCCGGGCGGAATCCGGGGTGCTGGCGGTCATCACCGTGACGGGTCTCCTCTATAACATAGGTCTGGTGGCAGGCCCGTGGTTCGAGGGACAGATGACGGAAACGCTGGCCCGAATCCTCTTGGGAGAGGGCAGCTTTTCCGTCATGGCCTCTCTGACGGCGGGGTACATCGCCGTCATCGCCGCGGTGCAGGGACTTCGGTTTTTGAAGCGGTTCTATGTCCGGCGCTTTGCCAACAAGGTGAACCGCCGCATGAAACGGGTCCTGTACGGTGCGCTGGTCCGGTCGGATCGGGAGGACTTGGAGCGTGAGGGCGCGGGAACGGTGCTGACCAAGGCCATTTCCGACGTGGACGACTGTGCCGAGGGGATGCGGAAATTCACCACGGAGGTATTTGACACCGGCGTAGCCCTGGCGGCCTATGCCGGGATGCTGCTGTGGTACGACTGGCGGCTGGCGCTGCTGTCCATGGCCTTTCTGCCGGGGAGCTACGCGCTGGCGGAGCGGATGAAGCGGCCCGTCCAGCGCACCGGCGCGGCCTTCAAGGAGCAGGCCGGGGCCTTGAACGCCGCCACCATGGATCGGGCGGTCAACGCCTTGACCTACCGGGTCTTTGGCCGGGAGGAGGAGCGCCGGGCAGCCTATGAGGAGCACCTCACCGCTTACGAACACGCCGCTGTAAAGGCAAACCTGTGGACAGCGTCCCTGCCGCCGCTGTACCGGGTGCTCTCCATGATCGGGGCGGCGCTGATCCTGTATTTCGGCGGGAAAAATGTGCTGGGCACCGGCTGGACGGTCTGGTCCATCGCGGAATTCACCACGTTTCTGGCCTGCTTTACCAAGCTGGCCACCAAATCCTCCAAGGCGGCAAAGCTGTTCAACGCAGTCCACAAGGCGCAGGTGTCCTGGAAGCGCATCCAGCCCCTGATGCGGGAGATCCCCGCCGTGCCCGCCGTTTCCGCCGGCAGGGGGGAGCGTCTGGAGATCCGGGACCTCACCTGCGGCTATCCCGGCGACACGCCGCTGTTCTCCGGCTTGGATCTGACCGCCTGCCGGGGGCAGATCATCGGCGTCACCGGGCCGGTGGCCTGCGGCAAATCCACGCTGGGCAAGGCGTTCCTCTGCGAGCAGCCCTACGGCGGCAGCATCCGGCTGGACGGCCGAGAGCTGGCGGAGCTGTCCCCCTGGGAGCGGACGGGCCTTGTGGGGTATCTGGGCCATGACCAGGAGCTGTTCAGCGGCACGATCCGGGAAAATGTGCTGCTGGGAGACACGGGCGATCCCATGGATTACCTCCGGGCTGTGTGTCTGGACGGCGAAGTGGCGGCCATGACGGAGGGGCTGGAGACCCGGGTGGGCACTGGCGGCGTCCGGCTTTCCGGCGGTCAGGCCCAGCGGCTGGCGCTGGCCCGGACGCTGGCCCATCAAAGGCCTCTGCTGATTCTGGACGATCCCTTTTCGGCGCTGGACCGGGCCACGGAGACGGAGATCTTCGCCCATCTGCGGCGTCTGGCGGCGGACAGCGTGGTGATTCTGATCTCCCACCGGCTGTACCTGTTCCCGGAGCTGGATCGGGTGATCTGGCTGGAAAACGGGGAGGCCAAGGTGGGGACCCACGAGGAACTGGTGGGGAATACCCCGGATTACGCGGCGCAGTTTGACGCGCAGAGAGGAGAACAGCCATGAATGACCGCAAAAAAGCAGTCCATGTGGGGACTGTGGTACTGGAAACGGTGAAAGACCACCTCTGGCTGTCCCTTACCATTCTGGCGGTGGTGGCAGGGGCCGTAGGCGCGGCGCTGATGCCGCCGCTGGTGCTGGGCCGCATCGTGGACGGTCTCACCGCCGGAGAGGGGCTGACCCTTCGCCTGCCATTGTGGTACCTGGCCTTCACCGCATTGGCAGGGGGACTGGAATCCGCCCGGGAGAGTGCGTTGACGGTATTCGGCCAGAAAACCACCCACGCCCTGCGGAGCCGCCTGATGGAAAAGGAGGGCCGCCTGCCCGCCGACGAGCTGAACCGTCAGGAGCCGGGGGCGCTGGTGTCCCGCTTCGTGGGGGACGTGGACACGGTGGAGACCCTGTTCACCGCCGGGATCATCAGCATGGCGGCGGACGCCTGCCGGATTCTCAGCATTCTGATCGTGGTGTGGCAGTGCAGCCGGGGACTTGCCTATCTGCTGCTGGCACTGCTGCCGGTGCTGTTCCTCTTTACCCGGTTCGTCCAGAAGCGGATGCTGTACAATCAGCTGAAAAACCGGAAGGCGGTGAGTCGGGCCTCCGGATATGTGCCGGAGACGGTGCGGAATCTCCGCACCATCCGCACACTGGGCAAGGAGACCTACATGGAGACCCGGTATGACGGCGCACTGGGGGAGAGCTACCGGGCCATTGAGGGCACCAACTTCTATGACGCCCTGTATTCCCCCGTGATCCTCACGGTGAACGCCGCTGTGGTGGGCGTTGTTATGCTGTTGTCCGCCTCCGGAGACCCGGCGGTGCTGACGCTGTTCGGCATGACCGCCGGTACCGCCGTGACGGTAATGAACTACATCGGCCAGATCTTCTCTCCGCTGGAAAGTCTGGGCATGGAGATCCAGACCATCCAGTCCGCCGTGGCGGGCGTTCGCCGGATCAATGACTTTCTGGCCCAGCCGGAGCAGGAGCCGGTGGCCCCGGAAACGGAAAATCCCGCCGCTCCCATGGTGGAGCTGCGGGATGTGGACTTCGGCTATGAGGCAGGGCAGAACGTTCTGCGTCATTTAAATATGGAGATCCGGGAGGGAGAGCTGGCTACCCTGTCCGGCCGGACCGGCGCGGGAAAGAGCACCGTGTTCAAGCTGGTGCTGGGGCTGTATGCCCCCCGGCGGGGCACCGTCCGGATCCAGGGCGTGGACCCCCGGTCCCTCACCGGCCCGCAGCGGCGGGCACTGTACGGCTATGTGGAGCAGCGGTTCCATCCGGTCCCCGGCACCGTCCGGGATCAGATCACCCTGTATGATGACACCATCACGGAGGGGCAGGTCCGCCGGGCCGCGGAGCTGGCGGGACTGGCGGAGGCCATCGGCGCCCTGCCGCAGGGCTATGACACCCCCTGCACCCCGGACATTTTCTCTCAGGGACAGTGGCAGCTGTTGTCCATCGCCCGGGCGGTGGCGGCGGACCCCAAGCTGCTTTTGCTGGACGAGATCACAGCCAATCTGGACGCGGAGACGGAGCGGGCGGTGCTGCGGGCCTTGAAGAGGGCTACGGCGGACCGGACGGTGCTCTCCATTTCTCACCGGGTCGGGGCGGACACGGGACGGCTCATTCCCATTGGGGAGGAGTCATAGCCAGAAACCGAGCCAGCGCGGGGTTGGGGTTGGTGGTCTGCCACGCGGCGATGATCTCCTCCACCTCTCCCTCGCCGATGAGGGGGATAAACACCAGATTGTCGGCGTTGTAGAGCTTTTCCACGCAGTAAGCGGGGAGGATGGAAATGCCTTCCTCGGCGGAGACCATCATGAGGATGCTCTCCGTGTCGGCGGAGCGGAAGAGGATGTTGGGCTTGTAGCCCGCCTCGTTGTAAAGCTGCATGAAAAAGGCGTCGCCGTAGGAATCGTCGGCGGCGTCAGGGGACATATAGAGGATGGTCTCTCCCCGCAGCTCCTGCCGCCGGAGCTGCTGCCGCTGGGCCAGCGGGTGTCCAGCGTACAGTGCCACCACCAGCCGGGCCTTTTCCACGGTGCGGCAGGACACGCCCTCCTGGGTTTTCAGGTTGGTACTGTCCCAGGTGAAAATGATGTCGTATTCATGGTGCAGCAGCCCCGTCGCCAGCGCATCGGTGGAGCAGCGGTAAAAGGTGATGAGCACGTTGCTGTTCTGCTGGTGAAATTGGCGGATATGGGCGGACAGGTCGCTGCGCTCGTACCCCCGGACGTAACCCACCCGCAGTGTGCCGGAGAGTCCGGTGGAGGCGTCATGGACCCGCTCCTGCGCCCGGCTCATCCGCTCTAAGATCCCCTTGGCCTCCCGGAGGAAGATGGTCCCCGCGGAGGTCAGGCTCACGGGCCGGGTGCTCCGGTCAAAGAGGGGACAGCCCAGCGTCTCCTCCAGCAGACGGATCTGCTGGGTGATGGCGGTCTGGGAAATGTAGAACTGCTCGGCGGCTTTCGTGAAGCTGCGGCTCTCCGCCGCGGCCACGAAATACTTCAGCTGATTTCGATTCATAACGCCCTCCCACGACATAAAATAAGTTTTTCTTATTTTATCATGAAGAAATCCCCCTTGTAAAGGGAGATTTTTTCCGCTAAGATAAGTGCATATTTGTTGTGTGTAAGCGAGGTACTTAGAAATGCAAAGAGAATCCTTCGGCTCCCGGCTGGGTTTCCTGCTGGTGAGCGCGGGCTGCGCCATCGGCATCGGCAACGTGTGGCGCTTCCCCTATATTACCGGCAAGAACGGCGGCGGCTACTTCGTCCTGTTCTATCTGGTGTGCCTGCTGCTGTTGGGCGTCCCCGTGATGACCATGGAACTGGCGGTGGGCCGCGGCGGCCGCAAGAGCGCCGTGCTGGCCTACAAGAATCTGGAAAAGCCCGGCTCCAAGTGGCACATCCACGGCTGGTTCTGTCTGGCGGGCTGCTATCTGCTGATGATGTATTACACCACCGTCACCGGCTGGATGGTGAACTACTTCGGCAAATTCCTCACCGGCGGCTTCCACGCCGGTATGTCCGGCGATGAGATCTCCGGTATGTTCGGCACCATGCTGGGCAGCCCCGGCTCCATGGTCATCTTCACGGAGCTGGTGGTGGTCACCGGCCTGATCGTGTGCAGCTTCGGCCTTCAGAAGGGTCTGGAGCGGGTGACCAAGGTCATGATGATCTGCCTGCTGGCGCTGATCGTGGTGCTGGCGGTCCACAGCCTGACCCTCTCCGGCGCGGCTGAGGGCATGAAGTTCTACCTGCTGCCCTCCGTGGACACCATCCGGGAGCACGGTCTCGGCAGCCTCATCACCGACGCGATGAATCAGGCGTTCTTCACCCTGTCTCTGGGCATCGGCGCCATGGAGATCTTCGGCAGTTACATGAGCGACGAGCAGACCCTCCCCGGAGAGGCCGTGCGGATCTGTATTCTGGATACCTTCGTGGCCCTCATGGCGGGCGCCATCATTTTCCCTGCCTGCTTCACCTTCGGTGTTGCGCCCGGTGAAGGCCCCGCGCTGATCTTTCAGACCCTGCCGCCTCTGTTCGTGAACATGTCCGGCGGCCGCTTCTGGGGCACGCTGTTCTTCCTGTTCATGGTGTTCGCCAGCTTCTCCACGGTGCTGGCGGTGTTTGAGAACATTCTGGCCGTCTGCATGGACACCTTCGGCATCAGCCGCAAGAAGGCTGTGCTTGTCAACGGCGTTCTGCTGGCCCTCCTGAGCCTGCCCTGCGTGTTCGGCTACAACATCTGGAGCGATTTCCATCCCATTCTGGGTAAGGACGTGCTGGACAGCGAGGACTTCCTCGTGAGCAACCTGCTGCTGCCCATCGGCTCTCTGGTGTATCTGCTGTTCTGCGTCAGCAAGTGGGGCTGGGGCTTCGACAAGTATGTGGCGGAGGCCAACAAGGGCAAGGGCCTGAAATTCGCCAAGTGGCTGAAGCCCTATTTCCAGTTCATTCTGCCGGCGCTGATCGTTGTGATCTTCCTACAGGGCCTGCTGTAAAGCGGAACAATATTACAGCAATAGAGGGGGAAATTTTCCCTGTACGGGACATTTTCCCATCAGCCTGCACGGTGAAATGACCGGAAATGCAAGAAATATAAGAACATAGGAGGCGTGTCAACAGACACGCCTCCTATGACTTTTATTGGGGGGATTTACAGAGGCCGACTCATGCGGCAAATGCTATCAGAGAACAAAGGAATCTGCCATGGGTGTGGCGTGGGGGGACGCATAGACCCAAACGCTGACGCACTCCTCGTCACCCAGTTTGTGATAGCTGTGATCCGTGTTGGCATCAATGTAAATACAGTCTCCCTCATTTAAAATATACTCGTCGCCATTGAAGCTCCTTACTGGCTGACAAAACAGTTCCCGCTCTCTTCTGCCATAGAACAGAAGAGAGCGGGGGCCTCGAACACGCATACCTTTTCGATTTTATAGAAATTGCATTGGAGCGGTTACTTCATCATGAGCTGAGGAACAAACATGGACAGAGGCTGCCAGAATGTAACCAGCATCAGCACCAGAATCATCATAGCATAGAACGGCAGGCAAGCCTTTGTAGCATCTTCAATTTTGATGCGGCCGATGGAGCAGCCGGCAAATAGAGCGGCACCCACGGGAGGCGTGCAGAGACCGATGGCCAGATTCAAAATCAGCATTGCGCCAAACTGAATCGGCGCCATGCCCAGCTGCGTAGCCACGGGCAGCAGGATCGGCGTCAGGATCAGGATCAGGGGACCCATATCCATGATGCAGCCCAGAATCAGGCACATGACGTTGATGAGCAACAGAATGACCACTTTGTTGTCGGAAACACCTAAAAGCAGATTTGTGACCATGGTGGGCACCTTCAGATAGGCCAGTAGCCAGCCGAACATAGAGGCTGTGGAGATCAGAGCCATGACCATGGCGATGGTCCGCAGGGACTTCCGCAGGATGTCACCAAACTGACGTAGCGGGATTTCACGATAGACAAAGAATGTGACAATGAATGCATACACCACGGCCACAGCAGCGGATTCCGTGGCGGTAAACCAACCGAGGATCACGCCGCCCACGATGATGATGCAGGTCATCAGGCCCAGCAGAGCATCTTTGGTGGCCTTCCAGATCTCCTTCAGAGACATGACCCGGCCCTTGGGATAGTTGCGCTTCCGTGCAATAATGGCGGTCATGATCATCAGAGCCACGCCCAACAGGATACCGGGGATCAGGCCGCCCATGAACAGCTGGCCGATGGATACGCCGCCGCCTGCCGCCATAGCAAACAGGATCATGTTATGGGAAGGCGGGATCATAACACCCTGGCAGGAAGAGGTGACCGTGACCGCCACAGAGAAGTCCTTATCATAGCCGGAATCCGTCATCATGGGGATGAGAATGGAGCCGATGGAGGACGTATCCGCCACGGCGGAACCGGAAATACCGCCAAAGAACATGGAGGCCAGGATATTCACTTGAGCCAAACCGCCTCGCATCCATCCGACGCATGCGTTTGCCAGAGTAATGAGCCGACGGGAAATGCCGCCTTGTCCCATGATCTCACCGGCCAGAATAAAGAAGGGGATCGCCAGCAGGGAGAAGGACTGAACACCGTTGACCATTCGCTGAAACAGTGTAGCTAGAGGGATGTTCAGATACAGCGCCGTCAGAACAGAGGAGATGCCCAGCGTGAAAAAAATGGGCATCCGCGCCATCAGCAGCAGGACGAAGGACCCCAGCATGATGGCAATGGCAATGGTTGTATCAGGCATGGTCATCCTCCTTTGCGGTTTCGCTATCTTTCTCAAAAATCTTCTTATCCTGGCCCGCCGCAACCAAAATAGCATTCAGCAGCACCAGAAGACCGGACAGGGGCAGGATCACATAAAGTACGGAGCTGGGCATTTTCGTAGCCGGCAGGGTGGACATTTTGGTCATGTTCATAATGAGCAGACCATAGTACACCATAGCCCCGCCGAATACAGCAATCAGAATATGGTCAATGCTTTCCAGCACCCGAATGACCTTTGCGGGCAGTTTGGACGTAAACATTTCAATGCTGATGTGGATTCTTTCCAAAACACCGATGGCCATACCGATCAGACTGAACCACACCAGCATCAGTGTGGCAACCTCCTGGGTCCAAGGAAAACCCTGCTTGAAGATATAACGCAGGATTACATCCGTGAAAACGATGACGGTCAGGACCACCATGCAAATAATGGCGAACCATTCCAGTGCCTTGAACAGAAAACGGCTGGCTTTCTGCAGAATACGCATAGTGCAGACTCCTTTCTAGTAATTCGCAAATTGAAAGGACGGCCCGGATGGGCCGCCCTTTACCAGCATAGATTAGCCCAGAGCCTGAACGCGCTCCACAATGGCCTTCTGATCAGCATTCAGGAAGGTATCATACATAGGTGCAACAGCATCCTGGAACAGCTTGACCTCTTCATCGGTCAGAGTGGTGAGGGTGCAGCCCTTCTCTTCAGCGATCTTGGCGTTCTTGGCTTCGGACTCCTCCCAAGCCTCACGATGCCAGACCTCGGCTTCCTTGGCACAGTCGAAGATGATTTGCTGATCCTCAGCAGACAGCTTATCCATGGTCTGCTTGGAAGCCAGGATCATGTCAGGCATGTAGGAATGGCCGTCATAGGTCCAGTAGGGAGCAACCTCCCAGAAAGACATCTCGATGTAAGAAGTCATGTTGTTCTCAGCGCCATCCACAACGTTGGTCTGAATGGAAGAGTAAGTGTCGTTAAAGGGCAGACCCACGCCGGCAGCACCCAGGCAGTCCATCAGGGTCAGCATCAGGTCGGACTCGGACACACGGATCTTCATGCCGGCCAGATCGGCGGGGGTGTGGATCTCCTTCTTGGAGTTGAAGAAGTTTCTGGAACCGGGATGCAGATAGGTGATACCCACCAGGTTGTTGTCCTTGAAGGTCTCAAAGACTTCCTGACCGATCTCGCCGTCCAGAACCTCAAAGAGGTGATCCACGCTGGTGTACTCATAGGGCATCTGCAGAGCGTTCATCAGAGGAGCGAACTCAGCAGAGGCACCGGAAGAAACACGGGTGAAGTCCAGACCGCCGAACTGGCACTGCTCGATGGTGGAGCGCTCGTCGCCCAGTTCACCGGCAAAGTGGCACTCGATGGTGATGCGGCCATCAGTCTTTTCGTTTACCAGATCAGCGAACATCTGGCAGGCCTGGCTGGTGATGTGCTCAGCGTTGTGGCTGTTGGCCAGACGCAGAACCACAGTCTCAGCGGAAGGGGTACCTGCAGAAGCAGTGTCGCCAGTGGAAGAGCTGTCCTTCTGCCCACCGCAGCCGGTGCACAGGCTCAGCAGCATGACCATCGCTAGAAGGGAGGTAACAAACTTTTTCATCTTCTTTTCTCCTATCAAACTTTTTGTGATCCTAATCAGGATCACTTCTATAATTTGATTGTATCTGAGAACAAAATATTAAGAAATCGTAAACTCTTGCGGTTTAGCCGTTATTTTTTTGCCAACATCCAAAGAATATTTGTTAAAATTGTGCAAAATTAACAACAGCAGGCAAGCCGCCTGCTGTTGTGTCTTTATTCCGTGGATGATACAACCGTGTTTCGATAAGCCGTCGGTGTACATCCTACCACTTTTTTAAATGCCTTTGTGAAATAATTGGAATCGGCATATCCGACGGAATGTCCTACGTCGCTGACGGAGAGGTCTGTAGAAGTCAAGCGCTTCTTGGCCTTTTCGATGCGGTAAGACGTCAGATAATCCAAAAAGGTCTTTCCGGTAACCGCCTTTACTTGCCTCGAAAAATAAAACGGACTCATTCCCATGCTTGCGGCTGCGTCTTCCAGTGCCATATCCTCTGCATAATGGCGCTGCACCCATACAGCCAGCTCCGACTCAAAGGGAGAGGTCTTCGGCACAACGCAGGTCTGTAGGTCAAAAAACTTTTGGAGACTTTCCCGCAGTTCCACTTCGCCAACCGGTTTTAGAATATAGTCCTCGCCACCGGAACGGATCGCCCCCACTGCATAATCAAACCGATCATAGGCGGTAAGGAAAATGATGTGGACCGTCTGGATTTGCTTTTTAATGACCGCTGCGGCTTCCAACCCATTTTTTCCGGGCATTTCAATGTCCATAAATATTACGTCCGGCTGTACGCGAAGAGCCTTGTCCACTGCGTCATTTCCATCCGATGCCGCCTCAATCAGTGCGGCATCACCTAAGATCCCCCTGAGCCGGGAGATCAGCGCCCCCCGACTTTTGGGTTCATCCTCAGCCACCAGCACCTTGAACATGCAATTCCTCCCCTACAATCAATCTTACACAGGTCCCCAGACCGGGACGGCTGAATACATCCATTTTGCCGCCGCTGAGTTCCATCCGTTCCCGAATATTATCCAGTCCTACAGAGTGATGCGCGGTGGTTCCGCCGCTCTGCTGCGGACAGAAACCGCAGCCGTTGTCAGTGACCATAATCGTAATTCCCCGACGCCCCCGGAACGTGCGGACACGCACCAATCCACCGCATTCCTTCAGCCCGTGAATGATTGCGTTTTCCACCAACGGCTGGAGGATAAATTTCGGAACGGGAACATCAGAAAGCGCAGGATCAGCATGGACTTCCATAGTAATGCGGTCGCCGTATCGTGTCTCCTGCAGTTCCATATAATCCCGCAGAAGCCCGATTTCCCGCCCCAATGCAACGATCTTCTCATCGCTTTCCAGCGAATACCGGAAAAAATTAGACAGACGCAGAATCAGATCCTCTGACAGTGGTGCCTGTTCTTCGTGCGCCAGCGCGGCAATGGTGCTGAGGGTGTTGAACAGGAAGTGAGGATTGATCTGGCTTTGAAGCTGGGCGAAGCGGCCCTCCTGCAGTTTTTTCTGCATCTGCGCCGCCTCCACCTCTTTTTCCAGCAGATGCTTTTCCATCTCAGACTGCTTTTCAAGAGCCCATATCGTGTGTCGGATCTCCGCTTGCATCAGATTGAAGGACTTTGCGGTTCGCCCCAGCTCGTCATCACCGCGGACGACTACGGGCGGAGCTTCATAGTGACCAGCGCTAATGGCATCCGCTGCCTGTCCCAGTGCGGCCAAGGGGGCCAGAATGCTTCGTTTAAACACGACCAGCGTCAACCCCATCAGAACTGTAGCGACAATCAAAAACGCCACAAACTGCTTGCTGCTGCGGGCGTTTATCCGATCAATTTCCTGCCACTGCATGCCGCCTTGTACCATTTGGCTGTGGAGGAGGTCCCTGGTGTAACCATCTATATAAAAAGACTGCGTTTTCAAGAGAAGATAATGCTCAATCATCTCTGCCGGCTTTTCGGCATCCAGCAAAACATGTTGTGATTCCCGGTAGTAGGACATTGCGTTGCGGATGGCCCGCTTGAGTGCGTATTCTTCCCGCCGGTCTGCTTGCAAGTCGGGGCACAGTTCCTCCAGACAGCGGTTCGTCATCTGGATTGCCGCCAGATAGTCCTCCTTTGCATCTATGGGTTGTATGGGCCTCATATACGCTTCCAAAGACGCATTTTCAGCAGAAAACGCGTCCATGAAGCCAGTAATATCCATATATTCATCCATAATAACGGAAGATCTTTCGCTGAACGTATGAAGTTGAATCATTACCAACGCCACCAAAACCCAAGTGACCGCAAGCATCATGCCCATCAGCAACATACTTTTTGTGCGAATCGATACATCGTACCATTTTTGCTGCAGCCATTTCATCCAATCACCTCGCCTTGGGCAACATACTCCTCATCATGGGTTAAGCGGCAGATGCCAAACGGACACGCGCTCAACACCAAAATGGGCGCAAACATGAGAAAGCTGTACTCCCATACATTTAAAATGAGTTGTGAATATTATAGCAATTTTTTTGGGTGTTTTTCAATATTCTTCATCCCACCTGAAAATAAATATTATCGCACGTGGCATAATATCCTGCCTTTAGGCTTAGGGATATAAGCCGCACCTTGTTCCCCCGTAAAAAGGCTTCCGGGGATTGCATTAGATATCGTTGAGCGAACCGACGCTCCCCACGGCTTTAGCCGAGGGGAGCGTCAACCTTAGCAGGGAGTGTTACAGCACCAGTGCTTCCTTCAATACCCGGAGGGAGGTCAAGTGGCCCTCCAGCATGGGCATGGTCAGGTCCTCCATTTCCAGAGACACGTCGCCGTCATAGCCCGCCATCCGCACGGTGGAGAAAAACTCCTTCCACCACTGGGCGCCGTGGCCGCAGCCCACGGCCACGTAATTCCACGAACGTGCGCGGAACTGGTCGATGGGCTTTGTGTCCAGCAGGCCGTTTGGCCCGGCCATCCGCCGCTCCGGGCGGGAATCCTTGCCGTGGACGTGGTAGAGGGCGTTCTGCTCCCCCAGCACCCGGGCGGCCTCGATGGGGTCGCCGCCCATCCAGAACAGGTGGGAGGGGTCCAGATTCATGCCCACCATGGGGCCAACGGCTTCCCGCAGGCGGAACAGGGTCTCCGGGTTGTACACCAGCTGCATCCCGTGGTTTTCCAGCGCGATCTGACGGATGCCGCAGTCCTCCGCCATACGGACCAGCTCCTTCCACTTGGGGATGGCCACCTCGTTCCACTGGTAATCCAGAATGTTCTGAGTCTCCGGCGGCCAACTGGTGGTGATCCAAACGGGGGTCTTGTCGCCGGGACAGCCGGCGGGCAGGCCGCTCATCATCACGATCTTCTCCACGCCCAGCAGCTTCGCCAGACGGAAGGTTTTCTCCGTCACCTCCCAGTCCTTCTGGAAGGCGAGGGGGTTGCCGGAGCAGTTCAGGGCGCACAGGGCGATATTCCGGCGGCGAAGCTGGTCCATCCAGCGCTGCCGGGCCGTTTCGGAGCCGAGCAGTTCGTCCAAGTCGATGTGGGGCGCGCCGGACCAGTTGCCGGTGCCGATCTCCACCGCCTGAACGCCCTGCGCCACGCAGAAATCCAGCATGGCCGCAAAGGGCATATCCAGTGTGCAGGTTTTAATAGAAAGCCGCATAGGGTTGACCTCCTTGGTCGTTACGTTTAGCTGCCGCCTTGGGGCGGCGCATGAAGATCGTTTTTTTCGCAGGGAGTTGAGGGGCGCTATTCCTTGGTGAACCACAGATCCAGATCCACAGGACCCTCGATGCCGTCCACAACGCCGCTCTCGCTGTACTGCCAGAGAGTCACGCCCCGGTCCAGCGCCGGGACGGGGCCGTAGCTGGCCAGCCAGACCGGCAGGTGCGCCAGCTCCTCCATGCCGTACATACTTCCGGCCCAGTGGAGGTTCATGTAGACCACCGGCTCATAGCCCGCCTGGCGGATCACGTCGCAAAAAGCGATGGCGTTCTGGGTGGCCTGTTCGCCGGTGAGATCGTCGGTCCGGGCCTCGTCCGCCGTGTAAAATTCCAGATCATAGGCGATGGGGCCGCTGACGTTCGTCACCCGGAGCCGCTCCACCACGAATCGGGCTTCCTCGGCGGCTTCCTCCTCCGTAACGGCCTGAGAGTAGAAGTAAACGCCCACCGTCAGCCCCGCATTGGCGGCGTCGGCGGCGTTCTGGGCGAAGGCGTTATCCTCCACCAAAGCCCCGGTGCCGTAGCCCCGGAAGCCCACCCGCAGCATGGCGAAGTCCGCTCCGGCGGCTTTTACGGCGGGCCAGTCCACGACACCTTGATAGCTGGAAACGTCCACCCCGGCATAGGCGGTGACGCCGGGGGCGTCATATTGGTAAAACGGCTCCCTGCGGGTCAGAGCTTCCTCGTTGACGGAGATGCCCGGCCCCGGCGCGGTATGGGCCCGCCATTCCAGAATACCCCAGATCCCAAGGCCCGCCAATACCAGCACCGCCAGCAGCCAGCCACGGCGGTTGGGCGCGGCCCGCTTGCCACCTTTCTTTTTTTCTTCCATATGTGTTCCCCCTCCAGCGTGTCGAAAAATTCTTTTCTCCCCGCCGAGTTAGTTTTCAGAATTTTATAAAAGTTCTGAAAACTAAGGATTTTAATGGCGCAGGACACCCTTCTTGGGTTTTCCGCGCACACCCTTCCTTACCGCTGCGGAGAAATTGCTGCTTTATCGACAGCATCCCCCTCTTTTCTGCTCATAGACTACCACCGGCGGCGCTGCCTTTGGTGAACAAAGTCTGAATTTGCCGCAAAAAGGGGAGGGGACGGTTCAGGTTTCCTGCGCCAGCATCCGCAGGGCGAACAGGGTGTGGAGCGCTGCGCCGGTGGGGAGAACGTCCTCATTGAACACTACTGCCTCGTTGTGCATGGGCTTGCCGTAGCGGGGATCCTCCTGCGGCGTTCCGGCTCCCAGCAGCAGGTAGGCGCAGGGCAGCTCATAGGTGAAGGAGGCGAAGTCCTCGGAGCCCATGCCGCCCTGATCCAAATGGTACACCCGCTCCTTGCCAGCCAGCTCCTCCGCCCAGCCGGAGACTTGCTCCATCAGGGCGGGATCGTTCACCAGCGGCGGCGCGGAGGCGATCTCCTCCACCTGGGCGCTGCCCCGGAAGGCCGCCGCCGTGTGCTCCGCGATGGCTTGGATCCGCTCCATGATCCGGGCGGTGAGTTCCCGGTCAAAGGTGCGGATGGTGCCCTCCAGCACGGCCTCCTCCGGGATGATATTGGGGGCCTGTCCCCCCTGGAACCGGCCCACCGTCACCACGGCAGGCTTCTTCGCGGAGATCTCCCGTGCGGTCAGCTCCTGCAGGGAGAGGTAGATGTGGGCGGCGATGTTGATGGGGTCCACGCCGGTCTCCGGCATGGCCCCATGGCAGCCGGTGCCCCGGACGGAGACCCGGAACAGGGTGCAGCCCGCCATGAACGTCCCCCGGCCGCAGAGTACCATGCCGGAGGGGGTGCCGGAGTTGACGTGGAGAGCCAGCGCCGCTTGGGGCGTCGGCGCGTCCTTCAGGACCCCGGCCGCCAGCATGGCCTTGGCTCCGGTGAAGCCCTCCTCATCCGGCTGGAACACCAGCCGCACCGTGCCCTTCAAGTCCGCCTGATGCCGCTTGAGTAAAGCGGCGGCGCTTAACAGCATGGCAGCGTGCATATCGTGGCCGCAGGCGTGCATGGCGCCGTTTTCCGACTGGAAATCCAGCCCCGTGGCCTCCCGGACCCGGAGAGCGTCCATATCCGCCCGGAGCAGCACGCACCGGCCGGTGTCCTCACCGGTGATGTCCGCCACCACGCCCCCGGCCAGCGGGCGGGGCGTATACCCCAGCGCCGTCAGCCGTTCCGTCACATAGGCGGCGGTGCGGGGCAGGGAGGGGCCCACCTCCGGGTCCCTGTGCAGGGTCCGGCGATCCGTCAGAAGCTGGGGCTTCAGGGCTTCCGCCTCCGCCAGTAGAGCTTTGGTATCCATGGTCATAGCACGTCATCCTTCCTTTAAACTGCGCCGTTTCGGCAAGCTTACAATACGGTTATTATACCGCAGGGCGGTGCATTGTCAAACACCGCCGGAGAAAAAACGGAGCTGCGCCAAGTATCTTTCTTATTTTCCTGATAGGACTTCGGCGAGAAAAGTGAGTGCGGACTGTCTTGGTAGCCGCTGGCGGCGCTGGACTGAGCGGCAGAGGCACTTGCCGCAAAGGGCAGAGCTTAGGCATGCAGATCAGCCAGTTCTGGTGATGCGGACTGGCCAAGCTGTGGAGTAAGCGGGACAAAGTGTTTAAATTTTTACCGGGCAGAAATTGAGATTTGGAAAAAATGATAAACTTGATGAAAATGAAAAGGTTTTGATTGACTCCAAAAGAAATTGGCAGTATTATACGACCAACAAAAACGGTATGTTAAAGGAAAGGAGCGGCAGCTATGTTTAATCTGAGTTCTCGAATGCTGATCTGCATGTACATGGACATGGCTATGCCGATGCCCATGCGTTTGTGCGCTCATTTGCTGCCTTTCCGGAACATCCGGGGTCGAATGTGTCTCTGTGGATCATAATATGCAGAGTTATTGACGCATTTGAAGCGGGGAGCTTTTGAGCTCCCCGCTTTTTTTGTTAGTTATTAGTTAGAAGGAGGAATCGATTTGATTGAACTGACACACGTCTCCAAGGATTTCGGAAAAGGGCAGCAGGAGGTCCACGCTGTGCGGGATGTTTCCCTGTCTATCGATAAGGGTGAGATTTTCGGAATCATCGGCTTTTCCGGAGCAGGGAAGTCCACACTTGTCCGATGCATCAATCTTCTGGAGCGGCCTACTGCCGGCACGGTCATGGTAGACAACAAGGACCTGACCGCACTATCCGCACGGGAGCTGCGGCAGGCACGGAAAAAAATCGGCATGATCTTTCAGCATTTTAATTTAATGCCGTCCCGCACCGTCGCCGGAAATGTAGCCTACTCCATGCGCGGCAGCGGTCTGAGCAGGAAAGAAACGGCGGACAAGGTCGCACGTCTGCTGGAGCTTGTGGGGATTGGCGATAAGGCGAACGCCTATCCCAGCCAACTGTCCGGCGGGCAAAAGCAGCGCGTTGCCATTGCGAGAGCATTGGCCAATGATCCCAATGTGCTGCTGTGCGACGAGGCCACATCTGCATTGGACCCGCAGACCACACGATCCATTCTGTACCTCCTGAAGCACTTGAATGAAACGCTTGGCATCACGATCGTGCTGATCACCCACGAGATGGCTGTGGTCAAGGAGATCTGCAGCCGGGTCGCGGTGATGGAGCACGGCAGCGTTGTTGAACAGGGCGACATTTTTTCCATTTTCATTTCGCCAAAACAGCCGGTCACACAGGATTTTATCCGGACTACCTCCAATCTGCAAAAGATCGAAGAGCTGATTGCGGAAAATGCGCCCATCACGCAGCTCAAGCCGGGAGAATTGATCGTGCGGCTTTCCTATACGGAGCGAAATACCTCAGAGGCACTGATCTCTTCCGCTTCCAGACAGTTTGAGATCGATATCAATATCATCTTTGCCAATATAGAGAGCGTACAGGGCGCGCCGATCGGCGGCACGGTTGCCATCATCAGCGGTGCGCGGGAAAGGATCACAGCGGCGATCGCATATTTGATCGAAAAGAATGTAGGAGTGGAGGTGTTGAAGGATGCAAGAGTGGCTTGAGACCTGCCTGCCCAATGTGGCTGATTCCTTTCCGGTATTGCAGCAGAGTATTCTGGAAACGCTGCAGATGGTTCTGGCGGCGGGCCTGATTTCCTTTTTCCTGGGTGTGCTTCTCGGTACGGTTTTGACGGTGACCCGGCAAAATGGAATTCTGCCGAATCCGGCAGTCTATCAGGTGCTGGACAAGCTCATCAACCTGTTCCGATCGATCCCGTTTATCATTTTGCTTTTCTGCCTGCTGCCGCTGACCCGGCTGCTGGTGGGGACCGCGATCGGTGTGCGGGGCGCGATCGTGCCGCTGATGTTTGGAACAACTCCGTTCTTTGCACGGCAGATCGAGGCCTCCCTATGGGAGGTGGACCCCGGCTTGGTCGAAGCTGCACAGGCCATGGGCAACAGCGATTTTGAGATCATCCTCCATGTCTACTGGCGGGAAAGTATTGCCGGAATCGCCCGCGGCACAACGATCACGCTGATCAGCTTGATCGGGCTGACGGCCATGGCCGGTGCAGTCGGTGCCGGAGGCTTGGGCAACTACGCCTATATTTACGGGCAGCAGCGGAACCGGATGGACATCATCTACGTTACCGTGGTGATTCTGGTCCTGATGGTCTCTGTTATCCAGATCATTGGCAATACCATTGCAAAACGCAATACGCACTAACGAAACAACATATTACAAATCAGGAGGACTTTTTTTATGAATCGTATTTTCTCTGCTTTTACGGCCATTTTACTGACTCTTTCCCTGACCGCCTGCGGTGCGACCAAAGACAACACCGCCGCGCCTGCTGACGATCCTTCCGCCGCAGCCAGTCAGGATGTTACGGTCCGCATCGGTCTCACCGGCACCTTTAACGAGGACATTTGGGCGCCTGCCGCGGAGGAACTAGCGCAGGAAGGGATCCATCTGGAATTTGTCCAGTTCTCGAATTTCTCTCTGCCTAATGACGCCCTGAACAGCGGCGATATTGATCTGAACGCCTTCCAGCATCACGCTTTCCTGGAAAATGAGATTGCCAACTATGGCTATGACATCACTGCCATCGGCGACACCTATGTTGTGGCGATGAATGTCTATTCCGATAAGATCAACGATCTCTCTGAGCTGAAGGACGGCGACAAGATCGCGATCCCCAACGATGCGACTAACGAGGGCCGCGCCCTGAAGCTGCTGGAATCCGCCGGAATTCTGGAGCTTGATCCCGCTGCCGGCGCATCTCCCACCATTGCGGACATTACGGGCTATCAGGTGCAGGTCGAGTTTGTGGAGGTAGATGCCAATCTGGTGTATTCCACGCTGCCTGACGTGACGCTGGCGGTCATCAACGGCAACTATGCGCTGGACAGCGGTCTGACTGCGGATGAAGCCCTGTACAAAGAAAGCGATTATACGGACAACAGCTATTTCGGACTGATCGCCGCCCGCACAGAGGATGCGGAAAATCCTGTCTATCTGCGGATCGTGGAGGCATACCAGTCCCAAAAGACGATCGATATTTTCAACAACGAGTTCGCCGGCTTCTTCCTGCCTGCGTGGGAACTGGATATCGGCTGAAAAGCGGAAACGGCCCGGTAAGGACAGAAAGGAATGCTTGAACATGCCGGAAATTCAAATCTCCAAGGAAAAGGCTGCGGCGCTTTACCGCACGATGAAGCTGATCCGCTGCTTTGAGGAAAGCGTGAAGCGGGACTATCTGAACAAGGAGCTTCCCGGATTTGTGCATCTGTACATTGGGGAAGAGGCCATTGCCGCCGGTGTCTGCGCAGCCCTGCGGCAGGATGATCTGATCGAATCCACGCACCGCGGACATGGACACTGCATTGCCAAGGGCGCGGATATTGACCGGATGATGGCGGAGATTTACGGTAAGGAGACCGGTCTTTGCCACGGCAGAGGCGGCTCCATGCACATTGCGGATTTTTCCGTCGGAATGTTGGGTGCCAACGGCGTTGTAGGCGGCGGGTACAATCTGGCGGTAGGCGCAGCACTGGCAAATCGCAGGATATTTCATAATGACAAGGTGTCCGTGGTGTTTTTCGGTGACGGCGCGGCGAATCGCGGCACCTTCCATGAGGCGCTGAATGCAGCGTCTGCGTGGAAGCTCCCGGTAGTTTTTGTCAACGAGATGAACCATTGGGCCTCCACGACGCCCTATCGCACCACCTGCAACCTGGAGTACATTTCCCAGCGGGCCGCAGGCTATCAGATCCCAGGCGTAACGGTGGACGGACAGGATGTCCTTGCGGTATACGCCGCAGCGCAGGAGGCGGTGGACCGTGCCCGCCGCGGTGAGGGACCGACTCTGCTGGAAGCGCGGACCTATCGGATCGAGGGACATTTCGTAGGAGACCCGGAGGTATACCGGGACCATGACGAAACCATGCGTATCTTCCGCGAGACAGACCCACTGAAGCGTTTCCGGGAAAAAGCCGTGCGAAGCCTGCACTTTACCGAGGCGGAGCTGGATGAAGCAGACGCGGCGTGCGTACAGCGCATTGCGGACGCAAAGCGCTTTGCGCTGGAGAGCCCCTACCCGGATGCCGCCGATTACCAGAAATATCTCTATGCGGACTGACAGGAGGGAAATTTTGTGCGTACGATAACTTTTGCACAGGCAACCCTGGAGGCAATGGCTGTGACAATGGAAGAAGATCCCGCTGTGTTTGTCATGGGAGAGGATATTGCGCGACAGGGCGGTATTTTCGGCCAGTTCAAGGATCTGGCCCGCCAGTTTCCCGACCGTGTGATCGACACGCCGATCTCTGAGACGTTCATTGTCGGCGGCGGTGTGGGCGCAGCGCTGGCAGGTGCCCGTCCGGTGGTGGATATGCACTATGCGGATTTCCTCAGCGTCGCAATGGATGAGGTGTTCAACCAGATGGCAAAGGCGCGGTTCATGTTCGGCGGTCAGGCCAAAATGCCCATTGTGCTGCGGGCACCGGATGGACAGCTGACCAATGGCGCTGCCCAGCATACGCAGTCGGTGGAGGCTTGGTTCACGCATATTCCGGGCTTAAAGGTCGTCTCGCCCTCCAATCCCTACGATGCCAAGATGACCCTGATCACCGCTATCCGCTCGGATGACCCGGTGATCTATTTTGAGAATAAGACACTGCTGAAGGAGAGCGGCGAAGTGCCGGAGCTCGCGGACGAGGTTCCCTACGAGTTGGGGAAAGCGCGGGTAGAGCGGGAAGGTGCAGACGTGACCATCGTTTCCTATTCCATTGGAATGAAGCATGCCCGCACTGCCGCAGACGCACTGAAAAAAAGGGGATACAGCGCGGAAGTCATCGACCTGATCTCCCTGCTGCCCTGGGATCGTGAAGCCGTGCTGCGCTCTGTTCGGAAAACCCACCGCCTGTGTATCCTGCACGAGTCCATCAAGCAGGGCGGCTTTGGCGGAGAAATTGCCGCCACGGTAGTGGAGGATGCCTTTGATGCACTGAAGGCGCCTATTTTGCGGATCGGCGCACCGTTCTGCCCATCGCCCTTTTCCCCAACACTGGAGCCGCAGGTCCGTTTGTCAGACGAAAAGATCACCCGTGATCTGCTGAAGCTGCTGGAATATCACTGATCTCAGCTGTGTGCATCATGGGAAGACTGCCGAGATCACGGCATAACAATTTAAAGAGTTGGAGGAATGCCACGTGCAGACATTGGAAACAGCATTGAAAACGATCATACAGGATGCGGACAGGCTTATCTTCCGCGGAATTGAGGAAAAATATCTCAGCGATGCTCTGGGGCGGCGCAGAGGTGCGGCGGAAGCGCTGGTATTTCCGTTGAACACGCAGGAGGTCAGCAGCGTACTGCGCTATGCCCATGAGAACCACGTTCCGGTCACCCCTCGCGGCGCGGGAACCAATCTGGTGGGCTCCACGGTACCTGTCAAGGGCGGCATCATCCTTGACCTTTCCCGCATGAATCGGGTGCTGGAGTTGGATGAGGACACCATGACGATCACCGTAGAGCCGGGCATCCTTTTGCAGGAGGTGCAGGCGTATGTGGAGCGGCGCGGCTTCTTTTACCCGCCGGACCCCGGCGAGAAGGCGTCCAGCATCGGCGGCAACATCAGCACCAATGCCGGCGGGATGCGAGCGGTAAAGTATGGCGTCACCCGCGACTATGTGAGGGGACTGGAGGCTGTGCTGGCGGACGGAACGGTCTTGCAGCTCGGCGGCAAGCAGGCCAAGGATGCCAGCGGCCTATCCCTCAAGCACCTGCTGATCGGCTCCGAGGGGACGCTTGCCGTCCTCACAAAATGTGTGCTGCGGCTGCTGCCAAAGCCGGAGACTGCCGTCAGCGTTCTGGTTCCTTATCCCGATTTGAATACCGGTATCCGGAGCGTGCTGACGATCCTGCGTGCGAATGCGAACCCCACCGCGGTGGAGTTCATGGAGCGGAAGGTCGTGGCTCTGGGCGAGGACTTCTCCGGTGTGCGTTATCCCCGCCCCGGTGCAGGCTCCTATATTCTTCTGACCTTTGACGGTCACCAGAGCGAGGTGGAGGCCAACGCCGCGCGGGTGCGTGAGCTGGCACTGGAAAACGGCGCGCTGGATTACATCGTACTCACCGACCCGGCACAGGCGGCGGACATCTGGAAGGTCCGGGGCGCATTGGTCAAGGCCGTGGAGGCCGTTTCGGAACAGGAGCCGGTGGATATCGTGGTGCCCATCAGCCATACGGCGGATTTCATCCGCTTCATCAACGAATTGGAAACCTCCTCCGGTATGCGGATGATCAGCTTCGGCCATGCCGGGGACGGAAACGTGCATCTGTGCGTTGTCCGCGGCAGCCGTGATGAGGATACCTGGCAGCGGGAGCTGCACACCAATATGGACGCCGCCTATGCAGAGGCCTATCGGCTTGGCGGCGTGGCCTCCGGCGAGCATGGCATCGGTCTTTCCAAGCGGCGATATTTCCTGCGGGAGACGGCGGCGGAGAATCTCGCCGCGATGAACGCGATCAAGGATGCTTTAGACCCGCTGCACATTCTCAACGATCAAAAATCTTATATCAAAGGAGATACCGACCATGCAGAGCCTTTCTGAACGAACCGCCAGCTTTACCGACTCCGTCATTCGCCGGATGACGCGCATATCCCTTCAATACGATGCGGTAAACCTGTCTCAGGGCTTTCCGGATTTTGAACCGCCCAAGGAGATCCTTGACCGTCTGGCTCAGGCGGCCTACGAAGGCTATCACCAGTATTCCATCACCTGGGGCGCACAGGATTTCCGGGAGGCGCTGGCCGCCAAGCAGTCCCGTTATATGGGCCGCACCATCGACCCCAACAGCGAGATTGTCACCACCTGCGGCAGCACGGAAGCCATGATGGCCGCTATGATGACCGTGACCAATCCCGGCGACAAGGTTGTGATTTTCTCCCCGTTCTATGAGAACTACGGCGCAGACACCATCCTTTCCGGCGCGGAGCCCATCTATGTGCCGCTGACGCCGCCTGATTTTCGGTTTGATCCCAATGTATTGGAGGACGCCTTCCGCCAGCACCCCAAGGCACTGGTGCTCTGCAATCCCTCTAATCCCTGCGGCAAGGTCTTTACCCACGAAGAGCTGGAGACCATTGCGGCGCTGGCCGCCAAGTACGATGTGTATGTCATCACCGACGAGGTCTATGAGCACATCGTCTATGCCCCTCACAGACATACCTATTTTGCCGCGCTGCCGGGAATGTGGGAGCGGACCATTTCCTGCTCGTCCCTCTCCAAGACCTATTCCATCACCGGCTGGCGCTTGGGGTACATCATCGCCCCACCGGAGATCATTGACCGCGCGAAAAAGGTGCATGATTTTCTGACCGTTGGCGCGGCGGCCCCCTTGCAGGAGGCTGTGATCCCGGGACTGAAATTCGGACAGGATTACTACGATGATCTGCTGGCGAAATACACCCACAAGAAGGAGCTGTTCCTCAAGGGACTGGATGATCTGCACATCATCCACAACGATCCGGAGGGGGCGTATTATGTCCTGCTGGACATTTCCGAATTCGGCTATGACAGCGATCTGAAATTCTGCGAGGATCTGGCCCGGCTGGTAGGCGTCGGAGCAGTGCCCGGCTCCAGCTTCTTCCGCGAGCCGGTGAATCATCTGATCCGCTTCCACTTTGCCAAGAAGGACGAGACGCTTCTGAATGCCCTGAACCGACTGGAAAGCCTACGGGCAAAAATCCCTTCCCGCAAAAGGAACTGAAAGAGACCAATCTCAAGAGGGAAGCCTCACAAGAGCAGGGCCTATCTGTCAGCCGTGCTGCGAGAAACCCGCGCTGTCCGAGATTGCAGCGGTATGATTTCCTCGCTGGCAGCCGGATAGGGGGGAACCCCCATATCCTGCTAATGTGCTAAGGCACGTATGCGCATCCGAGACCGCACTTCAGAAATTGAACGAGTGAAAAAGCTGCCGGGGAGTTGATCTCCCCGGCGACTTTTTTGCGGTCAGCAGAAGGTTGGATTCCCGCAGAAAAATGCCCGAAGGAGATCTTCCTTCGGGCATTGCGTGTATTCGGCAGAAATCAGCTGCTTTTTCCCAGATACGCTTCCTTCACCCGGCTGTCCGCCAGCAGCTCCGCGCCGGTGCCGGACATGGTGATGGTGCCGGTCTCCAGCACATAGGCGAGGTCCGCGATCTTCAGGGCCATGTTGGCGTTCTGCTCCACCAGCAGCACCGTGACCCCCTGCCGGTTGATCTCCCGGATGATGGAGAAGATGTCCTGCACCACCAGCGGGGCCAGGCCCAGAGACGGTTCATCCAGCATCATCAGCTTGGGACGGGACATGAGGGCACGGCCCACGGCCAGCATCTGCTGCTCGCCGCCGGAGAGGGTGCCCGCCAGCTGCCAGCTCCGCTCCTCCAGACGGGGAAACAGGCTGTACACCCACTGGATGTCTTTTTCGATCTCCGCCTTATCCCGGCGCAGATAGGCCCCGATCTTCAGATTTTCCAGCACCGTCATATCCGGAAAGACCCGGCGGCCCTCCGGACTCATGGCAATGCCGGTGGAGATGATCTTGTCAATGGACTTGCCCAGCAGCTCCTGCCCGTCCCACTGGACGGAGCCGCCGGAGGCCTTTACCAGTCCGGTGATGGTCCGCAGGGTGGTGGATTTGCCCGCGCCGTTGGCGCCGATCAGCGTCACGATCCTGCCGTCCGGTACTTCCAGAGAAATGCCCCGGAGGGCCTGAATACCGCCGTAGTGGACCTGGAGGTTTTCAATTTTAAGCATCGTCCGCCACCCCCAGATACGCGTCGATGACGCGCTGATTTTTTTGGATCTCCGCCGGTGTGCCGCTGGCGATCAGCTTGCCGAAATCCAGCACATAAATGCGGTCGGAAATGCCCATGACCAGATTCATGTGGTGCTCGATGAGAAAGATCGTGATCTTGAATTTTTCCCGGATCTCCCCGATAAAGGCTGTCAGCTCCTCCGTTTCCTGAGGGTTCATGCCGGCGGCCGGCTCATCCAGAAGCAGCAGCTTCGGCTCCGCCGCCAGTGCCCGGGCGATTTCCAGCCGCCGCTGCTTGCCGTAGGGCAGGCTGGTGGCCAACTCATTTTTCACATCGGACAACCCTACGATCTCCAGCAGCTCCTCCACCTGTGCCCGCTGGGCCGCTTCCTCTTTCCGGTTCAGCCGGAATGCGGCGGAAAACACGCTGCTGGTGGAGCGGCAATGCTTGGCGATGAGCACATTGTTGAACACCGTCTGGGTCTTCCACAAACGGATGTTCTGAAAGGTCCGGGCCATGCCCGCCCGGGTGATCTTATCCGGGGTAGGGGAGAGAGTCTCCGTGTAAAGTCCATCGCACTGGCCCTTGTACTGCTTTTTCATTTTGCCCTGGGGGTGGTTTTCGATGATCTTCGCCCCGTCGAACCACACCGCGCCGTTGGTGGGCTGGTACACGCCGGTGATGACATTGAAGGCGGTGGTCTTTCCCGCGCCGTTGGGTCCGATGAGGGCCACGATCTCCCCCTCGTTGACCTCCAGTTCCAGATCGTCCACAGCCACAACGCCGCCGAACTGCATGGTGATGTGATCCAGTCTCAAAAGCTGCTCACTCATGGCTGTACCGCCTCCTTCTTCGCTCTTTTCTGCCGCTTTTTCAGGAGATCCGGCAGCTCTTTATCTCCCATGATGCCCTTTCGGAAGAACAGCACCACCACCATGATGATGACGGAGAACACCACCATCCGGAAGCCGGTGCGCAGGAAGGGGACCTTGAAGCTGCCGATGTAGGTCTCGGCGTCCAGAAACCGCAGCCACCACTCACTGGCCGCCACATACAGAAATGCCGCGATGCAGCTGCCGGAGATGGAGCCGATACCGCCGATGACCACGATCAGCAAGATCTCGTAGGTCATAGCCGTGGTGAACACCTTGGCCTGCGCCTGATTGGCGAACATGGCGAACAGGCCGCCGCCCACTCCGGCGAAAAACGAGCTGATACAGAAGGCCAGCCGCTTGTGGCGGGCCAGATTGATGCCCATGGCCTCTGCTGCCACCTCATCATCCCGGATGGCCTTGAAGGCCCGGCCGTAGGTGGAGTTGATCAGCAGCACGATTACCGCCACGCACACCCCCGCCAGCAGAAACGGTACGAAGGTGGACAGCCGCAGGATCACCTTGCCGTCGGCATTCTGGATATTGAAGCTGGAGAAGGTGGGGAAGTTCTTCAAGGCGTTGGCACCGTTGGTCACAGGGCCGAGGGGGTCCCACTGGAAAATGGCCCGGATGATCTCCGCGAAGCCCAGAGTGGCAATGGCCAGATAGTCGGATTTCAGACGCAGTACCGGCAGGCCGATGAGCCACGCCACCGCTGCCGCCACGCAGCCGCCCAGAAACAGGGCCAGCAGAACGCCCAGCACCAGCCCCACAGCCCCGCCGCCGAACAGCTCCGGCAGGGAGAAATTTACGGCGGAGCCGTTATAGAGATAGTACACCGCTTTCCGATCCGCCGTGGGAATGGTGAGAATGGCGTAGGTGTAAGCGCCCAGCAGCATGAAGCCCGCCTGTCCCAGAGAAAACAGGCCGGTGAAGCCGTTGAGCAGGTTCATGGACACCGCCACCAGCGCGTAAACCGCGCCCTTTTTCAGGACGGTGAACAGCATCCCCGTGGGCTTCATGGTGTTTTCCAGCAGGACGACCAGCGCCAGCAGCGCCAGCGCGCAGAGCAGGGCGATCACCGTGCCCCGTTTGCTTTTCTTTTCGTTCAGCACAGTCGATCCCCCCTTACACTTTGTCCGTGACCTTTTCGCCGAACAGACCCGTGGGCTTCACGCAAAGCACCACGATCAGGATGGCGAAGGTAAAGGCATCGGAAAAGACGCTCCAATCAGAGCCCTTGATGACGCTCTCGCAGATACCGATGAGAAACGCCCCCACCACGGCACCGGGAATGGAGCCGATACCGCCGAATACCGCCGCTACGAAGGCCCGCAGCCCCGGCAGGGAGCCGGACAGGGGGACGATGGACTGGTAGTTGGTGAAGTACAGCAGGGAGCCGATGGCCGCCAGCAGAGAGCCGATGATGAAGGTCACGGAGATCACGCTGTTGATCCGGATGCCCATGAGCTGCGCGGTTTCAAAATCCCGGGACACAGCCCGCATGGCCATGCCGATCCGGGTGTGGTTGATGAGCTGGGTCAGGGCCGCCACCAGAAGTACCACCAGCACCGGCGTGACCACCGTCACATACTTGGTGGATACCCCCGCGATGGTCAGCTGGTTGGACAGACCGGGCAGGGCAGGGTACATCTGGGGCAGGCCGCCGGTGACATAGGTCGCCAGATTCTGCAGCAGATAGCTGACGCCGATGGCGGAGATCATCACCGACATCCGGGGGGCTGTCCGCAGAGGCTTGTAGGCCGCCCGCTCGATGATGAAGCCCAGCAGCACCGTCAGAATGATCATCAGGGGAATGGCCGCGGCCAGCGGCAGGCTGGCGCTGAGGTAGACCATCATCAGACCGGCTACCATGAATACATCGCCGTGAGCGAAGTTGATCAGCCGCAGGATGCCATAGACCATGGTGTAGCCGATGGCGATGAGGGCGTACTGCCCGCCCAGCGATATGCCGGAGAGCAGAATGGAGATGCCGTATTGCACGGGGATCCCTCCCTTTTCTTTCAAGTTTTACGCGGAAAGCACGCGGCGGAGCCGTCTTGAAAAAAGCCGCGGAGCGGCTGCTTTCGGGGCGGTCCCGGCCTTGGCGCGTTCACACGAACCGTCTGTAAACGGTAAGACCGCCTGGCGGGGGAGTCCCCGCTAGGCAGGTCGGCAGGATCGGATCAACCGGCTTTCTGCATCGTTTCCAGAGCCCAGGCGTTGTTGGCGGTGTCAGCCACCTTGATGTAGGCAGTGTCGCGGATAGCGTCGCCGATGTCGTCAAAGGCGATGTCGCCGGTGACGCCGGTGTAGGTCACACCGGGCAGCGCGGCCTTTACAGCGGCGGGATCGGTGGAGCCGGCGGCCTTCAGAGCCTCCAGCGCCACATAGTAGGCGTCATAGCCCATGGCGGTGACGGCTGCGATGGTGTCATTGCCGCCGTTGTTGGTCATGGCGGTGGCGTCCTCGTTCAGCCAGGCCTTGATGCCCTCGTCGAATTCGGGAGAGCCGCCCTCCTGATAGAAGGTGGAGACATACAGCTTTACGTCAGAGCCGGAAGCAGCTTCCAGAACCATGTTGCTGTCCAGCGTATCGGAGCCAAGAATGGGGATCTCCAGACCCATGGAAGCGGCCAGCTTCACGATCTGAGTGGAGTAAGAGATGGACACGGGGCAGAAGATGACTTCCGCGCCGGAGGAGACGGCCTTCGACAGGTAGGTGCTGAAGTCGGAGGTGTTGGTGGGGAAGGAGTCGGTGATGACCTCGCCGTCAAAGGCATCGGTAAAGTACTTAATCAGGCCCTGATCGTACTCGTTGCCCAGCTCGCCCAGGCAATAGGCCTTCTTGGCGGAGAACTTCTCCTGCGCGAAGTTGGCCAGAACGGTGCCCTGGAAGGGGTCCAGGAAGCAGATGCGGAAATAGTAGTCATTGCCCGCAGTGACGCCGGGGTTGGTGCAGGTCACGCCGATGGCGGCCAGACCCGCTTCACCGAAGATGGGGCCGCCGGCCATGGCGCAGCTGGAGCCGTAAGTACCCAGCACCAGAGAAACGTCCTTGCTCACCAGCTCAGAAGCGGCGGTAGGAGCCTTGGCGGAATCGGAGCCGTTATCGGCATAGACCAGCTCCACCTTGTAGGTCTCGCCGCCGATGTCCACGGTGGGGGTCATGTGGTTGGCGTACTGCATACCCAACATCTCCTGCTTGCCGCCGGCACCGGAATCACCGGTAGCAGGCTCAAATACGCCGATCTTTACGACTTTTTCACCGGAAGCGGCGTCAGAACTGCTCTGGCTGTCGCTGCTGGCATCGCTGGAGCTGTCAGCGCCGCAGGCCGCCAGACTCATGGACATAGCCAGCGCCAGCATGATGGAAACAAACTTCTTCATTCAATTCATCCTCCTTGCGAGATCCGGACTGCTCAAAGCGTCCGCACTCTGTAGATGGATGTATTTTATGCAGATACAATACCGCTCGCAAGAGAAAATCCGCACAAAATCTTTCCTGCGGTTTTCGCAGGCTTTTCACCAAATGACCATACAGCATAATCAAATGTATTTGACGCACGGACAAATTGGCCGATTTCAGAAAATGCAGCTTTTTTCGCTGTCCGTCAGAAGCGGACAGTGCCTCTGGTAATTTTGACTAAAAAAATTTGAGTTTCTTGGACGAAACGGAAAAGCAAAGGGCGGCCAGCGCTTTATATGCGGCGTTTCCGACCTGTTTTGCGTATACCGTTGTAGCCAGTGACATATTAAGGCAAACAGGCGAGGAGGCGTTTTTGTTATGTATTACGCAAGCGGCAACTATGAGGCTTTTGCACGGCCACGCAAGCCGGAGGGGGTGGAGGAATAATCCGCCCATCTCATTGGGATCGGTCTGGCGGCCCTGACGGCGGCCTGCTATCTGGTGCAGGATGGTCAGATGGAGGGCAGCCGTGTTCACATCCTATAGAAAGACACGATCCTCGGCGGCGCGTGCAATGGCTATGCGTACCCCTGCCTTGGCTATGTGATGCGTGTGGTGGTCGGGAGATGGACAACCTTTTTTAAGTAACGTGGAATCTGTTCCATTCGATCCCGTCCATTGAGACTGAGGGTGTAGCGTATTGGACGAGTATTACTGGCTGAACAAGCGGGACCCGTCACAGATAACATTGGCACGGTGAGAGAAACTCTATTTTGCGATGATGGATCTGGCGAAGCGGCAAGGCTGGTATCGGACATGACTACCTCACAATAGAAACACTGAAAAAGGCGTACTACCCGCGGTCATGGTCCGCCTTTCTAATCGCTTTCTGCTTTGGGAACATGTAAAACCGCCCCGGTCCGCACTTGCTGGCGGACCGGGGCGTGATGGGGCAAATAGAAGCCTTAGTTCTCGCTGTAGTTGGGGGTGATGACCACTTCGCCGGACTTGATCTGGTCCACCACCGCGTTGACCTTCTCGGCCACATCGGCGGGCACCTTGTCGCTGAAGGGAGCCATGCTGACAACGCCGTCATGCAGGCCGGGGAAGGACTGGCCGCCGTAGTTGCCGGCCTTGATGAGGTCGATCTGGGAGGAGATCATGCGGGGGATGTCCACCATCATGGAGGTCAGGCACAGGCCGTCGGACACCAGGCCGGACTGGTCGCTAGTGTAGCCCAGGCAGTAAACGCCCTTCTCGCTGCAGGCTTCCAGAACGCCCAGGCCGGTGTGGTCGCAGGTCTGGAGGATCACATCCACGCCGTCTTCCATCATGGCGATGGCGGTCTCCTTGCCCAGGGCGGAGTCGTCAAAGGTGCCGGTGATGACGGTCTTGACCTCGATGTCGGAAGAAACGCTGGCAACGCCGTCGATGAAAGCGTTCTTATCGGACTGCTGGGTGGTGTTGTTGCCGCCGCCCACATAGCCGACCTTGCCGCTCTGGGTCATCAGCGCGGCCACAACGCCGCAGACGTAAGCGCCCTCGCACTCACGGTAGTCCGCGAACATGATGTTGGCGGGCAGCTCGTCCTCGGGCACATCCTCGGGGGCGTTGCCGGTGATGAAGAAGTTCACGTTGGGATAGTCCTCCGCCACGCGGCAGCAAGCGTCGCCGTACTGGGCGCCGTGGCCGATCACGAAGTCATAGCCCTCCTCGCAGTAGCTGCGGAACACGGCCTCCATGTCGTTGGAGCCCACGTTTTCGGTATAGGCGGTCTCGTAGCCCATTTCCCCGATCTGCTGAAGGCCCTCATAGGCGGTCTGGTTCCAGGACTCATCGGTAATGGAACCGGGCAGCAAGACGGCGATCTTGGAAACGGTGCTGCGGTCGGTGACAGTCTCCCCGGCGGCGTCGGAACCGTCGTCCCCGCTGGGAGCAGCGGAATCGTTGGAGCTGCCGCAGGCGGTCAGCAGGCTCAGGGACATGGCCAGAGCCAGGGTCAGGGTCAAAATTCTTTTCATGTTGTACCTCCAAATCAGTATGGGAAATTGCCGTTTAACGGCTTTCTTTATCAAAGGGAACGCCAAGTTCCCGGGGCGCGCGGATATTGTGGCCGCCGATGGCCAGGGCCAGGATGGTGACCAGGTACGGCAGAGCCACGAATACCTGGTACGGCAGGGCGGAGCCCTGTACCTGCAAGCGGATCTGCAAGGCCTGGATGGAGCCGAAGCCGAAGGAGGTGGCCAGGGCCACCAGGGGGTTCCAGCGGGAGAGGATGACGATGGCCAGGCAGATGAAGCCGCGGCCCGCGGAGATGGACTCCGTAAAGGTGCCCACGGAGCCAAGGGTCAGGGACGCTCCGGCGATGCCAGCCAGGAAGCCGCAGAACATATAGGCCGCCAGGCGGAAGCGGTAGACCTGGATGCCGGAGGCCTGGGCCGCCTTGGGATTCTCCCCCACGGCGGTGAGCTGCAAGCCCAGCTTGGTCTTTCGCAGGACCCAGAAGACCACCGCCGCCAGGACCACGGAGAGATAGGTCAGGATATTCTGATTGAAGAAAATCTCACCGAGGACGGGGACGCGGGACAGGCCCGGAATGGCGATGGGCTGGAACGTCTCAATGGTGATGTTGGCATTGGAGGTGCCGAAGATCATGCGGTTGAGGAAGTTGGTAAAGCCCACGGCCAGAATGTTGAACATGATGCCGATGATGGACTGGTCCTGGCGGAGCCACACGGACCACACTGCCACGATCAGACTGCTGAGCATCCCGGCGGCGGCCCCGGCCAGAACGCCGATCCAGAGGCTGCCGGTACGCAGCGCCACCAGGTAGGAGAAGAATGCGCCGAAAAGCATCTCGCCTTCCAGGGAAATGCCCATGACGCCAGCCCGCTCGGACACGGCGTCACCCACGGAGCCGTAGATCAGGGGGATGCTCTGCCGCACGCCGGAGGCGAACAGCGCCGTCAGGAAAGAGGCGGACAAGATCGTATCCATTTCAGCCCACCTTCTTTCGTTTGCTCTGGGCGGCGCTGACAGCCATGCCCAGCAGGATAAACAGCACGATCAGCGCCTCCAGCACGCTGGTGAAGGACACGGGGATGCCGGTCTTGACCTGCATGGTCACGGAACCGGCGGAAATCAGCGCCATGAACAGTGCCGCGATCACGATACCCACCGGATGCAGACTGCCCAGCATGGCCACCACGATGCCGCTGAAGCCGAAGTCACCGGCCACGCCCTCCATCAACCGGCGGGTGTTGCCACTGATCTGAACAGCGCCAGCCAGGCCGCAGAATGCGCCGCTGATGAGCATAGCCAGGAAGTAGTACCGATTTTTATTCACGCCGCTGTACGCGGCAGCCCGCTGGCTGCCGCCCAGGGCCCGGAGATGATAGCCGAAACGTGTCCGGCGGATCACCACGGCGTAGACCACCGTCAGCGCCAGGGCGATGATCACACCCAGGTTGATGCGGGAGCCCTGATAGAGCTTGGGCAGGGCGGCGGCTATCTTGGCGGATTGCGGCTCCGCGCCGCTGCGGAGGGGATAGAATACCATGTAGCTGATGAACTGCTCGGCGGTGTAGTTCAGCATCAGCGTGACCACGATCTCGCTGGCATGGAACTTCACCCGGAAGAATCCGGCGACGGCGGACCAAGCGGCGCCCAGTATGATGCCCAGCAGAATACCGATGGGCAGGGACCACACCCCCAGCTTGTCGCCGATGGGTGGAACGCCCATCAGGGTCATGCCCAATGCGCCCATCAGCATCTGGCCCTCGCCGCCCAGGTTGCTGAGCTTGGCGTGGAACGTAAAGGAAACGCCCAGGCCCACCAGAAGCAGCGGCGTGAAGTACATAGCCACCTCTCCGATGGAGGTGAGGGAGGTCAGGGGCCGGATGAGCATATAGTAGTAGGCTTCCAGTGGGTTTGCATTCACTGCCAAAATCAGCAGGGAGCCCACCAGCATGGCCCCGGCCACGCTCAAAAGCAGGATCAGAGCCTTTCCGGCCCAGCCCAACTGTTGGTAATGGGCCAGGTTTTCCCGGAGGTTCGTATTGAGCCCTTTTTTCATACGCTGCCTCCCATCATCAGCAGGATCACATCCTGTGGAACCGCGTGCTCCGGCTGCACCTCGCCGATCACAGCCCCCCGGTAGAGGACCACGATCCGGTCGGACACGGCGAACAACTCTTCCAGGTCGCCGGAGAACAGCACAACGCCGGCGCCCTGCTCCTTGGCCCGGATGATCTGCTGCCGGACGGACCAGGCGGCCTTGACATCCAGTCCCCGGGTGGGATAGGAGCAGATAAGGACTTGGGGCGTGTTTTCCAGTTCCCGAGCCAGGATGAACTTCTGCAGGTTGCCGCCGGACAGGTTGGCACTGCGCTCTTGGCAGCCGGAGGTGCGGACGTCAAAGGCCTCCATGGCCGCCGTGGTTTGGGTCTGGACAGCTTTCAGGTCCGTCAGACCGTGCTTTTTCGGATAGTGGGGGTTCCGGAGGAGCCAGTTTTCATACAGGGGAAAATCAGGCACCGTGCCCACCGCGTTGCGGTCGGCGGGCACATAGCCCACCCCCGCCTGGATAAAGGCGGCGGGCCGGTTCATCTCCTGCCCATTAATGGAGATTTTGCCGGACGCGGCGGGGCGCACCCCCGCCAACACCTCGGCCAGCTCGTTCTGGCCGTTGCCCTCCACCCCGGCGACGCCCACGATCTCGCCCCGGCGGACGGTGAGGTCCACGCCGTTGAGGGTCTGGACGCCCCGCTCATCCCGAGCCGCCAGCGCCGCGCAGGTCATGACGGCCTCCGCCATGGGCGGCTTTTTCACATAGGAGGTCAGGTCCGGCAGATCGTCGCCGGACATCATCCGCACAATCTGGTCCTTGTTGGCCCCGGCGGTCTCCGTCTCCCCGGTCACCCGACCGTGGGATAGGACGCTGATGCGGTCGCTGATCTGGAGCACCTCGTCCAGCTTGTGGCTGATAAAGATGACGCCCTTTCCCTGCTGAGTCATGTGGCGGATGATGGCGAACAGTGCCTCGCACTCCTGGGGCAGTAGCACGGCGGTGGGTTCGTCCAAAATCAGGATGTCCGCTCCCGTATACAGCATCTTCAAGATCTCAATCTTCTGCTGCATGCTGATGCTCAGCTGCTCCACCGGGCAGTCCAGGTCCAGCTCGATGCCGTACCGAGCTTTCAACTCCTCCAAAGAGACACGGATCTTCTGTCGGTTCAGGATGGAAAAGGGACTGTCGTTGCTGATAAGACCCACATTTTCCACAGCGTTCAGACGGTCTACTAGCATGAAGTGCTGGTGAACCATGCCGATACCATGGGCCAGGGCCTCCTTGGGAGAGGTGATGCGGACCTCCTGGCCGTTGACCAAAATTTGGCCCGCGTCCGGACGGTAGATGCCGTAAATGACGTTCATCAGCGTGGATTTGCCCGCGCCGTTTTCACCTAGCAGCGCCAGAACCTCGCCCTTGTGCAGCGTCAGGTCAATAGAATCGTTTGCCTTGATGCCGTTGAATATCTTGGTGATCCCCCGCAGTTCCAGCAGGGGCGCCTGCGTTTCCCCGCTCATTTGCAGTGGACTTCGCACCACAGCTCCTGCACAGGGGGGATTTGCTCCCGCATGCCGGGAGCCAGACGGCTCCAGATGATGCCCTTGCTGGGCCGGGGGAACTCGTGGCGGGTTTCGATGATGCGGGTGGGGGTCACGATGTAGTCGATGGCGGTGTCGTATTCCTCCACGGTCACGGGCACGTCCGCCACCTGGCAGTCATGGCCCGCACCGATGATGACGGTGCTGTTGTCCGCGATGCCCTTGCTGGAGAGCATGGCCCACTCCAGGTCGAAGTAGCCGTGACCCTTGCCGAAGCGGATGCCACTGGGGGTGATGGCGGAAGCACCGGTGACCATCATGTCGATGTGGCCTACGGATTCTTTCAGCTGAGCCAGGGTCTGATGCTTCCAGTAGCGGGACACACCATCCAGCAGGGAGGCGACCTCCTCCTTCCCCTCGGGGATCTGGCCGGGACGGATCAGGAAGAAGCCCCGGGTGATGCCGTAGTTGGTCATGACCACAGTCTTCTTATCCCGGAAAGCCTGCTCCCGCAGTGTCTCCAGGTTGTTGTCCGGGGTAATGAAGATGACCTTCGCGTTCTTGTACATGTCTGTGGCGGTTAGCAGGGCCGTGCCCTTTTCGCTACCCTCGTAGTCGCAGATGAACTCGGAAAACTGCCAGCTGAACTTGGAGTCAGGTCTTGCTACCTTCAGCAACTCTTCCCAGATCCGAACTCGCTCGGTCTTGGCATCGACTTTCATTTCCATATTGGATACCCCTTTTCTATATTTTTATAGTAATTTAAACCAGTTAGCGCACGGCTTGTCCCATGTGCTGCAGAGGCGAAGCAAGGTGTTACCTCTAAAAAACTTGGGATAGTATAGCATATCTTTTTCAGAATGTCATGTCCGAATACGACAAAATCCATCTCGATCTGACAGCCTCGCACCGATGAATTAAACAATGGCGGCACATCAAGCCTACTCCCCAGAATCCTTCAGCAATTGGTAGGCCTTTTGATGACGGATGCCTCACCGGCCGCAAAAAGAGTCTCGGAAGTGTCTGCTTCGGGAGCTTTTTTCGCATAAGCGTCAAATCTAATCGCATGTAAAACCTAAGACTGGCGGTTTACAGATACTTTGAAATGCTGGTCGGGCACAATGTATTGGACTTCAAAATTATCCAAAGAGACATAAAACAGATGAAACGGACATTGATGCCTTGGGATGAATGGTTTCGGCGCATGTTCCGAATGTACATCTGGAAGCAGTGGAAGGAACCCAAAACGAAGGTGGTTAATCTGAGAAAACTGGGCATCCCGGCCGATAAGACTTACCAGTGGGGCAATTCCAGACTTGGCTTTTGGCGTATGGCCGGGAGCCCGGTGATTCAGCGTTCCATTACAAACGAAAGACTCGCAGCAACGGGATACTTTAGTATCCTCAACTACTACGAGTCCCTACACTTATGCGGTTGAACCACCGTGTGTACCGACCGGTACACACGGTGGTGTTATCCTGAATTCCGGGTAATCATAAAGTCGGGATAAGTGTTGTGAGAGGTCGGCTCTCTATTCGGAGAATCTCCTACTCGATTTATGCCATTTATCTTAATTTATTGCTGACGTCCTCGGTCCACTCGATCAGCACATTGACACCGTTCCGCGTGACCTCCGCGAATTCTTCCAGGTGGTCAAGGCGGCTGTCAATAGAATCTAATCGCTTGTCAATGGATTGAAAATGCTTATCGATGGACTGAAATTGTTTGTCGATTGCATCAGATTTTTTGCCGATCGCATCTAACAGTTTCTCATTCGTCATCGTCGCATCACCTCACGGGTTCATTATACGGGGAGGCTTCCGGTAGTCAAGGCACGGTTTCGGCTCCTTGTCACAATGCGAAATGACGCTTTGGGAGAGGAGCGTGGGGAAGATGCCCTCGTATCTTCCGCCTGCGAAGCAGGCCTTCCAATCACGGCTGCGGCTGGTGGACGATGCCCACAAACAGCGGCAGGCCGTCTGTCCCGGTGATGGCGAACACGAAGGGACGGTTCAGAACAAAGTCCACTTCCTCCTCCGGTGGGGCGGCTTCGCCGCACACCATCATAACGGTATAGGCCGCGGCGGTGACGCCTTCCTCGTCAACGGTCACGCGGGCGGCGTGCTTGGCCTGGGAGAGATAAGCCGCCGTATCGTCGGTCATGGGGGAAAAGTCCGAGACCGCCGGATCAAAGACGTCCGTGATGCCCAGAGATTTCAGGCTGTCGGCCAGATCCAGGTCCGATTCCGCGTCGAACTTCGGCAGAGCGAGGTTGACGATAAGGTATTTGCTCTCCGCGCTCTCGCCGCCGCTGAGTAGGAAGTCCATCGTCGGCTCGTCAGCCAGCAGCTCCTCCGGCGTAACGCCCTCGTCCGGCAGCAGGAGCCACATGGCGCCGCTGCCCTCCAACCGCTTGGAGACCGCGGAGAAGCGGTCGCTCCAGTAATAGGTGTTCGTCCCGCGCTGGCGCATGAAGTCACAGGTCATGTCTCCGCTGTCGGCGTGGAAGGTATCCGGCGCGGTGTTGGCCTTGGAGAACTCGCCGTCCCACTTGGCCCGGAAATAGATGGTGGACGCCAGCGCGAGGATCGTTTCCTGATCCATCGTCAAGCCGGAGGCTTGCTCCTTCAGAAGCCCGCCGGTCTGCTGGTCGATCCAGTCCTGAAGCGCCTTGTCAAAGGCGGCGGAGCCCATTTCACCACGGAAGGACGAGGCGTAATAATATCTTGCCAGCGCGTCCATGGCTTCCTGCTGGAAGCTGATTTTGTCGCTGAGCCACAGGGAGTTGGCCAGAATACTGGTCACTGCGCCGTCATCGCAGTAGTTGGCGTTCCAGACAGCGGCGGCCTCGGCGCGGAGGGCGTTCACATCGCCGCTGCCCAGCAGGGCGAGAATCTGCTCCCGGCTTTCGCCGTCCGTCACCTCCGCCAGCATGGCGAGGGCCATGTAGAGATTGATGGGGGAGCAGACCTTGTTCTCTCCGCTGCCGCCGGTGAGAAGCTGGGGGATGACGGCGCGGAGGTAGCCGTCCAGCACGTCCGTATAGCCCTCCGGCTGATCCGTCTGCTTTCTGCGGTCTGCCTGCCATGCGTCATAAACCTGATTGAAACCGTCACTGTCAAAGTCTCCGTTGGGTCTGCTGAACTTGGTTTCGTCCGGGTACTGCGCCATTTGGGGATACTGTGGGGCGGCCAGCTGGTATTTGCTGACGGTTTTGGCCTCGGGCTGCGCGCAGGCGGTCAGGGAAATCAGGCTGACCGCGGCAAGGAGAAGAGCGAAGATCCGTTTCATAAGAAGTACCTCCATCTGAAAAAATGAAAACGACCGTCTACATTGATATAGACGGTCATTTTTCAAAAAAGTTTCACAAAATGTCAATTTTCGTACCGGGTCCAGTCCGGGTTCGCATTGAGGCTGGTCCAGGTCTCGTAGCTGTCGGCCTTGTGCCTGTGATCGTGGGAGTTGGTAGCCTCCTGAATGGCCAGATAGAACCAGTCGCCGGGCCTGCAATCCGGCCAGACGTTCATGCCGGGCAGCAGATCGCTGGGGTCCTCCGGGACCCGGTTCAGCATCCGGTTGATCATGGTCACGGCCTGGGCGCGGGTGATATAGGCGTCAGGGCGGAAGGTGCCGTCCTGGAAGCCGCTGATCCAGCCTAACTCTGCCGCCCGCTCGATATACGCCTTGGCCCAATGACCCTTGATGTCGGAGAAGGTGCGGCTGCCGTTGCTCTTGCCGGTGTCGAACCGAGCGCAGATGGCGGCAAACTGGGCCCGGGTGATGGGATCTCCGGGACCGAAGGCTGCGGCGTCATAGCCTCGGACGATGTCCAGTCCCGTCATGGTGGAGATGGCGGTGTTGGCCCAGTGACCGCCCGGTACGTCGGTGTAGGTGTTGCTGGTGAGGAGGTTGGCATCACGGACGGAGTCCTTCAGCAGGCGGAAGAAGATGGTGGCCACGCCTGCCCGCGTCATGCTGTCATTGGGACGGACTGTACCGTCTGGCCCACCGACGATATAGGCATAGTGATTATCGGTGAACAGCGCAGGCACTGCGGCCTCGGCATTGTAGACAGTGATCCTGCTGTTTTTACTTGTATTGGTCGGGTGCTTGCCTCCATTCAATCGATAGCCCTCAGGCGGTACGGTCTCGACCCAGTAGTAATCGCCGCTTTGGGAGACCTCTGCCTGTGTCCAGCCGTACCGGTTGGTCTCGTAGACGCCGAGCCTTGTATCGGATCGGGCCCCGACACGCCACAGCTCAAATTTCGCGCCGCTCAGCGGCGTACCGTTCCCGGCATCGAGCTTGGTGAGCCGGAGCGTGTAGCCGGTGTCACCGCCATCACCGGAGCTGTTCCTTGTCCATTGTGCATAGAGGACCACATTGTCGGTCATTGTGATCTGGTCGCCAGCCTTATAGGGAGCGCCGCTTCCGTCCGGCTCGGTGTTCCACCCGGTGAAGGTGCAGCCGTCGCATGTATAGCTGTTTGCCTTTACTGTGGCTGTTTCGCCGGGAGCGTAGGCCGTGGCGTCGGCGGTCATGCCGGAGTCAGCGCCGTTTCCGCGGTAGGTCACGGTAAAGGTCTGGGCGGTCATCTTGGTCCGGCAGACGTTGGAGGGGATCATGACAGGCGTGACGGTACTGCCGTCGGATACTGTACCGCTGATATGAGCGGAGGTGTTCAGATATTCACCGGCGGTGAAATCCGCTGCCGCCAGTACGCCGGTGCATTGCAGCACCATCTTGACGGAGGATTTTCCCGCAATCGCGGCTTTCCAACCGGGCAAGGGGGCGCAGGTGACGGTGACCGTATGGCCGGAGACGCTGGCCGTGCCGCCGAGGATGCCGTCACCGTCGAAGGTGTAAAGGCAGTTTCCGCTGTCATCGGTTTTAGCTGTGAGACGGCTGTCCAATTCCACAACAAAGGACATGGCCGGGATACCGACCGATGCCGTTTTCAGCATACTGAGCAGGCTGTCCGACATGGTGTAGGTCACGGTATAGGGGACTTCATAAGCGCCGGACAGGTCCGCGGTTTCCTTTAATTCCGGCTTCGTGGTGGTGATGACCACTGAGCCGAAGTCGGTGGTGGGCTGTGCCAGCGCCACTGCGCAGCCGTTCGCATAGCCGTTGGGAAGTGTCAGACGGATGCCGTCGGCAGTGATTTCTGTGCTGTATACCCTGACCGCCGAGCCGGACGTCGGTTTCCCGTCCGTACCGGTTTCCTGCACCAGACCGTAGACCGGAAGGGAGGACGTGGGCATCAGCCCGTCCACCGTCAGCGCAGCTGTGTCATCGCGCTGCGCCCAGAATGAGGTGAGGGGAGTGCTCCAACCGTTCGCGGCGGCCTTGTCGGTCAAGGCGGTTACGCTATCGGCGCTGGCGTTGCCCAGTTTAATGTCCAGACTATCCGCCGCGGGGGTGACGGTTTTGGCATCCTGTACCATGTCCACAAGGCCGCTCTCCAAATCAAAACGGTCGGAAATGTAAATGTGGCCTTTGCTTGGCGAGGCAGATACATTTGCTGCAAGCGTGACGCTTTGTGCCTTGCCTGCGTTCAGCTCCACGGTCGGCGTTTTAGCCTCAACATAAATTCCGGCTTCACCGCCTGTTGTGGAGGTATTGCCCGTCACCTCACCGCTGTTCATTATGAACTTGGCGCTGTCCTTGTGCACTTGTACCGCGCCGCATGGACCACTGTTTCCGCTGATCGTGCCGCCATTCATGGTGAAGGAGCAGCTGCCCTGCTGCAGCTCGACTGCCGCGCCGTATTTGCTGCCGCCGTTGGTGTTGCTGCAGATCTCACCGCCCGGCTCCAGCGTCGCATGGGAAGAGTTGCCGTTGGTGACAATATAAAGTGCTGCACATTTGTCGGTGGAGGTGTTGTTATTGATCTTGCCCCGAATCGTGAACTCTGCACCGGCACGAAGATAAACAACTGCGGTCGCACACGCATTATCATGGATGCTTCCATCTGCATCAAGCACGACCTTGGTGTCTTCGTTCAGGTTTAGTGCATTGCTCCCTGTTAGTCCGGTGATTTCACCGTTTAATTGCGCTTCGGAAGCGAACGTGCAATAAATACCTGTCGTGTTGGTCAAGGACCTGATGGTTGCCCCCCGCTCAGTTGTGACCTTGTTTCCTTTTCCGGTCACATAGACCGCGCTGCCGCCGCCGGAGATATTCTCGACCACAGAAGTGGAGGTCAGGACCGCGCTGGCATTCTCACCGCGCAGGTGAATGGCCGTGCCGCTTGTTCCATCTTTCTTTGTCGCCTGCCACATATTGGCATTGCCGGTGATGCCGCTGATCGTGCCGCCGATGGTCACTTCACCGCCATCCGCGTAGACCGCGCGGCCGTTTACGTTCTTAATTTCCGCGCCGGACTTCATCTCAAAGTCGGAACCCTGCAGCCAGACCGCGCCGGCAGGGCCTTTCGCCGCATTCGTTTCGTCAGCGTCGCTTCCGCGGGTCGTGATGACCGCCGAGTCATCCTCGATCACGCTGCCGGGCTCCATCACCAGCTTGGCTTCGCCAGTGGCGCGCACAGCCGACATACCGCCGAAGTTCCGCAGCACCGCGCCAGCGCCCAGCGTGATCGTGCTGGGAACGGTTGCGTTGGAGGCGATGATGGCGTCCTGCACATAATCGGTATTATGGCTGGTATCAGCGGTGCCCGTGCTGTCATCGCTGACAGCCTGAGCAAACACCGTGCCCTCTTTCTTGCCGCCATCATCAAAGATGATGTTCGTCAGGGTCAGACCGGCGCCCACGTCGCTGGTGGTCTGAACCTCGACCATGGCGGGGTTGTAGGTACTGCGGGCGTTGTCCTGCTGCTGAGCAAAGTTATCGCCGCGTGTAATGGTGTAAGTCGCATCACCAAGGCTGGTAATCGTGAGTGACTTGCTGTAAAAACGGGCGCACTCCGTCATGGTCAGGTCGCTCATCACATAGACCGTCGCGCCGTCATTCGCTGCGTCGACCGCCTTGGCCAGCGTGGCGTAGGGCTTGTCCGCTGAGCCGTCACCGGTCGTATCATTGCCGTCGCTGCGGACATAGACTGCCGTGCCCATCCCTCCAGCGGCAAAGACCGTGGCGGGCAGAAGCCCGAACACCAACACAAGTGCCAGGAGGATCGCTGATACGCGCTTTTTCATAAAAATCGCTCCCCTTCAAAAGTTTTCCGCAAAGGACTCCGGGCTGTCTGGGTAACCTGCAGCTTTGCGGAATGGCTTCCTGCTGCTGTGTATCTTAGGCTATTAGATATGCATTGTAAGGGGATTCCCGTCGATTCAAATAAACTATTTGCAAAAATGAGCCGTAAGACCTGTGCAACGGTAATCAGGATGAGCGATCAGATTCCTCCTTGTGTTTTTTCTGATTTTGTTTTATCGGAGGGGCGTATGGCAACCGGTTATGCCAACACCGCCGCCCTCATTTCCTTCTCCGTCCAGCAGAATGCAGATGGGATGCTGAATCTGCTTTTAACGGACAAGGCGGCCCTCAATGCACCCATGTCAGCCTTCGTCATCAGCGATCAGAGCATGGTCAGCGCCTTCTGGGACTACCTTGCGGGAATGATCCGGTGAGGAGCCGCATCCCTTGCAAGCAAGGACCATGCAGGGTATCGAATCATCATGTCCACTTTTGAAAAAACAACTTCCGCAAAAATATTCCTCATGTCTACTTTTCTTGACTGCTACAAAAGTTGATATTTGTCGATAAAAGTCACTTGAAAAAGTTTGCGGTTCATGCAAAAACTCCCTTGAAAAAGTTTCTGTTCTCGGCTATACTAGAATAGAACAGAATACGGGAGGCGAAACTGTCGTGCTGAAAAGAAAAATTGAGCAGAAACTGATTGACTGGAAAAACACAGAAAATCGCAAGCCATTGATTATCAAGGGCTGCCGGCAGTGCGGAAAGACATTTTCTGTCCTTGACTTTGCAAAGAAAAACTATAGAAATGTTGTGTACCTGAATTTTTTTGAAAATCCAGACTATGCCTCTGTATTTGCCGGGTCCCTGGAAGTGGACACAATTGTGATGATGCTGTCCGCCCTGCTGGGCAGCGAGGCAGTGTTTGAAAGTGGAAGTACAGTCTTGATCCTGGACGAGATTCAGGAGTGCCCGGAGGCCCGGACCGCCCTGAAATTTTTCCGAATTGATGGACGCTATGATGTGATAGGCACCGGCTCTCTGCTGGGCGTGAAGGGATATGGAAAAGAACCGAAATCTGTTCCAGTCGGATCGGAAACGGTGATTGATATGTACCCTCTGGATTTTGAAGAATTTCTGTGGGCTAATGGGATTGCTGACCCTGTAATTGATATGTTAAAAAAGTGCTTGCAGAAAGAGACTCCTGTCCCGGAGGCACTGCACAACCGTATGAAACAGTTGCTCCTGCAATATGTGGTTGTCGGAGGTATGCCGGATGCCGTACAGACTTTTGTAGGTACGAAGCAAATGGACGAGGTACTGCAAATCCAGCGCGATATTGTCCGCTCCTATGAGGACGATATGGTGAAGTACGCCGAGAAGAAGGACAAATCACGAATCAAGGAGTGCTTTCAGTCTATCCCGAAACAGCTCAGTAAAGAAAATAAGAAATTTCAATACTCCGTTGTCAAAAAAGGTTCAACCGCATCAAAATATGCTGGGAGCCTTCAGTGGATCGAGGATGCCGGTATCATTGTCCGCTGCTATAATCTGAGTATTACGGAACTGCCTTTGGATGGGAACGCCGAAGAAGATATATTCAAGGTGTATATGCGGGACTGCGGCCTTTTTGTCAGTATGCTGGAGGATGGCACACAGTACGACATCCTGCAAGGAAATCTTTACGGCTATAAAGGCGCGATTTTTGAAAATCTGATTGCGGATGTTTTCGGTAAGATGGGACGAAAACTTTACTATTTCCACAAAGACAGCGGTTTGGAAGTGGACTTTGTGATCCGTTATAAAGGACAATGCACATTGGTGGAGGTCAAAGCGTCCACAGGGAATGCGAAAAGCACCAGAACAATCCTGCGCCATCCTGAAAAGTATCATGTCAGCCAGGCAATCAAGCTGGGGGACTACAATGTAGGACGCACAGAACAGCTCCTCACACTTCCATTGTATATGGCGTTCCTGCTGAAAGAACTGTGAGCGGATAGCTCAGACTTAAATATGTCCAATGCGAAAGGCAGTCCATTGAGGGCTGCTTTTTTGCTGTCCTGCGTCATCAAACAAATCAGATAACCGGCCGCCTGGTTCGAGAAAGGAGTTTGGATGAACACAATAACAACGAGCTATAAGCATAACGGGGTGCCGGAGTCTATCCCCAGAGGGTTCTATGGCGTGAGGTATGCGTGACAGACGCCCAAATCCCGATATATCCGAAATTCGGTGCTGGAACAGATCGTGGCGGAGGCCGTCAGCGACCTTGCCGATTTTGTACGGTGCTATGAGCCGATTTTTCTGTATCTGTTGGTGAAGAACAACACCGCTGCACGACAGGCCGAGGTACAAAGACTGAAGCAGACCACCACCAGCGAGCAGCGCGTTCAAGCCACTGACAAGGCTATCGAGGGACTGTTTGAGGCGAATATCTCCGGCAAAATCACCGACGAGTGGTTTACAAAAATGACCGCCAACTACGAAACCGAGCAGAAGGAACTGCTGGACGCGGAGCAGACCAAGGTGGATTTAAGGCTGCTGATGTAAGCGCTGCGGGATTATACGGACATCCGGCAGCTCACGCCGGAAATCGTCAACGCGCTGATCCGCCGCATCGAAGTCCACAGCAAGGACAAGGGAACCAAGAAGGTCAAGGTGGACATTTATTTCACCGCCGTGGGATTGTTCACCATTCCGACAGAAACGGAACTGCGGGCGGCAATGGATGGAATCCGCCAGAGCCCACGGAAGTTTACGACTTCCGCGTGAAGTGACCCAAGATTTTCACGTAAAACAAGACACGGTGCGGCCTCCCTCGGAGACCGCACCGTATCCTACATGAAAATTTCGCTATCCGCCCGTCGTTTAAGTGCTGGAGCATCTTTTTTTAGTATTTACAGGCTGATGGCGCCGTCGGCGGTCTGAGCGTCCGTCAGCAGGGGGGCATACTCCTCCAGCAGGCGCTCCACCTGCTCTTTGCAGCGGCCGATGTACAGGGACGGCTCCATCACGGCGTCCAGCTCCGCACGGGTCATGCTGAAGGCCGGGTCTGCGGCCAGACGGTCCAGCAGGTCGCAGGGTTCGCCCTCCTTCATCCGTGCGGTGGCGGCCATGGAGTGCTGGCGGATCTTCTCATGCAACTCCTGTCGGTCGCCGCCCCGCTTCACCGCCTCCATCATGATGTTTTCCGTGGCCAGGAAGGGCAGATATTCCCGGATGGTCCGGTCCACGATCTTCTCATTGACATGCAGCCCGTTGGTGACGTTCTGGCACAGCCGCAGCACCGCATCGGCGCAGAGGAAGCCCTCCGGCAGGGAAATGCGGCGGTTGGCGGAGTCGTCCAGCGTCCGTTCCAGCCACTGAACGGAGGCGGTCATGGGGGCGTTGGCGGCATCGGCCATCAGATAGCGGCTGAGGGAGCAGATCCGCTCGCAGCGCATGGGGTTCCGCTTGTAGGCCATGGCGCTGGAGCCGATCTGGTTCTTCTCGAAAGGCTCCTCCACCTGACGGTCATGCTGCAGGAGCCGGAGGTCATTGGCCATGCGGTAAGCACTCTGGGCAATGGAGGACAGCACATTCAGAATGCGGCTGTCGGTCTTTCGGGGATAGGTCTGGCCGCAGACGGAGAAGCAGCGCTCAAAGCCGAAGGCGGCGGCGATCCGGCGGTTCATCTCGTCGATCTTCGCCCCGTCGCCCTCAAAGAGATCCATGAAGCTGGCCTCAGTGCCGGTGGTGCCCCGGCAGCCCAAGAAGCGCAGAGTGGCCAGCACGTGATCCAGCTCCTCCAGATCGGAGCGGAAGTCCTGCATCCACAATGCCGCCCGCTTGCCCACCGTCACCGGCTGGGCGGGCTGATAGTGGGTGTAGCCCAGAGTGGGCGTGGCAGCGTACTGCCGGGCAAAGGCCGCCAGATTCACCAGAACGGATAAGATCTGCCCCCGCAGATACCGCAGACCGTCCCGGTAGAGGATCAGGTCGGCGTTGTCCGTCACATAGCAGCTGGTAGCGCCCAGATGGATGATCCCCGCCGCAGAGGGGGCCGCCAGACCGTAGGCGTAGACATGGGCCATCACGTCATGGCGGACTTCCTTTTCCCGCTGCTCCGCGGCAGCGTAGTCGATGTCGGTGACGTGGGCTTCCAGTTCCGCCACCTGCTCTGCGGTGATGGGCAGGCCCAGCTCGTGCTCCGCCCGGGCCAGCTCCACCCATAGCCGCCGCCAGGTCTGAAACCGCATATCCGGAGAGAACAGGTGCAGCATATAAGGGGAGGCGTAGCGGGAGGACAGGGGGGATTCGTAGATATCCTTGCTCATAAAGGCTCCTTCCAGCATTTTTTCAATAGTTTACAGGAAGCGGGACGTTCTGTCCAGATTTGATGGGTCAGCGGATGATGAGGCTGTCCCGCTCCGCGCCCACGGACACATAGCCGATGTGACAGCCGATGGCCCGCTCCACATACTCCACGTAGTTCCGGGCGCTTTCCGGCAGCTCGTCCCAGCTGCGGACCTTGGAGATGTCGCACTTCCAGCCGTCCACGTACTCGATGACGGGCTTTGCATCCTGAAGGCAGACGGGGAAGGGGAATTCGTCGGTCTGCTGGCCGTCCAGCTCATAATGGGCGCAGACGGGGATCTTGTCCATATAGCTGAGAATGTCCAACTTGGTGAGGGCGATGGTGGTAGCCCCCTGAACCTCCACGCCGTAGCGGGTGGCCACCAGATCAATGGGGCCTACCCGGCGGGGCCGTCCGGTCTTGGCGCCGTATTCCGCGCCGGCGTCCCGGAGCTTCTGGGCGTCCTCCCCGAACCATTCGCACACAAAGGGGCCTTCGCCCACGCAGGAGGAATAGGCCTTTACCACGCCGACCACATCGTCCAGCTTGGCGGTGGGCAGACCGGAGCCGACCGGCGCATAGGCCGCCACAGCGTTGGAGGAGGTGGTGTAGGGATAGATGCCGTAATCCAGATCCCGGAGTGCGCCCAGCTGGGCCTCGAAGAGGATGGATTTGCCCGCCTTCTGGGCATCCCGCAGGAATGCGGTGGTGTTTGTGATGTAAGGCTTAACTGCTTCACAGTACTTGTCCACCCAGACCAGCAGCTCATCCAGCGTGTAGCCCTTGGCACCGTAGACCTTCTGGAGAGTCAGATTCTTCCACTCCAGCAGATCCGCCAGATGCTCCTTCAGATGCTGGGGGTGGAGCAGCTCTCCGGCCATCACCGTCTTTTTCTGGTACTTGTCGGAATAGAAGGGGGCGATGCCCTGCTTGGTGGAGCCGTACTTCTTGTCGGCCAGTCGGGCTTCCTCCAGACCGTCCAGCTCCCGGTGCCAGGGCAGCAGGAGGGAGGCCCGGTCACTGATTTTCAGATTCTCCGGGGTGATGGACACACCGGCGGCCCGGAGGGTGTTCATCTCCGCCAGCAGATTTTCGCAGTCCAGCGCCACGCCGTTGCCCAGAATGTTCACCACACCTTCCCGGAAAATGCCGGAGGGAAGCAGGTGGAGGGCGAAGGTGCCCCTGTCATTCACCACGGTATGTCCGGCGTTGCCGCCGCCTTGATACCGCACCACCACGTCAAAGTGGTTGGTGAGATAATCCACCATGCGGCCCTTGCCTTCGTCGCCCCAGTTGATCCCTACGATTGCGCAGTTTGCCATTTGAATTGCCTCCCAGATCACGTGCGGAAGCTCCGCACGGCACGCGTTTGCTTTTTTTGACTGGGTTATTATAGAATGGTTTTTTTTACAAGAAAAGAATGAAAATCAAATATTTACTATAAGAAACACTGATGCGCCCGGATAAAAAACAGTTACAGGGCAGGACGTTTTTCTATGAAAAACAAACCGGCCCTCCGCGTTTCGAAGCGCCGGAAAAAACCGCCCCGGACCTTTTTAGAAGGTCCGGGGCGGTCTCAATATGATTTAAAATTTGTACTCCACGAACAGCTCCCGGACGGCGTTGGGGTCGGCGGGAGGGGCCTTGGGTGCTTCGGCAGGCTGGGCCGGGGCCTCGTGAGGGCCGTCCCGCCAGGCCAGGAACTTGGGGGCCACCTGGGGGAACAGGGCCAGAGACAGCACGTCCTCCTCGGACTTGGCGATGTCCTTAAACTGCTCTTTGTAGGTTTCCAGTTCCGGGGCAATGTTGTCCGCCGGACGGCAGGTGATGACCGCCTCCGGGTCGATGCCCGCCAGCGCCCGGACCTCCGGGTTCACCTCGCCGGGCAGCGCGCCGTACTCGCCCCGCAGCAGTCCCTTGGACTCCTTGGGGAAGGTCTTGTACTTGCCCACGATGACGTTCATCACCGCCTGGGTGCCTACGATCTGGCTGGTGGGAGTCACCAGCGGGGGATAGCCGAAGTCCTTGCGGACACGGGGAATCTCCGCCAGCACGTCATAGTACTTGTCCTCCTTCCCGGCCTGCTTGAGCTGGGAGATCAGGTTGGAGAGCATTCCGCCGGGGACCTGATAGAGCAGGGTGTTGGTGTCCACCCGCAGGACCTTGGGGTCCAGAATGCCCTCGTTTTGCAGACGGGCCGCCACCTTGCGGAAGTGGGCCGCCGCCTCGCTGAGCTTGGACTGATCCAGCCCGGTGTCCCGGACGGTGCCCTTCAGCGTGGCCACCAGAGACTCCGTGGCGGGCTGGGAGGTGCCGTTGGCAAGGGGGGAGAGGGCGGTGTCCACGATGTCCACCCCCGCCATGGCCGCCATGAGGTTCACCATGTCGCCGGTGCCGGTGGTGTTGTGGGTGTGGAGATGGATGGGGATGGAGACCGTCTCCTTCAGCCGCTTGATGAGGGAGTAGGCGTCCATGGGCAGCAGGAGGTTGGCCATGTCCTTGACGCAGATGGCGCTGGCGCCCATTTCCTCCAGCGTCTTGGCCAACTTCACAAAGTAGTCCTCGTTGTGGATGGGGGAGACGGTGTAGCTCATGGTGGCCTCCACCTCGCCGCCGTACTTCCGGGTGGACTTGATGGCCTGTTCCAGGTTCCGCACATCGTTCAGCGCGTCGAAAATGCGGATGATGTCGATGCCGTTTTCAATGGACTTGCGGCAGAAGGCGTCCACCACATCGTCGGCATAGTGCTTGTAGCCCAGGATGTTCTGGCCACGGAACAGCATTTGCAGCTTCGTGTGCTTCACGTGCTGGCGGATGGTCCGCAGCCGCTCCCACGGGTCTTCATTCAGGAAGCGCATACAGGCGTCGAAGGTGGCGCCGCCCCAGCACTCCAGAGAGTAGTAGCCGATGGAATCCAGCATTTCCAGCGCGGGGAGCATATCCTCCGTGGTCATACGGGTGGCCGCCTGAGACTGGTGAGCGTCCCGGAGGATGGTATCTGTAATGAGCAGGGGCTTGTTCGATAAAAATTCCATTGTTACGGCAAGGGTACACCGTCCAATGTGAAGCATTGGGCGGTGAGGAATTGCCGTTCCTCCTTTCGTGTATTAAATCAAGCTATTAAATAACTCGTGGATTTTTCTGCGAGTTTTAATTTTTTGAAAGAGATACCGTCCTTTATCATTTTCCCGTTTATCGTTTTAATGGTAAAGATTCCGGTAGTTCTTCTTCTCCAAACGAAGCAGTCCTGTCCGTTAAATTGGACTTTGTCAAAAAGACGATATCCAAAAACGTACTTTCCTGCTTGATTGGATTTACGGATGCCTCCCTTGAGAATGGCCGCTTTGTGCAGCTGGCGGTTGTGATGTCTCACCGGACGAATCGTGTAAATCTTATCGATTTGTAAGATTTCCGGAAGGTAGCCCACATTGAAGCCCTGCTTCCCCTGTGCGATTGCCAGAGCATCGTTGGTGTGGCTCTTGGGAAGCACAAGCAGCTTCTCTCGGGTTGCCTTTGTGATATAGCCTCTCGTTTCGACAACGGGGATAGGCAACTCAGAGCAGAGCCTCTGCATTAAAGTCTTCCGCATGATGCCCATGAATGTGGCATCCCGTGTGGAACGGCGCTTGCGCTTTTTGAAGTCACCCTCCGTAATCAACCCCTTGTGGAGTTTCTCGTGACAACTCTCGCAAAGGGTAACTTGGTTGTCCGGGGCGTCGCCGCCTACCTTCCTGCTCTCCAGATGGTGGACGTGAAGCCGGACCTCTTTTTTCTTGGTTGCGTGTGCTCCACAACACTGGCAAGTGTAGTTGTCTCTCCAAAGCACGTATTGCCGTACATTGTAGTGGCCGTACATCTCGCCCTGCTGGTAATCTTCACCTTGCGGGACAGGTTTGCCTTCCTCGATGGCTTTCAGCAGCTGCAGGTCGAACTCGGCGGTCTCTATGACCACTTTGCTCACGGGCAGGATGCGGCAAACCATCTTGATTGAGGTGATGTGCTCTTGGATTTTGACCTCCACAGAAGGCGCCAACCAACCCTTGCGTTTGCTTCGGACTCGGTTATCGAAGCGCGACTTACGATACCGGGTCTTGCGATTTCTTCGGGCTCTGCGGAACTCTCGACGGGCGGATAGCAAATTCACCACATCATTCCGAGGAGTTACGTCAGCTGCAAAGACTTCTTCCTTCTTTGTGGATGCGGATATTCCAATGGTCTTACTTCCATCGTCCACGCCCAGAATAACTTCTTGGGTGTAGCCGCTGCTCCCGTAGACCAGCTGGATGGTAAAGGGCGTCCTCTTCTTCACTTTGGCTTTCCCGGCATCTAACAGATGACGGGCTTTTGCCGGGGAGCAGGGCATCAGCGGACGTCCGTGCTTGTTGATGACATACACTTTGTTTGGCATGATGCCTTCCTCCTTCTTCTTTG